>Ga0213872_10000054_pt1 | contig 102512 bp, 91 predicted proteins | sample VelepicomBERX_R2_FD_160071 | JGI IMG/M metagenome (GOLD analysis project Ga0213872, IMG submission 160071) | Rhizosphere microbial communities from Vellozia epidendroides in rupestrian grasslands, the National Park of Serra do Cipo, Brazil - RX_R2 | ecosystem: Host-associated > Plants > Roots...
TGAAGGCACGCCGATCAACGCCATTGCCCAACTGAACATCGGCAGCCGTCCGGCCTCGCGCAAGCGTTTGGATGCGATCACCGACCTCAGGGCGATCCCCTGGGTATTCTCCTGGTCGCAATCGCGAGTGATGTTGCCGGGCTGGTATGGGTTCGGCGCGGCGGTGGCGGCGTTCGTCGAGCGCCACGGCCGCGATGGCATGCAGCGGCTGCAGAGCATGGCGCGCGGCTCGGGCTTTTTCCGCGTGATCCTATCCAATATGGAACAGGTGCTGGCCAAAGCCGATTTGCGTATTGCCCGCCGCTACGCCGACCTGGTCGAAGACCGCGCGTTGGCCGATCAGTTGTTCTCCCTGCTGGAGGCCGAATGGCAGCGCACGGTGGACGCGCTGTTCGCCATCACGGGGCAGAAAGTGCTGTTGGAAAACAACCCGACGTTGGCGCGCAGCCTGGCGACGCGTTTGCCGTATCTGGACGCGCTGAACTTGCTGCAGGTCGAATTGCTGCGCCGCCTGCGCGCGCGGCCGGACGCCGCCGATGCGCTGTATACGTTGCATCTGACCATCAACGGCATCTCGGCGGGTCTGCGCAACAGCGGCTGATCACGCTATATTCAATCTTCATACATTCATCGCAAGGAGCTTAGCCCGATGCAAGACACCCATGCCTGGTCCGGCCGGTTTTCGGAGCCGGTGTCGGAACTCGTCAAGAAATACACCGCCTCGGTCGGGTTCGATTACCGGCTGGCCCCGTTCGACATTGAAGGGTCGTTGGCCCACGCGGCGATGCTCGCGCGCGCCGGCGTGTTGTCCGACGAAGATCTGGCGGCGATCCGACGAGGCATGGCGGAGATTTTGGACGACATCCGTGCCGGCCGTTTCGCGTGGAGCCTGGATCTGGAAGACGTGCACATGAACATCGAGCGCTGTCTGACCGATAAGATCGGCGACGCCGGCAAGCGTCTGCATACCGGACGCAGCCGCAACGATCAGGTGGCGACCGATATCCGCCTGTGGCTGCGTGCCCAGATCGACGTTCTGGGCGTGTTGGTGGGCGAGCTGCAATCGTCGTTGCTCGACTTGGCAGAACGCCACGCCGACACGGTGATGCCCGGCTTCACGCACTTGCAGGTGGCGCAGCCGGTGACCTTCGGTCATCACATGCTGGCGTATGTGGAGATGCTTGCGCGCGACGCCGAGCGTCTGGTCGATGTGCGCAAGCGCGTCAACCGCCTGCCCTTGGGGGCGGCGGCGCTGGCCGGGACCACCTATCCGATCGACCGGCACTACACCGCCGAGCTGCTCGGTTTCGACGACGTGTGCCACAACTCGCTCGACGCGGTGTCCGACCGCGATTTCGCCATCGAATTCTGCGCCGCCGCAAGTCTTGTCATGACGCATCTGTCGCGGTTGTCGGAAGAGCTGGTGCTGTGGATGAGTCCGCGCGTCGGCTTCATCGATATCGCCGATCGTTTCTGTACCGGCAGCTCGATCATGCCGCAGAAAAAAAATCCGGACGTGCCCGAGCTCGTGCGCGGCAAAAGCGGCCGTGTCAGCGGCCATCTGGTCGGCTTGCTGATGCTGATGAAGTCGCAGCCGCTGGCCTACAACAAGGACAACCAGGAAGACAAAGAGCCGCTGTTCGATACCGTCGACACGCTGATCGACACGTTGCGCATCTACGCCGACATGATGCGCGGCGTGACCGTCAAACCGGAGGCGATGCGCGGGGCGGTGCTGCAAGGATTCGCCACCGCCACCGATCTTGCCGATTATCTGGTGAAGAAAGGGCTGCCGTTCCGGGATAGCCATGAAGTGGTGGCGCGCGCGGTGCGCCACGCGGAGCAGCAAGGCGTCGATCTGGCCGACTTGCCGCTGGCGGTGCTGCAGTCGTTCAGTGCGCTGGTGGCCGAGGACGTTTATACCGTGCTGACGCCAGAAGGGAGCCTGGCCGAGCGCGACCACGTCGGCGGCACCGCGCCGAACCAAGTGCGCGCGCAGATCGCGCGCTGGCGCGGCGTGTTGGGGAAGTAGGGAGTGGGGGCGTGCTTTTACTCCCGCCGTGAAGGTTTTGCTTTCACTCCCGCTTTTAGGCCTGCACGGCCTTTCCACTGCGGGAGTAACGGCAACACCTTGAAAGCGGGAGTGGGGGGCGCTTACAGTACGACTCCCGACTCCCGACTCCCGACTCCCTACTTACTCGCATCCCACGTCACGCCAAACAAAGTCTGCCAGCCCGCCGTGCGCCGGCCGCCGGCATCGGCCTGCCAGTGACTGCCTGCGCCGGCCTGCAGCGACCAGTGCGCCGTCAGCGGGTGCGATACCACCAATAGCAGGTTGGCTTGCTCCAGTTGCCAGGCGGTGCCGTTATCGGCTTGATCCAGCGATTGGCGGCGCTGGCGGTCGGCCAGGCTTGCCCAACCCCACAGGCTGAGCGTGTGTCGCCCAATTTGCGCGAAAGGGGCGTCCAGGTCGGCCACCATCAGGTGGCCGGGGTTGCTGTTGCCGATGCGCGCGGCGTAGCCGAACGACAGACTGCCGTCGCGCGGCAGGTCAAAGCCATAGCGGGCCACCCCCAGACTCTGCGACGCATGGCCGCCCAACGACCAGATCGGTTCGAAGGCCACGCCCAGCGCGGCCCAGCCGGCCGGCGCCGGCACGAGCCAGCCGCCCTCGCCGTCCTGCCAATAGGCGGCGCCGTAACGGGTGGGATAGAGCGCCTCGACGCCGACTTGCCATTGCGAGCTGCTGCCGCTGTTGGTCTGATGCGTCGCCACGGCGTTGCTGATCGATAGGCTGGGCGCATTGTCGTCGGCCAGACAGGGAAGGGCGGCGAGCGCCAGACAAAGGGGAAGCAGGATACGCATTCATTCTCCCTGGCCGACATCGGCCGATTGCAGTTGCTGTAACAGATAGAGGCGCTGATAGATGCCGCCATGCCGCATCAGTGCGTCGTGCTGGCCCGATTCGGCGATGCGGCCGTGACGCAGCACGATGATGCGGTCGGCGTCGCGGATCGTCGACAAGCGATGCGCGATGGAGATCAGCGTGATTTTGCCGGTCAAGCGCGTCAAGGCCTGTTGCACCAATTGCTCGGTGGCGCTGTCGATGTGCGAGGTGGCTTCGTCCAGCAGCAGGATGCGCGGTTGGCCGGCCAAGGCGCGGGCAATGGCGATCAGCTGTTTTTGTCCGCTCGACAGCCGGCCGCCGCTCTCGCCCATGTCGGTGCGGTAGCCATCGGGCAGCGATTGGATCAATTCATGCACGCCGGCGGCGCGCGCCGCCTCCTCGATGCGGGCGGGATCAAGGCCGCGGCCCATGTCGATGTTGTCGTAGGCGCTGCTGGCCAGCAGGAACGGCTCTTGCGGCACGAGACCGACGCCGGTGCGGAAGGCTTCGGCGCCAATGGCGTCCAGCGGTTGGCCATCAATGAGGATCCGGCCCTGCTGCGGCTGATAGAAACGCAACAGGAGCGACAGCAGCGTCGATTTGCCGCTGCCGGTGTGGCCGACGATGCCGATGAAGCCGCCGGCCGGCACGGTCAGGTCGATGGCCGAAAGCACCGGGTGGCCGGGCTGATAGGCGAAGCCGACCCCTTCGAAGCGCACTTCGCCGGCGGTGACGTGCCCGCTGCCGAGACTTGCCGGCATGGGCGCCTCGGCCAGCAGTTGGTTGACGCGCGCGGCGGCCACCACCGCCTGTTGCAGTTGGCCGAATTGCATGGTGATCTGAATCAGCGGTTCGACCACGCGGCCAATGTAGCTGATGAAGGCATAGAGCACGCCGATCTCGTGCCCGCCCAATTCGCGCATGCCGAAACGGTAGATGACCGCCGACAACAGCAGCACATTGAGCAGATCGAGCGCCGGGCGCAACAGCCAGGCGTTGGCGTTGAGTTCGCCTAGCCGGGCTTGATAATAACGCTGGTTGATGTCGTCGAAGCGGTGCGCGAAACGGGTTTCGGCGCGGCTCGCCTGGAGCACGTGCATGCCGGCGATCGACTCGGCCATTTGCGCGTTGATGTCGCTGCGCAGCGCGCGGCTGCGCGCTACCGACGGCGCGCTCAGCCGCTGGTACAGCCAGACGATGACGAAGGTGGCGGGAAAAAGCGTCAACGTCACCAGCATCAGGCGCCAGTCGAGCCAGGCCATGGCCGCGAGCGCGCCAATCACGACGATGCTGTTGTTGAGAATGACGAACAACGCCTGCACGTACAGCGCTTTGACCGATTCGGTGTCGTTGGTCACCCGGCTGACCAGCTGACCGGTGATGGCCTGGTCGAAAAAGGCCATCGGCAGCCGAATCACATGGGCAAAGACTTGCTCGCGCAGCCGTTGCACGGCGCGCATCGCCACGCCGGCGAGCCGGACAAGCTGCAGATAGCGCAGGACGGCGGCGGATGCGCCCGCCAGGAGCGCAATGGCCAGCAGACCCGCCATGGCGGGCCAGGCCAAGTGGCGGGGCAACAGGTAGCTGTCGATGAAGACCTTGCCGAGAAAAGGCGCGGTGGCTTCCAAGAGCGCGGCGATCAACAGCCATAGGCCGCCGAGCCAAAGATGGCGGCGGTCGGGCGCGGCGGCGGCGGCCAACAGCGTGACGGCGGCACGGCGGTCGAGGCGGGACGAGGGTTCAGTCGGCATCCAGGCTGGCCTCCAGTTGTTGATAGCGCCACTGGCTGGCATACCAGCCGTCACGGGCCAGAAGCGCGTCATGGCAGCCTTGCTCGACGATGCGGCCGGCGCCGAGCACCACGATGTGGTCGGCGTCGGCCACGGCCGACAAGCGGTGGCTGACGATGAGCACGCTACGACCGCGACGCGCGTCGCGCAAATGCTGCAGGATCTGGTGCTCGGTCAGGGTGTCGACCGCCGACAGCGCGTCGTCGAGCAACAGCAGCGGCGCGTCGGCCAAGAGCGCGCGTGCGATCGCCAGCCGTTGGCGTTGTCCGCCCGACAAAGCGACGCCCTTCTCGCCCACCGGCGTGTCGTAGCCCTGCGGCAGGCGCAGGATGTCGTCGTGAACGGCGGCGAGGCGCGCCACGCGTTCGACGTCGTCGCGCCCGGCCTCGGGCCGGACCAGCGCGATGTTGGCGGCCACCGAAGCGGAGAAGAGGAACGGTTCCTGCGGCACCCAGCCGATCATGCCGCGCAGTGCGTCGAGCCGGATGTCGTCGAGGGACACGCCGTGCCATGTGATGCGGCCATGGGCGAGCGGATAGTGCCGCAGCAACAATCGCAGCAGGGTCGATTTGCCGCTGCCGGTCGGGCCGACGATGCCGATGGTCTGGCCGTGTGGAATTTCCAGCTGAATGTCGGCAAGCGCCGGTTCGTCTTGGCCTGGGTAGTGAAAGCTGACGCCGGCAAAGGCCAGCGCGCCGGGGCCCAGATCGGTTTGCCGGCCCCGGTCGGCGACGGCCGGCTCGGCATCCAGCACCGGTCGCAGCCGCTGCCAGGCGGCATCGCCGCGCTGCAGTAGCGACAGCACCCAGCCGGCGGCATACATGGGCCAGATCAGCTGCACCAGATACATGCTGAAACTGGTGAGCGCGCCGATGGTGAGTTGGCCGTGCCAGACCAGATAGCCGCCGAGCGACAGCGTGATGACGTTGGCACAAACCAGCGCCAAGCCGACCGCGGGCTCGAACGCGGCTTCCCAGCGCTGCGCCGACAAGCTGCTGGCGGAGGCCGCGGCGGCGAGCCGGGTCATCTGGCGGTCGTTGAGCGCCTCCAGCCCGAGCGCGCGCAGCGTGCGTACGCCGCTCAGCGTTTCCTGCACATGGTCGTTCATACTGCCGAAGCGGTAGAGCGCATTGCCCCAGGCCCGGTGGATCTGATTGGAGATCCGGTTGAAGGCATAGGCCATCAGCGGAAATGGCAACAGGGCGGCGGCGGCCAGACGCCAGTCGATGCCCAGTGTCATCATGCCGAGCACCAGCACCAGGGTCAGCAGGCCGTCGAAGCCGGCCAGCATGGCCTCGCCGGCAGCCATTTCGACCGAGTCGATATCGTTGGTGGCGCGGGCCATCAGGTCCCCGGTGCGCTGCTGCTGGAAAAAGCCCGCGTCTTGGCGCGTCAATTGCCGGTAGAGCCGCGTGCGCAGCTCGACGCCCAGGCGGTAGGAAGCGGTGAACAGTTGCAGACGCCAGCCGACGCGCAGCGCGTAGATGGCGATGCCCATCAGCGCGAGTTCGCCCAAGGCGATGAACAAGCGGTCGGCCGGCAGTTGGTGGGCGGCCAGCGCGTCGACGATGTGTCCCACCTGGCGGGGGATCGACACGGTGAGCACGCCGACGGCGGCCAGCATCAACGCCGCCAGGCAATAGGCGCGGCGGTGGCGTGATACAAAGGAAAGCAACAAGCGGGGCAGGGTCATGGGCCTTGTCGTGTTTTTTGGGGCCAAGCAATCATTCTATTTATTTGGTTTTTTGTTTGACAACAAGCTACCCGTGTTGATTTGCGATTTTATTGCGGCCAATCAAGCGCGGAAACGCGCTTCAGGTTGCCGTGATGCTCAATAATATGTTAATTAATTCCGACTGATTTTCGAAATCGAATCCAATATGAGCCGCTCACCCCGTCACGACAAGATTCTGCAACTGGTCCGAGAGAACGGTTTTATGCCGATCGAGGAGTTGGCGCGCATCCTGGCCGTTACGCCCCAGACCATCCGCCGCGACATCAATCAGCTGTGCGAGGAGAATCTGCTGCGGCGCTATCACGGCGGCGCGGCGCTCGGCTCCAGCGTGGAGAACGAGGACTACTTTGCGCGCAAAGGAAAGTTGCAAAGTGAAAAGGCGCATATCGCCGATATGATCGCGGCCAGCATTCCCGATCACGCCTCGCTGTTCATGAGCATCGGCACCACGATCGAAGTGGTGGCCCAGGCGCTGTCGGCGACGCACAAAGGGCTGCGCGTCATTACCAACAATATCCACGTGGCCTCGACCATGTCCGCCAATCCGGATTTCAACGTGCTGATCACTTCGGGTGTGGTGCGCGCGTCCGACGGCGGCATCACCGGGGTGGCCACGCTCGACTTCATCAACCAATTCAAGGTGGATTACGCGATTCTCGGCGTGTCCGGCATCGAGACCGACGGGTCGCTGCTGGATTTCGATTACCGCGAGGTGCGCGTGGCGCAGGCGATGATGGCCAACGCGCGTCACCGCTATTTGGCCGCCGATCACAGCAAGTTCGGCCGCAATGCGCTGGTGCGCATGGGCCACATCAGCGAGTTCCACGTCATGTTCACCGATGCCCGTCCGCCCGAGGCGCTGTCGAAACTCTTGGAGCAGCACAATGTGCGGCTGGTGATGGCCGAGAGCTGAATTGGCGGGCCGGGCCCGCGCCACATCCTGCTATAATCCCCGCTTTACTGATTGCAACAGTCTGGCGTGCGGATGAACGTTTTTTACGAAGAAAGTGGCAGTTTCAAAGTCGGCAGCATTGTATCCAAAAGCGATGCCAGCTTTCAGGTTGATACCCAGCATGGCAAGCGCGCCAAGATCAAGGCGGCCAACATCATTCTGGAGTTCTCCAGTCCGCTCGATACCTTTCTGACCGAGGCCGACGGCCTGTCCGCCGAGATCGACCTCGACTTCCTGTGGGAATGCTGTGGCAGCGACGAGTTCGCTTATGAGGACTTGGCGCGCGAGTATTGGGGGCACTCCCCCTCCGCCGTCGAGGCGGCGGCCATTGTGGAGCGGTTGTCCGGCGCGCCGATGTATTTCTACAAAAAGGGCAAGGGCCGTTTCAAGGCCGCGCCGGAAGAGGCGCTGAAAGCCGCCCTGGCGGGACTGGAGCGTAAAAAGCGCGAGCAGGAGCAGATCACGGCCTGGGCCGACGAATTGGCGGCCGGCCGGCTGCCCGAACCGATCGGACGCCAGTTGATGGCGCTGCTGTTCCGGCCGGATAAGAACGCGCTGGAGTACAAAGCGTTCGAGCAGGCCTGCAAGCAAACCGCCTTGCCGCCGCTGCGCCTGGCCGACAGGGTCGGCGGCATCCCCTCGGTGCCGGAGTATCTGCTTGCCGGTTTTTTGATGGAGTATTTCCCCAACGGGACGGGGTTCCACCTCAGTGAGCCGCCGACGCCGGTGGCCGCCGACGAATTGCCGCTGGCCGATGTGCGCGCCTTCTCCATCGACGATGCCGCCACCACCGAAATCGACGATGCGCTGTCGCTGACGCCGCTGGCCAACGGCAACGCGCGCGTCGGTATTCACATTGCCGCGCCGACGCTCGGCATTGCCGTGGGGTCGGCGTTGGAGCACACCGTCTATTCGCGTCTGTCGACCGTGTATTTCCCTGGCGACAAGATCACCATGCTGCCTGACGACGTGGTGCAGTCATTTACGTTGAGCGAAGGGCAGAATTGCCCGGCGCTCAGCCTCTACGTCGAAGTGACGCCGGACTTCGAGCCGGTGGCGTTCGAAAACCGCATCGAGCTGGTGCCGATCGCCGCCAATCTGCGCCATGCCGAGTTGGAGAAGCATTTCAATGAGGAGACGCTGGTGAACGATCCTGGCGTCGATTACCCGTTCAAGCATGAGCTGACCTGGCTGTGGCATTTTGCCAACGCGCTGGAAAAACGCCGCGGCAAGTACGACCCGCTGCGGGTGCAGCCTGTCGATTACAACTTCGCCATCGACGATGGCAAGGTGCGCATCACCCCGCGCAAACGCGGCGCGCCGATGGACAAGCTGGTGTCGGAGCTGATGATCCTGGCCAACAGCGAGTGGGGGCGCATGCTGGGCGAAGCCGGCATTCCGGGGCTGTATCGCGCGCAAACGCTGGGCAAGGTGCGCATGACCACGCGGCCGGAGCCGCACACCGGCCTGGGGGTGGCGCAGTATGCCTGGTCGACCTCGCCGCTGCGCCGCGCGGCCGACTTCGTCAATCAGCGCCAGCTGATGGCGATGATCCGTGGCGAAAAGGCGCCCTTCGAGCAGAACGACGCCATGCTGTTCGGCATTCTGCGCGACTTTGACGCCGCCTATTCGGCCTACCTGGGGTTCCAGGACCGCATGGAGTATTTCTGGTGCTTGCGCTGGTTCGGCCAGGAGGGCATCAGCGAAGTGACCGCGGTTTATCTGAAGGACGATCTCGTGCGGGTGGATGGCGTGCCGCTGCGGCTGCGCGTCGGCGGCATGCCGGACATGGCGGCCGGCACGCGCGTGCGCCTGGCCATTGCGCGCATCGACGAGCTGATGCAGGAAATCGAGTGCCGCTATCTGGGGCAGGTCGAGGGCGAGCAACGACCGGCGGACGACGACGACGAGGGTTGACCGGCCGCCGTATCGCTTCAGCGATTAAACCATCACAGGGCGCCGTTGGCGCCCTGTCGTTTTTGGATCGATACCGATCAGAACAGCTCGTCGACCGTGGTGCTGGCGTCTTTGAGGGAGTCCGCCATGGCAAGCAGCTGTTCGCCGCTCAAGCCGAGCTGGGTGAGCGCCAGCGGCGGCAGGTGGCTAAAGACGACCTCGGGATCGAGATCAAGATTGAAATCACGCACGATCTGACGCGAGAGACCGATCAGCGTGGCGAGCGGCGGCTTGCCTTCCTTGCCGTCGAGCGGGTATTGCTGACCGATGGCGGTGACGATTTCCTCCGGAAAACTCCAACGCCAGGCGAGCTCGGCGCCGACTTGCGCCGAATCGACACCCAGCAGCGCGCGTTCGATGTCGATGCGATTGGCGCTGTCGCCGATCTTGCGCTCGATTTCCGGTGTCACGCCCGGCGCCGCCAGGTGCAGCACCAATTCACCGATGCGTGCGAGCAAGCCGCAGGCAAACGCCAGTTGCGGCAGCTGATGCGCTCGCTCCGCCAATGTCTTGGCGGTATTGGCGATCTCGAAGCTGTTTTTCCAGAAGCTCTTCAGATCGAACTGGGGGATGCTCGCCGTCGTGCCGGTGATGCCCGAGGCGATCACCAACACGCGCAACGTATCGAACCCCAGAATAATCAATGCGTCATCCAACGAGCCGACCCGCCGGGAACCGCCGAAGCGGGCGGTATTGGCCAAGCGCAGGACGCGCGCGGTCAGTACTTGGTCATGCCCGACCGTGCGGGCGATTTCCTCGTTATTGACGCTATCGGCGTTGTTCAGGCTGTGGACGAGTTGCTGGACGACCTTGGGAATCATCGGCAGTTTGCCGGACGCTTTTTCGAATACCTCTGCCACCTGCATGGCGCCTCTCCAGAGAATGGGGTTTATCCATTTCAGATTAGGAAAATAAGGCCTGATTGCAAATAGGATAGCGCGAAAGAGTGATGAAAAAAGGACGGCTGAAGCGCCGTCCTTGAAGAGGGATAACGGTGTGCTGTTACTTGCTGGGGGCGATCTGGCTCGCGGCGCGGGCCAGTTCGGTGATGCGGCCCCAGTCGCGCGCGGCGAGCGCATCGCTCGGCGTCAGCCACGAGCCGCCGACCGCCAGCACGTTGGGCAGCGCCAGGTAGTCGTGCGCGCGGGCCAGATCGATGCCGCCGGTGGGGCAGAAGCGCAGGTTGGGCAACGGACCGGACAGCGATTTGAGCAACTTCGCGCCACCGACAGCCTCGGCCGGGAATAGCTTGAGTACCGAGAAACCTTCGTCTTCGGCACGCATCGCTTCCGACGGCGTGGCGATGCCTGGCAAGAAGGTCAGATTGGCGGCGCGGGCGGCGGCGGCGAGCTCGGGGGTCAGCCCCGGGCTGATGCCGAACTGGGCGCCGGCATCGACGCAAGCCTCGACTTGCGCGCGGGTGCGCAGCGTGCCCGCGCCGACGATGGCGTCGGGCACTTCATCGCGCATGCGGCGGATGGCCGCCAACGCGCCCTTGGTACGCAAAGTCACTTCCAGCACGCGGATACCGCCGGCGACCAGCGCATGCGCCATGTCAACGGCGATGGCGGGATCGTCCACCACGATGACCGGTACGACCGGCCCCTGACGCAGCAGGGTGATTGCATCCATTACATTTTCTCCCATTGTGGAAGGGCAAAGCTGATTGCGCCTTCTTCTGCCGAGGTGGCAGTGTTGCGGAAGACCGCGAACAGTTCGCGGCCCACGCCGTATTCATTGCCGTGCAGGTCGGCATCGCTTTCCGTGCGCAACGCCCATTCCTCCGCGTCCACCTGGACTTGCAACAGACCGTTGTCGGCATCGACGCGGATGATATCACCATCGCGCACCTTGGCGATCGGGCCGCCTTGCGCCGCTTCGGGGCTGACATGGATGGCCGCCGGCACTTTGCCGGACGCGCCGGACATGCGGCCGTCGGTCACCAGCGCCACCTTGAAGCCGCGCTCTTGCAGGATGCTCAACGCCGGCGTCAGCTTGTGCAGCTCCGGCATGCCGTTGGCGCGCGGACCTTGGAAGCGGATGACGGCGATGAAGTCTTTTTCCAGCTCGCCGCGCTTGAAGGCGGCCAGCATGTCGTCCTGGCTATGGAACACCACGGCAGGCGCTTCAACCAAACGGTGTTCCGGCTTGACCGCCGACACCTTGATGACTGCGCGGCCGAGTTGGCCGGAGAGGACGCGCAGGCCGCCGTTGCTGGAGAACGGGTCGCTTGCCGGGCGCACGATCTCGCGGTCGAGCGGTTCGCTCGGGGCGTCGCGCCAATCCAACTGGCCGTTGTTGAGCCACGGTTCGCGGGTGTAGGCGTAGAGCCCCTTGCCCACCACGGTCTGAACGTCGTCGTGCAGCAACCCGGCATCCAACAGCTCGCGAATGACGAAGCCCAAGCCGCCTGCGGCGTGGAATTGATTGACGTCGGCCTTGCCGTTCGGATAAACGCGCGCCAAGAGCGGCACCACCGTCGACAGGGTGTCGAAGTCGTCCCAATTGATGTCGATGCCGGCTACGCGGGCAGCCGCCACCAGATGCATGGTGTGGTTGGTCGATCCGCCGGTGGCCATCAGGCCGACCATGGCATTGACGATCGCTTTTTCGTCGACGATCTCGGCGACCGGCGTAAAGGCCTCGCCCTCGGCGGAAATGCGTACGGCCTGGCGCGCAGCGGCGCGGGTCAGCGCTTCTCTGAGCGGTGAGCCCGGGTTGATGAAGGCGGTGCCCGGCAAATGCAGGCCCATGATCTCCATCAGCATCTGGTTGGAGTTGGCGGTGCCGTAGAACGTGCAGGTGCCGGGGCCATGGTAGGACTTGGACTCGGTCTCCAGCAGGGCGTCGCGGCCTACTTTGCCTTCGGCGTACAGTTGGCGCGTCTTGGCCTTTTCATCGTTGCTGATGCCGGTGGTCATCGGGCCGGCGGGGACGAATATCGCGGGCAGATGGCCGAAGGCCAGCGCGCCCATCAATAGGCCGGGCACGATCTTGTCGCACACGCCGAGGTAGAGCGCGGCGTCGAACATCTGGTGCGACAGGGCAACGGCGGTGCTCATGGCGATCACGTCGCGGGAGAACAGCGACAGCTCCATGCCGGCCTGACCTTGGGTCACGCCGTCGCACATGGCGGGCACGCCGCCGGCAAATTGCGCAGTGGCGCCGGCCTTGAAGGCTTCGTCCTTGATCAGCGCGGGGAAGGTTTCCAGGGGCATGTGCGCCGACAGCATATCGTTGTAGGCCGAGACGATCGCCAGATTCGGGCGGGCGGCTTCCTTGATACGCAGTTTGGCGTCGCCAGGCATGGCGGCGAAAGCGTGTGCCAGGTTGGTGCAGGATAGCTGGCTACGCTCGACTTTGCCCTGGTGGGTCGCGGCGCGAATCCGGCTTAGGTACGCCTGCCGTTGTACGCGGCTGCGTTGGATGATCCGCTCAGTGACCTCGACGAGGACGGGATGTTTCGTCATGTCTGGACTCCGCAATAATGTGTAATGATGGTAATTTTACTACAATCAAAAATCAAGTTAATGCCCTGGTCGCAGGGAGGGTTTTGCAGGTCGCATTCGCTCTATCCAACTGACAAGGCGGCTTTAATTGAATCTCAGGGGCTAGAGCTTACTTGGAAAAAATGCCGATTAACTTGACGCAAATCCAATCTGCGCAGAATTTTGTGGTGGTAATATAATTACATCTTAACCACTTGGGATGGACATCGCGATGCGAAACGATGCTGATCAAACCCCTGCTTTTGATATGGTGCTGTTCGGCGGCACCGGCGATTTGGTGATGCGCAAGCTTCTGCCGTCGCTGTACCAGGCGCACGCCGCCGGCCTACTCAATAAGGACGGCCGCATTCTGGGGCTGGGGCGCAAGGAATGGGACCGTGAACAATACCTCGCTTATGTAGAGGAACACTCGCGCAAACATATTAAAGAGTGTTTTACTGAGGCGGATTGGCAACAGTTCTGCGATCGCATCGAGTATCTGCGCGTCGACGCCGGTTTCCCCGAGCATTTCCCGCCGCTGGCGGAAAAGCTGGGCGAGATGGTGCCGGGCCGCAGCGTGGTTTGCTATTTGTCCACCGCACCCGAATTCTTCACCCCGATCTGCGAAAACCTGGCGGCCGTCGGCCTGAACCATCCCAATGTGCGCGTCGTGCTGGAAAAGCCGCTGGGGCACGATCTGGCATCCTCCAACGAGATCAACGACGCCGTCGCCAAGTTCTTCGACGAACATCAGCTCTATCGCATCGACCACTACCTGGGCAAGGAATCGGTGCAGAACCTGATGGCGATCCGCTTCGGCAACGCGCTGTTCGAACCGCTGTGGCGCCGCGAGTGGGTGCACAACGTACAGATTACCATTTCCGAGGAACTGGGTGTCGAAGGCCGCGGCGGATTCTACGACCACACCGGCGCGCTGCGCGACATGGTGCAGAACCATCTGTTGCAACTGCTGTGCATTGTCGCCATGGAACCGCCGGCAAGCCTCGAAGGCAACGCCATCCGCGATGAAAAACTGAAGGTATTGAAGGCCCTGCGTTCGTTCGATGTCCAAGACGTGGCCACCAAGACCGTGCGCGGCCAATACAAGGCCGGCGCCATCAGCGGCGGCGGCGTGCCCGGGTATCTGGAAGAAGCCGGCATCCCGCCGACGTCGACCACCGAAACCTTCGTGTCGCTGAAGGCCGAAATCGACAACTGGCGCTGGGCTGGCGTGCCGTTCTTCCTGCGTACCGGCAAGCGCATGCCGGAGCGTCTGGCGGAAATCGTCATCAACTTCCGCGACGTGCCGTGTCCCCTGTTCCCGAGCCCGGTCGGCCAAACGGCCAACCGCTTGGTGATCCGCCTGCAGCCGGACGAAAGCATCCGCCTGTATTTCCTGGCCAAAGAGCCGGGCGATACGATGAATCTGCAGCCGGCCTATCTGAATCTGGATTTCAACGCCATGTTCAAGGTCCGCCGCGCCGATGCCTACGAACGCCTGTTGCTGGACGTGATCCGCGGCCGCCTGGGCCTGTTCATGCGCAGCGACGAACTGGTTGCCGCTTGGCGCTGGGTCGAGCCGATCATGCACGCCTGGGAGCATTCGACCACGCCGCCGAAGCAATATACGGCCGGCACCTGGGGCCCCGCGGCCTCCTCGGCGCTGCTGTCGCGCGACGGCATCGCCTGGCATGAAGAGAGTTGATCTAGTCGTACGAGAGAGTGTTTGAGTTGGGGAAAGCGTTAACGGCGTCCGGTCAGTCTCTGGCGGACGCCGCTTTTTCAAATACGCAGACGGAGTAAAGATATGCAGTGGTTGCCATTTGATTCACCCGGGGCGCAGGCCGATGCGCTGGCGGCGGCGGTGGCCGCCGATTTGAAGCAGGCGGTCGAACAAAATGGGCGAGCGGTGCTGGCAGTGTCCGGCGGCCGGTCGCCCATTCCGTTTTTTGAACGTCTGGCGCAGGCCGACCTGCCTTGGCGCCAAGTGACCATCACGCTGGTGGATGAGCGCATGGTGCCGGCCGATCACGCCGACAGCAACGCTCGCCTGGTGCGTGAGCATTTGCTGCGGGGCAATGCGGCCGAGGCGACCTTCGTACCGCTCGCCACCCACCCCGAGGACGAGGCGCGCTCGATCAGCGAGGCATGCCGCGCTTTCGTCTGGCCGACGGTGGCGGTGCTCGGCATGGGCGACGACGGCCACACCGCTTCGTTGTTCCCGGAGGCCGCAGAACTCGACGCGGGACTTGATTTAGGCCAACAACAGGCGATCATTGGCGTGACGCCGCCAGTGGCACCCCATCGGCGCCTGAGCATGACGCGTACGGCGCTGTTAAAATGCGACAAGTTGTATCTGTCGATACAAGGGAACGGCAAGCGCGAAGTTTTCGAACGCGCGCGCGAGAAGGAAGATCGCCGCTGGCCGATCAGCTATTTCTTGCAACAGAAAGAGACACCGCTTGATGTCTACTGGGCAGCATAGCCTTTTCCCACGTCTTCTCGCCGACGTGGGCGGTACCAACGCGCGTTTTGCGCTGGAAACCGCCCCCGGCGTGATCGAAGAAGTGGATGTTCGCGCCAGCGCGCACTTCCCGTCGCTGTTGGACGCGGCGCGCGACTACTTGCGGCAGACCGGTGCCAAGCAAGTGTCGCATGCCGCTATCGGCATCGCCACGGCGGTGACCGGCGACACGGTGCGCATGACCAACCACAGCTGGACTTTCTCCATCGAAGCGCTCAAGCGCGATTTGGGGTTGGTTTCGCTGATCGTGCTCAACGATTTCACGGCGCTGGCCTGGTCGTTGCCGCACCTGCCTGGCGCCGAGTTGGCCCAGGTCGGCGGCGGCACGCCGGTGGCGGGTTGCCCGATGGCGCTGATCGGCCCGGGGACGGGCCTTGGCGTGTCGGGGCTGGTGTTCGGGCCGCAGGGACCGATTCCGCTTTCGGGGGAGGGCGGACATATCGGTTTTGCGCCGGAGGACGATGAGGAGGTGGCGCTGTGGCGTTTTGCCCGCGCCCGCTTCGGCCATGTGTCGACGGAACGGTTCCTGTCCGGGCCGGGACTCGCGCTGATTCATGAGGCGCGGCTGGCCATACAGGGGCTCGCGCCGGACGGTTTGTCCGCCGCGGATATCACGCGGCAGGCACTGGGCGGGCAATCGCCCGAGTGCATGGCAAGCCTCGACCGCTTCTGCGCGCTGCTCGGCAGCGCGGCGGGAGCGTTGGCCCTGACGCTCGGCGCGCGTGGCGGCGTGTTCATCGGCGGCGGCATCGTGCCGCGGCTGGGGGACGTGTTCGCCCGCTCGCCGTTCAGGCATCGTTTCGAACAAGCGGGTCGGTTGTCGGGCTATTTGGCCGCCATGCCGACCTATGTGATCCATAGTCAATATCCTGGCCTGATCGGCGCTCAAGCCGCGCTGGCCACCCATTTACGGGAATCCCATCATGCTTGAGCGAATTCGCGCTCAGCTGCCGGATCTGTCTGCAGCCGAAAGAAAAGTCGCCGAGCTGGCGCTGGCCCAACCCTATACCGTCATGCAAGCCGCCGTGGCTGACATCGCCGCCAATGCCGGCGTCAGTCAGCCGACGGTGATCCGCTTCTGCCGGTCGATGGGTTGCGCCGGTTTGCCGGATTTCAAGCTGAAACTGGCGGGCAGCCTGGTCACCGGCGTGCCCTATGTGCATTCGAGCGTGCGCCCCGAGGATCCAACCTCCGAAGTCGCCGCCAAGGTGTTCGACAATACGGTCACGGCACTGATCAAGTGCCGCAACGAGGTCAACCCCGCGGCGGTGGAACAGGCGGTCGACCTGCTGTCGCACGCTCGGCGCATCGAGTTTTACGGCTTGGGCAACTCCGGCATCATCGCCGCCGACGCGCAGCACAAGTTCTTCCGCTTCGGCATTCCGACCGTGGCCTACGCCGACAGCCACATCCAGACCATGGCGGCTTCAGTGCTGTCCGCGGGGGATGTGATGGTGGCGATCTCCAACTCGGGGCGCACGGTCGAACTGTTGGGCGCGGTGGAAGTCGCGCTGAACGCCGGCGCCAGCGTGGTGGCCATTACATCGAGCCTGTCGCCCTTGGCGCGCATGGCGACGGTGACGTTGGCCGCGGATACCCGTGAAGATACCGAAACCTTCAGCCCGATGATCTCCCGGATCGTGCATCTGGTGCTGATCGACGTTCTCGCCGTCGGCGTGGCCCTGCGGCAGGGTCCGGCGTTGATCGCGCAGCTGGAGAAATCCAAACAGAGCCTGCGCGGCAAGCGATTGCGCGTGCAGGAACAAGAGGAAAAATAACGATGAGTGCCCTTACCCAATTGCCTGCCTGGCAGGCACTGGAACAGCATTATTCGCTGTCGCGCCTGAAGCATATGCGCGACCTGTTCGCCACGGACCCCGACCGTGCCGAGCGTTTCTCTCTGGAAGTCGGCGATCTGTTTCTCGACTATTCCAAAAACCGCATCTCCGAAGAAACCCTGCAATTGCTGATGGACTTGGCGCGCCAAGTCGGTTTGCCCGCACGCATCAAGGCGATGTTCAAGGGCGAAAAGATCAATACCACCGAGCACCGCTCGGTGCTGCACGTGGCGCTGCGCAACCGCACCAATTCGCCGATCCTGGTCGACGGCGCCGACGTGATGCCGCAGATCAACAACGTGCTCGAACGCATGGGGCGTTTCGCCCATGCCGTGCGCTCGGGCGAATGGCTCGGCTACACCAACCAGCCGATCACCGACATCGTCAATATCGGCATCGGCGGCTCCGATCTCGGGTCGTTGATGGTGTGCAGCGCGCTCAAGCCCTACGGTCATCCGCGCATGAACATGCACTTCGTCTCCAACGTCGATGGAGCGCAGCTGAAGGAAACGCTGAAGAAGGTCCATTCCGAGACCACGTTGTTCGTCATCGAGTCGAAAACCTTCACCACGCAGGAAACGCTGACCAACGCGCTGACCGCGCGCGAGTGGTTTGTCGCGCGCGCGCGCGACGAGTCGGCGGTCGCCAAACACTTCGTGGCGGTGTCGACCAACATGAAGGCCGTGGCGGACTTCGGCATCGATCCGGCCAACATGTTCGAATTCTGGGACTGGGTGGGCGGGCGCTACAGCCTGTGGTCGGCGATCGGCTTGCCGATCATGCTGTATCTGGGCGAAGAGAATTTCGCCGAGCTGCTCAACGGCGCGCACATCATGGACCAGCATTTCCGCAACGCGCCGCTGGAAGCCAACATGCCGGTGCTGCTGGCCATGATCGGCATCTGGTACATCAATTTCTACGGCGGCGGCAGCCATGTGATCGCGCCGTACGACCAGTACCTGCATCGTTTCCCGGCGTTCATCCAGCAGTTGGACATGGAATCCAACGGCAAGCAGGTGATGCTTGACGGCGCGCCGGTGGATTTCGAGACCGCGCCGATCATCTGGGGCGAGACCGGCATCAACGGCCAGCATGCGTTTTTCCAACTGCTGCATCAAGGCACGCACATCTCGCCGATCGATCTGATCGCCTCGCTGGAGCGCCGTGCCTCGCTGCCCGGGCACCATGAGATTTTGCTGGCCAACGTGTTTGCCCAGGCCGAAGCGTTCATGCGCGGCAAGACGGCCGAAGAGGCGCGTAACGAACTGACGGCGCAAGGGCTGACCGGCGACGCGCTGGAATGCTTGGTGCCGCATAAGGTGTTTGGCGGCAACCGGCCGACCAATACCCTGTTGATGTCGCGCCTTGACCCGCGCAATCTCGGTCTGCTGATTGCGCTCTATGAGCACAAGATCTTTGTGCAGGGCACGATTTGGAACATCAACAGCTTCGATCAATGGGGCGTGGAACTGGGCAAGCAGCTGGCCAAGACCATTCATGCCGAGCTGTCCGGCAAGAAGGTCAAGGCCACGCACGACAGCTCCACCGCGCGACTGATCGAGCGCTATCGCCAATACAACCAGAACTGATCCTTGTTGTGTCACGGCAAGGCCCCGGCGGCAATCGCGCCGGGGCCTTGTCATGTCCGCGCTCAGCGCGGGCAACGCGTGCCCTCGGGGCAAGGGCGCGAGGCGGCGGGGTGGCGATCGCCAAGCCCATACAAATCCATAATCTGCTTGCGCAGATCCCACCGCGAGACGAAGCGTTTACTCCGTCCGGCGTACTGAATCCATTTCGCCATCTGTTCGCGCTGACGTTGGATCATGTGCTGGACGCGCGCGTCGTGGGGCTGACGACGGGCGAAATCAGTCAATACCGTCTCCGCCTGGGCGTAGCCTTGCGCCAGGGTGAAATAGCGCAGGTTGCTCTCCAAGAGCGCGAGCAACGAACTGTCTGGCGCGGCCTGACGCAGCATGGCCATCTCGGCCAGCGCGCGTTCGGATTGGCGCTGGCTGGCAAGCGCCGTTTTGAGCACATCGGCAATCAGCGGCAAGGCCGGCGACGTGTCGCCCGAAGCCAGCCGTTCCTGTGCCCAGCGTGCGCCGTCTTCCAAGCGATTGCCGGCGATCAGCGCTGTCAGATAGTGGCCGAAAGCGGAGAGGATGGCCGGCTGTTGACCGGTCGGCAAAGCGTGGGTCAGCTCGCTTTGCCATAGCGCCAGATCCGCGGGCGTGTCGTCCACGACGCGCTGGTAGCGCCAGCGTGCCAGGCGATCGATGCCGTCCCGGTCGAAGCGCGCGCCCATGGCGCTCGCCAGCTCGTTCGCCGCGCAGCGTTTGTGCTCGGCTTCGCCGTCGAAACCATAAGGCCAGATCAGCAGATAGAGGATCAGCAGATTTTCCGCGAGATCGCTCTGCGCTTCCTCGGCCAGCAGGCGCGTGGCTAAACCGCGGGTGAGCGCAAGGCCTTCCATGTGCGTTTGGTTGCCGCGCTCAGCGCCCAGCACCCAGGGCGTTGCCTGGCGTCGAGACAGGCCCTCTAGAAATCGTCCCACCCTTGAGCGCTCTTCCAACTGATCCGCCAGCGCGAAGTAGCGCAGGTAAACACGCGAAAACGCGGTTTCCTGTCCCGCCAGCGCGGTGAGCAGGGTTTCGAACACGGGCAGCGCTTGTTGCGGCTGTTCGGATTGCGCCAGGTTGATGGCGCGCTGGTAGCCGTATAGCCAGCCGACGTGCTCCTCGGCGATGTGCCGGTCGTGTTCGGTGAAGCTGCCGTTCATCGTTGCAAGCGGCCTGAACGAGGACGCCTGCGCGGCGCAGAGGGTGAAGCCGAAGGTGATCAGGAGAACAGGTCGTTGCCAAAACATATCGGGTACTCCATACGCATCATCGAAGCGGATCGGGCAAATATGGTCGCATGACGTTCAATCCGTGCCGGCATAGATTTTTGCCGGCCGCGAGATTGGCCTTGAGCTTGCTTGGCGCTCGTAAGCGGCCACTATGGCGGTACGTGGCAAGGCCGGCCCTGCCGGCCGACCGGGCGGCGATTGCCGGGACAGCTGCCAGAAAGGGCGGGTGGCTTCTTTCATATCTGTGAGCCGGCATGCGTCTCCCCTTTCTGCCCGTTTCCCGACAATTTCCATCTCGTTTCATCCTAATGGCCGGTGACATTTAGCCTTGTTGGCTCATTACGCCATTCGATGTATTCATTTGGGGTAATTTTGATGTCGAGGTAATTGGGATGGGAATGTCGCACGCAGAGAGGCGGGTCCGCCGCTGGCTGGCTTGGGTGTGTATCGGTCTGCAGCACGGATTATCGCAGGCCGAGCCGACGGCCAAGCCCGGCAGCGACGGTCGATTCTTCTTGCAGGACAACAAAATGCACCTGCGCAACGAGCTCGACGCGTTGCGGTTGCGCCTGTTGCACCGCGGGGGCGATATCCGTCGAGAGGACGACGACGTCGGCGCGGCATCGAATACGTGTCTGCCGGTCCATGCCCTGCGCTTGTCCGGCGTGACGCTCTTGGACGCGCGCGCGCTGGCGCCTTTGCGCGAACGTCATGCCGATTGCCTCGACGGCACGCGCTTGCGCCGCATTCTGCAGCGGCTGACCCGCTTGTACGTGCAACGCGGCTATATCGCCGCGCGCGTGTTGCCGGAAATCACCCCTGATGGCGTCATGGTGCTGCGCGTGTTGGAAGGACAGGTGGAGCGGATCGAGGGCGAGGCGCGGGCGGTGCGCTGGTTGTTTCCCGATATGGAAGGCAAGCCGCTCAATATCCGCGATCTGGAACAAGGCCTCGATCAGGCCAACCGGTTGCAGTCGTCGTCGATGCGCGCCGAGGTATTGCCCGGCGATCAGCCGGGCGGCTCGACGGTTCGTTTGTTGACCGAGCCGGCCGCGCTATGGCATGGCAGCGCCACGCTCGACAACTGGGGCTACGATGCCACCGGGCGGCGCGTGGCGGGGCTCGCCGTGTCGCGCGACAATCTCAGCGGCCGCTATGACTATCTCAGCGCGGCGGCCGAGCATAGCGTGGACGAGGCGCGCTTCAGCCGGCGCCATTCCTTGTTTTATTCCCTGCCGGACGGCTACTGGAGCTATAGCCTGTTCGCGGGTCAATCCGAATACCTCAATACCCTGCGATTGCCATACCACACCGTCGACCTGCGCGGCAGCTCGGGACAGGCCGGTGTGCGCGTTGACCGGGTTCTGGCACGCGATCAGCGCAGCATTTGGAGCTGGCACGGCCAGGTGGCACACAAGCGGGTGGAAAACTATTTTCTCGGCAGTTTGCAGACGCTCAGCAGCCCGACATTGACCGTGGCCACGCTCGGCGTGGACCTGATGACCTTGTTGCCGGCGGGCTCGTTCTCGCTCGAGATCGCGCTGGAGCGGGGCAGGCCCTGGCTCGGCGCGGCCTGCGCACCGGAGGGGATGCCCCAGTCGTGTTTCAGTAAATGGCAAATCGGTGCCGCGCTGCGCCATGCCTTGCCCGCGAGCGGCTGGCAGATGGAAAACCGACTGACGGCGCAGACGAGCCCGCAGTCTCTACCCGCCGTCGAGCAGTTGGAGCTGGCGGACAGCAGCGTGGTGCGGGGCTTTCGCCATAACTCGCTGGCCAGCGAAAGCGGCTGGGGACTGAGAAACACGCTGCAATACGCCAAACGCGCCGGCGCTTGGCTGTGGCAGCCACGCCTGGCACTGGATGTCGGCGGCGTGTGGCAACCGTCTATCGAGGGGGGGTATCAAGCGCTGGCGGGGTGGGGCGCCGGCCTGACGGCCCGCCGCAGCGCCATGACGCTCGATGCCGAATACAACCGCCCGCTGCTGCAGCCGGATCAATTTGCCGGCGAATCGCATCAGCTGTTGATGCGGTTCGCCTGGCAGTTTTAAGGTCCTCGCGGCCTGACAACGACACGCGCGCAAAGCGCGGAAAACCGCAACTTCACTCAACAAAGAGGTCACAGATGAAAGTACGTTTTCCCTTGTCGTGCCGAGGCCGGGTTGCCGCGGTGCTGACGCTATCGTTGATTTACTCCCCCAGGCTATGGGCCGGCGGCATCGTGCCGGCGCCCGGTTCCAATGTCGAAGTCCGGCAGGCGGCGAGTGGCGCCGACGTGGTTCAGATCGTCGGCGCCAATGCGCAAGGCCTGTCGCATAACCGCTATAACGCGCACGACGTCTCCGCGGCGGGCGCGGTCTACAACAACGGGGTGGCGGCCGGCGCATCGCTGTTGGCGGGGCAGATGCAGAGCAATCAAAAGTTGGGCGGACGGGCCGCGACGGTGATTCTCAACGAAGTCGTCAGCCGCAATCCATCGCTGTTGTTGGGGCGGATGGAGGTTTTCGGCCAAGCGGCCGATCTGGTGCTGGCCAACCCCAACGGCATCACTTGCAACGGTTGCGGCTTCGTCAACACCCGGCGCGCCGCCTTGCTGGTCGGCACGCCGCAATGGCAGGACGGCCAATTGCACGGCCTGGCAAGCGCCGGGACGCAAAGCCTGACCATCGGGCCAGGCGGCGCCACGGCGAACCAGGCGCTCGATTTGATCGCGCCGCGCATCGATGCCCAAGGGGCGTTGGTGGCCACGAGCGGTATCCATGCCGTCGCCGGCCAGGCGCAGATGGCTTACGACACGCGCGAGGTGACATCGTCGCGCGCGTCCCCGGCCGAACGGTTGGACAGCGCGTTTCTCGGCGGCATGCAGGCAGGGCGGATCAGTATCGTCAGCACGGATGACGGCGCCGGCGTCAATCTGGCCGGCGCGATCGAGAGCGCCGGCAGGATCAAAGTGGACGCACAGGGCCCGCTCAATTTGGCCGATGTCCGCATCAAAGGCGAGCGCGTCGGGCTCGCCGCCAAGTCGATCGAGGCCAAGCCGCTCGTGCGCCTCGAAGAGAAAGAACAGCGGCAGCATGACGAGAGCTGGTTTATATGGAAAACCGGCGAGACCAAGGTCACCGAGCGCGAGCGAAAGACGCATTTCGGGCAGGCACGGATCGAGGGAGAGTCGGTCAGCCTGCGGGCAACGGACGCGCTCAGTCTCAATGCCGCCGAAGTGCATGGCGGCGATATCCGGCTACAGGCCGGGGAGATCGCGCTCAGCGGCAGCGAAACGCTCGATGGGCATAGCACCGAGCGCGCGGCATGGCTGAATTCGTGGCAGCGCAACCAATATACCGAAACCAGCCATTACGGCCAGCGCGGCGTTGTCTTGGACGCCAAGGGCGACTTGGTGCTCAATGCCCAGGGCAGCATCAAGGCCCAAGGGGCGGCCTTGTCCGCCGCCAATGACATGCGAGTGACCGCGGGCCGGGATATCGTCTTGTCGGGCCTGGAGGAAAAAACGGTGGTGATCGATCGCGGCGATCGCTACCTGGAGGGGCCGTCGCTGTCGAGCGGGCAATGGAACCACCGCAGCGAAAAGCAGACGCTGAAGCAGAGTGCGCTCCAAAGCGGTGGCAATCTGCTGCTGCGCGCCGCCGGCGCCGTGGCGTTGAATGCCGCCAAGGTGCAAACCGGCGCCGACGCGGTGCTCAAGAGCGAGGGCCGGATCGACATCGGCACGCAGGTCGTGAACCAATCGCTGGCCGATGCCGCGCATTCGACCCACTGGGGCGGTATCGGCGGCAGCAATCGCGCCGACGATCGCAATTCGGCCGCGTTGAATGTGCCTTCGGCGGTGCGCGCCAAGGGCGCGCTGCGCGTCGAAGGCGGGTTGGGCATTCATCTGGTCGGCAGCACCGTCCGGGGCGAGGGCGGCGCGCGCGCCGTTGCCGGTCAGGGCAATGTACAGATCGATCATGCGACGGATCTGACGCAATCGTTGATCGATGAGCGCCATGGCGGCGCGTTCGATATCCAAACCGGACGCCACTACGGCAAGGAACTGACGCCGGTGACGCAGGGGGCGCAATTGACGTCCGATACCAACCTGACGGTAGCGAGCGCCGCCGACGTCGCGGTAACCGGCAGCCATGTCGAGGCGGGCGGCGCGTTGACGGTCCAGGCGGGCGGTGATGTGCGCGTGAGCGCTGCGGCCGCCGAACGGCAGCAACAGCGGCAAGATGCCCAAATGGCGTGGCAAGCCTCGGCGGGTCCCGATGCGCGTTATCCTGGCGCTTACCGGGCCGGCGTCGGTATCACGCAGACCGAGACGCGGCAGACCCAGACCGGTATCAGCCAGACCGGCGCGGTGCTGGCCGGCGGCAGCGTGCGCGTGGAGGCCAAGGGCGATATCGGCGTACACGGCGGCGAGGTGGCGGCGCGGCAGGGCGATGCCACGCTCAATGGCCGTAACCTGACACTGGATGCCGCATACGACACCCAGCGCGACGAGCAGGCGCAAGGCCGCGCCGGCAGCGGGATTTTTGTCGCGGCCAGCTGGGAGCAGTTGCGCGCGGGTCTCTCCCAAGACTTCTCCAGCACTCGCAGCACCACCGAGGCGCGTACGCCGCGCGTCAGTCAGGTGAGCGCCAGCGGCGACCTGAATGTGCAGGCCCCGGCGGGCACGCTGAAGACGGAAGGCGCGCGCCTTAACGCCGGTGGCCAGTTGACGGTGGCGGCGGGTGCCATCGACAACCGTGCCGCCATGGGATCGAACAGCAGCACGAGCCAATCCGGCGGCGGCAGCGGCGACTTGGCCGGCGTGGTGGCGTTCGGCGGGCTGCTCAAGCCGGTTCAGGCGGTGGTGGACAAAGCCGCCAACGGTCAGTTGGCCGATGCGGCGCGAGACGCGAAGAAGATCAAGGACAAAGTGCAGGACGGCGCCGAGAAGGTCAAGCAGGGCGGCTGGGCCGCCGTGCGCGATATCGTGTCGAAGCTCTCCACGCCAAGCGCCGGGGGCGTGATCGACATCGTTGGCCAACGGCAGCGCGCGTCGGAATCCAGCCAGACGGCCAGCGGCAGCCGCTTCGAGGGGGCCGGCGTGAGCGTGAAGAGCGCCGGCGCCGTGCAGGATCAGGCGACACGGTACCAAGCCTCGCATGGCGCGGTCGATCTGACGGCAAGCGAGCATCGCTTCGATACGGTGGAGACCCGCGCCGAACAGCGTGCCGACGGCGGTAACGGCGGCGGGCTGATCCAGGCGACCACGCTGACCGGCAAGGACCTGCGGTTGAAGGCATCAGGCAGCGGCGGGGAGAACTGGCGGCAGCAGAGCGACACGCAGGCGGCGGGTGGCGAGATCCGTGCTACGGACGGGGTGCGTATTGCCGTCGAGCACGACGCCAACTATCGCGGTGCGACGATCGACGCCGGCCAGGGGCGTATCGCGGTGACTGTCGGCGGCGCATTGCAGGTACAAGCGGCGGAAGGCACGCGCGTCGCCTCGAGCGGCCGCAACAGCGGCTCGCTGGATATCAGCGTGCGCTCCGTGCCCAATGCCGACGTGGCCACCAGCAAGACGCCGGGCGTTATTGACGCGGGCGGCGGCCAGGGTAAGGCCGTTTTCGACGTGGCGCGGCAACAGGAGGAGAGTCTGATGCCCATGCCTGCGCGGCTGTCGGCGCAGGCCGGGGTATCGTTGCATGCCGGCGGCGACATGGCGCTCGCGGGCGCGCAGATCGGCGCCGCCGAGGGGGGTGAGCGCGCGGCGGAGGTGACGCTCAACGCCGGCGGGAAGATCGACCTGGCGGCGGCGCGGCGGAAGTATCGCCAGGAGGGCTGGGATCTTGGCGGCAGCGGCAACGGCGAGGTGTATACCGGGGCGCGGCCATCCGGCGGCCAGGTGGAGGTCCGTGGGCACGAGCGCGCCGAGTCGCGCGACGGCTGGCTGCCTAGCACCGTGGATGCACGGCGCGTGGCGCTCGAGAGCGCGGGGGACCTGCGCCTGACCGGCGCGCGCGTCAGCGGCGAGCAGGTGGCGGCGCAGGTCGGCAATGATCTGCGCGTGACGAGCCTCAAAGACGACAACCGCTCGCGGCAAGGCACGCTCGAGGCTACCGTCGCCTCGCCGAACCTGGGTCAGATCCTCAGTGGTGCTGAAACCGCGCGCCTGAAAACGCAGTTCGAAAGCGACGCGCTGGACGCGGTGACGCAGCAAAGCGGCTTGTATGGCAGCCAGAAGCTGGAAGCGCGCGTTGGCGGTCAAACCGTGCTGGAAGGCGGCCAGTTGCAGAGCGGTCAGGGACCGGTGGCCACCGGGGGCCCGATCGTGGCGCACACGGTGCCGGGCCAGGCCGATTCGGTGCGCTATGGCGCGGCGTTCAACGGCACGTTGTCGTCGCTGGCCAACGGTGTGGTGCGCGATGTGCTGGGCGGGAAGGCGCCGCTGGGGTGGTCGCAGGAAAGGCATCATCAAGACCGGCCGTCGCAGCCGTCGCAGTAAGCGGTCCTGCAAAACGTAACGCCCCCTGCGGCTGCAGGGGGCGTTACTGATTGTGGCACGGTTCGACTCAGCGGTAGCCTGCGTTCATCACGAACGGATTGCTGCGCTTTTCCTCGCCGAGCGTCGTAAACGGCCCGTGGCCGGTGATGACCGTAGTGTCGTCCGGCAGAATGAACAGCTTGCTGTGGATGGCGTCGAGCAACGCGCGGTGGTCGCCGCGCGGGAAGTCGGTGCGGCCGATCGAGCCTTGAAACAGCACGTCGCCGGCAACCAGCAGGCCGGCCTCGCTGCTGTAGAACACCACATGACCCGGCGTATGGCCAGGGCAGTGGATGACGCGCAGCGTTTGTTTGCCGATGCTGACGGTGTCGCCATCATTGAGCCAGCGCTGCGGGGTCAGCGCGGCGCTATGCGGGAAGCCGAACGCTTGTCCCTGTTGCGGCAATTGGTCGAGCCAGAAGGCGTCTTCCGCTTGCGGTCCCTCGATGTCCACACCCAGCTGACTCGCCAGCGCCGCGGCGCTACCGGCGTGGTCGATGTGTCCATGGGTCAAGAGCAGCTTTTCGACTGTGAGGCCGTTGGCGTGGACGAAGGCAAGAATACGGTCCAGGTCGCCCCCGGCGTCGACGACGGCGGCGCGTTGCGTCTCGTCGCACCACAAGATCGAGCAATTCTGGGCGAACGGCGTGACCGGAATGACGTGATAGTGGAGTGCCATGATGCGGGAAGACCGGGGTAGTGATTGAAAGTTTATTGTTGCATAGCGAAATGCACAGGCCTAGTCGCTGACAGTTTCATGTCGCATACAGAACGTTCTTTTTTCGACGGCGCTAAGCTGCTTGAACGCATATTCTGCCTGAAGCGCCTGCGACCGGTCGGCAAACTCGACCGTCAACAGCAGTTTTTCCGGCGGGTGGCTCTTGGTGTAGCGTGCGCCGCGGCCGGCGCTATGTGCGGCATAGCGCCGGGCCACGTCGGTGCTGATGCCGGTATACAGGCTGCCGCCGCGGCAAGCGATGACGTACATATACCAAGGCCGTCTGGCCGTTTGATCAGAGGCCACCGTAGGAGTGCAGGCCGGACAGGAACATGTTGACGCCGAGGAAGGCGAACGACGTGACGAAGATGCCGATCACCGCCCACCACGCCAACGGCTTGCCGCGCCATCCCTTGACCAGGCGCACGTGCAGCCAGGCGGCGTAGTTGAGCCAGACGATCAGCGCCCAGGTCTCCTTCGGATCCCACGACCAGTAGCCGCCCCAGGCGTCGGCGGCCCACATCGCGCCGAGGATGGTGGCGATGGTGAAGAACAGAAAACCGACGGTGATGGCCCGGTACATGATTTCGTCCAGCACCTCGGCCTTCGGCAGCCGCTCGGCGAGCCAGCCCTTCATCACCACCAGCTCGGCCACGCCGAGCATGGCCGCCAGCGAAAATGCGCCATAGCCGATGAAGTTGGCCGGCACGTGAATCTTCATCCACCACGATTGCAGCGCCGGGATCAGCGGTTGAATTTCATGCGCCTGGCGGTCGAAGGTGTACCAGATGATGAAGCCGACTGCGGCGCTGATCACCAGCAGCACGAAAGCGCCCAGCTGGCGTACCTTGTAGCCCGCTTCGTAATACAGGTACATCAGCGCGGTGATCAGGCAAAACAGAATGAACACTTCATACAGGTTGGAGACTGGAATGTGGCCGATGTCGCGCCCGATCAGATAGCTTTCGTACCAGCGGGTGAACAGGCCGGCAAAGCCCATCGTCGCCGCCGACCAGGTCAGACCGCTGCCTAGCGCCACACCGGTCACCGAGCGTGCCAGAAGCCCATACCAGTAACAGCCGGTGGCGATGAAAAACAGCACGCACATCCACATGATCGACGACTGACTGGACAGCAGGTACTTGAGCCAGAACGCGCTTTGACCACGCGCGAGATCGCCGTGATACAAGCCGATGGCGGCGAGCGACACGGCCATGGTCAGCGGGAAAAAACGGCGCCAAGCCGGCCAGAACCAGCCGAAGGCGATCAGGCCAACCGTGGCGCCGGCCAGAATGCCATGCTCGTAGACGTCCATGTATTGGCCGAAGCGGCTAAACACGACGGCGCCCGCGGCCACGATGAACGCGGCGTAGAGCCAGGCGCCCACGCTCAGGCGTTGGAACGGGCTGCGGGTTTCACGCGTTTGGGCGATGTCCATCTTCACCTCGTGCAAGCTGTTGAAGGGCGTCCTGGTGACGCGAAAAATCACGGTCGAGATCCGGATTGGGACGGTTGGCGCTCATCGCCAGGCGCATGCTGCCCGGTTTGATCAACAGCCACAGCCGTCTTTCCTGAATGTAGAACATCAGCAGAATACCGGCGACCAGAAGCAGTGACCCGAGATAGACCAGATTCTTGCCCGGCGAGCGGGTGAGCTGCAGGCCCGACGCCTGCACCTGGGTAAACCCGGTCAGCTGCAGGAATACCGGCGCGCCGTAATCCTTGAGCGCGCTCGCGGCAACCAGGCTGTCCAGCAGGAAGCGGTAATGCGCGCCGTCCTGCTTCATTGCCGGCAGGCCGGCATGACGGTCGGCGACGTTCATGACGTCGATGATCGCGCCTTGCAGGATCTTGATGTAGGTTTGAGCCACATCGGCCCGTTTGTCGGCCGGCACATGCTGTTCGAGGAAGGTCTGCAGACCGTCGAAACCGCCTTCGGCGAAGCGCGCCAATATCCATTTCACGCTAGTTTCGAATTCCTGCCGCATCGCGGGGCTGATGGCGTTGCCCTGCATCGCTTTGGCGCCGCTTTGCGCGGCGATCTCGTCATAGAGCGCCGGGTTGGCCAGCGCGGCGCGCAAGCGCATGAAGCGGTCGATCGACAAATCATCGTCCAGAGGGATGCGCAGGTAATCGTAGGGTTGCGAGACTTCGCGGCGCACGGCGGCGATCAGGTAATTGGCTCCGTCTTGCTGAATGGGCGACATGTAGGTCAGGTACTCGCGCGCCTGGCCGGTGTTGTCGCGAATCTTGTATTCGATCGACGGACCGACGTTTTTGAGCTGCCGTGCCCGGGTCACCTCACGCGCATCCTTCATCCGATCGCGTAGACTGCCGCCATTGGCGTTATTGCCACTCATGTCCTCGACGTTGAAGACGCGCAGATCGCCCAGTTCGAGACGGAAATCGCGGCCGTTGGCGACGAGCGGCTGGTTGGCTTTGGATATGCCGTCGATGTCCACCGGCGCCGCTTGCGGATGGTCGAGGTTCCAGGCTTTGAATTTCAGCGGCGAGCCGCCGTCGCCGAAGCTCGCTTGATAGATGGCGATGCCGTCGACGACGAGCGGGTGATTGACCTCGACGCGCGCCTGGGTCACCTTGCCGCTGGCCTTGTCGGTGACTTCGATGTCGCTGGCGAAGAGCTTCGGCATGCCGTTGCTGTAGTAGTCGACATTGAAGCGGCGCAAGGTGACGATGAACGGCAGTTCCTGCACCAGATAGCCCGGGCCGTTGTTGATGAACACCACGTCGGCGCTTTTGTTCTCGGAAATGGTCACGTCGCCGCGGAAGGACAGGTTGCCGGCCGACAAGCGGCTGATGGCCGGAATCTGCGACTGCGGCAGGTCTTGTGTTTCGGGAGCGACCTGTCCCAACCATTCGGCCGCCTTGAGCGGCAAATTGCCGTCGATCAGTCCGCCAATGCAGATCACGAGCATGGCGCCATGGGCAAAGAAGTAGCCCAGGCGGCTCAAACTGCCCTTTTTGGCGGCAATCAAGGTTGAGCCGTCGTCACGCGCCGTGGTCTTGAGGCGGAAGCCTTGCCGTTGCAGGTAACCGGATACCGCAGCGAGGTCGGCATGCCCCTCGATCAGCGCCGTGTGCTTCATCGCCGCGAGCGAGCGTTCGCTCGCCTTGCTGCGGAAGGTTCGCATGTCGCGTACGAAGCCCGGCGCGTTGCGGATGATGCACAGCGTGGTCGACAACATCAGGAACGCCAAAATGGCGATGAACCAGCCGGCATGATAGACGTCGTAGAGGCCGAGCGTGGCGAAGACTTGGAACCAGTATTGGCCGAACTCGAAGGCATAGTTCGGATAGGGCTCGTTCTGCTTGAGCACGGTGCCGATGACCGAGGCGATGGCCAGAATGGTCAAAAGGCCGATGGCGAAGCGCATCGAACTGAGCAGTTCGTGCAGCGCGCGGAGCGTGGCGGGGAATCTGCGGTCTGTCTTCATAGGGTGCAACCGGCACCGCCCGGCGTGCGGGCGATGCCAGATTCGATTATCGGGTCCGGCCAAATATGCGTATTATGTCGGACACGAGGCGAGATAATGTGGAAAATCAGCGCAATCCGGAAATATATTCCGTCACGGCCTTCATTTCGGCGTCTGACAAGCGGCTGGCGATATCGCCCATGACCGCATTCTTGCGATCGGTACCGGCCTTGAAGTCGTTGAGCTGTTTCAGCACGTAAGCGGATTGCTGACTGCCCAGCCGCGGGAACTGGTCGGGAATGCCGGCGCCGGTCGGGCCATGGCAAGCCATACAGGCCGGAACATGGGTGACCGGGTTGCCGGCGCGGTAGAGCTGTTTGCCGGCTTCCAGGAGCGTCTTATCGGCCGCTTGCTGTTCCTTCGGCTTTTGCTGGCTGAAATAGGCGGCGACGTTCGACATGTCTTGATCGGACAGGGCGCTCGCCATGCCTAGCATGATCGGGTTCTTGCGTTGGCCGCTTTTGAAGGCTTTGAGCTGACTGACAATGTATGCCGGGTGCTGACCTGCCAGCGTGGGATTGCTTGAGGCAACGCTGTTGCCATCGATCCCGTGGCAGGCGGCGCAGACCTGTTGGACGATTACCTGCCCTTTGGCGGGGTCCCCCTGGGTTTGGGCCGATACGCCACCAGCCAGTGTGGCGGCGGCCAGTGCCAACAGCACCTTATGTCTCATAGTCGCTCCTTGTCGTTGGTTTAATTAACCTATAATCGCGGCAATCTGAACCTGCTATTCTATACCAATTGCATTGACCCTACTACTATGACGATTTTTCAGAACGCGCGTTTTTTCACCACCGTCAACCATATGAAGGACCTGCCGGCCACGCGCGCCGAAGTGGCCTTTGTCGGGCGCTCGAACGCTGGAAAATCGAGCGCGATCAATACGCTCGCCAACCGGACTCGGCTTGCCTATGTCTCCAAGACGCCGGGACGCACGCAACACATTAATTTCTTCGATTTAGGCGATGAGCGCTATCTGGTCGACTTGCCGGGGTATGGCTATGCCGACGTGCCGGAGTCGGTGCGCCGCCACTGGGTCGAGCTGCTGGGACGCTATCTGCAGAAGCGGCAGAGCCTGATCGGCCTGCTGATGATCATGGACGTGCGCCATCCGCTCAAGGAACTCGACCACCATATGCTCGAGTACTTCCGCGAGACCGGCAAACCGGTGCATATCCTGTTGTCCAAGGCCGATAAGCTGAGCCGTCAGGAGCAGCACAAGACGCTGGCGGCGGTAAAGGCCGCACTGCAGGATTATCCGGGCGTGACCGTGCAGCTGTTTTCCAGCCTGAAGAAGCATGGCACCGATGAGGTGGAACAGGTGGTGACGGCGTGGTTCGACGCCTACCTAAGGACCCTCTAAATGGGATGGAACTTTGTTCCGAGGCGCCGGACTAAAAAGACATGGCGCTGTCAGCGCCTCCCGCTTTCCTCCCTGAGCGGGGCCTTTTGCTGATACCTAAAGGCATTTTTTTCCCCGGCAGCCTCGGCTGTCGGGGTTTTGTTTTTGGGCGCTAAAAAATAAAGGCGAAGGACCGGGGTCCTTCGCCTTTGTGGCTGTGTCAGTCTGGGTTGCCGCGATCAGTTCATCACGATGTCTTCCACGTTCAGGGATTCGGCTGCGCTCCGTACTGCGGCATCCGAATCGAACGGGCCGAGGCGAACCATGTAAGTGCCTTTCTGGTTCACGATCCCCAGTTTCGGGTCGTAGCCGGCATCGAGCTTGTCGACCAGCTTCTTCAACAGCGCCTCGGCATTCGAGAGCTGGTCGAAGGATCCTAGCTGCAGATATTTCGGCCCTTCCTCCTGTTTGAGCGACGCATCGACAGGCTTGACCGGCTGCTGCTGGTTCGATGCGGTCTCAACCGTCGGCCAAACGCGCTCGATCAGCACCTTGGCGCTGCCTTGGCCGACGAAGCCGAGCTTATGCGCCGCGGCATACGACAGGTCGAGGATGCGCCCACGGTGGAACGGTCCACGGTCGTTGATGCGAACCACCACGGTCTTACCGTTTTTCAGGTTGGTCACCCGGATGTAACTCGGGATCGGCAAGGTCGGGTGCGCCGCGGTCATGGCGAACATATCGTAACGTTCGCCCGACGTGGTGCGCCGGCCATGGAACTGCTTGCCGTACCAGGACGCCATCCCCCGTACCTTGTAGGGGGTGTTGCTGGTGTCGGGGCGGAAACTCATGCCCATCGCCGAGTACGGCAGGTTAGCCGACCTGATCAACGGCTCGTCTTGCGGAACGGCATTGGGGACCAGATCGAGGTTGACCGGAATGTGGTCTGCCGGACCATCATTCTGGAAATACGCCCCGTTTCTGGCCACCGACTTCTTCATCGGCGAAGCCGAAGATTGACTGGTGGCACTGGCTGTCTTGACGGTGGAGCAGGCCACGAGCACTAGACTGACTAACACAAGCCACAGCCATCGGAATGCAGGCTTCATATACCTCCCTTATGCTGTTGGGCCAACGGTGTGAACTGCTACACGCCTCCGAGAAAATCAATTTGCCGCCACGCCTCATAAACGGTAACGGCCACAGCATTCGATAAATTCATGCTGCGTGACTCGGGTTGCATCGGCAGACGAATCCGCCTCTCGTGCGGGAACCCGGCGAGGACATCGTCAGGTAAACCGCGAGATTCGGGTCCGAACAGGAATACATCCCCGGCTCGGTAAACAATCTGGTCATGGCGCATCGCGCCTTTGGTGGTGGCGGCGAAAATTCGGCGCCCCTGAAGATTCACCAGGCAGCTTTCCCAGTTCTCGTGTACGACTAACCGCGCGTACTCGTGATAATCCAGGCCCGCGCGACGCATCCTTGCGTCGTCGAGCGGGAAGCCCAGCGGTTTGACCAGATGCAGCTCACAGCCGGTATTGGCACATAAACGAATCACATTGCCTGTATTAGGCGGAATTTCCGGCTGGAATAGAACTACTGTGAACATCGTTGGCAGGGTGGATTGTTCCAAAGAATCAAAAAGTTGGTCAAGTCTTTAGATGGAGGGTGCGGCAAAGAGCCCATCCTTCGACCCGTTTTGCCCCCTGTTTTTTCAGTTCCAAGGACAGCGAATCGAGGGTGGCGCCGGTGGTTATCACGTCGTCAACGACGGCAACCGAGAGCCCGTCCAGTCTGGTTTCTACACAAAATGCATGGCGAACATTCCGTCGCCGTTGCCGGGGTCCCAGGCCGGCTTGTGGGGTAGTGTTGCATTTTCGCCAACACAACCCTGGGGAAGATCGGTCAGCGATTATACCAACAAGTGCGCGCGCGAGTTCAATACTCTGATTGAAACCGCGTTCGGCAAGTCGTTCTTTTGACAACGGAACTGCAATGACGACGTCGTATCTTAGCCCGGCATCCACCGCCGCCGTGGCGAGTAAGTCGCCTAGGATGCCCGCCAATTCTAGCTGGCGGCCATATTTAAATGCGTGCACCAGCGCACTGATGGGATAGCAAAAGACATACGGGACGTGTATGGCATCGAACGCCGGCGGGTGGCGTAGGCATCGGCCGCAGAGACCCGGCTCGCGAAGCGGCTGGGCACAGGTGGCGCATGCCGGGCGAGGCAGCACGGGCAAGTCGGCCTGACAAGGGGCGCATAGTCCCTGCCGCGCCGCTCTGCTGCCGCATAGCACGCATGATTGATTAAATATTGAGCTAATGTCAATTAATCTATCTAAAAAATTTGACATATCAACGGGCGGCACGCCACCATTCCCCCCATTCCGATCTCCTCTCTCACCTTAGTGCCGCGGCGCGCGCGTCAACAGCCCGCGCGGCGGCAACGCAAAGAAAGGCCAGACGATGCAACAATCGACTATTCAATTCCAATCCCCGTCCACTCCTCACCCCCAACGCGGCAACTGGCGCGTGGAGGAGGTCGAGGCCCTGTTCGCGTTGCCGCTGATGGAACTCGTGTTCCGCGCGGCGGAAATTCATCGCCAATTTTTCGATCCCAGCCGTGTGCAGTTGTCGACGCTGCTGTCGATTAAAACGGGCGGTTGCGAGGAGGATTGCGGTTATTGCGCGCAGTCGGCGCATCACGACACGCCGGTGGAAGACCAACCGATGATGACGGTGGACGAGGTGGTGGCGGCGGCGCGGACCGCCCGCGACAATGGCGCGACGCGATTCTGCATGGGCGCCGCCTGGCGGGGGCCGAAGGACGCGGATCTGGCCAAGACGCTGGAGATGGTGCGCGAGGTCAAGGCGTTGGGGTTGGAAACCTGCGCAACCTTTGGACTGCTTAAAGACGGTCAGGCCGAGCGGCTCAAGGATGCCGGTCTCGATTACTACAATCATAATTTGGACACTTCGCCGGAGAAGTACGCCGACATCATCCACACACGCGAATATAATGATCGCCTCGACACCCTGGGCAAGGTTCGTACCGCTGGTCTGTCGGTCTGTTGCGGCGGGATCATCGGCATCGATGAAACGCGACGCGACCGCGCGGGTTTGATCGCCCAACTCGCCAACCTTGATCCGCAGCCGGAGTCGGTGCCGATCAATCAATTGGCGAAGATCGAGGGTACGCCGCTGGGAGACGCCGCCGAGCTCGACTGGACGGAGTTTGTTCGCACGATCGCCGTGGCGCGCATCACGCTGCCGGCGAGCTTCGTGCGCCTTTCCGCCGGTCGTCGCGGCATGTCGGAAGCGGCGCAGGCACTGTGTTTCCTCGCTGGCGCCAATTCGATTTTCTATGGCGATAAGCTGTTGACCACGGGAAATCCCGATGTCGAGGCCGACCGTCAATTGATGCAAAAGCTGGATTTGTTGCCGCTGGAGAGCCCTGCAGACATCCCTGAAGGTGATAACTAAACAGGGTATACAAAAGGGGTAGCGGAATTCATATGTATATATATAAAGAGTGTGAATGTTGCCCGACCAACTAGCCGCCGCCCTATCCGACCTTGATCGCCATGCCCTGCGACGGCAGCGCGCCACGCTGGAAAGCGCTCAGGGGGCTCAGATCGTGATCGATGGCCAGTCCTATTTGTCGTTCGCCAGTAACGACTATTTGGGTCTGGCCAATCACCCCGAAATGGTCGAAGCGGTACGCCATGCCGTTGGCCGCTGGGGGATCGGCAGCGGCGCCTCGCCGCTTGTGACGGGGCATGCCACGGTGCACGAGGAGGCGGAGGTCGCGTTGGCGGCGTTCGTCGGCCAGCCGGCGGCGCTGCTGTTCAGCTCCGGTTATGCCGCCAATCTGGCGGTGATCGGCAGTCTGCTCGGCCGCGAAGACGCGGTGTTTGCCGACCGCCTGAATCACGCCTCGCTTCACGATGCCTGTCTATTGTCCCGCGCCGACTTTCAACGTTTTCGCCACAACGATCCGGACCATTTGGAGGATCTGTTGCGGCGCAGCCGTGCCCGGACGCGGTTGATCGCTGTCGACGCCGTTTACAGCATGGACGGCGATCAGGCGCCGCTGGCGGCGCTGTTGGCGCTGGCCGAGCGCTACGATGCCTGGTTGTATCTGGACGATGCTCACGGCTTTGGCGTGCTGGGGGACGGGCGCGGCAGCCTGGCGGGGTTGCCCGCGAGCGAACGCGTGGTCTACATGGCGACGCTCGGCAAGGCCGCCGGGGTCAGCGGGGCGTTCGTCGCCGGCAGCCGCCTCTTGATCGAGTGGCTGATTAATCGGGCGCGCACGTATCTCTTTTCAACGGCCCACCCGCCACTCTTGGCGGCGGCAGTGCTGGCCAGTCTCGTGCTCATCGAGCGGGAAAGTTGGCGCCGCGACAGGTTGCAAGCGCACGTTGCGTGCCTTCAGTCCTCACTTCAAGACAATGGAATTAAATTTAGCGCTTCCCGAACGCCGATCCAGCCACTTATCATAGGTGACAATGAACTAACGCTAAGCATGTCGAAGCAATTGCGTGAGAAGGGGTTGTGGGTGCCGGCCATCCGCCCGCCTACGGTGCCGAAGGGCGGCGCGCGTCTGCGTGTTTCGTTATCGGCCGCGCATGAGGAACACGATGTAAACCGACTGACCGAAGCCATCCGCGCGCTCTCGGCACAAGCTTGACGACATGCCCTGAGAATGAGAGATAACGACTTTTTCTATGTGCAGCATGGGTGAGGCACTCGTGGCGCCGGTGGCGGCGGCCGATGAAGTGCTGAGCCTTCTGCGGCTGCTGGCCCCCAACGCGGCGGCGGCGATCTGGCAACGCGACGGCGACTGGCAATGTCTGGCGACCGCCGGCGCCAGCGACGGCCTGCCGGTGCCTCAGGGCGCCGATGCCATGCTGATGGCGCAAGCCGATCAGGGCATGCTGCCGATTGTGCACGGCGCGGAGATGCTCGGTTGCCTGGTATGGCGCGGCATGCCGCACGAGCTGGCCGCCACGCTCGGTAGCCTGCTCGGCGGGCAATGGCTTTGCTGGCGGCAAGCGGATGGGCGCGCGCGCTCGCGCATGGTGCAAGACGCCTTGTTGGAAATCAGCCGCTTGGCCAGCGAATGCACCGGCCTCACGCAGTTCTTTTCCCAGGTATACCGATTACTGGCGCCGCTGTTTTCTGTCGACAACTTCCATATCGTGCTGGCTGACGACAGTCTTGGCGCGTTGCGTTTCCCCTTCTACCGCAACCGGCACAGCGGATTCGTGCCCGATCCGTTGCGCTCGTATGCGCCGGACGAAACCGGACAAGCGCGGCTGGCGGCGCGCGTGCTGGCGCAGCCGGCGACGCTGAGCCTGGATGCGTCGATGCTTCGAGCCGCACTGGCGGACGAGACACCGACGCCGGCGCGGTGGATCGGCGAACCGTTGGTGGGCGCCGACGGCAAGGTGGCGGGCGTGGTGGTGCTGCAGCGCTATGCCGACGAGCCGGCGTTTACGGCCGCGGAACAGCGGTTGTTTCAATACGCGGCGCGGGCGATCGGCGGCGCGCTGACGCGCATGCAATATCAGGCGCGGCTCGAGCAGCAGGTGTGGCTGCGCACGCGCGAGTTGGAAGGGGCCAATACCCGGTTGATGGCGGAAGTCGATGAGCGGCGCCAAGCGGAAAAAACGCAGCGGGTGTTGTCGGATATCGCCGGGCTGGCCAATTCCAGCCTATCGCTGACGGCGTTTCTCGCCGGGGTCCACCGGCAACTGGTCGAGCTGATGCCGGCGCACAACTGCCAGGTAGCGTTGTATGACGCGCTGAGCGATACGATCCGTTTCCCGTACAGCGTGGACGAATACGAAACCGAGCCGGTGCCGCATAAATCGGGCCGCGGCCTGGTCGAACAGGTGCTGCACAGTGGTCTGCCGGTCTTGGCGTCACCGCGTAAAAACCGGTCGGGCGCCGGCGCTGGCAGCGGCGCGCAAGAGCCGGAAAGCTGGCTGGGCGTGCCCTTGTATAGCGGCCACGACTTGTTGGGCGTGCTGTCGATCCGCAGCTATCAGGCTGGCACGTCATACAGTTATCGCGACCAGGAGGTGCTTTGCTGTGTTGCCGACAACGTGGGTAACGCGCTGGCGCGTATCCGGGTGTTGGAGGAGCTGCAGCGTGCCTACGCCGAGTTGGAAGAGCGGGTGCGAGAGCGCACCAGCGCGCTCGACGCGGTCAATGCGCAGTTGCAGTTCGACAGCATGCACGATGCCTTGACCAAGCTGCCGAACCGCAGTTTTTTCGCCAAGACCCTGCGGCGGTTCTGGGAAGCCTATGCCAGTGGCGCGGGCGAGCGGTTTGCCGTGTTTTTCATCGATTTGGACCGTTTCAAGCTCGTCAACGATACCCTCGGCCATTTAGCGGGCGATCACCTGCTGGCGGAGGCGGGCAATCGCATCCGCAGCTGCATGCGGCACAAGGACTTCATGGCGCGCCTCGGCGGCGACGAATTTGCCGTGCTGTTGTCCGGCATGGAGCAGATCGAAGGCTGTGAAATGATCGCCCAGCGCATGGTGGACGAATTCGAGCGGCCCATCATCATTGCCGGGCGGGAGGTGTTCACCACGGCGAGCCTGGGGGTGGTGCTGGCGGACAAGGAGCATCACCACAGCGCCGAAGAGCTGCTGCGCGATGCCGATCACGCCATGTATCGCACCAAGCAGCAGGGGCGGCACGGCTACACGGTGTTCAATCACGAGTTGCGCGCGGATCAGGCCGATCAGTTGGCGATGGAGGCCGAGTTGCGCCGCGCGCTGGACGAGTCCGATCAACTGGTGCCGTACTATCAGCCGTTCATCGATGCCCGCACGGGACACTTGGCTGGTTTCGAGGCCTTGGTGCGCTGGCAGCACCCGCAGCGCGGCCTGATCGCGCCGTCGGTTTTTTTGCCGGTCGCCGAGGAGAGCGGGCTGATCATGCGGCTCGACCGCTACATGATCCAAGCCGCCTGTGGACAGTTGCGCCAATGGCTAGATAGCGGCCGCGTCGGCGAGCACATTGCGCTGCACATCAACCTGTCGTCCGCCAATTTGCACGATACCGGCTTGGTCGACTGGATGCGTGCGTTGATGGCGCAGCACGGCTTGCGGCCGGGCATGTTGCATCTTGAAATCACCGAAACCGCGCTGATCGATGTGCCGGACATCGCCGCCACGGTGATGGCCGAGCTGCACGACATGGGTGTGCGTCTGGCGCTCGACGACTTCGGTACCGGCTATTCGGCGCTCTCTTATTTGCACCGTTACCAGTTCGATGTATTGAAGATTGATCAGTCGTTTGTGTTGGATGTCGATCGCAAGGAAGAGTCCGCGGCCATCGTGCGCGCGATCCTGGCGTTAGCCGACGCGCTGTCGTTGGAGGTGGTTGCGGAGGGGGTGGAAACCCTCTCCCAGCTCTGGCGGTTGCGTATGATGGGATGCGAGAAGGTGCAGGGCTTCCTGTTCTCCCACCCTTCCTTGGCGCGCGACATCGATTGGGGACGGCTGGCGACGATTGTGCAGGAGTTTGCGATTGCTTGATTTTGTCACTCGGTGCGCAAGGGGTGAGCGATGACGTTGCGCGTCGAAACCGACGGCCACGGCGCCGACGTGGTGCTGCTGCACGGCTGGGGGCTGCATGGCGGTGTGTTCGAACGGGTGGCCGCCGCGTTGTCGACGCGTTTCTGTGTGCACCGGGTCGATTTGCCCGGGCACGGCGGTTCGGCGCCGCTGGCCCCGTTTCGGGCCGAGCAGGTGGCCGATCTGCTGGCCGAGCGTTTTCCTCTGCCGGCACAGGTTGTGGGCTGGTCGTTGGGCGGGCTCGTCGCGCAAAGCTGGGCGTTGCGCCATCCCGATCTGGTGAAAAGCCTTGTGCTGGTGGCCTCGAGCCCCTGCTTCGTGCGCAAGGCGGACTGGCCGCATGCGCAGCCCGCGCAGGCGATCGAGGCGGTGGCCGCCAGCCTGGATAATGCCTTTGAAGCGACCCTGGAACGTTTTTTGGCGCTGCAAATGCTGGGCGCGCCCTCCGCGCGCGATACGCTCAAGGCCGTGCGCGCCCAGATGTTTTCTCACGGTCGGCCCCAAGGTTTGTTGCCGGCGCTGCAATTGCTGCTGGAGGCCGACCTGCGCGGCGAGGTCGGGGCCATCGGCTGCCCGGTCGGCTTGTTTTATGGTCAGCGTGACGTGATCACGCCGCTTGGCGCCGGCCAGTGGCTTGCCGAGCACCTGCCGGATGCGGCGCTGGTGACGTTTACGCATGCGTCGCATGCGCCTTTTCTCTCTCACGAGGCGGCGTTTGTGGCCCGCCTGACCGAATTTCTGGATTGTCATGCATGAGTGAAGCTTTTTTTACCGACAAGGCGCGCGTGCGCGCCTCGTTCAACCGGGCGGCCGCCAGCTACGACGGCGCCGCGGTGTTGCAACGCGAAGTGGCTGGGCGCATGGCCGAGCGGCTCGATTACATCAAGCTGGCGCCTCAGGTGATTCTGGACGCCGGCAGCGGCACCGGGGAAGGGACCGCGCTATTGCGGCGGCGCTACCCGCAGGCGCGGGTGATTGAACTGGATTTGGCGCCCGCCATGCTGGCCGCTTCGCGCGCTAAGCAAGCGCGCGCCGCGGGCTGGATGGACCGGTGGCTCGGCCGCGGGCGGCCGTGGCAGGTCTGTGCCGACATCGAGCGCCTGCCGCTGGCCACGGCGAGCGTCGATATGATCTGGTCCAATTTGGCCATCCAATGGGTCAATGTGCCAGACGGCGTTTTTGCCGAATTTCGCCGGGTGCTGAAACCCGAGGGAATGCTGCTGTTTTCCACGCTGGGTCCGGATACCCTGCAGGAATTGCGCCAAGCTTTCGCCGGACTCGACGGCGCGACCCACGTCAACCGTTTCATCGATATGCATGACCTGGGCGACGCCATGCTGGCAGGCGGGCTCGGCGAGCCGGTGATGGACATGGAGAAAATCGTGCTGACCTATGATCAGGTGCGCGACGTCATGCGCGATTTGAAGGCCATCGGCGCACACAACGCCACCGCCGGCCGGGGGCGGGGGTTGATGGGGAAGCAGGCCTGGCATCGCGTGGAAGCCGCCTACGAGGCCTGGCGCCGCGACGGCCGTCTGCCTGCCACGTACGAGGTCGTCTACGGCCACGCCTGGCGCGGCCAGGACAAGAAGTCCGCCATGTTGCCCGATGGGCGCCAGGTGATCGAGTTCGTCAAAAAAGGTTGAAATGCTTTTGCGGCCGCGCCATCGGTCCGCGCGGCCATTCATTGTTGTCGATTGGAATGGTTGAAGATGTTGAAAAAAAGTGTGGTGCTGCTGTCGCTGGGACTGTTGTCGGCTTGTGGCGTGTTGCCTCGCAAACCCTTGGCGCCCCCGGCGCCGGTGCCGGCCCCGCACGTTAAGATCGGCCTGGCGCTCGGTGGTGGCGCGGCCAAAGGGTTTGCCCATGTCGGCGTGATCAAGGTGCTGGAGGCCAATGGCATCTCGGCCGATATCGTCACGGGCACGAGCGCCGGCAGCGTGGTCGGCAGTTTATATGCCGCCGGCTATAACCCGGCGCAGCTGCAACAGATCGCCGCGCGGCTGGACGAAACCAATCTGGCCGACTTCACCTTGTCTTCGCATGGCTTCATCAAAGGCGAGCGCTTACAGTCCTTCATCAATGCCCAAGTGCAAAATCGCCCGATCGAAAAGCTGGCGAAACCATTTGGCGCCGTTGCCACCGAGTTGGACAACGGCGAACGGGTGGTCTTCCGGCTTGGCAACACCGGCCAGGCTGTGCGCGCCTCAGCGAGCATTCCCAACGTTTTCTTGCCGGTTGAGATCGCCGGTCGCCGTTATGTCGACGGCGGCTTGGTGAGCCCTGTGCCGGTGAGCGCGGCGCGCGAAATGGGGGCGGACCTGGTGATCGCCGTCGATATCTCGGCCCGGCCGAAGGCCGGCGTCGCGACAGGGTTCTTGTCGATGCTCGATCAGAGTCTGAACATCATGAGCGTGGCCGCGCTCAATAGCGAACTCAAACAGGCCGATGTGGTGATTCGCCCGCAAGTGCAGAATATCGGTTCGGCGGCCTTCGATGCCCGCAACCAAGCGATTCGCGCCGGCGAAATCGCGGCCCAGCAGGCGATTTCCCTGATTCGTATCAAGCTGCAACAGAAACAACTTGCCATGACAAAGTAATGGCATACTGCGTTCACGCGCTTTTTCCTAGGAGGGTTGCATGATCAAGCTGTATGGATCACCGCTTTCGCCGTATTGCAACAAGGTGAAAATCGCCTTACTGGAAAAAGGCGTGAATTTCGAGGAGGTGCCGGCACCCGCATCGCAAACGCCGGAGGTGTTGGCCAAGAGTCCGATGGGCAAGATTCCGTACGTGGAAATCGGCCAGTTCCATTTGGCGGAGTCCACCGCGATTCTCGAATGGCTGGAAGACGCCTATCCAACGGCCAGCTTGCTGCCGGCGACGCCTAACGGCCGGGCGCGATCGCGCGAACTCATGTTGATGTTCGATCTTTACGTAGGGTGCGGCTGTGTCGCCTTTCAGCGTCATAAGGCCTTTGGCGCACCGCTGGACCAGGCGGCACGCACCGAGGCGCGCGCGCTGATCGTGCGCGGCTTGGCTGCCGTGGGACGGTTGGCTCGTCTCGGCCCCTATCTGGTGGGGGATGCGTTTAGCTATGCGGACTTGGCGGCGGCGAGCGTATTGCCGATGGTGACGCTCGCCGGCGAAATACTCGGGGAGAATCTGCTGCAGCCATTGGCGTGGGCGGAGGACTATCTGACGTTATTGGCGGGGCGCCGGACCGTCGCCTTGACGTGGGCTGCGCGCGAGCAAGCCCTTCTGCGCTTGCAGGACGCCTCGTCGGGTCAATCCTGACATCGGCACTGTCCGCTCTGCTATTCGAACAGCGGCAATTGTTCGGCGCGCACGGGCTCGTCCGCGGCGGCGAGCTTGACCCCCACGCCCAGCAGACGCACCGGTTGCCCGCCACGCGCGAAGCCGGTTTGCATCAGCTGGATGAAATGGTCCGCATCGAGCGTGTTGCCGATCTGTTCCACGGTGGTTTGGCTGAAATCGGCAAATTTCAATTTACAGGCGATGCCGCGAAATACCGGATTGCCCGCGCGCTCGAGTCGTCCCTGCAATCGTTGCAGTAGTTCCGGCAGTTCCCGCAGGCAGGCGGTGAGGTCGGGGAGATCGACCGCATACGTTTCCTCCACGCTGACGCTTTTACGCACGCGATCGACCGATACCTCGCGCTCATCCTCGCCGCGCGAGAGCTGATACAGGCGTTCGCCGAACCGACCGAACGTGCGCAGCAATTCGACGCGCGTCAGCGCGCGCAGATCGCCGCAGGTGACGATGCCCATCCGTTTCATGTGCTCGGCCGTCACCTTGCCGATACCCGGCACTTTACCCACCGGCAGCGCCGCGACGAAGGCGTCGATCTCCAACGGCAGGATGACCTTTTGACCATCGGGCTTATTCCAGTCGCTGGCGACCTTGGCGAGAAACTTGTTGGGTGCGATGCCGGCAGAGGCGGTGATGCCGATTTCGTGGCGAATGCGGCTGCGAATTTCCTCGGCCATGAGCGTCGCACTGCCGCGGCAATGCGGCTGGCCGGTCACATCCAGATACGCTTCGTCCAGCGACAGCGGTTCGACACGGTCGGTATAGTCGAGGTAGATGCGCATGATGCGGCTGCTGGCTTCCCGGTAGCGCGCCATGTCGGGCGGAATGATCAAAAGCTGCGGGCACAGAACGAGCGCGCGCCGCGACGACATGGCCGAGTGCACGCCAAACCGCCGGGCGGGATAGTTGCAGGTCGCGATCACGCCCCGGCTGTCCGGGCTGCCGCCAACGGCCAGCGGGATGTCGCGGTAGGCTGGCGTGTCGCGCATCTCCACCGAAGCGTAGAAACAATCGCAATCGATATGAATAATTTTGCGGTCGGCAGCAGGCATGGGGCGGGGCGGGAAAACATCACTAGGAGGTAAGGGGGAGCCGCCGACGCCCTGGGTCTTCCTCCATCGTGTCCTTTTTGGTGTCAACCTGGCGTGCCAGGGTATCGGCGGACGGGCGTGTCAGCTCCGGATCCCAGTGTGCGCGTATGAGGCGCGCTGGTAAAGTTCCTTGATGAATATTGCCATGCACCATGTAGGTTGCATGCAACGCGATCGTCAATGACTCATGCTCATTCCCATCTGCATGCCGCCGCCAGCGGGCATGTCGCGTACTTCGACCGGAATGTCGACCGTGCCGGCGCGGGCGAAGGTCAGGGTCAGCGTGAAATGATCGCCGAGCTTGAGCGGCGCCTTGAGGTCCAGCAGCATGATGTGCAGGCCGCCTGGAGAAAAATGGACCGGTTGGCCGGGGGCAATGGCGACGCCGTCGGTCAGCGCGCGCATGCGCATCATGCCATTGTCGAGGCTCGTCTGATGGATCTGCGTTTTTCCGGCGACATTGCTGCTCACTGACAACAGTTTGTCGGCCTCGCTTCCGCCATTGCTGATATTCAGATAGACGGCGCCATTGGCGGCTTTGCTTGCCGTACTGCGCGCCCAGGCGCCATCGATGGTGAGATCCCCTGCTTTGATCGATGCGGCTAATGCCAACTGACTGGCGAGCAGCAGTAGCAATGCGGTGAAAAATTGTTTCATGCGTCCTCTCATGATTAAATTATGACATCGGTAAGCTATCACGAAGTAATTCGGATTCACTGCGACAAATTGCCACAGCATCTTATGTTAATCTGCGACCTCAAACTATTTAACCTGGACGTACGGCGGCATTGCGGCGCTTGACGCCGTAGAATGGGCCGCCTCGACCTATCGGCTAGCTTACTGCCATGTTCAAAATCTATTTTTTGCAGTATCTGTTCGGCGGACTCATCAGCCTGGTGACCATTACCAACCCGCTGTCCAAGATTCCGCTGTTTGTCACGCTGACCACCGGAATGAGCGAAATGCGGCGCCGGCAGCAGGCCAAAAAGGCTGCCGTGTACGCGGGCTTGATTATGGCGGTGAGTCTATTGGCCGGCAACGTCATCCTGGCGGTGTTCGGCATTTCCTATGGCGCCATGCGGATTGCCGGCGGCTTCGTCGTTGCGGTACTGGGCTACCGCATGTTGTTCATGTCGCAAGACCCCGGCCAGGCACCAAAACCGCAGAACAACCGCGAGGACTATTCCTTCTTTCCATTGGCCATGCCGGGGATCAGCGGGCCGGGTACGATTGCCGTGGTGATCGGCATCGCGACGGAAATCGCCGAACAACCGACGCTGCCGGCCAAAATGCTGGCGTTCGGCATGACCTTCGCCGCGATTTTTCTCACCAGCCTCGGCATGTGGCTGGTGCTGCGTTCCTCGGCGCTGCTGTCGCAGAAGATGGGACGAAACGGCACCGAGGTCATGACCCGCTTGCTGGGGTTCTTGCTGATCTGCGTGGGCGTGCAATTCGTCGGTTCCGGTATCCGCAGTTTTATGGCCGGTTCTTGATTTGTAGTTTAATTACATTTTTATGCAACAGCCTGTTCGCCCTGTGTGAACAGGCTGTTTTAATATGTACAAGCATTTGATCATTGTCATAGTGTCTTGCTGGATTAGAATGTAGTTTTATTTCAAATTCCTGGGGGCGCCCTATGCCGGTCAAAGCCGTTTTGTTCGACCACGATGGAACGCTGGTCGATTCCGAGATCATTCATTATGGATTGTGGCGCGATGTGCTGCGCGGGCATGGCGTCGACTTGACGGTTGATCTGTATCGGCGGCATTACGCCGGCGTCCCTTCGGATGGCAACGCGCGCGATATGGTACGGCGCTTTGCGCTGGCCGTGGCGCCCGATGCGCTGTTTGCCGAAAAAGACGATGCGACGCGCGCCTATCTGCAATCACGCGCTTTCCCGCTTATGCCCGATGTCCCTGAGGTGCTGCAAGCCTGCCGCCGGCGGCGTTGCGATCTTGCCGTGGTGACGGGCGCCAATGCGCATGGCGTTGCGGCATCGTTGCGCGATCACGCCTGTTTTTCGCACTTTGCCACGATGGTGACCCGAGACGACGTCGCCTACAGTAAACCCGAGCCGGATGTCTATTTGCTGGCGCTGGAGCGATTGGAACTGTTGCCGGACGAATGCGTGGCGGTTGAGGATACCGAGGCCGGCGTACGCGCGGCGCTGGCCGCCGGCTTGCGCTGTGTGGCGGTGCCGACCGATTTGTCGCGCGAGCACGACTTCAGCGGCGCGAGCGCCCGTTGTGGCGGTTTGGCGGAGGCCTGGGCATGGATCGATGCCCAGGTATGAAAAGTCTAAAGCCGCGGGCTCAGCCGCGGCTGCCTGAGCTTAGAAGCGGTAGCCAAGCATGACGTTGACGCGGCTTAGCGCGGGCTTGCCGGTGACGGTGTCGCCCTTGTCGAGCACGGTGTGCGTGTACTCGTTGAAGGCGATATATTCACCTTCCATCCGAAGCTCCAACCCATTCTTCCAGGCGCGCGTCGCGCCGATGCCGATTCCTGTGCCATGCAGCGTGAAACGCTGTTGTTTGTCCAGTTCGGGTACGCGCGCACTGAATTGATATTTAGAATCGGCTTTGGCCTGGTGATAACCCAGCTTGCCGTACAGTAGCCAGTTTTCGCCGAGCTGTTTGCCAATGAGTCCATACACGGCCGTGTGTTGCTTCATCGTCAGGGACGCAGATTGTGCGCCGACGGCGGGGGCATAGCTCACGATGTTCTCCGGGCCGGTTCTTTCCCCGGTTTCCAGATTGATTCCTGCGCCGGCAATCCAAGAGGGTGCAATCGGCACGTTCCAGGACAAATCCACGATGGGCAGCACGCTGTCTTGCGTGTTGTCGCTGTTGCTGTACGGCTTGCCGGTCAGTGCCCGAGTCACAAACTGCTTATAGCTTGGCGAGGTGTCGGTCTGGTTGGCAAGGCCGCCTAGTGAGGCGCCGATGGCGATGGACGGGCCGGTGAACGGCTCGGCGGCCGCGTAAAGGGCCGGACTCGCCAGCGTGAGCGCGGTCAGTGCGGAAAGGGTGGTATTTTTGATCATGCAGGCTCCTGAGGATTGAAGGGGCCAGGCGGTGCAAGCCTGACCAAGAGGAGCCAAATGATAGGGATGTGCGTGGGAATGTACCGTAGGATAAATCTGAATAATTGGCTAATTTGCCGTTAAGTGTGAAGAAAAGCGCATAAAATTCATCATTAACTCTCTGCGTGTCCACGCGCGACCATCTCGGCAACGCGTTCCGGCGGCGCGGCCAGCATCGCGAGCTTCTGACGCCAACCGCGTGCCCAGACCAGATCGCGCAGCATGTCGCCCCATTCGGCAAAGGTGACCCGCAACGGGTTAAAGCTGTTCACCGGCTTGACCGTACCGAATTGGCACGGATCGTTGCTGTCCTCATCGACGTAGGTGCCGAACAACCTGTCCCAGATCACCAATACGCCGGCGTAGTTTTTGTCGATGTAGCGGGGATTCCTCGCATGATGGCAGCGATGTATCTGCGGCGTGTTGAACAGGTACTCCAGCGGCCCAAGGCGTCCGAATAGGCGTGTGTGCACAAAAAACTGGAATGCCAGGTTAAGCAGCACCACTGCGATTACCGATTGCGGCGGGAAGCCGATCCAGGCCAGCGGCAGCCAGAAGAGCCACATGCCGGCAACCGGGTACATCAGGCTTTGACGAAAGGCGGTGGAGAAATTCATCCGTGTCGAGCTGTGATGCACGCTATGCGCCGCCCACAACCAGCGCATGCGGTGGCTGGCGCGATGAAACCAGTAATAAAGAAAATCCTGCAGGACAAACAAGGTCAGCGTGCTTTGCCAGCCGGGGACGACGTGAAACAGCGGATGTTGCAGCGACAGCCAGGCAAACAGCGGCAGGGTCAAAAACCAGGCCAGCTTGTCGGCGCCTTGGTGCAGCAGGGCCAGCGCAGCGTTGCACAGGGTGTCGGCTACGCTGTAGTACTCGGCGTGGCCGTTGCGTCGCCAATGCAGATATTCGGCGCCGACGCAAAAGAGAAACACAGGCGATAGCGCGAGCAGGATCAGTTCGACGTCCAGGTGCATTGGGGCTCCGGCAGTAATTTATTGACCAGTATTCATGATACTAGCATTACTTGGCGGGCGCTTTGCCAGTCAGATAAAAATCAAACAGCGTCCGCGCGATCGGCGCGGCGGCACCGGTGCCCCAGCCGCCGTTGGCGAGCACCGCCGTTGCGTTGGCCATCTGCAGCGGGGTGTACGAGTTGTAGCCTTGGCCGATGCCGATGCTGACCACATCGCCGGGCAGCCACTTCTGCGCCGCCGTCGTTGCGGTCGAGGATCAGGCCGCGGTTGGGCAGGATCGGCACGAGCGAGATGCGGTTGTTTTGCGCGAGCGTCGTGAAGTGCTGGTATTGCACCACCCGCAGCCAGATGAAGCGGCCGATCAACAGCGCGAACATCGTCAGCATGAAGCCGTAGGCGGGGCGGTTTCAAGCCGTCATCCACGGTGCGTTAAGTTGCGGCCATCGAGAGGGGCCCACCGTGACTCCCTGGGTGACGACCCGCATCGGCGACGCGGGTCATGTGACACATGGCGTCAAATGGTAGGCAGGCGTGGGGCGAGCTAACGTAAGAAAAATATGAAAATAGCTTAGGTTAATTCCGAATAGCTTGCGCGCGGCTATTTACGCAGTTTGCCGATACTCATCAACATGCCGGTGCCGATGAACAGCGTGACGGTGGCCGTCCCGCCGTAGGACACGAACGGCAGCGGCACGCCGACCACCGGCAGGATGCCCGATACCATGCCCATATTGACGAAGGCGTAGAAAAAGAACGACAGCGTGATGGAACCCGCCATCAGCCGGCCGTAGAGGGTCTGTGCCCGCGCGGTGATCATCAGCCCACGGCTGATGATCAGCAGATAGAGGCCGACCAGGATCAGATTGCCGATCATGCCGAATTCTTCCGAGAACACGGCGAAAATGAAGTCGGTGGTGCGTTCCGGAATGTAATCGAGGTGCGTCTGCGTGCCGTTGAGCCAGCCCTTGCCGATCGGCCCGCCGGAGCCGATGGCGATCATCGACTGAATGATATGGTAGCCCGCGCCGAGCGGGTCGCTCATCGGGTCGATCAGCGTCAGGATGCGTTTCTTCTGGTAGTCGTGCATCACGTGCCAAATGACCGGCAGGCTGGCGGAGAAGGCGATCAAGCCGCCGACGATCACGCGCCAGGACAGGCCGGCGAAGAACAGCACGAAAAAGCCGGCCGCCATGATCAATGTGGCGGTGCCGAGGTCGGGCTGCTTGAGGATCAAGCCGACCGGCAGCAGCATCAGCACGACCGCGACGATGAAGTGCCACCAGCGCAGATTGGCCTCGTGCTTTTGAAAGTACCAGGCGATCATCATCGGCAGGGCGATCTTCATGATTTCCGATGGCTGAATGCGGGTGAAACCGAGCGACAGCCAGCGCGTCGATCCGTTGACGGTGATGCCTTTGAAATGGACCGCCACCAACAGCAACAGCCCGATCAGGTAGAGCGGCGGCCCGAAGTGCATGACCACCTGCGGCCGGGTGCGCGCGATCACCCACATGATGGTGAGCGACAGCACCGTGTAGGCGAGCTTGTTGTCGATCTTGTCGAAGCTTTGGTTCGACGCCGAATACAGTACCAGCAGGCTCAACAGGAAGATGAGGCCGAGAAACAGCATCAGCCAGCCGTCGAGCGGCTCGATGAGCTTGGCCCAAAGGCGCCTAAGGATTTGCGACTTCATCGCTTGCAGCCTTCTTAGCGGGAGGAGGGGCTTGCACGATCGGCAAGGTCGCGGTTTTCAGGTCATCGGCAATGGCCGGCGGTACTTTGCCGGTCAGGTAGAAGTCGAATAACGCCCGCGCGATCGGCGCGGCGGCGCCGGCGCCCCAGCCGCCGTTTTCGACGATGACCGCCACGGCGATTTTCGGATGCTCGACCGGCGCGAAGGCGATGAACCACGAGTGGTCGCGGTTTTGCTCCGCCAGCGAGGCGGCGTTGTACTTCGCCCCTTGCTTGATCGCCACCACCTGCGCCGTGCCGGTCTTGCCCGCCATGGTGTAGGTCAGCCCGGCGCCGATCGCGCCCGCGGTGCCGCCCGGCTTGAGCACGCCGGCCATCCCCTGCTTGATGTAATCGAAGTAGGTCTGCGGGAACGGCAGTTGGCGGATCGGCGTGGTATTGACCCGGGTTTCCCGGCCGGTCTTCACGTCGACGATCGATTCGACCAGGTGCGGTCTGAACAGCCTGCCGTCATTGGCCATCGTGGCGGTGGCGTTGGCCATCTGCAGCGGGGTGTACGAGTTGTAGCCTTGGCCGATGCCGATGCTGACCACATCGCCAGGCAGCCACTTCTGCGCCGCCGGGCCGAGCCGGGCAAAGCGGCGCGCTTTCCATTCCTTGGAGGGCAATACGCCGGAGAGCTCGCCGTCCAGATCGATGCCGGTCTTGCTGCCCAGGCCGAACTGGCCCACCACCGGCGCGATGCGGTCGATGCCCAGATCCCAGGCCAGCTTGTAGAAGAAGGTGTCGCTGGAGACGGTGATGGCTTTTTGCAAATTGACCATGCCATGCCCCTTCTTCTCGGCGTCGCGGAATTGGTGCGCGCTGCCCGGCAGCACGAACACGCCCGGCGCCGGGCGGATGTCGTCCATCTTGATGATGCCGGACATGAGCGCCGCCATGGAGATGAAGGGCTTGAAGGTCGACCCCGGCGGATAGATGCCGCGCAACGCGCGGTTGACCAGCGGCTTATGCCAGTCGCTGTTGAGCGCGGTCCAGGTTTGGCTGTCGATGCCGTCGATGAACAACGCCGGGTCGAAGCCGGGCTTGGACAGGAAGGCGAGCACGCCGCCGTCGTTGGGGTCGATGGCGACCAAGGCGCCGCGGCGGTCGCCAAATAGCTTGTCGGCGATCTCTTGCAGACGGATGTCGAGCGCGAGCTTGAGGGTGTTGCCGTTGACCGGCGGGGTGCGCTTGAGCGAACGGATGGCGCGGCCGCCGGAGTCGGTCTCCACCTCTTCGAAGCCGACCTGGCCATGCAACTGATCTTCGTACACGGCCTCGATGCCGGTCTTGCCGATGTAAGTGGTGCCGCGATAGTTGGTGGTTTTGTCGTCGTCCTCGAGCTGCTGCTTTTCCTTGGGGTTGATGCGGCCGATATAGCCGAGGGCGTGACTGGTGAGTTCCTTGAACGGGTAGTCGCGGAACAGTCGGGCCTTCACCTCGACGCCGGGGAAACGCCACATGTTGGCGGCCAGGCGCGCAGCCTCCTCGTCGGTCAGTTTGACCTTGAGCGGCAGGGTTTCGAAGTCTTTGGCGTCTTCCTGGAATTTGCGGAAGCGCTTCATATCGCGCGGGGTGACGTCGACCAGGGTTTTGAGCTGCTCGATGGTGGCATCGATGTCGTCGATCTTGCTCGGCGTCAGCTCCAGGGTGTAGGACGAGTAGTTCTGCGCCAGCACCACGCCGTTGCGGTCGAGGATCAGGCCGCGGTTGGGCAGGATCGGCACGAGCGAGATGCGGTTGTTTTGCGCGAGCGTCGTGAAGTGCTGGTATTGCACCACCTGCAGCCAGATGAAGCGCCCGATCAACAGCACGAACATCGTCAGCATGAAGCCATAGGCCACGACCAGCCGCAGCTGGAATTGGTTTTCTTCCGAGCGCAGATTTTTCAGGCTGGTCAGTTTCTCTCGCGCCATGGTCAGACTTTATGCGATCGGTAGGGCAGCAGCAGCAGCTTGGTCAGCAAGGGCCAGAGAATGGCGCCGGTCAGCGGCGGCAGGAAATACGACCAGCCGACGAACGCCGAGCCGGTTGCCATGCGCGTGGCCACCATGATGGCCTGATTGGCCAGCATCAGCGCCAGCACCGACAAGGTTTGCTGGCCAAGGTTGAACATGATCAGCTGGCGCTGCCGCAACAGGGCCAGGTAGCTCGTGATCGAATACGCCAGCGCGTGCTGGCCGAACATGCCGGTCGACGCGACGTCGGCGATGATGCCCAGCGTGAAGGCTGTGCCGACGCTGACACGGCGCGGCTGGTTGATCACCCAATAGAGGATCAGGAGGGCGATGAAGTCCGGCAGCCACAGCGCCGTATCGACCGGCAGCGGCAGCAAGTCGATCAGGATGGCCACGACGAAGCTCAAGTAGATGAAGCGCCGCCGGACCGGCTTCAGTAGTTCTTTCGGTCGGTCAAACGACATGGCCTACTCCGTGGGATCGTCGGATGGGGTCTTGCCCTTCTTGGGCGGGGGCGCGGCCGGGTCGACCGGGCGTGCCGGCACACTGGTCTTTTCCTTCAGCACCAGCACGTAACGGCCTTTCTGTACGCCGGCGGTCGGCATCGAGGTAACGCGAATGAAGGCGCTATCCGGATTGCGTTCCACCCGGGTGACGAAGGCCACCGGAACGCCTTCCGGATACAGGCCGTCAATCCCGGAGGTGACCATCAAGTCGCCAGGGCGCACGTCGGCGTGAATCGGCAGGTAGCGCGCTTCGACGCCGCCGCCATAACCGTACAGAATGGCGCGCAGCCCGGTGCGCTGGATCATGACCGGCACCATCAGCGTCTTGTCGGTGATCAGGGTGACCTCGGCCGTCAGCGGCTGTACGCGCGTAATCTGGCCGATCAGGCCGCGGTCGTCCACCACCGGCTGGCCGGCGTGCAACTGCGTGTCCTGGCCCTTGTCGATGATGATCTTGTACGAGAACGGATCGCGGCCGGTATAAAGGATTTCGGCCAGGCTTGCCGAATCGGACCGTACGCTCTTGAGCTGGTTGAGCGTGCGCAGCGATTCGAAATCATGCTCGGCGGACTCCAGCCGCTGCACGCGCGCGAGCAGTACCATCTGCTGGCGGCGCAACACTTCGTTTTCGGCTTGAAGCGTGCTCTGCGTGGTCAAAAAGTCGTCGATGCGCCGCGCGGCGACAAGCGGGAAATTGATGGCGCGCTGCAACGGGTAGAACAGCACCGACATGCCTTGGCGGGTGTATTCCATCAGTCCGTATTGGCTGTCGCCGATCAACAGGGCGACCGACAGCGCCACGCAAATCGCGAGCCGCGTGCCGGGGGAAAGCCCCTGGCGGATGAAACTGGGATTGTTGGCGAAGTCCATCGAACCCTGCGTGTATGGCTTGTTACGCTAACCCGCGGCGCCGGGGCGCCGCGAGTCGGGATGCAACGTCATCATGGCACGTTGGTGAAGATGGTGCCGATCTTATCCATCTTCTCCAGCGCCTTGCCGGAACCGCGCACCACGCAGGTCAGCGGTTCTTCGCCGACGAAGACCGGCAAGCCGGTCTCCTCGGCCAGCAAGCGATCGATGTCTTTCAACAACGCGCCACCACCGGTCAGCACCATGCCCTTCTCGGCGATATCGGCGCCGAGTTCCGGCGGCGTTTGCTCCAGCGCGATCTTGACCGCAGAGACGATCTGATTCAGCGGTTCGGTCAGCGCTTCCAGGATTTCGTTGGACGATACGGTGAACGAGCGCGGAATGCCCTCGGCCAGGTTGCGGCCCTTGACTTCCATTTCGCGCACTTCGGCGCCCGGGAAGGCGGAGCCGATGGTCTTCTTGATTTCCTCGGCGGTGGTTTCGCCGATCAACATGCCGTAGTTGCGGCGGATGTAGTTGATGATGGCTTCGTCGAACTTGTCGCCGCCAACGCGTACGGAATTGGAATAGACGACGCCGCCGAGCGAGATCACGCCGACTTCGGTGGTGCCGCCACCGATGTCGACCACCATCGAGCCGGTCGGCTCTTCCACCGGCAAGCCGGCGCCGATCGCCGCTGCCATCGGCTCTTCAATCAGCTCGACGCGGCGCGCGCCGGCCGCCAAGGCAGAGTCCTTGATCGCGCGGCGCTCGACCTGGGTCGAACCGCAGGGAACGCAGATCACGATACGGGGGCTCGCGGAGAAGAAACGACTGGGGGTGACTTTCTTGATGAACTGCTTGAGCATCTGCTCGGTCACGGTGAAGTCGGCGATCACGCCGTCTTTCATCGGGCGGATGGCCTGAATGGAGCCCGGCGTGCGGCCAAGCATCTTCTTGGCTTCCAAGCCGACGGCGAGAATGGATTTCTTGTTGGTCGGCGCGTCGTTGTGGATGGCGACGACCGAGGGCTCGTCAAGCACAATGCCCTTGCCGCGCATGTAGATCAGGGTGTTTGCGGTGCCAAGGTCAATGGCGAGGTCATTGGAAAAATATCCGGTTAGCGAACGAAACATTGGGTCGATCCTGGTTCAGTTGTTCGTTGACGGGTGGCGGGCCGGCACAGTTCGCAAGAAGCTCGTGAACAGGCTCTCAGCCCGAAAGTCCCTGAGTTTACACTTGAATCCACCCCGGCTGCTGGCTGTTGGGCCGGTTTGTACCACCTGTTTGTTGCCATGGGCCGTAGTGATGCATCAATCTTGGGAGAATCAAACGGGCTATGATACCCTATTAGTCTTGAAAGATTAAAGGTTTTCCAAGAGGACGCCATGTCATTGACGCAGCAGGATGTCGCGCGCATCGCCAAACTGGCCCGCATTGCCGTCACCGAACAAGAAATTACGGCCGTTGGCCAGCAATTGAATGACATTTTTGGCCTGATCGAAAAGATGCAGGCCGTCAATACCGATCACGTCGAGCCCATGGCCCATCCGCAAGACGCTTCCTTGCGCTTGCGAGCGGACGCCGTCGCCGAGTCTAATCGGCGCGACGACTTCATGGCGCTGGCGCCGCAGGCCGAGGCCGGCTTGTTCCTGGTGCCCAAGGTCATCGAATAAGTTCGTCTCCCTCTATAAACGACGGCGCGGCGCCCAACGGGGCCGCGCCCGTCCGGTAATTTGGAATCGCACATCATGATCAATGCCACGCTCAAGGCTTTGTCGCAGCAATTGGCTGCCGGGGCCGTTTCCAGCGAAGAACTCGCCCGGCACTATCTCGATCGCATTGACGCGTTGAACCCGGTGCTGAATGCCTTCATCACCGTGGACCGCGACAAGACTTTGCTGGACGCCCGCGCCGCCGACGCTCGCCGCGCGGCCGGCAACGCCGGTCCGCTGACCGGCGTGCCGTTGGCGCACAAGGATTTGTTCTGTCAGCAAGGCTGGAAGACCTCGTGCGGTTCGCGCATGCTCGACAACTTCGTGTCGCCTTACGACGCGCACGTGGTCGAACAGTGCAAGGCCGCCGGCATGGTGACGCTGGGTCGCACCAATATGGATGAATTTGCCATGGGGTCGTCCAACGAAAACTCGTGGTATGGCCCGGTGAAGAATCCATGGGATATCCAGGCGATCCCCGGGGGGTCGTCCGGCGGCTCGGCCGCGGCGGTCGCCGCGCGCCTGACGCCGGTGGCCACCGCCACCGATACCGGCGGCTCGATTCGCCAGCCGGCCTCGCACTGCGGCGTGACCGGCTTGAAGCCGACTTACGGCGTGGTCAGCCGCTACGGCATGGTGGCCTTCGCCTCGTCGCTCGATCAGGGCGGCATGATGGCCCAGACCGCCGAGGACTGCGCGTTGATGCTGAATGTGATGGCGGGCTTCGATAAGCGCGATTCGACCAGCGTCGAACGCGCTGCCGAAGACTATGCGCGCGATCTGACGCGCCCGCTCGCCGGCCTCAAGGTGGGGCTGCCGCGCGAGTACTTCGCCGAGGGGCTGTCGCCCGAGGTGGCGCGCGTGGTCGAGACCGCCGTGGCCGCGTTGAAGAAGCAAGGCGCCGCGGTGGTCGACGTCAGCCTGCCCAATACCGCTTTATCGATCCCGTCCTATTACGTGATCGCGCCGGCCGAGGCGTCGTCCAACCTGAGTCGTTACGACGGCGTGCGTTACGGCCATCGCGCCGCCGGGTACACCGACTTGATCGACATGTACGAGAAGACACGCGCCGAGGGCTTCGGTGCCGAAGTCAAGCGCCGCATCATGGTCGGCACCTATGTACTGTCGCACGGCTATTACGATGCCTACTACATCAAGGCTCAGAAGATCCGCCGGCTGATCGCCAACGACTTTGTCGAGGCATTCAAGTCTTGCGACGTGATTCTCGGGCCGGTGGCGCCGACCGCCGCGTTTGATCTGGGGAGCATGAACAACGACCCGGTGGAAATGTACCTGTCGGACATCTATACCCTATCGGTCAATCTGGCCGGGCTGCCCGGCATGAGCGTGCCGGCCGGCTTTGCCGCCAACGGCCGTCCGATCGGCTTGCAATTGATCGGCAACTACTTCGGCGAGGCGCGCCTACTGAACGTGGCGCACCAGTTCCAACTGGCCACCGACTGGCATACGCGCGCCCCGGCGCTGTAACAGGAAAGAACAGACTATGAAATGGGAAGTCGTCATCGGTCTGGAAGTGCACGTGCAGCTTTCGACCGTCTCCAAGATCTTTTCCGGGGCCTCGACCGCGTTCGGCGCCGAGCCGAACACGCAGGCCTGCAACGTCGACCTGGCTTATCCGGGCGTGCTGCCGGTGTTGAACGAAGCCGCTGTGGACAAGGCGATCCATCTTGGCCTGGCCCTGGGCGCCAAGATCAATCAAAAGAACGTGTTCGCGCGCAAGAATTACTTCTACCCCGATTTGCCCAAGGGCTACCAGATCAGCCAAATGGACCTGCCGGTGGTCGAGGGTGGCCAGATCGCCATTCTGGTCGGCGACGAGGAGAAAATCATCCGCGTCACCCGCGCCCATATGGAAGAGGACGCGGGCAAGAGCTTGCACGAGGACTTTCACGGCTTGTCCGGCATCGACCTCAACCGTGCCGGCACGCCATTGTTGGAAATCGTTTCCGAGCCGGACATGCGTTCGGTCGACGAGGCGGTGGCCTACGCCAAGGCGCTTTATACGCTGGTGACCTGGCTTGGCATCTGCGACGGCAATATGCAAGAAGGCAGTTTCCGCATGGACGTCAACGTGTCGGTGCGTCCGCAAGGGCAAGAAGCGTTCGGCACCCGGCGCGAGATCAAGAACCTCAACTCGTTCCGCTTTCTCGAGCAGGCGGCCAAGTACGAAATCCAGTGGCAGATCGATACGCTGGAAGAGGGGGGTAAGATCCAGCAGGCTACCGTGCTGTTCGACCCGGATACGGGCGAGACGCGCATGATGCGCAGCAAGGAAGACGCGCACGACTACCGCTATTTCCCCGATCCGGATTTGCTGCCGGTGCGCATCAGCGACGCGTGGATCGCGCGCGCGCAGTCGGAGATGCCTGAGCTGCCGGGGCAGATGAAGGCGCGCTTTGCCGCCGAGTACGGGTTGTCGGCCTACGATGCCGCGCTGTTGACCGCGAGTCTGGCGCAGGCGCGCTACTTCGAGGCCGCGGCGAAGGCGAGCGGCCAAGGCAAACTGGTCGCCAACTGGATCAATGGCGACATCGCCGCGCGGCTGAACCGCGACGGCGGCGACATCCTCGCCTGCCCGATCTCGCCGGAACGTTTGGCCGGGCTGGTTGCCCGCATTGCCGACAACACGTTGTCGAGCAAGCTGGCCAAGCAGGTATTCGAGGCTTTGTGGGAGAGCGATCTGTCCGCCGATGCGATTATCGAGCGCGATGGGCTCAAACAGGTCTCCGACGTCGGCGCCATCGAAAAGATGGTGGAAGAAGCCATCGCGGCCAACCCCAAGGCGGTGGAGGAATTCCGTTCCGGCAAGGAGAAGGCGCTCAACGCGTTGGCCGGTCAGGTCATGAAGGCCTCCAAGGGTAAGGCCAACCCGGCGCAGGTACTTGAAATACTCAAGAACAAATTGGCCGGTTGATTATAAATTGAACTGTTTAAGAGGCCGGCGATGTCCGGCCTCTGTAATTTTTTATGGATGATTACTACAGGTTGTGGTTTTTTTCCATTTCACACCCCACATTCAGTGCTTTATTTAAGGTACTGATTTGACTAGGTTTCTCTCTTTCCTGCCCATACCTAAGTCTTTGTCTCATAAGGCGAATTAGCCGTTCCCGATATTGACCGTGGAGAACTTCTTTCTTATAGTGGCGAAAAGTGGGGCAAAGTGGGTTAAAGTGGAGAAGTAAACCCGAAACGGAAGCGAGAGCGAAAAATAAATGATCGGCGGTGTCAGCGTAGTTTCTCTCGATAGCAAGGGTCGCTTGGCCATTCCGGCCCGGCACCGGGAGACGCTGTTGTCCGCTTTCGGCCATAAATTGGTGGTGACGCTCGAGTCTTCCGATCATTTGCTGATTTATCCCGAACCCAATTGGCGCCCGGTTGAAGCGCGCTTGCTCGCGCTGCCCAGCGGCAATCCCACGCTCAAGCGCTATCAGCGACTGGTGCTCGGCCATGCCGAGACGCTGGAGATGGATAGCGCCGGCCGCATTCTTCTGCCCGCGCGTTTGCGCGAACTGACCGGATTGGATAAGGAAGTCGCCTTGGTTGGCATGGGTAACCGCTTCGAACTGTGGAACGCCCAGGAATGGGACGACCAGACCCATGCCGCGCTGGCGCAGAGCCAGGACGATCTGGCGGCGCATCTTGGAGATTTCACGCTGTGAACGCCGCTCCCTTCTCGCACCAGACGGTGCTCCTGAACGAGGCGGTCGCCGCGCTCGCCGTCCGCCCGGACGGCGTTTACGTGGACGGCACCTTCGGGCGAGGCGGCCACAGCCGGTTGATCCTTTCACAATTGGGCGCCAACGGGCGCCTGATCGCATTCGACAAAGATCCTGAAGCCGTAGCCGTTGGCCAGGCGCTGTCCGCCGAGGACCCGCGCTTTTCTCTTGAGCACGATGGCTTCGAGACGCTGGCTCGCGCGCTCGATCGTCGCGGCATCGACAACGTGGACGGCATTGTGCTTGATCTGGGCGTGTCTTCGCCGCAGATCGACGATGCCCGTCGCGGTTTCAGCTTCCGTTTCGACGCGCCGCTCGACATGCGCATGGACACGACCCGTGGCATGACGGCGGCCGAGTGGCTGGCAACGGCCGACGAGACGGAAATCAGGGAGGTAATCAAGACTTATGGTGAAGAGCGGTTTGCTCGCAAGATCGCAGCAGCCATTGTTGCGCAACGGGCTCTCCAGCCCGTCGCGACGACCCGTGAGCTCGCTGTCCTCGTTGGGAAAAACGTCCATACTCGTGAGCCGGGGCAAGATCCCGCCACGCGGACTTTCCAGGCGATAAGAATCCACATCAACCGCGAGCTGGACGAATTGCAGGCAATTTTGCCGCAAGCGGTCAGCCGGCTCGCTCTGGGCGGCCGCTTGGCGGTGATCAGCTTCCATTCTCTGGAAGACCGCATCGTCAAGCTGTTCATGCGCGACGCCAGCCAAGCCGACAAGTTGCCGTCTTGGGTGCCGGTGCGCGCGCGCGATTTGCCCGAAGCGCCGCTGAAGTTGATTGGCAAGGCGGTGCGCGCGAGCGCGGCGGAAGTCGAAGCCAATGCGCGCGCCCGCAGCGCCATCATGCGCGTGGCCGAGCGCACCGCCGGCGCTTGGCGCGGCAAGGGGGCGACATGAACCGGGTCAACGCCTGTCTGCTCGCCCTGGTGGTGCTGTGCGCCTGGTCGGTCGTGACCTCGCAGCACGTATCGCGCACGTTATACAGCGACTTGCAAAAGGAACAGAAATCGCAGCAGCAGCTGGACGTCGAATACGGTCAGCTGATGCTGGAACAAGGGACCTGGGGCGCGCACGCCGTGATCGAAAAGGCGGCGGAAACCCGGCTCGGCATGCATACGCCTGATCCGCGCCAGGTTCAGGTGGTGACGGCGGGAGCGACATGATGAAAGTCTACCAGCCCGCCAAGCGGCTCGCGCCGCCTCCTCCCGCCCTGCGTATGTCGACAGGGCGTGTCCGTTTTATGCTCGCGGCGCTCGGGTTGTTGTTCGCGGTGCTGATCGGCCGCGCGATTTACCTGCAGGTGGCGCAGCAGGACTTCCTGGTCAATCAGGGGGATGCCCGCTTTCAGCGTTCTATGCTGTTGGAGGCGAATCGCGGCCTGATCACCGACCGCAACGGCGAGCCGCTGGCCATCAGCACCCCGGTGCAGACCATCTGGGCAAGCCCGGCCGACATGGAGCCGGTGCCGCCGGCCAAACTGCGCGAGCTCGCTCGCCTCTTGGATCTGTCGCCGGAAGAGGTCGACGCCAAGCTGTCCGATCGCAAGCGCGAATTCGTCTATATCAAACGCCAGATCAACCCCGAGATCGCCGACCAAGTGATGGCGCTGGGGATCCCGGGCATCGCCAAACAACAGGAATTCCGCCGTTTCTATCCGGCGGGCGATATCTTCGCCCACATCATCGGTTTCACCGGCGTCGACGGCAAGGGGCAGGAAGGCGTCGAACTGGCGCGCGAGAAGATGCTGGCCGGCAGCAACGGCCGCCGGGTGGTCGTCAAGGACCGGCGCGGCCACATCATCGAGGACGTCGGCCCGGTTGAGCCGCCGCGCGACGGGCAAACGCTGGTGCTGGCCGTCGATCAGCGCATCCAGTATCTGGCATCGCGCGAACTGAAGAGCGCGGTGGAAGCCAACAAAGCCAAGGCGGGCTCGGTGGTCGTGCTCGACGCGCACAGCGGCGAATTGTTGGCGCTGGCCAACTACCCGACCTACAACCCGAACAACCGTCAGGGCGTCACCACCGAGATGATGCGCAATCGCGCGGTGATCGACACGTTCGAACCCGGTTCGACCATGAAGCCCTTGTCGATCTCCATCGCGCTGGAAGAGGGCAAAGCCAACGTTCATACGGTGCTCGACACCCATCCGTACATGATCGGACCGGCGCGCATCCACGACGTGACCGACTCCGATCGTCTCGACATCGAAGGCATCATCAAGAAGTCGAGTAACGTCGGCGCGAGCAAGCTGGCGCTGATGGTCGCGCCGCAGAATTTCTGGAATTACTACGACTCGCTGGGCTTTGGCCGCTCGCCCGATACCGGGTTTCCCGGCGAAGCCGCCGGCCGTTTGCGCGATTGGAAATCCTGGCGTCCGATCGAACAAGCGACGATGTCCTTCGGCTACGGCGTGTCGGTCAGTTTGCTGCAGATGGCGCGCGCTTACACCATCTTTACCAATCATGGCGTGATGATGCCGGTGTCGCTGTACAAGAGCAGCGGACCGCTGCCAGGCAAGCGTGTGCTGTCGGAAAAGACCGCCGATGAAATGCGCGACGTGCTGATCGCCAACAGCGAGCCGGGCGGCGGCGCCGTCGGCGGCCGCATCCTGGGCTATAGCATCGGCGGCAAGAGCGGCACCGCGCGCAAGTTGATCGGCAACACCTACGTGGCCGACAAGCACCGCGCGCTGTTCATGGGGTTTGCGCCGGGCAAGGAGCCCAAGATGATCGTCGCGGTGATGATCGATGAGCCCTCGGCCGGCAAGTACTACGGCGGCGCCGTGGCGGCGCCGGTTTTTGCCAATGTGGCGGGCGGCGCGTTGCGTATTCTCAACGTGCAGCCGGACCAGCCGTACAACAACACCTTGTTGCCGGCAACAACGCCGATACCGGCGGATTTTTAAAAGAAGCGAGACAAATGTTTAGCCGCTTGTCACCGTTGCCGGACTGGAATCCGGCGGATCTCAACACCCTCGGCGTCGCCGTCAAGCGCGTCGAGTCGGACAGCCGACGCATCATGCCGGGCGACGTGTTTCTCGCTTTCGGCGGCGCGTTTGCCGACGGCCGCGATTTCATTCCGATGGCCATCGCCAACGGCGCGGTGGCCGTGCTGTGGGATCCGGCCGACGGTTTCGTCTGGAAACCCGAGTGGCAGGTGCCGAATCTGGCGGTGACGGCGTTGCGCGAGCGTGCCGGCATCATCGCGAGCCACGTGGCGCAAAACCCGAGCAAAACCCTGCGCGTGATCGGGATTACCGGCACCAACGGCAAGACCTCGCTGTCGCATTGGCTCGCACAGGCCTTTTCGCTCCTGGGGCAGAAGGCGGCGCTGATCGGAACCGTCGGCAACGGCATCTATGGCGAGCTGACTGAAACCACCCACACGACGCCGGACCCGGTGACGATCCAGCACAAACTGGCCGAATACCGCCGCCAGGGCGCGCACGTGGTCACGATGGAAGTGTCGTCGCACGGGCTCGATCAGGCGCGCGTCAACGGCGTGCTGTTTCACACCGCGCTCTTCACCAATTTGACGCGCGACCATCTCGACTACCACGGCACCATGGAGGCGTACGGCGCCGCCAAGGAGCGCCTGTTCCATTGGCAGGGGCTGCAGAACGCCGTGGTGAACGCAGACGACGACTTCGGCCGCGCCATGGCCGGCCGCCTGGACCGTCAGCAGGTGCGTGTCATCACCTACGGTCTGAACCAGGGCGATGTGCGGCCCCTGTCGCTGTCGAACTCGCTCGATGGTCTGCAGATGCGCGTTGCCACGCCGTGGGGCGAGGTCGACGTGCGCAGTTCCTTGCTTGGCCGCTTCAATGCCGCCAATTTGCTCGCATGCCTGACCACGCTGTGCGTCAATGGCGTCGACCTGTCCATCGCCGCTCAAGCGCTGGGCAAGATCCAACCGGCGCGTGGCCGCATGCAGCGCATCGGCGGCGCGCACGAACCGCTGGTGGTGGTCGATTACGCGCATACGCCCGACGCGTTGGAAAAGGCGCTGTCGACGCTGGCGGAAATTCGCCCCGCCGGCAGCCGACTCTTCTGCGTTTTCGGCTGCGGCGGCGATCGCGATACCGGCAAGCGGCCGATCATGGGCGGCATTGCCGAACGTATCGCCGATGTGGCCGTGGTGACCAGCGACAATCCGCGCAGCGAAGCCCCGATGGAGATCATCAACCAGATGCTGGCCGGCATGAAGAAGGCCGGGCATGTCGAGGCCGATCGCGCACAAGCGATTCACTGGGCGGTGAATGAGGCGCGCGCTGGCGACATTATTCTGATCGCCGGCAAGGGACATGAGGAATATCAGGATATCAACGGCGTGAAACGACCGTTCTCGGATTTCCGCGTGGCGGAAGAGGCGTTGACCGAATGGGGCAAGACACATGATGACGCTCTCTGAGGCCGCGCGTCTGGCCGGCGGCGTATTGCAAGGCAGCGACGCCGAACTCGCGCGTGTCGTGACCGACAGCCGGTCGGTACAACCCGGCGATCTGTTTTTGGCGCTCAAAGGCGAGCGCTTCGACGCCCATGACTTCGTGGCGGGCGCGATCGAGCAAGGCGCGGTCGGCGCCATCGTCGCGGAAGGTTTCGCGCTGGAAGGCGTCAACCTGATCACGGTGGACGATACCCGTCTGGCGCTTGGCCGCTTGGCGGCGGGCTGGCGCGCGCGCTTCGATATTCCGCTCATCGGCATCACCGGCTCCAATGGCAAGACCACGGTCAAGGAAATGCTGGCCGCCATTCTGCGCGCCCACGTCGGCCAAGACGCCGTACTGGTGACCGCCGGCAATTTCAACAACGACATCGGCTTGCCGCTCACGCTGCTGGGCATGAACGACAAGCATCGTTTCGCGGTTATCGAGATGGGCATGAACCACAGCGGCGAGCTGACCTATCTTGCCGGTCTGGCGCGCCCGGACGTAGCGCTGGTCAACAACGCGCTGCGCGCTCATCTGGGACAGTTCGACTCGGTCGAGAGCATCGCGCGCGCCAAGGCGGAGATTTTCGACGGGCTCACCGCGGAAGGCGTGGCGGTATTCAATGCCGAAGACCCGAACGCCGCGCTGTTCGCCGCCGCCGCAGGAGCGCGGCGCACGTTGTCCTTCGGCTTGAAACAGGGCGATATCCGCGCGCAAAGCTATATGTTGGGCAGCGATGGCAGCAGCGTCGCCATCGCGACGCCGCTGGGCGAGCTGTCGGTGCGCGTGCCGGCGCCGGGCGAACACAACGTCAAGAACGCGCTGGCCGCGGTGTCGCTGGCTCTGGCGCTCAACGTGCCGGAGCAGGCGATCTCGCGCGGCTTGATGCAGTTTTCCGGCGTCAACGGCCGTCTGCAGAAGAAGACCGCCAAGAACGGCGCCACGGTGCTCGACGATACCTACAACGCCAATCCCGACTCGATGCGGGCCGGGCTTGAAGTGTTGTCGCGCCTCCCGGCGCCGCGGTGGTTCGTCATGGGCGACATGGGCGAGTTGGGCGAGGGCGCGGACGCGCTGCATGCCGAAGTCGGTCAGGCCGCGCGCGCGCTGGGCACGGACATGGTCGTCACCCTGGGCGAAGCCAGCCGCCATGCCTGCGAGGCCTTCGGTGCGCCGGCTAAACATTTTGAAGCGATCGAACCGCTGCTGGCGTGGTTGGACAAGTCGCTGCCGTTCAACGCCACCGTGTTGGTGAAGGGGTCGCACTTCATGAATATGGATCGTGTCGTCGACCATCTGGTCGCCAAGAAAGGGAATTGAAGTGCTGCTTTGGTTAGCTGATTTGCTTGCGCATCACATCCGCGCGTTCAGTGTCTTCAACTACGTGACACTGCGCGCGGTGTTGGCCACGCTGACGTCGCTGGGTTTCTCGCTGTTCATGGGCCCGGCACTGATCCGCAAGCTGACCGAACTGAAGGCCGGTCAGGCCGTACGTTCGGATGGTCCGCAAACGCACTTGGTCAAGGCAGGCACGCCGACCATGGGCGGCACGCTGATCCTGCTGTCGATCACGCTGACCGTGTTGTTATGGGCAGACTTGCGCAACAAGTATGTCTGGATCTTGCTCGCTGTGATGCTCAGCACCGGCGCCATCGGCTTTTACGACGACTGGCGCAAGGTCGTGTATCGCGACCCGAAAGGCATTTCGGCGCGCGCCAAAATGTTCTGGCAGTCGTTGATCGCCATCGGCGCGGGCGTGATTCTGGCGGGCACCGCCAGCCTGCCGGCGTCGACGGAGTTCATCGTGCCGTTCTTCAAGAACGTGATTTATCCGTTCGGTGCGGTCGGTTTCTGCGTGCTGACCTATCTGGTGATTGTGGGCGCTTCCAATGCCGTCAATTTGACCGATGGCCTCGATGGCCTCGCGGCGTTGCCCACGGTGCTGGTGGCGGGCGCGCTGGCGATTTTCGCTTATATCGCCGGTCACGCGGTGTTTTCCAAATACCTGGGCCTGCCGTTCATTCCGGGCGCGCATGAGGTCACGGTGTTCTGCGCGGCCATCTGCGGCGCTTGTTTGGGTTTCTTGTGGTTCAACGCCTATCCGGCACAGGTGTTCATGGGCGACGTGGGCGCGTTGGCGCTGGGCGCCGCGCTCGGCGCCGTGGCGGTGATCGTGCGCCAAGAGATCGTGTTCTTCATCATGGGCGGCTTGTTCGTGATGGAGGCGCTGTCGGTGATGATCCAGGTCGGCTCGTTCAAGCTGACCGGCAAGCGGGTGTTCCGCATGGCGCCGCTGCATCACCACTATGAGTTGAAGGGCTGGAAGGAGACGCAAGTGGTGGTGCGTTTCTGGATCATCACCATGATGCTGGTGCTGATCGGTTTGTCCACCATCAAGCTGCGTTGAGGATGACAATGGATTTCGCCAACCGTCACATCATGGTCGTCGGCCTCGGAGATTCGGGGCTCGCCACCGTGCGCTGGCTCGCCGCGCACGGCGCGACCGTGTCGGTGGCGGACAGCCGGGACAATCCGCCCAATCTTGACGTGCTGGCCGCCGAGCTGCCGGGCGTGCGCGTGCGCGCTGGCGCTTTCAACGACACCCTGTTCGACGGCGTCGATCTCTTGGTCGTGAGCCCTGGCGTGGCGCTGTCCACGCCGGCGATCGCCGCCTACCGCGCACGCGGCGGCGAAGTGGCCGGCGACATCGAACTGTTCGCGCGTGCCATCGCCGGCGGCAGCGCGCGCGTGATCGCCATTTCCGGTTCCAACGGCAAGAGCACCGTCACCATGCTGGCGGGGCATCTGTGCCGCAGCGCCGGTCTCGATACCGTGGTGGCCGGCAACATCGGCCTGCCGGTGCTGGCCGCGCTCGCCGAACGCGAAGTCAGCGGACGCATGCCCGACGTATGGGTGCTCGAACTGTCGAGCTTCCAACTGGAAACCACCGCGAGCCTGCGCGCCGACGCCGCCACGGTGCTGAATATCTCCGAAGACCACCTCGACCGCTACAACGATTTGCTCGACTACGCTCATGCCAAGACCGCCGTATTCAACGGCCATGGCGTCCAGGTGCTCAACGCCGAGGACCCGCTGGTGCGCGCCATGGTGCGTCCGAATCACGCGGTCAAGTGGTTCGCGCTCAACGACGCGGCGGAGTACGGCCTGCGACAGCAAGACGGGCGCGGCGAGCTTTGTCTGGCGGGCGAGGCGGTGTTCGACTTGGCCGACTTGCCGCTGGAAGGGCTGCACAACGCGGCCAACGCGCTTGCGGCGCTGGCGCTGTGCGAGGGCATCGGACTCGCGCGCGATCGATTGTTGGCGGGACTGAAGAGCTTCCGCGGTCTGCCGCACCGTGTCGAGTTGGTGAATGAATTCGGCGGGGTCAAGTTCATCGACGACTCCAAAGGCACCAACGTCGGCGCGACGGTGGCGGCGCTGAACGGCATGACCCGTCCGGTGGTGCTGATTGCCGGCGGCGACGGCAAGGGCCAAGACTTCACCCCGCTGGCGCCGGCCTGTCGCCGCATCGTGCGCGCGGTGATGCTGATCGGCCGCGACGCCGACAAGATCCGTGCCGCGCTGGCCGGTACCGGCATCGCGCTGACTGATTTCGCCACGTTGGAACAAGCGACGCGCGCGGCGGCGGCCGAAGCGCGCTCGGGCGACGTGGTGCTGCTGTCGCCTGCCTGCGCGAGCCTGGACATGTTCCGCAACTATGCCGAACGGGCGCGGGTGTTCGTCGACACCGTGCGCGCCGTGCAGAGTGAAGCCGGGCGATGACGGTGGCCAGCATGAAAGGTCCGTACGCGGCCACGGCCATTATCGACGAGGCGCTGGCTTGGGCCATCGCGATCTTGCTGTCGATCAGCCTGGTCATGGTGTATTCGGCCTCGATCGCTTACGCCGAGGCCGATGCGGCGACGCAGAACAAGTATTACTACCTGATTCGCCATGTGATTTTCATGGTAATCGGGTTGGCCGGCGGTTACGTGGCGTTTCAGGTGCCGACCGCTTTTTGGCAGAAGTACGCCGGCAAGTTGTTCTTGATCGGCGTGGTGATGTTGGTGCTGGTGCTGATTCCCGGTATTGGGCGCATGGTCAACGGCTCGCGGCGCTGGATCTCGCTGTTCGTGATCAACCTGCAGCCGTCGGAGCTGGTGAAGATCGCCACGGTGCTGTACGCGGCGGATTATACGGTGCGCAAGTCGCACAAGCTGCACAGCTTGAAGGAAGGCTTTTTGCCGATGTTCATCGCCATGGTGGTGGTGGCCTTCCTGCTGTTGCGCGAGCCGGACTTCGGCGCGCTGATGGTGGTGATGACGATCGCGATGGGGATCTTGTTTCTCGGCGGCATCAACATGCGCATCTTTTCGGGGCTCGCGGCCATGGCGCTGGTGGCGATCGTGCTGTTGATCATCAGCTCGCCGTATCGCCTCAAGCGGGTGCTGGGCTTCATGGACCCGTGGGACGATCCGTTCGGCAAGGGCTACCAGCTGTCGCACTCGCTGATTGCCATCGGCCGCGGCGAATGGTTCGGCGTCGGATTGGGCGCCAGCGTGGAGAAACTGTTTTATCTGCCGGAGGCGCACACCGACTTCATTCTGGCGGTGATCGCGGAGGAGTTCGGCTTCTTCGGCATCTGCGTGCTGATTGCGTTGTATGCCTGGATCGTGCGGCGTGCGTTCCACATCGGCGTCGAGTCGCGCAAGCTCGAGCGTTACTACCAGGCGCTGGTGGCGCAGGGCATCGGCATTTGGCTCGGCATTCAGGCCTTCTTCAATATGGGCGTGAACATGGGCCTGTTGCCGACCAAGGGTCTGACGCTGCCGCTGATGTCTTTCGGCGGCTCGGCGATGTTGTTCAACCTGATCTCGATGGCGCTGCTTTTGCGCGTCGATTATGAAAACCGGAGGATCATGCGCGGCTACAAGGGCTAGCCGGCATGAAAGAGGAACGATGGCGAACAAAACCGTAATGATCATGGCAGGCGGCACCGGGGGGCACATCTTCCCCGCGCTGGCCGTGGCCGACGTGCTCAAAGCGCGCGGCTGGCAGGTGATCTGGCTCGGTGCCGAAGGGGGCATGGAAACCCGCCTGGTGCCGCAGCACGGCTATGCCATCGAAACCGTGCGCATCGCCGGTATGCGCAAGAACGGCCTGAAGCGCTGGCTGCAGCTGCCGTTCATGATGGCCGGCGCGCTCGCGCGCACCACGGGCGTGATTTTGCGCCACCGGCCGGACATCGCCGTCGGCTTCGGCGGCTACACCGGCTTTCCGGGCGGGTTGATGAGCCGTCTGCTGTGGAAGCCGCTGGTGATTCATGAACAAAACTCGGTGGCGGGTCTCACCAACCGGCTGCTGTCGAAGATCGCGAGCCGCACGCTGTTCGCTTTCCCCGGCGCGTTTCCGGGCCGCGATGGGCGTGTCGGCAACCCGGTTCGGCCCGAGATCGCCGCCGTGGCCGAGCCTGACAGCCGTTTCGCCGGCCGCGAGGGCGCGCTGCGCCTCCTGGTGGTCGGCGGCAGCCTGGGCGCCAAGGTGCTGAACGACACGCTGCCGCTGGCGCTGGCGCAGATGGCGGCCGACGCGCGGCCGCACGTGGTGCACCAAGCCGGCGTCAAGCAGATCGAGGCGCTCAAGGCGGCTTACGCCGCCGCGGGTGTCGAGGCCGATTGCCGCGCCTTCATCGACGACATGGCCGGCGAATATGCCGCCGCCGACCTGGTGATCTGCCGCGCCGGCGCGCTGACGGTGGCTGAACTCGCCGCCGCCGGGGTGGCCAGCATGCTGGTGCCGCTGCCGACGGCGGTGGACGACCACCAGACCGGCAACGCGCGTTTCCTGGCGGATGCCGGCGCCGCGAAGCTGGTGCCGCAATCGACGCTGACGCCGGCGGGGCTGGCGGCCGTTTTACAGAACATGACGCGCGCCGAGTGCCTGGACATGGCCCGGCGCGCCCGCAGTCTCGCCATCGTCGATGCCGCCGCGCGCGTGGCCGACGTGTGCGAGACACTGACAAGAGAATGAAATGAAGCATAGAGTCAATCACATCCACTTCGTAGGCATCGGCGGCGTCGGCATGAGCGGCATCGCCGAGGTGCTGCTGAACCTGGGGTATACGGTCAGCGGCTCCGATATGGCCGACAACGCCACGACCAAGCGCCTCTCGGCGCAGGGCGCGGCGGTGCATCTCGGTCATGACGCCGCCTACATTCAAGGCGCGGACGTGGTGGTGATCTCCAGCGCGGTGCGCGACGACAATCCCGAAGTGGCGGCGGCGCGGGCACAGCATATCGCCGTGATTCCGCGGGCGCTGATGCTGGCTGAGCTGATGCGCTTCAAGCAAGGCATCGCCATCGCCGGCACCCATGGCAAGACCACCACCACGAGCCTGGTGTCGTCGGTGCTGGCCGCCGCGGGGCTCGATCCCACCTTTGTCATCGGCGGCAAACTGACCGCCGCCGGCACCAATGCCCGGCTGGGCTCGGGCGACTTCCTCGTGGCGGAGGCCGACGAATCGGATGCCTCGTTCCTGTATCTGTCGCCGGTGATGGCGGTGGTGACCAATATCGATGCCGACCACATGGACACGTACGGCCACGATTTCGACAAGCTCAAGCAGGCCTTCGTCGATTTTCTGCAGCGTTTGCCGTTCTACGGTTCCGCCGCATTGTGTGTGGATGACGCGCATGTACGCGAAATTCTGCCGCGCGTGACCAAGCCGGTGACCACCTACGGCATCGATAACGCCGACGCGCATGTACGCGCCGAAAACGTGACGGCGGATGCCGGACGCATGCGCTTCGACGTGGTGCTCAAGGACGGTCAACGCTTCCCGGTGGTGCTCAATTTGCCGGGACGGCACAACGTGCAGAACGCCTTGGCGGCGATCGCCATCGGTCTGGAGTGCGGCGCGGACGTCGCCTCGATCCAAAAAGGGTTGGCGGATTTCGCCGGCGTCGGCCGGCGCTTCCAACGCTACGGCGAAGTGCCATGCCGCGATGGCGGCCAGTTCACGCTGATCGACGACTACGGCCATCACCCGGTGGAGATGGCCGCGACGCTGGCCGCGGTGCGCGGCGCCTTTCCGACGCGCCGGCTGCTCCTGGCGTTTCAGCCGCACCGCTTCAGCCGCACGCGCGATCTGTTCGAGGATTTCGTCAAGGTGTTGTCGACGGTGGATGGCTTGCTGCTGGGCGAGGTGTATGCCGCCGGCGAGGCGCCGATCGTCGCCGCCGATGGCCGGGCGCTGGCGCGTGCGCTGCGCGTTGCCGGCAAGGTGGAGCCGATCTTCGTTGAAGCCATCGACGACATGCCGGGCGCGATTTTGGACGCGGCGCGCGATGGCGACGTGGTGGTAACGATGGGCGCAGGGTCGATCGGCGCGGTGCCAGGCAAGATCGTGGCGCAGATTCAAGGCAATGCATGAGGGCCGAGGCCCGTAATAGGAAAGCAATGAAGCACTACGGCAAAGTGGCGGTAATGATGGGAGGGTCCTCCTCGGAGCGCGAAGTGTCGCTGATGAGCGGCAACGGCGTGCTCAAGGCGCTCCTGTCGCGCGGGGTCGATGCGCACGCGTTCGATCCCGCCGAAAAGCCGCTTTTCGCGTTGAAGGAAGAAGGGTTCGACCGCGTGTTCATCATCCTGCACGGTCCGTTCGGCGAAGACGGTACCTTGCAGGGCGCGCTGGAAACGATGGGCATCCCGTATACCGGGTGCGGCGTGATGGCCTCGGCCATCGGCATGGACAAGTGGCGCACCAAGTTGTTGTGGCAAGCGGCGGGACTGCCGGTGCCGGCATTCCGGCTGCTGGATGAAAACAGCGATCTGGATCGCGTGGCGGCCGAATTGGGTTTGCCGCTGTTCATCAAGCCGGCATGCGAAGGTTCGAGCTTCGGCGTGAGCAAAGTGAAGCAGGCCGGCGCGATGCGCGCCGCGTTCGATGGGGCGCGGAAGTACGATGCGCTGGTGTTGGCGGAACGCTTTATCGGTGGCGGCGAGTATACCTGCGCGATCTTGGGCGATCGTGCGCTGCCGACCATCAAGATCGAGCCGGCGGCCGAGTTTTACGACTACGAGGCCAAGTATTTCCGCGACGATACCGTTTACCGCTGCCCGTCGGGCTTGTCCGATGCGCGAGAGGCCGAAGTGCGCGAGTTGGCACGCGCGGCGTTCCAGGTGCTTGGCGGCACGGGGTGGGGGCGGATCGATTTTCTGCTGGATGAGGCCGGCAATCCCTATCTGCTGGAAGCGAACACCGCACCGGGCATGACGAGTCATAGCCTGGTGCCGATGGCGGCGCGGCAAGCCGGCATGAGCTACGAGGATCTGTGCTTGGCGGTACTGGATTTGGCGCATGTGGGATAACCACATTGCGTTGCGGCGGTTGGCGAATGGATTGTTGTTGGCCGCGCTGGGGATGTTGCTGTACGCAGGGGGCTTCTGGGTAACGCACGCGCCGGTGTTTCCGGTGAAGAAGATTCGCATCAGCGGCCAGATGCAGCGGGTCACGCCGGAGCAGCTCAAGTTCATCGCCGAGCATGAACTGACCGGATCGTTCTTTACGCTGGACATCGACAAAACGCGGTCGGCCTTCAGCAAGCTGCCTTGGGTGCGCGATGCGCAGGTGCGGCGCACTTGGCCGGACACGCTGGAGATCGCCATCGACGAGTATCAGGCGCTGGCGCGGTGGGGCGAGGATGGGCTGGTGGACGTGAACGGCACATGGTTCGACGCCGCGAGCGACCAGAACGATTTGCCGGTGTTTTTTGGACCGGCAGGCGCACAGAAGGACATGGCGCAGACGTATCTGCAACTCAAGCAGGTGCTCGCGCCCTCGGAACTGAGGATCGCGCGCATGTACTTGTCCGACCGGCGCGCATGGAGTGTGGAATTGGATAACAGCGTGCATATCGAGCTGGGGCGCGGAGATGTCATCCAACGTGCCGCGCGCTTCGCGACGCACTGGAAGGACACGGTGGCGAGACTGCCGTATCCGGTCAGCTATGTCGATATGCGCTATCCGAATGGATTCGCCGTCCGGATGCCTGGCTACCAGGATCCGCAGGCGGCACAGGGTAAAAAGTAAGCAGTTGGAGCGACAGGTGAGCAAACCGAAGGAAAGCAAGAACATGTTGGTTGGCCTCGACATCGGCACGTCGAAGATCGTGGCGATCGTCGCGGAGGTCCTTGAGGATGGCCAGCTGAACATCGTCGGCATGGGGCAGACGCCCTCGCGCGGACTCAAGCGCGGCATGGTGGTGAACATCGAATCCACAGTGCAAGCCATCCAGCGCGCGCTGGAGGAGGCCGAGCTCATGGCCGACTGCAAGATCCATGAAGTGTTTACCGGCATCGCCGGCAGCCACATCAAGAGCGTCAACTCGCACGGCATGGTGGCGATCAAGGATCGGGAAGTGACGCAGATGGATATCGACCGCGTGATCGAGACCGCGCGCGCCGTGAGCATCCCGCCGGACCATCAGGTGCTGCATATCCTGACACAGGAATACAGCATCGACGGTCAAGAGGGCGTACGCGAACCGCTGGGCATGAGCGGCGTGCGGCTGGAGGCCAAGGTGCATATCGTCACCGGCGCGGTGTCCGCCGCGCAGAACGTGACCAAGTGCGTGCGCCGCTGCGGGCTGGAGGTGTCCGACCTGGTGCTGCAGCCGATGGCCTCGGCCATCGCCGTGCTGTCGGAGGACGAAAAGGATCTGGGCGTGTGCCTGATCGATATCGGCGGCGGCACCACCGACATCGCGGTGTACGCCAACGGCGCCATCCGCCACACGGCAGTGATTCCGATCGCCGGCGATCAGATTACCAACGACATCGCCATGGCGCTGCGCACGCCGACCAAAGAGGCGGAAGACATCAAGATTCAGCACGGCGTGGCGCTGGTGAATCTTGCCGATCCGGGCCAAATGATCGAAGTGCCGGGCGTGGGCGAGCGCGGACCGCGCCAGATGTCGCGCGCGACCTTGGCCGAGGTGATCGAGCCGCGGGTGGAGGAGTTGTTCCAGCTGGTGCAACAGGAGCTGCGCCGCAGCGGGTTCGAGGAAATGTTGTCCTCCGGCATCGTGCTGACCGGCGGCGCGAGCCTGATGCCGGGCATGGTCGAGTTGGCCGAGGAAGTCTTCCACATGCCGGTGCGCGTCGGCGTGCCGAAATATGTCGGCGGTCTGTCCGAAGTGGTCAAGACGCCGCGCTTCTCCACGGGCGTGGGGCTGTTGTTGTACGGCAAGGACCAGATTCAGACCCTGTCGGGGTCGAGAGTGCCTTCGGGCAGCGTGGGCGGCATGCTCTCGCGCATGAAGGCGTGGTTTGCAGGCAATTTTTAAGGTTGTTTCGGGCGTAGCACCAGTAACAGGCTCATCTTTAAATGAGGAGAGAAAAATGAGCGGAATGGTTTTCGAAGTGATGCAAGATACGGCTCAAGAAGCCGTGATCAAGGTGATCGGCGTTGGCGGCGGCGGTTGCAATGCCATCGACAACATGATCGACGGCAAGGTGCAGGGCGTTGAGTTCATCTGCGCCAACACCGATGCGCAGACCCTGAAGCGCAACAAGGCGCAGCTCAAGTTGCAACTGGGCACCAATCTGACCAAGGGGCTGGGCGCGGGCGCCAATCCGGAGATTGGCCGCAATGCGGCGCTGGAAGACCGTGAACGCATCGCCGATACGCTGCGCGGCGCCAATATGGTGTTCGTTACCGCGGGCATGGGCGGCGGTACCGGCACCGGCGCGGCGCCGGTGGTGGCCGAAGTGGCGAAGGAAATGGGTATTCTCACCGTCGGCGTGGTGACCCGTCCGTTCGAGCACGAAGGCAAGCGTACCAAGGTGGCGCAATCCGGCATCGATGATCTGAAGAAGCATGTCGACTCGCTGATCGTGATTCCGAACGAAAAGCTGATGGAAGTGCTTGGCGACGACGTGACCATGCGCGAGGCGTTCCGCGCCGCCGATGACGTGCTCAAGGGCGCCGTGGCCGGCATTGCCGAAGTGATCACCTGCCCGGGTCTGATCAACGTCGACTTTGCCGACGTGCGCACCGTGATGTGCGAAATGGGTCTGGCAATGATGGGGTCCGCCTATGCCTCCGGTATCGACCGCGCGCGCGTGGCCGCCGAGCAGGCGGTGGCAAGCCCGTTGTTGGACAACATTACGCTGGAAGGCGCGCGCGGTGTGCTGGTGAATATTTCCACTGCGCCGGGCTGCCTGAAGATGAGCGAATACCGCGAAATCATGTCGATCGTGCGCCAGTACGCCGACGAGAGCGCGGAAGTGAAGTTCGGCACCGCCGAAGTGGACGATATTCCGGAAGACACGATCCGCGTCACCCTGATTGCCACCGGCCTCGGCAAGAAGCCGACGGTGCGCGGTGAGGAGCGTCCGGAATATATCAAGATCGTCAAGACCGGCACCGACGACCGTGCGGTCGAAGTGCTGAATTACGACGACTTCGATACGCCGGCCATCATGCGCAGCCGTGGCCGCCGCACGCCGAGCTCGACCGATTTTTCCAATCCCGAGGTGAGCGAATCGTTCGACATTCCGGCGTTTCTGCGCAAGCAAGCCGACTGATCGATAATTGCTATTGATTTAATCCTTTTAATTAATAAAGCATAGGCAAAGGCCATGCTAAACTCAGGTCGTCCCTGATTTGGTAGAAAGCAGCAAATGATTCTGCAGCGCACGCTGAAGCAAGCGATCAGCGCCACGGGTGTGGGTTTGCACTCCGGCGAACGGGTACGCCTGACCCTGAAGCCGGCCGAACCCGACACGGGAATCATCTTCTATCGCACCGACTTGCCCGAGCCGGTGGCGGTAAAAGCCGAACCGCTGATGGTGAACGACACGCGACTCTCCTCAACGCTAGTCACGGAGACTGGCGTGCGTGTCGGCACCATCGAGCATTTGATGTCAGCTTTTGCCGGATTGGGGATCGACAATTTGATCGTCGAGGTGACGGCGGCGGAAATGCCCATCATGGATGGTTCCGCCGCGCCCTTTATCTATTTGTTGCAAACCGCGGGGGTTGTCGAGCAGTCCAAACCCAAGCGTTTCATCCGCATTCGCGCGCCGATCGAGGTGGTCGACGGCGACAAATGGGTTCGTTTCGAGCCGTACGACGGTTTCAAAATCACGCTGTCGATCCAGTTCGATCATCCCGCCTTCAACCTGGCGCCGCAGAAGGTGCTGGTCGATTTCGCCAATCATTCCTATATCGAGGAAATCAGCCGCGCGCGTACCTTCGGTTTCATGCATGAAGTCGAATCGATGCGCAACCATGGGCTGGGGCTGGGGGGCAATCTGGAAAACGCCATCGTGATCGATGACGCGTTCGTCTTGAATCCGGATGGACTGCGTTTTCCGGACGAGTTCGTCCGCCACAAGATTCTCGATGCCATCGGCGACCTGTATATCGTCGGTCATCCCATCATCGGCGCTTTTTCCGGGCATAAGTCCGGCCATGCGTTGAATAATCTACTGCTGCGCAAGTTGCTGGCCACCCCCGACGCGTGGGAGTTCGTCAGTTTTCGCGAGCCCGAGGATGCCCCCTCGAGCTTCCACCGTATCCCGGATCTCGAATAATGCAGGCTTTGCTGCGATTGACGCTCTTGGTCGGCATGCTGCTGTGCTGCATTGGCCTGGTCCGGCACGCCTCCCGGCCCGACGAGGCCAGATTGCGCCGCTTGACCGGCTGGTTGCGGCGGCTGACCTGGGCCAATGGCGCTCTGCTGATCCTGTGGCTGGCAGGACTCGCGCATCCCTGAGCGCCATTGGCCACGCTCTAGCGATAGCGGGCATTGAGCGCGAACAAGATCGCGCCGGTCTCGATATCCATCTCCCCGCTGTAACCGCTCGGGCGGAAATGCATCTGGAACGCCCGCACCAACGCCTTGAACCCCGCATCGTCGGCCGGCGCCGCATAGCCGTACTGCTTGAACGCCGCGATGGTTTCGCTGCGGGATGGCAGACCTTGCCGCGTAAACTGATCGATAAACGCTTGCTTTCTCTCCGCCTCGTACCAGGCGCCTATGCCTGATTGCGCCAACGTCTGCCATGGGAATTTGGGCCCGGGGTCCGACTTGCGCAGGTAGGCGATGTCGGCATGGCCGAGCACATTCTTTGGCGAAATATCCGGATAGCGCATCAGGATGTTGCCGGCCAGCTCGCGTAGCGCGTCGATCTGGCCCGGCTCGAAATCGACGAAATGCAAGCCGCTCGGCGTCTCGGTCGGCTGATTGACGATTTCGATGCCGATGGCGGTGTCGTTGAGGTTGTCGCGGCCGGCCCAATGGCTCAACCCCGCGTGCCAGGCACGATCCTGCTCGTCGACCAAGTTGAAAATGCGTTGGCTGCTGAAACCGGCGGCACGATAACTCGGATCGGCTGTCGCCGGCAGCAGATAGTGCGCGCTCACCTGGCCGCGCGTCAGTGCCGTGATCGAGCCGGCGAAATCCAGCGCGGTGTAGTGCAGCACGAGAAAGCGGATGCGTTTGTTGAAGCCGGTGGTGGCGCGATAACTGTTGAAGTCGATGGTGGACATGGATGCCTCCTTTAGGGGGTGGGGAAAGCGGCGGCCAGCAGCGCCGCCTGACAGGCCGGGTCGGCCTCGCCCGTAACGGGCAGGCCATGGCGGGTTTGGAATGCGCCAAGCGCCGCGCGGGTGCGTGCGCCCGCCTTGCCGTCGACGGGACCGGGAGCGAAGCCAAGATAGAGTAAGGCGGCCTGAACGCTGCGAAGCGTGAGGCTGGGGGTGTTGGCGCGCGCCTTCGTATAGGCATCGGCCAGCTTTTCGTGATATTTGCGTTCTTCGTAGCGCGGCCCGTTATAGCCACGCGCGAAGCGCCGCCAGTCTGGCTGGCGTAGCGCGCTATCGAGCTGATTGCTCTGAATGAATTTGACCATGGCCATGATCTGGCGGTCCTCCCCGGCGACCATGGCTTGCACCATCGCCTCGACGGACGCGAAGCCGACGATGGCATGATTGAAGCCCATGACCTGGGCGATGCCCCACGAGGCGCTTTTCAAGGCGGCCGCATGGTCGAGTGCCATCGCGCGTTGCAGGCGGTCGTATTCGCTGGCGCCTCGGCTGTAACCACCGGGTTGCGGATTGCTGATGTCCGGATAGGCCTCGCTGAAGCGGGCCCGGCTTTCGCGGTGGAAGATGTGCCGCTCGAACAAGATTTTCGGCCTTCTATCGGCGAGAAAGCCGAATCCGCTGGATTCAACCTGCAATACCGCCCAGAAAGCGGCGTGGTCGATGCCGAGGGTGGTGATGGCTTGCGTCAAGCCATCTTCGCTCAGGGGAGTGCCTCTGGCGGAAAATTCCATCGTTGTGCTCCTATTGAAGGAAATGAATGCTGGCCGTTTCTCGTGCGGCCGCCTGTGGGTCAGGCATCGACCGCGCGTGCCGCCGCCGAGTTGCGATGCGGCGAGGCGGTGAGCGGTTTGTGCAAGCGTTTCGGCTGGGACGTACGCGTGGCGACCAAGATTCGCGAGTGGCTTACGCTGACAAGATGACGGATGACGCGTGGTTTGCGTGTCGATGGCGTAAAAACGCCATGGCATGACTGAGGCCAAATGACTAGATTGGATTACGTAGTAAAGTCCTATGTCTTGAGGATTGACCTTTGACGAAGGAGAACGGTATGGCGAGTTATAAGCATGAAGTCACCACGGCCTCCAGCGCTGTGTGGCAAAAGCTGGTTACCCCGGAGGGCGAGCCGCCGGGATTTCGCATGCGAGGCACGCTGCCGACCGATCCGGATGGTGTCGAGCTGCTGATGGAGCATTGGGATGCCGGCATGACCGAGCCGCCCCATTCGCACCCGGGGGACGACATGACCGTCGTGGTTGCGGGGCGTATGGCGGTGCAGTACTTCAAGCGCGATGCCGACGGCAAACTACAGGCGGACGGCGAGCCGTTCGTGCTGGAGCAAGGCGAGGTCGGCTATAACAAGGCGGGAAGGATCCACGATGCCCGCTATTTGGCGGACTGTAAGCTGGTGTTCGTGCACAGCGGCGCGTTCGGTTTCACCGAAGAGCAGTAATGGGGAGTGGGGCGTAGCGTGCGTTCGCGTAGCAACGCACGGTGACACCAGGTTCGGGGAGCGTTCGCTCCCCGCCTCCAGGTTAGGGTGTTAATCGGCGGTCAACACCAAGCATCCCGCCACCTCGCGCAGGCGCGCGGCGTTTTTCAGGTACAACCACGACGACTGGGCATCGACCGGCATCGACGCCCAACTCAAGCGGCTATCGAAAATCAGCCGGCGCACGTCGGGGTTGGGGTGGGCTTGCCGCGGTTCGCATAAGACCGAAATCAGCGTCAGTAACTGCTGCTGACGCAGACGGCGGTTTGTCGGGGTGGAAGGAAGTGCATTAACATCGTGAATAGCCATGACTAACTCCTGGATAGTTGGTTGCGGTTAGCGGGCTCGGCGGTGGTGCAAACACCCCGGGCCCGCGCCTTTGGCAATGACCCGCCTAAAGCCCCCTTACCCTATCCAGTTCGCCGGGAAACGGCAATTGGGCAGCTTGTCCGTAAATTCTGAAAGTAAAAAAGCGAGTAAGGCGGGAGTAAAAGCAAAACCTTAACGGCGGGAGTAAAAGCCGGGACGCTGTTGCCACTCCCGCTTTCAAGGTGTTGCCGTTACTCCCGCAGTGGAAGACCGCGCAAGTGAAACGGCGGGAGTAAAAGCAAAACCTTAACGGCGGGAGTAAAAGCCGGGACGTTGTTGCCACTCCCGCTTTCAAGGTGTTGCCGTTACTCCCGTAGTGGAAGACCGCGCAAGCGAAACGGCGGGAGTAGAAGCAAAACCTTAACGGCGGGAGTAAAAGCCGGGACGCTGTTGCCACTCCCGCTTTCAAGGTGTTGCCGTTACTCCCGTAGTGGAAGACCGCGCAAGCGAAACGGCGGGAGTAGAAGCAAAACCTTAACGGCGGGAGTAAAAGCCGGGACGCTGTTGCCACTCCCGCTTTCAAGGTGTTGCCGTTACTCCCGCAGTGGAAGACCGTGCAAGCGCAACGGCGGGAGTGAAAGCAAAACCTTAACGGCGGGAGTAAAAGCCGGGACGTTGTTGCCACTCCCGCTTTTACAGCCAAGGCGCTTTTTTCAGCCGGGCCAGCGCCTCGGTCACATCCTTTGGCGTTCGCCAATCATCGCTACAGAAATTCTCCGCCAGGCGCAGGTGCGACACATCGTCGCCCGAGAGCCGCTTCCATTGTGCGCGGGTCGACTCGTACCATTTCTTGGCATCGGGGTCGCCGAACGCGTAGGCACGGATCTCCTTGCCTTGGCAGTGAATGCCCTCGTAGCTCACGTTCTCCGCGCCCGATGTGCTCACCACGCGCAGGACGTAGCGCACCACGTCATCCTGACCGATGCTGAGCGTTTTGCTGTCGATGAAAAATTTATAGTCTTGCTTGAGCGGCACATAGAAGCCGACCCAATCCGGCTTGTCGGGGTAGGCTGGTACCGTGTAGTCGCCTTCCTTCCACGGGCCGAGATCCTCGAAAGCATATTGTCCATTGTTGATCGGCTTATAGGGTTTCGAGTCGGGCCCCGCCAGCGCGGCGTGCGCGGTCACGGCGCAGACCAGCGCGGGGACAAGAAGCTTGAATCGCATGCGTTCTCCGTTAACGTTGGCTGGGCTGTCTGATGCCCGGCCGCAAAGTATAGCGCCGGCGGCCAAGCTCTTTGCCGGCCAATCCGAAACTGCGCTCCGACATGGCGATGTCGCCACGGCTGCTGACGATCAGCAAGGTGGAGGCGCGCGTGCCGTAGTCGCGCCCCACGACGAAGATAGGGGATAGTACCCGTTCCAGCGCCGAGCCGATACCGGTATTCGGCAATTGGCCAGGCCCGGCGGGCGTGGCGTCCTCCAGCCAGGCGTAGGCGTCTTCCTCGCGCGGCGCGGCGCGCAGGCCGCTGAGGCGATCGGCAAGCCGCTTGGTCTTGAACCAAGGGGTATCGAGCGTGGCGTTCGACAGTGTATGCAGGCCCGGCGTGACGCGGGCTAGCTGGCCGCTGCGGCTATGAAAATGATAGAGGTCGTCGGTGCTGCCAAACAGCAGATTGAACGGCGCGTAATGCGCGCGCAGGTCAGCCAAGCGGGCGGCATAGTCGAGCGGCGGTTCGTCGCCCAGCACGAACTGGCTGACCAGTTCGCCGCGCGAGCGCTCTGCTGCCGCGGCAAAACCCTCGCGGATATGGGTGACGGCGGCAAAGCGGCCGTCGTTGCGGATGGCGAGCCAGCTGCCGCCGGCTTGCAGGTCGCGGCCGCCCAGCACATCCGGCCGGTCCGGCCAAAAATCCAGTGCTTCGGCGGGCCGGGCATAGAGCTCGTCGCGATTGCCCAGCAGCACCAATTGTCCTAGGCCTGGCATTTTGTAGGCGAAGGCGAGAACACACATGAATAGTCACCACAACTAAAGTTGGGAGTCATACGCACTCAGCGTACACTATTAGATCCTGCGCAAGATTATCGGCAGGCACTAATGTTTACATTGTACCGCGAATGAATATGGAATACCCAAGATGCAAATCGACCGCTCGCTGGACTTGTCCGGCTTGAATTGCCCCCTGCCCATCCTGCGCGCCAAGAAGGCGCTGGCCGACATGGAAAGCGGTACCGTCCTGGAGGTGATCGCCACCGATCCCGGCGCGCCGGGAGACTTTGCCGCATTCTGCCGTCAAACCGGTAATACCCTGCTTGAATCGGCCGCCACCGTCGAAGGTAAATTCAAGCTGGTTTTGCAACGTAAATAACGCTTCCTGGAACGACCCGCATGCATGCTTTGACCCTGACCCGCCCCGACGATTGGCACCTGCACGTGCGCGACGGCGCCGTGCTGGCCGACGTGTTGCGCGACACCTGCCGGCAAATGGGGCGCGCCATCATCATGCCGAATCTCAAGCCGCCGGTGACCACGGTCGAGGCAGCGCGCCAATACCGCGAGCGCATCTTGGCCGCCTGTCCGGCCGGCAGCCGCTTCGAGCCGCTGATGACGCTGTATCTGACCGACGCGACCTCCCCGGACGAAATCCGCCGCGCGCGCGAGTCCGGCTTTGTGCATGGCGTCAAGCTGTACCCGGCCGGCGCTACGACCAATGCCGATGCGGGAGTGACCGCGATCGAGCGCGTGATGCCCGCGCTGGAGGCCATGGCCGCCCAGGGGCTGCCGCTCCTGGTGCATGGCGAGGTCACCGACCCGGCGGTCGACGTGTTCGACCGCGAGGCGGTATTCATCGATCGCGTACTCGCGCCGTTGATGCGGCGCCTGCCGACGCTGCGCGTCGTTTTCGAGCACATCACCACGCGCGAGGCGGCCGAATTCGTGGCCGAGGGCGGCGATAACCTGGCCGCCACCCTGACGGCCCACCATCTGCTGATGAATCGCAATGCGCTGTTCGTCGGCGGCATCCGCCCGCATCATTACTGTCTGCCGGTCCTCAAGCGCGAAGCGCACCGCCAGGCACTGTTGCGGGCGGCCACTTCCGGGTCGAAGCGGTTCTTTCTGGGCACCGACAGCGCGCCGCATGCGCGGCACGCCAAGGAGAGCGCTTGCGGCTGCGCCGGTATGTATACCGCGCGCAACGCCATCGAGCTCTATGCGCAGGCATTCGACAGCGTGAACGCGCTCGACAAGCTCGAGGCGTTCGCCAGTTTCAACGGCCCGGATTTTTACCGCTTGCCGCGCAATACCGACCAGATCACCCTGGCGCGGACCCCGCAGACCGTGCCGTCCTCGCTGGCTTTCGGCGACGAGGAACTGGTGCCGTTCTCGGCCGGCGAGTCTCTTCCCTGGACCTTGGTGCACTCCGAACCGCACCGCACACAATAGGTGAACAGATGCGCAGACATCGAAAAGCCAAAATCGTCGCCACGTTGGGACCGGCAAGTTCCGACCGCGACACCATTATGGCTCTGGCCAGCGCCGGCGCCGACGTCTTCCGGCTCAACTTCAGCCACGGCACGCATGAGCAGCACGCCGAACGCATGGCGGTCATCCGTAGCGTCGAAGCCGAGTTGGGGCGTCCCATCGGCGTGTTGCTAGACCTGCAGGGGCCGAAGCTGCGCATTGCCACCTTTGCCGCAGGCAGCGTGCATCTGGCCGTGGGGCAAACCTTCCGCCTCGACCAGTCGCTGGAGCCGGGCACGGACGCGCGCGTCGGTTTGCCGCACCCGGAGATCTTCGCCGCCTTGAAGCCGGGCAGCGAACTCTTGCTTGACGATGGCCGGGTCAAACTGGAGGTGGTGAGCTGTACGCCCACCGAAGCCGAAACCGTGGTCCGGACCGCCGGCGATCTGTCTGATCGCAAGGGCGTGAATGTACCTGGCGTGGTACTGCCGTTATCGCCGCTGACCACCAAGGACCGACAGGACCTGGATTTCGGCATGACGCTAGGCGTCGATTGGGTGGCGCTGTCCTTCGTGCAGCGTCCGGAAGACATTGAGGAACTGAAGGCGCTGGTCGCCGGCCGCGCGCTGGTGATGGCCAAGCTGGAAAAGCCGGCCGCCATCGAGCGGCTGGAGTCGATCGTCGATCAGGCCGACGGCATCATGGTGGCGCGGGGCGACCTGGGGGTGGAAATGCCGCCGGAGCTGGTGCCGCCGACGCAGCGCCGCATCTTGCGCGTTTGCCGCGCCAAGGGCACGCCGGTGATCGTGGCCACGCAAATGCTGGATTCGATGGTGCACGCGCCGGTGCCGACGCGCGCGGAGGCCTCGGACGTGGCGACCGCCGTTTACGACGGCACCGACGCGGTCATGCTGTCGGCCGAATCGGCATCGGGCCAGTATCCGGTGGAAGCGGTGTCGATGATGGACCGGATCATCTCGCAAGTGGAGCGCGATCCGTTGCATCAGGCGATGCTCGATGCCTCGCACAGCGAGCCGCGCGGCACCGCGCCGGATGCGATCAGCGTGGCCTTGCGCCAAGTGGCGCATATTCTGGCGCTGCCGGTCATGGTGACCTACAGTACCTCGGGCCACACCGCCTGCCGCGTGGCGCGCGAGCGGCCGGAGGCGCCGGTGCTATGCGTCACGCCGCGCGCCACGACCGCGCGCCAGCTGACGCTGGTGTGGGGGGTGCATGCCGTGGTGACCAAGGATGCCGAATCGGTGGACGAAATGACCGATGCCGCCTGCTTGCTGGCGAAGTCGCATGGGTTCGCCGAGCCGGGGCAGATGCTGGCGATCGCTGCCGGCTTGCCCTTCGGCACGCCCGGCGCCACCAACTTGCTGCGCATCGCCACCGTTCCCGGTTAAGGCCGCCCAGGACACCACAAAAACCCGCTTCGGCGGGTTTTTTCGTTTTTTGCGCAACGCGCCTTGTGTTGGATTGTATGGCAATCCGAATGATCGATATTCTGACGAAAAACAGGTGTGGACATAAAATATTACGTTATCGACTATAACGATAAATTTCCTGTCGCCAGCATAATGGACAGAATCGATACGGCACTCGCGCAGGCGTGTCGTCTGTGAGCCATTTACCGCGATGTTCTGGGGGAATGCGTTGTATTTACGCTATGCTGTTTGAATGGTGAGGCTGGTTGTGATATTTAATGCCAACGGCCTAGTGAGAGGCTAATGGCATGGTGTGTGTCGGGGAAATTGTCATTGTTTCTATTTTTTTAAAATATCATGCTGATCAATGCTTGATGACATAAAAAATGCGAGAGCATAATAGGCTACAACCGGGTGATCCAAAAAATCGTTCGGCAAAAACCTAAAAAGCTACCCATCCGTAGCACTCAAGAATTACAGGAGAATAGACGAAATGAAACAGCAGCGTATGCTGAGCGTGCTCGCGGCCTCTGTCGCCCTGGCGCTTGCCCTCCCGGCCACCCAGGCCGCCGCCGGTGAAAAAATGGCCGCCAACGCCACGTTGGTGCGCGGCAACGGCGCCGAAGTCGAATCGCTCGACATTTCCCAGATCGAATCGCAGCCGGCCATCAACGTGGGCGACGACCTGTATGAAGGTCTGACCACCCGCGACACGCATAGCCGCATCCTGCCGGGCGTGGCCGAAAGCTGGAAGCAAACCGGCCCGACCACCTGGGTATTCCATCTGCGCAAGGATGCCAAGTGGTCCAACGGCGATGCGATCACCGCTGCCGATTTCGTCTTCTCCTGGCAACGCACCGTCGATCCGAAGACCGCGACCCAATACGGGATCTTCTTCGAGTTCGTCAAGAACGGTAAGGCCATCATGGGCGGCAAGCAGCCGGTGACCGATCTGGGCATCAAGGCCGTCGACGCGCATACGCTGGAAATCACCACCGAGACCCCGACCGCCTTCCTGCCGGACATGCTGGCCAACCCGCAAATGGCGCCGCTGCATAAGGCATCGTTCGAGAAGTTCGGCAAGGACTACACCAAGCCGGGCAACCTGGTGTCCAACGGCGCCTACCGCCTGAAGGAATGGGTGGTGAACTCGCGCCTGGTGCTGGAAAAGAACCCGTACTACTGGAATGCCAAGAACGTGCAAATCGCCAAGGTCGTCTACAACCCGACCGAGAGCGAAGAGTCGGTGCTGAAGATGTATCAGGCCGGCCAGCTGGACTCGGTCGACCGCACGCCGCCGGGGATGTACCAGAAGCTGGTGAGCGATTCGCCGAAGGAAATGCATAACAACCGCATTCTCGGTCTGTACTACTTCAGCCTGAACAATCAAGACGCGGTGATGAAAGACAAGCGCGTGCGTCAAGCGCTGTCGATGGTCATCGACCGCGACATCCTGACCCAGAAGGTATTGGGCGAGGGTCAAGTGCCGATGTACGGCCTGATCGTGCCGGGCACCGCCGGCGCCGCCGTATCCTCCTACGACTGGAGCAAGTGGCCGATGGCCAAGCGCGTGGCCGCCGCCAAGGCGCTGCTGGCGCAGGCCGGCTACAACGCTGGCCATCCGCTCGCCATCAAGCTGTCCTACAACACTTCCGACCTGCACAAGAAGGTTAGCCTCTTCCTGCTGTCCGAGTGGAAGAGCAAGTTGGGCGTGAGCGGCTCGATGGAAAACCAGGAGTTCAAGGTATTCCTCAAGACCCGTCACGACGGCAACTACCAGATCGCGCGTAACGGCTGGTCGGTCGATTACAACGACGCCACCTCGTTCCTGGATCTGGTGCGTTGCGGCAGCGACCAGAACGACCTGAAGTACTGCAACAAGAAGGTCGATGCTCTGATCAGCCAAGGCGATCAAACCATCAACCCGGCCAAGCGCGCCGGCTTCATGACTTCCGCCGCCAAACTGGCGATGGAAGACTATCCGATGATTCCGCTGTTCCAATACACCTACCCGCGCATGGTGAAACCGTGGGTACGCGGCTGGAACGTGCCGAACCCGATGGATCACTACAAGACGCAATTCCTGTCTATCGTACAGCATTAAGCGAGTCCGCTCGCTTGTACCTCCCGCCCGGGGTTGCCCCGGGCGGGGTTTTGCCACGCGCGCCGAAGGCCTCGGCGTTTCAAACGCGCGTGAGCGGATCTGTGTCTGGAGTATCGATCCATGTTGTCTTACACCCTCAAGCGCATTCTGGGGGCGATCCCGACGGTGTTCGTGGTCATCACCGTCTGTTTCGTCATGCTGCAGCTGACCCCGGGCGGACCGTTCGACCGTGAACGTAAGGTGTCGCCGGAAGTGCTTGCCAACCTGCAAGCCAAATACCATCTCAACGAACCGGTGTATAAGCAGTTCGGCTTTTACCTGAACAATCTGCTGCACGGCGACCTCGGCGCCTCGTTCCGCTATGCGGACTGGTCGGTGAACTCGCTGGTGGCCAACGCGTTGCCGTATTCGTTGACCGTGGGCGGCACCGCGATGTTGTTGTCGATCGTCATCGGCGTGCTGCTCGGCATTACCGCCGCGCTGAAGCAAAACAGCCTCGTCGACTATTTCGTCATGTTCCTGGGCAACTTCGGCAGTGCCGTGCCGTCGTTCATCATCGGTCCGGTCATGATTCTGGTGTTCTGCATCTGGGCCAAAGCGCTGCCTTTCGGCGAATTTTCCTTGACCCCGGCCTATCTGATCTTGCCGGTGGCGTTGCTGACGTTGATCAACGTGGCCACGCTCGGACGCATGATGCGCGGCAGTCTGATCGAGGTCATGCACAGTAATTTCATCCGTACCGCCAAGGCCAAGGGCTTGCCGCTGCGGGTCATCGTGCTGCGCCACGCGCTCAAGCCGGCGCTGTTGCCGGTGGTGACCGTGCTCGGTCCGCTGGCCGTGTCGTCGGTGGCGCAAGCGGTGGTAACCGAAACCATGTTCGCCATTCCCGGCGTCGGCCGGCTGCTGGTGAATGGCGCCATCAACCGCGATTACACGCTGGTGCTGGGACTGGTGGTGCTGGTGGCGGTGATGACGGTCTTGTTCAACCTGATCGTCGACATCATTTACGCGACGCTCGATCCGCGCATCCGTTACTGAGATCGGGAGACAAGACATGTTTAGCAAAGCAAAGCGCCAGGAAATGGCGCAAAACCTGGGCGGTACGCTGGAAGCGGCGGTGGTGGAAGGCCGCAGCCCGTGGAAGGACGCTCGCATTCGTTTCAAGCGCAACCGCGCCGCCGTCATCAGTCTGGTGCTGTTGGCGTTGATCGGCTTGCTGGTGGTGGTGGGACCGTGGTTGCTGCCCAACACGTTTGACGATCAAGACTGGTCGGCCGGCCAGCCTTATGGCCCGACGATGGCGGGGTGGCACTTGTTCGGCACCGACGACCAGATGCGCGACCTGTTGGTGCGCGTGCTGATGGGAGGGCGCATTACCTTCCTGGTCGGCATCGTCGGTTCGTTCGTCGCCGTGGTGATCGGCGTCTCTTGGGGCGCCATTGCCGGCTTCATGGGCGGCAAGGTCGACGCGCTGATGATGCGCTTCGTCGACGTCATGTACGCGCTGCCGTTCATGCTGTTCGCCATTTTGCTGATGACGTTCTTCGGCCGCGACCTGTTCCAGATGTTCATCGCCCTGGGACTCTTGTCCTGGCTCGACATGGCGCGCATCGTGCGCGGGCAGACGCTGTCGCTCAAGTCGAAGGAGTTCATCGAGGCGGCGCACGCCATCGGCGTGTCGCGTCTGAGCATTATCTTCCGTCACATCGTGCCCAACCTGCTGGGCGTGGTGGTGGTCTACGCCACGGTGACCATCCCGAACGTGATTCTGACCGAGTCGGTGCTGTCCTTCCTGGGCTTGGGCGTGCAAGAGCCGATGACCAGCTGGGGCGTGCTGGTGGAAAACGGCGCTCAGCACATGGACGTAGCCGTCTGGATGCTGCTGTTCCCGGCCGCGTTCCTGATGGTGACCCTGTATTGCGCCAACTATGTTGGCGACGGTCTGCGCGATGCGCTCGACCCGAAAGACCGCTGAGCGGAGGACGACATGACGTTGTTACAAGTGAAAGACCTCGGGGTGCGCTTCTCCACCCACGATGGCATGGTCCACGCCGTCAACGGTGTGAGTTTCAATCTCGACCGCGGCCAGACGCTGGGTATCGTCGGCGAGTCCGGCTCGGGCAAGAGCCAGTCGGTGCTGGCGATGATGGGGTTGTTGGCGAGGAACGGCAACACCTCGGGCGAGGCGCTGTATCAGGACAAAAACCTGCTGACCATGCCCGCGCATGAGCTCAATCGCATTCGCGGCAACCGGCTGTCGATGATCTTCCAGGATCCGATGACCTCGCTCAATCCCTACCTGACGATCGAGCGTCAGATGACCGAAGTGCTGGAACTGCACAAGGGCATGGACCGCAAGAGCGCCAAGAAACGCGCGATCGAGCTTTTGGACGCGGTGCGCATTCCGGATGCCAAGCGCCGCGTCGACATGTATCCGCACGAGTTTTCCGGCGGCATGCGCCAACGGGTGATGATCGCCATGGCGCTCTTGTGCGAGCCGGAAATTTTGATCGCCGACGAGCCGACCACCGCGCTCGACGTGACCGTGCAGGCGCAGATTCTGAGTTTGCTGAAGGACCTGCAGCGCGATTTCGGCACCGCCATCATCATGATCACCCATGATTTGGGGGTGGTGGCCGGCCTGTGCGACCAAGTGATGGTGATGTATGGCGGCCGGGTGATGGAATACGCCGACGCCGATCACATCTTCTACCAGCCGAGCCATCCGTACACCATCGGTCTATTGGGCGCGCTGCCGCGCATGGATGACGCCGGCGAGGCGTTGACGAGCATCCCCGGCAATCCGCCCAACCTGGCCAACATGCCCAAGGGCTGCCCGTTCTATGAGCGCTGCGGCCATGCGCTGGACGTGTGCGCCGATACCATCCCGCCGCTCGAGGCGACCGGCGAGCGCAGCCAGGTGCTACGCGCCTGCCATGTGCCGGTGACTCAGCTGTCGATCCAAGGGCAGGACAAGGAGGCTCTGCATGTCTGAAACTCAACAGCCGCTGTTGTCGGTCCGTAACGTCAAAGTGCATTTCCAGGTGGCGAGCGGCGAGTCCGTCTTGCCTTGGACGGCAAAGAAAACGCTCAAGGCGGTCGATGGCATATCGTTCGATCTTTATCCCGGCGAAACGCTTGGCGTGGTCGGCGAGTCCGGCTGCGGCAAGTCGACGCTGTCGCGCGCCATTCTCAACCTGATTCCGGCCACCGACGGCGAGATCGTCTGGATGGGCAAGGATCTGCGCAAAGGCGGTAGCCGCGACTGGCATCGCGTCCGGCGCGACATCCAGATGATCTTCCAAGATCCGCTGGCGTCACTGGATCCGCGCATGACCGTGGCGCAGATCATCGCCGAGCCGCTGCGCACGCATCGGCCCGAACTCGGCAATAAGGAAGTGATGGCGCGCGTGCGCCAGATGATGCGGCGCGTCGGCCTGACCGAGCAGCAAATCAACCGCTATCCGCACGAGTTCTCCGGCGGCCAGTGCCAGCGTATCGGCATCGCCCGCGCGCTGATCCTGGAACCCAAGCTGATCATCTGCGACGAGCCGGTATCGGCGCTCGACGTGTCGATTCAGGCGCAGATCATCAACCTGCTGAAGGAGCTGCAGCGCGAGATGGGCCTGGCGCTGATCTTCATCGCCCACGATCTGGCCGTGGTCAAGCATATCTCCGACCGCATTCTGGTGATGTACCTGGGGCGCGAAATGGAGCTGGCCAACAAGCGCGCGCTGTACGATACGCCCACGCATCCGTACACCCAGGCGCTGTTGTCGGCGATTCCGTTCCCCGACCCGGCGCGCGAGCGGTCGAAGACCATTCAGCTGCTGTCGGGCGATCTGCCCTCGCCGATCAATCCTCCGTCCGGCTGCGTGTTCCGCACGCGCTGCCCTCGGGCCGAGGCGCGTTGCGCCGAGGAACTGCCGAAGCTGCATGCGGTGAGCGGCGACACGCAGTGCTCGTGCTTGTTGACCTGATGTGAAAAGGAGAAAGGGGAGTCGGGAGTCGTCAGTTGCACGTAGGATCCCACTCCCCACTCCCCACTCCCCACTCCCCGGGTTAATTATTTGGCGGCAACCGGCGCCGAGGTATCCTTGGGCGGGTCTTGGTCATCCAACTCGTAAGTCGGGTCCTTGACCCACTCGACCATATCGTCGGCGATTTGTTTGCTGCAGCGTTTGAGGATGTCGCAGGTGCCCTTGAAGGCGGCAAAGGCGCCGCCGGTCGACCAGCGCGTCAATTTGCCCTCGCGCGTCATCTTGCCGTTCTCGAACAACTGAGGTTTGACGGTGATGGCTTTCGGCCCGGTCCAGCCGCCGCCGAGTACGCCCATGACGAAGGAGATGCGCAGGCGCAAGACGGTTTTGCCGCTGGCGTCAGCCTTGGCGTCAATGGTGCCCGCGCCGTCGTTGTCCTTGGCGAGCGCTCCCCCTACGTCTTGCGCCAGCATGTCCTCGACCTTGCATTCGGCCTTGACCGCATCCACCACCGTGGCGTCCGGCGTGTACGCCACCGGCGTTTCCAGCACGGCGCCGCCGGCGAAACAGGCAGGCGCCAGCAGCAGGGCGGCCGCGCCGGCCAACAGATATTTTTTCATTGTGATTTCCAAACGAAGGTTGATGAAGCGGACAATTTTATTGTCATTATCGTTATAAATAAAGTATTTGAATGGTTTGAAGTGCCGGCGGCGGACGGTTCGCGTCCGCCACTAGGCTGGGACCATCGCTATTTGGACGCCAGTGCCTGCAACGTTGTCAATTGCCCGACGGCCTTCTGCATGGCGCCGACGCCTTGGGCCAACTCCTCGAGCCGGTTGAGGTTGTCCATCAGACTCTGCCGTTCCTGCAGCGAACTCGCGCTCATATTGGCGATCTGGTCGGCGGCGGTGAGGCTGGTCGTTGACATCTGCTGGGTATTTTTCACCGTTTCGTCGGCCACGGTGCGGATACGCGCGATGGTGTCGACCGCGGCCGAGATGTCGCGGTTGGTGGCTTCCGCTTGGGTTTTCGCCTGCTGCGCCAGCTTGCGCACCTCATCGGCCACGACGGCGAAACCACGGCCGGCTTCGCCGGCCCGCGCCGCCTCGATCGCGGCGTTCAACGCCAAAAGGTTGGTTTGGTCGGCAATGGCACTGATGCCACCGGTGATTTGGCTGATGCCGGTCGAGATGCGTTCCAATTCGTTCAGCCCGGTTTCCAGCCGTTGCTGCGCCTCGTTGGTCTGTCCGGCTGCATGACTGATGGTGCGGATGCTCTCTTGGGCCAGAGATAAGGTATCGGCCTGATGCATCGTCGCTTGGACCAACTGCGGCAAGCCGGCAAGCAGGGGCGAGACCGACTGCTGGTAGTCGATGACCTGCGCCACGACCTGCGACTGAATGCCGTGCAGCGCTTTCCAGCACTGCAGTTCGCGCTGAGCGTAATGGCCGGCGTAGGCGGCGTAATCGACGGGGAAATTGGCCATGGCGTCGGTTTTTGTGTCGAAGAACGCCAAGGCCGACAAGGTTTGATTGATGGGTACGCCGAGGATTTCACCGAAGGTGGAGAAACCGGCGGCGCCGATGTCGCTGAAGAACCGGGCCTGCGGCAGCTGGCGCGCATTGTTGAGGCGGCGCAGCACGCAATCGTTGAGAAGCATGGACGAAGGCGTGCCGTAATGCTGGGTGAATTGCCGCCAATCGCGATCGGTGGCGGCGAGGAAATCGGACGCCGCCATCAGGTGCAGTCGGTCGCCGAAGGTCAAGTCGCAGAAGAATGCCACGTTGTCCGGATTGAAGGCGGCCACCGAGCGGATGAAATACTCGTCCCCCACCTGCACGGCAAAGGTTTTGTCCTGCATCTGCTGCGGCAGCTGCTCTGGCGAGCAGTGGAAGTGCTGGCACAGCACCTCGATGAGCGGTTGCGTCTGTCCCTCTTTGGAGAAGACCGTGCGCACGGTACGCGCGACCGGGTCCGCCTCGGCGACCAGCCAGCTGTGCGAGGTCGGTTCGAAGTTTTGACTTTTGAACGGCGCGAAGGATTTCCCCTCGGCAATCTGGCAGAAAATCAGCAGGGCTTTGCCTTTGAGGATCTCCTTGCTGGTGCCGATATAGGTAGCGCTGAAATCCAGTTTGCCGCCGGCCGAGCCGCCGATGGCCAAACAGGGAAAGCGCCCGCTGTCGTACCAGGCGTGCATGAGAAAGCCTTCCGACGCGGAGAGGCCGTCACAGAACACCAGCGCGAAAGTCCGCTCCGGCGATAGCGGCAGGCTCGGGGTGACGCGGGCGAGTTCGCCGCGAATGGCGGCGACGCGCTGTGCCGCATTGGCGCCGCCCCCGCTATGAAGATCGACCGTATGGGGCTCGTGACGCACGATCAGCGTGTCGGGCAACCATAACCAGCTGCCCTTTTGGCCGGCGCCGTCGCAATAGGCGGAGGCGTCGGGCCGGCTGCATAGCGCGCCGCTGGACGACAGCGTGAAAACCGAACGTTTGGGGGCGCCGAGCGTTTGCAATCGGGAATGGCACTGGGGAAAATCGGCTTCCGGCGGGATGAAGCAGAACAAGAGCCCCGGCTGGTCGGGCAAGCCGAGCGCTGACATGGCGGTCGGCAGCGATTGGCAATCGAGCAAGCCGCTTTGTGGTCGGCTGTCCTGGGCCCGCGGCGTGTTATCCATGGCGGACGTTGCTGTTTTGAATGGCCACATATCTCCCCCCTGCTTATTGGTATCAAGACGGAGACGTCACCGTGGTCCGGCATTCAGGCATCGGCACCAGTTAGGAGACGCCCCAGCTTACCGAGTGTAGCTTGCAGGAGTGCGTATGGCGGGATTTACGCGCAAATTGCGCGCCGAGTGTCTCAGTTTGGTGCAATGGCCTTGAGCGCCTGCGCCGCGGCGATCAAGCCGAAACTGGCGGTGACGGTCATGCTGGCGCCGAAACCGGCGCAGGACAGTCCTTGCGGTGCGCCCGCGGGCGAGGGGGCGTCACAGGCCGCCTGCGGATAGGTCAGCTGCTCGGTCGAGTAGACACAGGGCACACGCATGCGCCCTTCGCGCGGGAAGCCATGATGGCGGCGCAGGTTATAACGCAATTTGGACAACAGTGGATCGTAGCGCGCCTCCGCCAAGTCGCCGGTGCGGATTTGCGTCGGGTCCATTTGACCGCCGGCGCCGCCGCTGACGATGAAACGCTGACGGTGCCTGACGCACCAGGCGGCGATGGCGGTTTTGACGCGCAGGTCGTCGATACAATCGAGCACGAAATCGTAGCCGCGGCCAAGCATGTCGTCCAAATTGTCCAGCGTGACGAAATCCTCGATTTCGGTGACCTGGCAACGGGGATTGATGGCGTGAATGCGCTCTGAGAGTGCAGTGACCTTGGCCATGCCGAAGTAGGGGTCGAGCGCCGGCAATTGGCGGTTGACGTTGGATTCGGCGACATTGTCAAGATCTATCATTGTCAGATTTCCAATAGCGCTACGCGCCAGCGCTTCGACCGCCCAGGAACCCACGCCGCCCACGCCGACGACGCAAACGTGCGCGCGCGTGAACCGCGCCAGCGCGTCCGCGCCGTATAAACGGCCGATGCCGCCGAAACGGCGTTCTAGGTTGGCGGAAGGTTGGTCCATGTGGTGATTCCTGCGTCTCTGGCGAAGCGGCGAAAGCATACTGCAAAGGACCGGTGCTGGCCACCCTTGAGGCGGAAGCGCAACACTCGGCCGGCGCGATTGGCGCCTGCGCAACGCCAAGACGAGATTTCCCGCGCCGGGTGAAAAATTGCTGGAGAGTTGGCCGCCCGCTCGCTATCGTACAGATAGAGTCTTGCGTGCGTCACGGTCGGATTCCAACGGCTGGCACCGTAGTTTCGCCGAGGTTCCGTTCGTTTTGCCGCGAGGCTTTTCGTCGTTTCTGCAAGGGAGAGTCCCATGAAGCAGTCGCCGAGATTCGATATCGACCTCGACAAGCACTATAACGCTACCGTGGTGATCGCCTGCGATGTTTGCGGGCATGAAAGCCGGGTCGACTTGAAATCCCTGTCGCCCGATGTCCCCGTTCGATGCCGCTGCGGCACACAGATTGGTCTGACGCCGCACGCCATTCTCAAAGCGCAGGAACGAGTCAGTAAGATTAAGCAATCTTATCGTGTATAACGACATAATTGTCGTAGCTAATTAGCCGGTACGGCCGGCAGATGTCAGACGTCACGTCTGAAAGCAACGGCGACCTCGGTCGCCGTTGCGTTATCTGGAAAGGGATGATGATGCAGTGGATTGATGTGCGCAGCGATACCGTGACGCAGCCGACGTTGGCGATGCGGGAGGTGATGCAACACGCGCTGGTCGGCGACGACGTCTATGGCGACGATCCGACCGTTTGTGCGCTGGAGACGCAAGCGGCGGAAAAGCTGGGCATGGAAGCGGCGCTTTTCGTGCCGAGCGGCACCATGGGCAACCAACTGGCGATTTTTACCCATTGCCAGCGCGGCAACGAGGTGATCGCCGCCGACGACTGTCATATCGTCTGGCATGAGGCGGGCGCCGCCGCGGTGATCGCCGGCGTGCAGCTGCGCACCGTGGACAGCTGTGACGGCATGATGCCGCCCGCCGACGTGGCGCGGCGCATTCGCGTGGGCGACGACATTCATTTCCCGAAGACCGGCTTGATCTGTCTTGAGAACGCGCATTCGGGCGGCCGCGTGCTGCCGCTGGCGTATATGCGCGAGATTCGCGCCATCGCGCGCGCGCATCAGGTGCCGGTGCATCTTGACGGCGCCCGATTGTTCAATGCCGCCACGCGCCTGGGGGTTGACGCGAGCGTGCTCGCCGCCGAGGCCGACAGCGTGATGTTCTGCCTGTCCAAGGGGTTGGCCGCGCCGGTGGGCTCGATGCTGGTCGGCCGCGCCGATTTCATCGCGCAGGCGCGGCGCAAGCGCAAGCTGCTGGGCGGCGGCATGCGCCAAGCCGGCGTGTTGGCCGCGCCGGGGCTGATCGCGTTGAACGACATGAGCCAGCGGCTTGACGAAGACCATGCCAATGCCCGCTATTTGGCTGAGCGGCTGGCGGGTTTGCCGGGGGTGGGGATCGATCCCGCGTCGGTGGATATCAACCTGGTGTGGTTCTCGGTGCCCGATGCGCTGCCGGTCGACCGGCTGATGGCCGCTTTCGAGGCCGCCGGCATCAAGGCCAACCCGCCCGAGGCCGGCCGCATGCGGCTCGTGACCCATTGGCAGGTCGGCCGCGCCGAGATCGACCGCATCATCGAGGTCATGCGCCCGGTGCTGGCTGCCTGACAACCCGGCGTTTGTGCTACTCTCTGGCGACTTTAAAGACCGACCGGTGACGATATGACCACCCATGCCGATCCTTACCTGTGGCTGGAGCCGCTCGACAGCGACGAGGCCGTGCGCTGGGTCGAGGCGCAAAACACCCTGACCCGCGCCGTTCTCGATGCCGATCCCCGCTTCGAGTCGATCAGAGACGAGGTTCTGCAGAACCTGCGCGATACTCGGCAAATCCCGTTCTTCAGCCAGCATGGCGATTGGTTGTACAACTTTCACCAAAGCGCCGAGCATCCACGGGGCGTGTATCGGCGCACCTCGCTTGCGGCCTATCGCGCCGGCGCGAGCGATTGGCAGGTGGTGCTCGACGTCGACCGGTTGGCCGAGGCGGAAGGGCGGGACTGGTACTTGGACAGTGTCGCGCATTACACGTTGGCGCCTGAGCGTTGTCTGCTGACATTGAGCCTGGGCGGTAGCGATGCCGCCGAGACGCGCGAGTACGATCTGGCGGCGGGCGATTTCGTCGCGGGCGGCTTCCGCCTGCCCATCGGCAAGAATCACGTTGCCTGGCGCGATCAGGACAGTCTGTTCGTCTGCCCGGCCTGGGAGGCGCGGCAGCGCTCCCGGGCCGGTTATCCGCGCGAGGTGTGGCTGCTGCCGCGGGGCGCGGATTGGGCGCAGGCCGAACGGCTGTTCGCCGTGCCGCGGGATGCCATGATGGTCAGCGCTTGGCGCTTTCTAGCGTGCGACGGCGGCGCGCTGGACATGATCGAGGCCGCCGACAGCTTCTACCGCAAAACCTACTATGTGCTCGACGAGGATCGCCGCACCACGGCCCTGCCGCTGCCTAAGGAGGCGGAAGTCTTGGCTTGGCTTCACGGCGATCTGGTGGTCAAGCTCGCGCAGGATTGGGCGCATGGCGGACGGCTGTGGCCGGCGGGGGCGCTCGTGGCGTACACCCTGGCCAGTGGCGAGGCGGCGCTGCTGGTGAATCCGGGATCGCAGGCTTCGGTCGAGTCGGTCGAGTGCAGTCGCGACTTCATCCTGGTCAATTTGCTGGAAAATGTGCAAAGCCGCCTGCTTGCCTTCGGCAAAGAGCGCGGAAGCTGGTGCGAATACCCGTTGCCGGTGCCGGCACAAGGGGTGATCGAATTTGTCGACCAGCCGTGGAATACCGATTGTCTGTACTACAGCTATAGCGATTTTCTGACGCCGACCGGTCTGTACCGAATCGAGTTGCCAAGCGGCACGCCGGAATGCCTGCGCGCGCAACCGGCGGCGTTCGACGCCAGCCGTTTCGTCGCCGAACAGTGGCGCGCGTGTGCGCCGGACGGCATGGCGATCCCGTATTTCATCGTGCGTTCGCGCGATTTGCCGTTTAACGGGCATGCCCCGACGTTGTTGTATGGCTATGGCGGTTTCGAAGTGCCGATGTTGCCGTATTACATGGACAACTTTGGCCCGCAGTGGCTGGAAAAGGGCGGGGTGTACGTGGTGGCCAATATTCGCGGGGGCGGAGAGTTTGGGCCGGCCTGGCATAAAGCCGCCCAGGGCGTGCATCGCGCGGTCAGCTTTGACGATTTCATCGCCGTGGCCGAGGATCTGATCGCGCGAGGCGTCACCGATCCCCGTCACTTGGCCATCGAAGGCGGCAGCAACGGGGGGCTCTTGGTCGGCGCGGCCATGGTGCGGCGTCCGGAACTGTTCCAGGCGGTGGTGTGCGAAGTGCCGCTGCTCGATATGCTGCGTTACACCGGCCTCTTGGCCGGCGCAAGCTGGATCGACGAGTACGGCGACCCGGACAACGCCGAGGACCGCCCCTATCTGGCGGCTTATTCGCCCTATCACCAGCTTCGTTCCGAAGTGGCCTATCCACAGGCGCTATTCACCACCAGCCGCCGTGACGACCGCGTGCATCCAGCGCATGCGCGCAAGATGGTGGCGCGATTGAACGAACTCGGCCATCAGCCGCTGTTTTTTGAAACGGACAGCGGCGGCCATACCGGCAATGCCGGCCAGGAGCAAACGGCAAGCGATCTGGCGCGGGTGCTGGTGTATCTGTACCAGCGTCTGTTCGACTAGGGCCTGTCTGCAAACAGACCCTAAGGTCATTCGTCCAAGCGCGTTTCGAGCGCGACTAGACGCGTTTTGAGCGCCTCGACTTGCGCTTCCAGCGCGGCGACGCGGCCGGCGAGGCCGATATCGATTTCGCGGCATTCCTCGACGATTTGCTGCGGCTCGCCGCTGAGCAGGTGGGCCCAGCGCGCCTCGCGCGCGCCGGGCTGGCGCGCGAGTTTCACCACCATCGGCGGATATTTGTCGGCGAGCGCCGACAAGGCGGTTTCCACTTCCTCGCCGCTCGAGAAGGCATGGAGTCGGCCGCTGCGGGCGCGAATCTCCGCCGCCGTCTGCGCGCCGCGCAGCATGAGGATGGCCAGCGCCGCAAGACGCGCGCCATCGAGATGCCATTCATAATTGAGGCGGTGCTCGTATTTGGCCACGCGGCTGCCGGCCGGCGTGCGCTCGGCGATCAGTTTTTGCGCGGCCAAGCTATCCAGGGTGGCAAGGATGTCGCTGTCGGTGAGCTGCATCACCGGTTCGCGGCTGGTCAACTGATTGCAGGCAGCTGTCAGGGCATTCAGCGTCAGGGGGTAGGTATCCGGCGTCAACGCTTGTTTTTCAATCAAAGCGCCCAGCACCCGTACTTCGACCGGATTGAGTTGGTAGCCGTCCATGAGCCGTATGTCCCCCGAGAGATGAAAATGCCATTCTAGCATCGGCCAGGCGTGGGGCAGTTGACAGCGGCCACGGCTGTCGCCACGCTGTCGGCTTTCCGATACCGAGCTGTCTTATGATCCGTGCCGACTTGCTGCTCGTGACGCTGGGCCTGGCCCCGTCCCGTACCAATGCCCAACATCTGATCGATGCCGGGCGAGTCAGCGTGGACATCGGCGGCAAACGCGTGCCGCTCACCAAGTCCGGGCAGAAGTTCGCCGAGGATTTCGCCGCATTTCACATCACGCCCGATCCAGCCGACCGTTACGTGTCGCGCGGCGGTTTGAAGATGGCCGGCGCGCTGGCCGCCGTCGACCTGGCGGCGACCGGTCTGACGGTGCTGGATGTTGGCCAGTCGACAGGCGGTTTTACCGATTGCCTGCTGCAATCGGGCGCTAGCCGGGTTGTCGGCGTGGACGTCGGCCACGACCAGTTGGCGGCTCGTCTGCGCCAAGACGCGCGTGTGCGCTATTTCGAAGGGGTGAACGCGCGCGCGTTGGACGGCGCCACGCTGTTGGCGGCTAACGCGGACCAGCCTTTCGACCTCATCGTTTGCGACGTGTCGTTCATCTCGTTGACGTTGGTGCTGCCCTCTGCCTTGGCGCTGCTTAGGCCTGGCGGTCATCTGCTGTCGCTGGTCAAGCCGCAATTCGAGGTGGGACGGGAAGGCATTGGCCGCGGAGGCATCGTGCGCGACGTGCGGCTTTATGATGGCGTGCGGCGGAAGGTCGGCGACGCGGTGGCCGCCGAGGGGCTGACGATGCTGCGGTGGTTCGACAGCCCGATTACCGGCGGCGACGGCAATCGCGAATTTTTCGTTTTCGCCCGCAAGGGCGGATAACCGGCCGCCACCGTTACGCGGCCAAGCGGGCTCCCGAGCCGGCGGCGTTGAGCCGGCTTTGCACGACCAGCAGCGGGCATGGCGCCGCGCGCATCACGTTCTCGATAAAACTTCCCATCAGCATGTGACGCAAACCGGTTCGGCCATGGGTGGCCAGCACCAGCAGATCGGCGTCGACCTCCTTGGCGAACCGTGCCAGCACTTGCGCCATATCGCGCTTGCCATGCCAGCTGTCGCCCAGATGCAGTTCCGCCGGGAGGTCATAGGCGTCGGCCAGGCGCTGGCGCGCCTGCTCTAGGATGGCGCGGCCACGCGCTTGCGCTTGTGCGAGCCCTTCCGTGGTGGGGACCAGCTCGCTGTCGGCGCGGGCCAGGTTTTGCAGATTGACGATATGCGCCACGGTAAGCCGCGCACCGACCTGGCGGGCCAGCAAGCCAGCCTGCAGCAGGGCTTTATCGGCATGGGTGCTGCCATCCACGGCAGCGATGATGTGCTGGTACATGCGAGCGCTTACCCTATTGTCATGGGGTGACATCCAGCTTAGCGGGATCCCCGGTGGGAAGATAGTCCGCCGCAAAGAAAAATGCCCACCCTGAGAGGGTGGGCGGAAATGGCTGCGGGGGGCCAATGAGCCCTGTAACCAGGAGACTCATTTGCAGTTTTATAAAAAATGACGGCGGTTTGCCAAAAGAAAACTGGCATTTAAGTGGTAGTACTTAGGAGTTGAGAATGATTCCCACAACTTGTGAACAGCTTGTGCACAAGTTGTTCACATTTTTACTGTTTTTCCGCCTCTTTCGCCTCACTGACGCACTTGTCCGTCGCCAAGCACCACCCATTTTTGACTGGTCAATCCGACGAGGCCAACCGGGCCGCGTGCGTGGATCTTGTCGGTGGAAATGCCGATTTCCGCGCCCAAGCCATACTCGAAGCCATCGGCGAAACGGGTGCTGGCGTTGACCATCACGCTCGACGAGTCGACTTCGCGCAGGAATCGGCGCGCGCGACTGTAATCCTCGGTGACGATGGCATCGGTATGGTGGCTGCCGTAATGGTTGATGTGCTCGATGGCTTGGTCGAGATCGTCGACGATGCGGATCGCCAGAATCGGCGCCAAGTATTCGGTGAACCAGTCCTCTTCCGACGCCGCGCTGACCCCGGCGCCCAAGAGCGCGCGCGTGCGCTCGCAGCCGCGCAGCGCCACACCCTTTTCGCCGTAGGCCGCCGCCAGACGCGGCAGGATATCGGCCGCCACGGCGTGATGGACCAATAACGTCTCCATGGTGTTGCACGTGCCGTAGCGCTGCGTTTTGGCGTTGATGGCGATTGCGTGGGCGTGGGCGGGGTTGGCCCGCTCGTCGATATAGACGTGGCAGTTGCCGTCGAGATGCTTGATGACCGGCACACGCGCCTCGGCGCTGATACGCGCGATCAGTCCCTTGCCGCCGCGCGGCACCAGCACGTCGACATACTCGGTCATGGTGATCAGCGCGCCGACCGCGCTGCGGTCGGTGGTTTCGAGTACTTGTACCGCTTCGGCCGGCAAGCCGGCGGCGCGCAATCCCTCGTGCACACAGGCGGCGATGGCCTGATTGCTGTGAAAGGCTTCCGAGCCGCCGCGCAAAATGGCCGCGTTGCCGGATTTCAGGCACAGCGCCGCCGCGTCTGCGGTCACGTTGGGGCGGGCTTCGTAAATAATGCCCACCACGCCGAGCGGTACGCGCATTTTGCCCAGTTGAATGCCGGAAGGGCGGTAGGTGAAGTCGCTCATCTCGCCCACCGGATCGGGCAGCGCCGCCACTTGGCGCAGGCCTTCGGCCATGGCGGTGATGCCGGCATCCGATACGGTCAGACGGTCGAGCAGCGCCGCGTCCAGGCCGGCGGCGCGCGCCGCGTCCACGTCTTGACGGTTGGCGGCGGCGAGCTTGGCACGGTCACGTTCGATCGCGTCGGCCATGGCCAACAGCGCTTGATTTTTGCAGCCGCTGTCCGCGCGCGCCAACACGCGGCTGGCGGCCCGAGCCGCGCGGCCGACCTGTTGCATATAGTCTGTGATGTCCATGCTGTCCCTTGGCTCTAAAGTGCGTTCCGATGCGATCGAGCGTAACCGACATGATGCGGTGCGGCAAGTGCCGCCCCGTTCCTGGCGGCACCCACCGCCACGCAAAAAAGAATCTACAGTACCTGTAAGAAATCCGTTCGATCCGCGACGAACAGCGTGGAAGGCCCGCGTTCGGGTTTCCGGCGCCGCGCCGGCGTCATGACGACGTTAAGGAGAAAACCATGCAGCATGCACAAAAAACGATTCAGGCCGCCGCGCTGGGCCTATTGGTCCTTGGACTGTCGGCCGCCGCCACGGCGGCCAGTACCGAACAATGCTACGGCATCGCCAAGGCCGGCAAAAACGACTGCGCGAGCCAATACAGCAAGCATTCCTGCGCCGGCCAGTCGAAAGTCGACAACGACCCGAACGACTTCAAACTGGTGCCGTCCGGCAGTTGCCAGTCGATGGGCGGCAAGCTGAAGCCGGCAGGCGGTCAATAAGGCGGGGGCACGTATGGTGACCGTCCGTTCTGATGTTTCGTTGCCGCTGAGTGCCGGCATCGGGCTGCGTGCGCCGCATGAAGAAGCGGTTCTGGCAGGCTCGCCCCGCTTGGGATGGGTAGAGGTCCATAGCGAGAATTTTTTTCAGGCGGGCGGTCCCGCGTTGTCCCGGCTGGAAGCGGTGCGCTCGCGCTATCCGGTGAGCTTGCACGGGGTCGGCATGTCGCTCGGCGGGGATGCGCTCGATGAAGGGCACCTGCGCCGCCTGGCCGCTCTGGCGGCGCGCATCGAGCCCGCCGCCATTTCCGAACATCTGTGCTGGTCCGCCATCGGCGGACGTTGGCTCAATGACCTGTTGCCGCTGCCCTACACCAGGGAGGCGCTGGCACGGGTGTGCGACCATGTCGACGCGGTGCAGCTGGCGCTGGGCCGGCGGCTATTGGTGGAGAACGTGTCCAGTTACCTGCGCTTCTTGCCGGAGGATTGGCCGGAATGGGAATTTGTCGCCGAGGTGACGCGCCGCACGGGGTGTTTGTTGCTGCTCGACATCAACAATGTGTACGTCAGCGCCGTCAACCACGGCTATGACGCCCTGGATTACCTGGCCGCCATGCCGGGCGAGGCGGTGGCCGAGATCCACCTGGCCGGGTACGAGGAAGTGGACGGCTTCTTGATCGACACGCATTCCCGGCCGGTGAGCGAACCGGTGTGGCGGCTGTACCGCGAAGCGCTGGCGCGCTTTGGACCGCAGCCGACGTTGATCGAGTGGGATCAGGACTTGCCGCCGCTGGCAACATTGCAGCAAGAGGCCGCTCGCGCCGACGCCCTGCTCCGCGACGGCAAGGAGGTGCGCCATGCCTTCGTTGCGTGAATTGCAGACCGCGTTCGCCGCGGCGGTGTTCGGGCAAGACCCGACGCCGTTCTTGGCCGGGTGCGCGGGAGATCCGGCGCGCGCCGAGCGGGCCTTTCGCGTCTATCGCGACAGCGTGTTGTCCAATCTGAGCCGCGCGCTCTCCAGCACGTATCCGGTCATCGAGCGTATTGTCGGCGCGCCGTTCCTGCACGCCGCGGCACGGCGTTACGCGCAGGAGCGGCCGAGCCGTAGTGGCGATCTGAATGATTACGGCGGCGATTTCGCCGATTTTCTCGGCTGCTTCGCCCCCGCCGCCACATTGCCCTACCTCCCCGATGTCGCCCGGTTGGAGTGGGCCATCCATCAGGTAGGCGCGGCCGCCGACGCGCCGCCGGCGGATTTGTCGTTGCTTGCCGCGACAGATCCGGCGCACTGGGGGGCGCTTTGCTTGACGTTGGCGCCGGCCCATGCCGTCCTGGCGTCGTCATGGCCGCTGTACGACATTTGGCGTGTCAATCAAGCGAATCACCGCGGCTCGCGTCGCGTGAATTTTCGCCGCCAGCAATGCGCGCTAGTGAGCCGGGGGCCGTCCGGCATGGCCGTGACGGTATTGTCGCCGGGCGACGCGGCGGTAGTGGCCGCGCTCGGCGCCGGCCGAACCTTGCTCGACGCGGTGTCTACCGTGCCGGACGCGGCGGGCTTGGATTTG
>Ga0213872_10000055_pt1 | contig 101489 bp, 85 predicted proteins | sample VelepicomBERX_R2_FD_160071 | JGI IMG/M metagenome (GOLD analysis project Ga0213872, IMG submission 160071) | Rhizosphere microbial communities from Vellozia epidendroides in rupestrian grasslands, the National Park of Serra do Cipo, Brazil - RX_R2 | ecosystem: Host-associated > Plants > Roots...
ATTCAAGTTCGAGTCGATCGGCTTGTCCACGGCAATCCAGGGCTGTGTCGCAATCTGACGGATGGTGTCAGTGAACTGAAGATTGATTGCGGTCCAGGCTATCGCGTCTATTTCACCGAGCGCGGCGGGGTCCTGATCGTGCTTCTGGCTGGCGGCGACAAGTCGTCCCAGAACAAGGACATCCAACGGGCCATTGCGCTTGCGAAGAACCTTTAGGAGCGGCGGACATGACCAATGCAGCAGGTACCAAGGTCGCCAAGACCAAAACGATTGCCTACGACGTTGCAGAACAACTGCGCACGCCGGAAGAGATGGCCGCGTACCTTGACGCCTGGCTGATCGAGGCTCCCGATGACGCCGCGGGAATCGCGCGCGCACTGGGCGACATTGCGCGGGCAAAGGGCATGACCCAGGTGGCGCGAGACGCAGGTCTGAGTCGAGAGAGTCTGTACAAGGCGCTCGGAGAAAACGGCAACCCGAGCTTTGCAACCATCTTGAAGGTGGCCCGCGCGCTTGGTGTTCAGTTGCACGCACAAGCGGCTTGATGATCCTGCTCGCCGGGCGGGACGTGCGAACTTCTAACTCACGACACTAGGGTCTCCGTAGCGTTAACAGGCCCTGGTGTGTGCCGAGCACACGGGACTGCGGCAGGGCCGGCCGCGGCCGCCCCTGGCGCAGTCCTCTCCGCAGTACCTGCTAAGACAAACAGAGATGCCGCCCTGACGCCGATGGAGCTACCGGCCAGGGTTTTGGCAGCCAAGGACCCCAGCGCCGACCGCTTTGGCCGTCACGCTGCGCGCCGCGCATCCCTACAGTGCGGCCATCGCATCAAGCGGCGCCGCCGAGCGCCGTCCGTCCGTGTCCCTCCAAGCCTCGCCGCCCCATGTGCTCGCCGTCGACCTCGGCACCTCCGGTTGCAAGACCGCGCTGGTGTCGCAGCGCGGCGAGATCGTTGCGTGGGCGTTCCGTCCGGTCGCGACACGCATCGTCGCGGGCGCGGGCGCCGAGCAGGAGCCCGAGGACTGGTGGCAGGCGCTTGTGGCGACCGCGCGCGAGGTCGTCGCGGGCGCCGGCGTGCCGCCCGAGGCCGTCGTCGCCGTGTGCTGCTCGACCCAGGGCGAGGGCACGATCGCCGTCGACGCGGCCGACCGCGCGCTGCTGCCCGCGCTGACCTGGCGCGACATGCGCGGCAGCGCGCTGATCCGCGCGCGCTCGCGCGGCTGGCTCAACGTCGCCGGCTACGACGTCTTCAAGCTGCAGCGCTGGCTGCGCCTGTGCGGCGGCGCGCCGAGCCTCTCCGGCAAGGACCCGGCCGCGCACATGCTGTGGGTGCGCGAGCAGCACCCCGAGGTCTACGCGCGCACGCACAAATTCCTCAACGTGCTCGACTACCTGAACCTGCGCCTGAGCGGGCGCTGCGTCGCGACCTCGGACTCGATCCTCACGTCCTGGGTCACCGACAACCGTCGCCTCGACGCGATCCGCTACGACGCCGGCCTGGTCGCCGCGAGCGGCGTCGACGCCACCAAGTTCCCCGAGATTGTGCGCTGCACCGACGTGATCGGCACGCTGCGGCCCGAGGTCGCCGCGGCGATCGGCCTCGCGCCGACGACGCGCGTCGTCGCGGGCTCGATCGACAACACGGCGGCGGCCATCGGCGCGGGCACGCTCGCCGACGGCGCCGCGCACCTGTACCTCGGCACCTCGAGCTGGATCGGCGCGCACCTGCCGCACAAGCGCACCGACGTGCGCGCGGGCATCGCCTCCGTGCCTTGCGCCTTGCCCGACAAATACCTGATGGTCGCGATGCAGACCAACGCGGGCAGCAACCTGAGCTTCCTGAAGGAGAAGCTGCTGTACCACGCCGACGAGCTGCGCGCGGGCGACACGCCCGAGCATGTCTACGCGCTGCTCGACCGCGTCGCCGAGCGCGTGCCGGCCGGCGCCGACGGCCTGCTCTACCAGCCCTGGCTGATGGGCGAGCGCAGCCCGGTCGACGAGCGCAGCCTGCGCGCGGGGCTGTTCAACCTGTCGCTCGCGCATTCGCGCGAGACCCTCGTGCGCGCGTTCTTCGAGGGCGTCGCGCTGAACACGCGCTGGCTGCAGGCCCCCGTCGAGCGCTTCCTCGGCCAGCCGCTCGCCGAGCTCACCGTGCTCGGCGGCGGCGCGACCTCCGCCGTCTGGTGCCAGATCTTCGCCGACGTGCTCGGCGTGACGATCCGCCAGCTCGAGGCGCCGATGCAGGCCAACGCGATCGGCGCGGCGACGATCGCCTTCGTCGGCCTCGGCCTGCTCGACTTCGCGACGGCCGCGCGCCAGACCCGCTACCGCCGTTCGTTCGAGCCGATCGCCGCGCACCGCGCGGTCTACGCCGAGCGCTACGCGACCTTTCTCGAGCTGTACCGGCGCCTCGCGCCGCTGTACCGCCGCGTCAACGGAGGCGTCAATCCATGAGCAGCAGCTTCCTCGCCGAGCGCCAGGCCGTCGTCGACGTCTGCCTGCGCCTCGCCGACGCCGGCTACCTCGCGGGCACCGGCGGCAACGTCGCGCTGCGCGTCGACGCCGAACATTTCGCGGTCACGCCGTCGGCGGCCGACTACTACGCGACGACGCCCGCGCAGATCGCCGTGCTGCGCCTCGACACGCTGGCCCAGGTCGCGGGCGAGCTGCCGCCCTCGGTCGAGAGCGGCCTGCACGCGACGCTGCTGCGTGCGCGCCCCGCCCGGCCGGCCAGCGTGCACACGCACCAGCCGATCGCGAGCGCCGTCGCGCTGACCGGCCGCGCGCTGCCGCTGCGCGCGGCTGCCGACATGGCCGACCTCGGGCCGAGCGTCGAGGTCGTGCCTTACGCGCCCTCGGGCACGGGCCTGCTCGTGCGCGCGCTGCGCCGCCGCCTGCGGCCCGGCTGCCACGCCTACCTGCTGCGCAACCACGGCCTCGTGTGCAGCGCCGCGAGCCTGGCCGACGCGGCGCGTCTGCTCGGCCGCATCGAGACCGCGGCCGCGGCCTGGCTGCTCGAGCAGGGCCGCACGAACGCACCGCAGGGCCCGCTGCGCCCCTTCGTCGAGGCGGCGCTCGCGCCGCGGCTCGCCACTTCACCGGACTGAACGCCATGGACCGCCATCCCGCCCCCCTGAACACCGCGCCCGCCGCCGAATACGGCATCGGCGCCTGGCCCGACACCGACGCGCTGTACGCGCGCCTCGGCGCGCTGCTCAAACAGCCGCCGCGCGCGATCAAGCGCGAGCACATGGCCGAGGTGCTCGCGCATTTCGACCGGCACTGCGCGCGCAGCAAGCAGCTCGCCGAGCGCGCGCGCGACGTGATCCCGGGCGGCGTGCAGCACAACCTTGCGTTCAACCACCCGTTCCCGCTCGCGATCGACCGTGCCGACGGTGCGCATCTGTGGGACGTCGACGGCAACCGCTATATCGACTTCCTGCAGGCCGGCGGCCCGACCCTGCTCGGCAGCAACTACGCGCCGGTGCGCGCCAAGGTCCAGCAGCTGATCGAGCATTGCGGCCCGGTCACCGGCATGGCCCACGAATACGAGGTCAAGCTCGCCGAGCTGATCCGCACGCATATGCCGGCCGTCGAGATGTTCCGCATGCTGGGCTCCGGCACCGAGGGCGTGATGGCCGCGATCCGGCTCGCGCGCGCCTACACGGGCCGGCGCCAGGTCATCAAGATCGGCGGCGCGTACCACGGCTGGAGCGACCAGATGGTCTACGGCATGCGCGTGCCGGGCACGGGCCGGCGCGAGGCCGTCGGCATCCCGCGCTCGAGCACCGCGGCGACCCAGGAATGCTTCCCGAACGACCTCGACGCGCTGCGCCGCAAGCTCTGGCTGAACCGCCTGCGCGGCGGCACCGCGGCCGTGATCGTCGAGCCGCTGGGCCCCGAGAGCGGCACGCGGCCCGCGCACAAGGACTACAACGCCGGCGTGCGCAAGCTCTGCGACGAGTTCGGCGCGCTGCTCGTGTTCGACGAGGTCGTCAGCGGCTTCCGCGTCGGCATGGGCGGGGCCCAGGGCTATTTCGGCGTGAAGCCCGACCTCACGGTGTTCGGCAAATGCCTGACCGGCGGCTACCTGATGGCCGGCGGCGTCGGCGGGCGGCGCGAGGTGATGATGCTGCTCGCGGGCGGCATCGGCACCACCTCGAAGCGCGCGTTCGTCGGCGGCACGCTGTCGGCGAACCCGCTGTCCTGCGTGGCCGGCTACTACGCGATCGAGGCGATGGCCGCGACGCGCGCGCCGGTGCTCGCGGGCCGCGCGGGCGACCGCCTGTGCCGCGGCCTCGGCGAGATCATCGACCGCCTCGGCCTGCCCTACGTCGTCTACAACCAGGGCTCGGTCGTGCACCTGCAGACCTCGGCCGTGCTGCTGCTGAGCATGCGCAACCCGATCAAGCTGATGCGCGAGGCGAACGAGCGCAAGCACCTGATGGAGGAGATGGGCGCCGCCTATATGGCGCACGGCATCGTCACGCTCGCCGGCAGCCGGCTCTACACGAGCATGGCCGATACCGACGAGGTGATCGACGAGGCGCTGAACCGCTTCGAGACCGTCTTGCGCATGGTGTGACGGCGATGAGCGCGACCGACCCCGCCCAGACCCTGCTCGCGGCCGCCGCGCGGCTCGCCGCCAAGGGCCTGCTCCGCCCCGGCGACAGCCTGTCGTGCCGCCTGCCGGCGAGCGCCGAGATGTTGTGGCTCGTGCATGACGAGGCGGGCGCCGCGCCGCGCCGCGTCGGGTTCGCCGGCGCCGAGCCGGTGCCGCCGACGCACCGCGCCGCCTACGTCGAGCGCGCCGACGTCGGCGCGGTGCTGCTCGCGCGCCTGCCCTGGGCCGCCGCGCTGCACGGCGCGGGCGCGACGCTGACCGGCGTGTTCGACGAGCAACTGCGCCACCTCGGCGCGCAGGTCGCGCCGCTCGGCGCCGGTGCGGCGCTGGGCGACGGCGCGAACGCCTACCTGACGCGCGACGGCGCGCTGTGCCTGGGCATGACGCTCGAGCGCCTCGTGTTCAACGCCGAGCTGCTCGAGAAATGCGCGCAGGCCTACGCGCTCGCGCTGGCTAGCGGCAACCCGGTGCGCCGCATCCCCTGGCTCGTGCGCCACATCGCGACCGGGCGCCTCAAGCGCGACCAGCGCCGCGCGGCCGAGCACCACGCGCGCGGCGAGGCCGCGCCGCGCGTCGCCGGCTACTGAAGCGCGGCGCGCGGCCGCTGCACGGGTTCGCCGCACTTGCCTAAGCGGCAATGGTAGCGCTACATTGTCGTCCGAACAAAGCGTCGAGCGGCCCGTGAGCCGATTCGGCAACGACGGAGACGACGGCTTGAACGCAGCGAATTCTCGGGTCCCGCTGGAAGTACAAAAGATAGCGTTACCATTCAAGGCGGGGGCCTAGCGTGGACGCGGCCCTCGAAGCAGGCCGGCGCGGCGGCCGGCGCTGGGCGATCTGCGCCTTGCTGTTCGCCGCGACGGCGATCAACTACCTCGACCGCAACGCGCTGTCGGTGCTCAAGACGAGCCTGCAGCGGCCGCTCGCCGACGGGGGTTTGAGCTTGAGCGACGCCGACTACGGCTGGATCACCTTCGCGTTCACGCTCGCCTACGCGGCGTTCCCGCCGCTCGTCGGCGCGTTCATCGACCGCGTCGGCGTCAAGCGCAGCCTCGCGGTCGCGCTGCTCGGCTGGTCGCTGATGTCGGCGGCCCATGGCCTCGTCGCGACGGCGCTGGGCCTCGTGATCGTGCGCTTCCTGCTCGGTGCGGCCGAGGCCGCGAACTTCCCCGCCGCGATCAAGGCCGTCGCGATGTGGTTCCCGCAGCGGGAGCGCGCGCTCGCGACCGGGCTGTTCAACGCGGGCACGGCCCTGGGCATCGTCGCGTCGCCGCTGACGGTCTGGCTCGCGCTGCGCTACGGCTGGCAGGCCGCGTTCGTCGCGATCGGCGCGGCCGGCGTGGTCTGGCTCGCGGTCTGGTTGCGCGGCTTCGCCGTGCCCGAGCAGGACCCGCGCGTGTCGGCCGCCGAGCTCGCCCATATCCACGACGGGCGCGGCGCGCCGGCCGAGGCCTTGCGCCTGCGCTGGACCGCGCTGCTGCGCTACCGCGAGATCTGGCCCTTCCTGATCGCGAAGCTGCTGACCGACCCGGTCTGGTGGTTCTTCCTGTTCTGGCTGCCGTCCTACCTTGAGCGCGAACGCGGCCGCAACCCGCTCGAGAGCGCGGGCCTCGTCGCGCTGATCTACCTGGGCTCGAGCCTGGGCTCGATCGCCGGCGGCTGGCTGTCCGGGCACCTGACACGGCGCGGCTGGCAGGTCGGGCGCGCGCGCATGACGACGATGCTGATCGTCGCGGCCTGCATGCCGGCGTCCGTCCTCGCCTATTACACGCAGAGCTTCGGCGCCTGCGTCGCGCTGATCGCGCTCGCGACGGCCGGCCACCAGGCCTGGTCGGCGAACCTGCTGACGAGCGCGACCGACCTGTTCCCCGCGCGCGTGTCGGGCGCCGTCGTCGGGCTCGGCTCGACGGCCGGCGCGATCGGCGGCATGTTCGTCGCGCTGCTCGCGGCGCTCGCCGTGCAGTGGACGGGCACGCAGCAGTGGGTGTTCGTCTACGCCGGGCTCATGCACCTGAGCAGCCTCGCGCTGTTCTGGCTGTGGTTCCGCGGCCGCTTCGAGCCCGTGTCGCTCGACCCGGGCCCCGACCTTGCCCGGCCGCACCGCGGCCTGCTCGGCGCCGGCGCGCTGCTGTTGCTCGCGGGCCTCGTGCTGGCCTGGTCGATCGGTGCCCATTGGGCCGCCTGCGTCGCTGCGGCGAGCCTCGCCGGCGCGGCCCAGGCGCTGACCGCGGCGCTCGGCGTCGCGCTGATCGGCGCCGCGCTCGTCCATGCAGGGCTGCCGCAAGGCCGCATCGCCGCGCCTTCGCCACCCCCTGCCATTTCCTGACCGGGCTTTCGCCCCAATCAAGCCGATGCAAACCGAAGAACTCACCCTCGCCGCCAAGGCCCTGCGCCTGCTCGCCGCCGACGCCGTCCAGCAGGCCAACTCCGGCCACCCGGGCATGCCGATGGGCATGGCCGACATCGCCGCCGTGCTGTGGTCGCGCCACCTGCGCCACAACCCGGCCGACCCGCACTGGCCGAACCGCGACCGCTTCGTGCTGTCGAACGGCCATGGCTCGATGCTGCTCTACGGCCTGCTGCACCTGAGCGGCTACGCCTTGCCGATCGAGGAACTCAAGGCCTTCCGCCAGCTCCACAGCCGCACGCCGGGCCACCCCGAGGTCGGCCTGACGCCGGGCGTCGAGACGACGACCGGGCCGCTCGGCCAGGGCCTCGCGAACGGCGTCGGCATGGCGCTCGCCGAGGCGCTGCTCGCGGCCGAGTTCAACACGCCCGAGCACGCGATCGTCGACCACCGCACCTATGTGTTCTGCGGCGACGGCTGCCTGATGGAAGGCATTTCGCACGAGGCCGCGTCGCTCGCCGCGACCTGGGCCTTGAGCAAGCTGATCGTGCTCTACGACGACAACGGCATCTCGATCGACGGCGACGTCAAGGGCTGGTTCGGCGACGACACGCCCGCGCGCTTCGCGGCCTACGGCTGGCGCGTGCTGCGCGGCGTCGACGGTCACGACTTCGCCTCGATCGACGCGGCGCTGCGCCTGGCCGAGGACGACGCCGGCCGCCCGACCCTGATCTGCCTGCGCACCGAGATCGGCCATGGCGCGCCGACCAAGGCCGGCCACCACGAGGTCCACGGCGCGCCGCTCGGCGCAGCCGAGGTCGCGGCGCTGCGCGAGAAGCTCGACTGGCCTTACGCGCCGTTTGTCGTGCCCGACGCCGCGCGCGTGGTGCTCGACGCGCGCGAACGCGGCGCGGCCGCGCAGGCGCAATGGCAGGCGCTGTTCGAGCGCTACCGCGCGGCCGACCCGGCCCGCGCGGCCGAGTTCGAGCGCCGCGTGAGCGGCGAGCTGCCGCACGGCTTCGACGCGGCCTGCGCCGAGATGCTCGCCGCGACGGTCGCGCGCGCCGAGACGATCGCGTCGCGCAAGGCATCCCAGAACAGCATCGCGCTGCTCGCCGCGCAGCTGCCCGAGCTCGTCGGCGGCTCGGCCGACCTCGCGCCGTCGAACCTCACGCAATGGCCGGGCCACCGCCCGGTCGCGCGCGCCGCGGCCGGCGGCAACTATCTGCACTACGGCGTGCGCGAGTTCGGCATGGCCGCGATCCAGAGCGGCCTGCGCCTGCACGGCGGCCACCGGCCGTTCGCGGGCACCTTCCTGATGTTCTCGGAGTACGCGCGCAACGCGATTCGCATGGCCGCGCTGATGCGCGTGAACGCGGTCTACGTGTTCACGCACGACTCGATCGGCCTCGGCGAGGACGGGCCGACGCACCAGCCAGTCGAGCAGCTCGCGTCGCTGCGCCTCGTGCCCAACCTCGACGTCTGGCGCCCCGGCGACGCGGTCGAGACGCTCGTCGCGTGGCAGACCGCGATCCGTCACCGCGACACGCCGACCTGCCTCGTGCTGTCGCGCCAGAACCTCGCCCACCAGGCGCGCGACGCGGCGACGCTCGCGGCGATCGAGCGCGGCGGCTATGTGCTCGTGCGGGAAGCCGCGGACCGTGCGCTGCAGCTCGTGCTGATCGCGACGGGCTCGGAGCTCGCGCTCGCGGTCGACGCGCAGCGCCAGCTCGCCGCGCAGGGCGTCAACGCGCGCGTCGTGTCCATGCCGTCCTGCTTCGTGTTCGAGCAGCAGAGCCCCGTGTGGCGCCAGGAAGTGCTGCCGCCGGGCGTGCCGCGCGTCGCCGTCGAGGCCGGCGTGACGGCCGGCTGGCGCCAGTACGTGGGCCTCGAGGGCAAGGTCGTCGGCATCGACACCTTCGGCGAATCGGCGCCGGCGGGCGCCTTGGCCAAGCACTTCGGCATCACGACGGACGCCGTCGTCGCGGCCGCGCTCGGCTGCCTCTGATCGCGTCGCGATAGGCAAAAAGGGCTGGCCCGCAAGCGCAGGCCGGCCCTTTCGTCGTTCAGCGCTTAGAGCGGCAGGTAGTCGAAATACGCGTAGTCGGCCGGGCGCGCGGCGCCCGAGGTGTCGAACGCGAGCATGCCGATGAAGGCGCCCGTGAACGACGCGTGCGGGCCGCGGCCGCCCTCGTCGGACACGACGCTCGCGTCGAGCGGCGCGCCGGCCGCGACCCAGCCCGCGCCGACGTCGTAGAGGAACTGCAGGCTCGCGCCGCGCACCTCGGCCGCGAGCTTGACCGGCCCTTGCGCGGGCAGGTCGATCAGCGGCGCGAAGACCATGCGGCAGTCGGGCCAGTCGCCGACGCAGGACATCACGCTGAGCACCCGGCCGCGCCGCTCGTCCAGCGTCACCGCAGCGAAGTGGAACTTGTTGCGGTTGTAGTAATGCGTGAGGCCGGCGGCCTGCTGGTAGCTCGTCGGGTCGAACGCGACGCTCGTCTCGGCGCGGAAGGCATGGTCCTCCTGGCGGCGCGCGACCAGGCTTTGCTCGAAGTAGCTGCCGACCGACTCGCGGCCGAACAGGCGCAGGCCCGCGTCGCCGAGAGCGAACAGGCGCTCGTGCTGCGGCGTGCGCAGCCACTGGAAGTCGAGCGGAAGGGTCCTCGCGGCGCGGAAGTCGTGGTGCACGCGGTCGCGCGGCAGGGTCGCGGCGCCGCTCGGCGCGGGCACCTCGAGCTGCGGCACGACGCCGCCGCCGGCGAGGTAGAGCCAGTCGTCGTCGCGCCACTCGCAGCGCTGGATGCAGGTCTCGCGGCCGAGCGCCGAAAAGGGCTCGCCCCTCGGGCCCGGCAGCGGCCGGCCGCTCAGGTGCGTGTGATAAGTGAGGCCCTCGGGCGTGTCGACGATCTGGCCGTGGCCCGAGCGCTGCAGCGGCGCGCCGGGCGCGTCCTTGGACGTGATCGGGTGCACCAGCGGGTGCTGCTCGTACGGGCCCCACAGCGAGCGCGAGCGCGCCATCGTCACGACATGCTCGTAGGAGGTTCCGCCCTCGGCCGTCGTCAGGTAGTACCAGCCCTTGCGCTTGTGCAGGTGCGGGCCCTCGACGAGGCCATGGTCGCTGCCGCGGTAGATGTTCTTGACCGGGCCGACGAGGCGGCGCGTCTCGGGATCCCATTCCTGCAGCAGGATGCCGTCGAAGGACGGGTGGGGGGCGTTGCCGCCGGGGGCTTCGTCGCGGTAGTTCCAGATCATGTTGAGGAACCACTTGCGGCCGTCGTCGTCGTGGAACAGCGAGGGGTCGAAGCCCGACGAGTTCACGTAGACCGGGTCGCTCCACGGCCCCTCGATGCTCGGCGCCGTCACGATGTAGTTGTGCGCGTCCTTGAAGTTGCCGTCGAAGCGCTTGACGTCGGTGTAGACGAGCCAGAACAGGCCGTCGGCGTAGGACAGGCAGGGCGCCCAGACGCCGCAGGAGTCGGGGTTGCCGCGCATGTCGAGCTGGGCCGCGCGGTTCAGCGGGCGCGTGACGAGGCGCCAGTTCGCGAGGTCGGTCGAATGGTGGATCTGCACGCCCGGGTACCACTCGAAAGTGGAGGTCGCGATGTAGTAGTCTGCGCCGTTGCTGCAGATGCTCGGGTCCGGGTTGAAGCCCGGCAGGATCGGATTGCGGATCATGGATGGGGGTGGGGCGCTTCAGCGGCCGTAAGAGGGTTTCTTGGGGTCGTAGACGAAGTCGGGCACGAGGTAACGCATCGCCATCGCGTCGTCGCGCGCGCTGCCTCCGACCTTTTTGTAGAGCTCGTGCGCGGCCGCGATGCGGTCCAGGTCGGGCTCGACACCAAGGCCTGGCTTGTCGGGCACGGCGACCATACCACCGCGGATCTGCAGCGGCTCGCGCGTGAGGCGTTCTTCGCCCTCCTGCCAGATCCAGTGCGTGTCGATCGCCGTGATCTGCCCGGGCGCGGCGGCCGCGACATGGGTGAACATCGCGAGCGAAACGTCGAAGTGGTTGTTCGAATGCGAGCCCCAGGTCAGGCCCCAGTCGGCGCACAGCTGGGCCAGGCGCACGCTGCCCTGCAGGGTCCAGAAATGCGGGTCGGCGAGCGGGATGTCGACGGCGCCGAGCAGGTGGCTGTGGCCCATCTGGCGCCAGTCGGTCGCGACCATGTTCGTCGCCGTCGCGATGCCGGTCGCGCGGCGGAACTCGGCCATGACCTCGCGGCCCGAGTAGCCGGCCTCGGGGCCGCAGGGGTCCTCGGCGTAGGCGAGCACGTCGCCGCGGCCCTTGCACAGCGCGATCGCCTCGGCGAGCGACCAGGCGCCGTTCGGGTCGAGCGTCACGCGCGAGTGGGTCGGGAAGCGGTTTTTTACGGCCGTGACCGCGGCGATCTCGTCCTCGCCGCGCATCACGCCGCCCTTGAGCTTGAAGTCGCGAAAGCCGTAGCGCTCGGCCGCCGCGCTCGCCTGGTCGGCGATCGCCTCGGCCGTCATCGCGGCCTGGTGGCGCGCCGCGTACCAGCCACGGCCGTCGCCCGAGCGCTCGAGGTAGGGCAGGTCGGTGCGCGTGCGGTCGCCGATATAGAACAGGTAGGCGAGCATCGGCGCGGCGTCGCGCTGCTGGCCCGCGCCGAGCAGCTCGCAGACCGGCACGCCGAGGTGCTGGCCGAGCAGGTCGAGCAGCGCGGCCTCGACGGCCGTGATCACGTTGTCGAGGCGCAGGTTGATCTCGTGCGGCTGGCGCAGCACGGCCTGCTCGGCCGCGCTCGTGACCTGGTGCGCCGGGCCGGCCTGGCCGCCGACGAGGCTCGCGCGGATCTTGTTCAGCGTCGCGTTGACGCGGCCGACCTTGCTGCCGACGACGAGCGGCACGCTGCGCTCGAGCGCGCGCAGGATGCCGTCGCCGCCGGGCACCTCGCCGATGCCGGTGTGGCCGGCGCTGTCCTCGAGCAGCACGAGGTTGCGGATGAAGAAGGGGGCGTGGGCGCCGCAAAGGTTCAGCAGCATGCTGTCGCGCCCAGCGACCGGGATCACGCGCATCGCCGTGATGACCGGACTGTCTCCTGAGGCCATGAAGGCTCCTGTTCGTTCTTGGTGACGCCCGGCCTGGGAACAACCCCGAGGCGGGCGGCTACCGTGCACCGTAAGATGCGTAAAAAAGATAGCGCTACCATTTTGGAGTGATTCATGGAGACACGTCAATACAGGGCTTGCCCCGGCCCGCTGCGGCGCGGTATCGCGCTGGTCCTCGCGGCGGCACTGGGCAGCGCGGCGGTGCAAGCCGCCGCCCTGGCCGATAACGAGCACTGGGTCAGCGCCTGGGGCAGCGCCCAGATGGTGCCCGACGGCGGCAATCTGCTGCCCGACGCGCAGTGGCGCGACACCAGCCTGCGCGAGATCGTGCGCGTGTCGCTGCCGGCCCATGTGCTGCGCGTGCGCGTCAGCAACGCGTTCGGCGTGACGCCGCTCGAACTCGACGCGGCGTCGGTGGGCCTGGCCCAGCGCGCGGGCGACCCGGCGCTGCAGCCGGGCTCGGTGCGCGCGCTGCGCTTCAACGGCGAGACCCACGTGATGGTGCCGGCCGGCGCCGAGTACCTGAGCGACCCGGTCGAGCTCGACGCGCGCGCGGGCGCCGACCTTGCCGTGAGCCTGCATTTCCTCGGCGAGCCCGCGCGCCAGACCGGCCACCCGGGCGCGCGCGCGAAGACCTTCCTCGTCCACGGCAACCAGGTCATGGTCGAGCAGTGGAGCGGCGCAGATTCGGTCGAGCGCTGGTACGCGCTCGCCGACGTCGAGGTGCGTGCGCCACGCGGCGTCGGCGCGCTCGTCGCGATCGGCGACTCGATCACCGACGGCCATGGCGTCGCGACCGACAGCAATACGCGCTGGACCGACCTGCTGGCCGAGCGCCTGCAGCGCGAGCATGCGCCGGCGATGGGCATCGTCAACAACGGCATCGGCGGCGGCCGGCTGCTGCGCGACGGGCTCGGGCCCAACCTCGAGTCGCGCGTCGAGCGCGACCTGCTCACGCGCGCGGGCGTGACCCACGCGGTCGTGCTGATCGGCGTGAACGACCTCGGCAACCTGCACCGCAACGGCGGCGAGGGCCCGGCCGAGCGCGCGCGCCTCGTCGCCGACCTCGAGCTCGGCCTCGTGCAGCTCGTCGAGCGCGCGCACGCGGCCGGCATCTGCGTGATCGGCGGCACCGTGACGCCCTATATGGGCAGCGACTACTACCGGCCCGACGCCGCGAACGAGGCCGACCGCCAGCAGCTCAACGCCTGGATCCGCACGAGCGGCCGCTTCGACGCCGTCGCCGACTTCGACGCCGCGACGCGCGACCCCGCCCACCCCGACACCCTGTCGAAGGCGGCTGACCTCGGCGACGGCCTGCACCCGGGCCTCGCGGGTCGCCAGGCGCTCGCCGACGCGCTGCCGCTCGACGCGTTGCGCAGCTGCAAGTGGCAGACGCGACCGTGAGGGCGGTGATGATGAAGCGCCGCAGCCTCCTGATCGCCGCGGGCCTCGGCGCCGCCGGCCCGTTCGCCGCGCACGCGGGCGCGCCGGCCGGCGACGCCCCGAGCGGCCCTGCGACCTATGCCAACCCGGTGCTGCCGGGCTTCCACCCGGACCCGAGCGTGTGCCGCGTCGGCGACGACTACTACCTCGCGACGAGCAGCTTCGAGTTCTTCCCGGGCGTGCCTATCCACCACAGCCGCGACCTCGTCAACTGGCGCCTGATCGGCCATGCGCTGACGCGCGAGAGCCAGCTGCCGCTGCAGGGCCAGGCCGCGAGCAAGGGCATCTTCGCGCCCTCGCTGCGCTGGCACGCGGGCCGCTTCTACATGGTGACGACGAATATCGACGGGGGCGGCAACTTCTACGTGACGGCCGAGCACCCGGCCGGGCCGTGGAGCGAGCCGGTCTGGCTGCACGAGCCGACCTTCGGCATGGACCCGTCGCTGCTGTTCGACGACGACGGCCACGTCTACTACACGCGCCACGGCGGCGGCCGCAACGGCGGCGTCTACCAGGCCGAGCTCGACCTCGCGAGCGGCAAGCTCAAGGCCGACGCGAAGCTGATCTGGCCGGGCACCGGCGGTATCTGGCCCGAAGGCCCGCACCTGTACAAGCGCGAGGGCTGGCACTACCTGCTGATCTCCGAGGGCGGCACGAGCTGGGAGCATTCGCTGACGATGGCGCGCTCGCGCTCGCCCTGGGGACCGTTCGAGCCGCACCCGGACAACCCGATCCTCACGCACCGCCACCGTCCCGAGGAGCCTCTGCAGATGGTCGGCCACGCCGACCTCGTGCAGGCCGCGAACGGCCGCTGGTGGCTCGTGATGCTCGGCACGCGGCCGGTCGCGCGCAACACGCCGCTGGGCCGCGAGACCCTGCTCGCCCCGGCCGAATGGGACGCGCGCGGCTGGCTCGTCGTCAATCGGGGGCGGCCGATCCGGCCGGAGATGGACGGGACCGGCCTGCCGCCGCGCCACCCGTGGCCGGCCGCGCCGGTGCGCGACGACTTCGCGGCGGCGTCGCTCGGGCTCGAGTGGAACTTTCTGCGCACCGCGGCCGCGGGCCTGTGGTCGCTCGCCGAGCGCCCGGGCTGGCTGCGCCTGAAGGGCACGGCGGCGACCTTGAACGACATCGCGACGCCGGCCTTCGTCGGCCGGCGCCAGACCGCGCTGCGCGAGCGCGCGGCGACGCTCGTCGAGTTCGTGCCGCAGGCCGCGGGGCAGGAGGCCGGGCTCGCGCTGCGCCGCGACGAGGCGCACCATGTGCGGCTGCGCGTCGTCGGCGACGGTGGCGCTGCGGCGTTGCGCCGCGTCGAGCTGGTCCGCGGCCTCGACGGCAAGGAGACGGTGCTTGGCAGTGCCGCCTTGCCTGCCGGTGCCGTGCAGCTCGAGGTCCAGGCCTTGCCCGACCGCTACGAGTTCGCGGCCGCGGGCGCTGGCCAGGCGCTCGCGCGCGTCGGGCCGAGCGTGCCGGTCGCCGACCTGTCCGTGCCCGGCAGCTTCACCGGCACTTATTACGGTCTCTATGCGAGCGGACCCGGCGCGATGCCGCCGGCCGATTTCGACTGGTTCGACCAGCAGACGCCGGCCGGCTGAGGCCGCGTCGAGGCCGTTGTTCATTCAAGAAAGTTCCGGCATGAAGTACCCGACCCCGGCCCGGCTGGCCGCGCTCGCCGCGCTGGCCCTGGCCCCGCTGCTGGCGCTGGCGGCCCCGGCCGCCGCGGCCGAGCTGCCGCACCTGCGCCGCCAGGGCGACGCGACCCAGCTGATCGTCGACGGCCAGCCCTATCTCGCGCGCGGCGGCGAGCTCGGCAATTCGAGCGCCGAGCCCGGCTATCTAGAGCCGTTCTGGCCCAAGCTGCGCTCGCTGAACCTCAACACCGTGGTCACGCCGGTGTACTGGAACCTGCTCGAGCCCGAGGAAGGAAAATTCGACTTCGCGAGCATCGAGGGCCTGCTCGAGGGCGCGCGCGCGAACGGCATGCACCTCGTGCTGCTGTGGTTCGGCACCTGGAAGAACAGCATGTCCTGCTACGCACCCGACTGGGTCAAGCGCGACACCGAGCGCTTCCCGCGCGCGCGCGACGCGAGCGGCGCGAGCCTCGAGATCCTCACGCCGTTCGCGCCGGCCGGCCGCGCGGCCGACATGCGCGCGTTCGGCGCGCTGATGCGCCACCTGCGCGAGGTCGACGCCGCGCACACGGTGATCCTCGTCCAGGTCGAGAACGAGATCGGCATGATCCCGAGCGCGCGCGACCATAGCGCGGCGGCCGAGCAGGCCTGGGCCGCGCCGGTGCCGGCGGCGCTGATGGACGCGCTGGTCAAACACCGCGAAACGCTCGCGCCCGAGCTGCGCGCGCTGTGGGACGCGGCCGGCGGCCGCCGCAGCGGCAACTGGGCCGAGGTCTTCGGCACGAGCCCGGCCGCCGAGGAGGTCTTCATGGCCTGGTTCTTCGCGCGCTATACCGACGCCGTCGCCGCGGCCGGCAAGCAGGCGCTCGCGCTGCCGATGTACGCGAACGCCGCGCTGATCCGCCCGGGCTACCAGCCGGGCCAGTACCCGAGCGCCGGGCCGCTGCCGCACTTGATCGACGTCTGGCGCGCGGGCGCGCCGACGCTGGACTTCATCGCGCCCGACATCTACTTCCCGAACTTCGTCCACTGGACGGACCTGTATGCGCGCGCGGGCAACCCGCTGTTCATCCCCGAGGCGCTGCGCAGCGTCGACGCGGCCGCGAACGCGCTCTACGCGTTCGGCGCGCGCAACGCGATCGGCTTCAGCCCGTTCGCGATCGAGTCGAGCGACGGCCCCGGCGCGCGCTACCTCGCGAGCAGCTTCGAGCTCGTGCGCGAGCTCACGCCGCTGATCGCGGCGCGCCAGGGCCTCGGCGGCACGCTCGGCTTCCTGCAGGAGGCGCCCGAGAGCACGCAGCCGCAGCAGCAGCGGCTCGGCCACTGGAGCGTCGACGCGAGCTTCGAGCGCAACGCGCCGCCCGAGCTCGCCGACGGCCTCGCGGTCGTGATCGGCACCGAGAACTCGGCGCTCGCAGGCGACCACCACAGCGGCGCGGCGCCGGCCGGCGGCCTCGCGATCCAGCTCGGCGACGACGAGCTGCTCGTCGCGGGCATCGGCATCACGCTGACCTTCGCGAGCATCGAGGCCGGCTGGCAGACCGGCCTGCTCAGCGTCGAGGAGGGGCGCTACGACGAGAACGGCCGGTGGCAGCATCTGCGCTGGCTCAATGGCGACCAGACCCACCAGGGCCGCCATGTGCGGCTCGAGCCCGGCCGCTTCACGATCCAGCGCGTCAAGCTCTACCGTTATCACTGAGAACCGGCATGAAGTCTTTCTGCAGTATTCGCCGCCACGCCCGACAGCTGCTCGGCGGGCTGGTCCTCGCGCTGTTCTGCGGCGCTGCCGCGGCGCTGCCGACGCCAGTCTGGACCAGCGAGCAGGCCTCGCCCGGCGCCGTCGCCCTGATCAAGGCCGGCCATGCGACGCCGCTCTATGTCGCGAACGAGGACTGGCCGGCCGTGCGCCGCGCGGTCGGCGACCTGCGGCAGGACTTTGCGCATGTCGGCGGTCACGCGCCCGCGGTCGCCGCGGCGCCAACCGGCGCGCAGACCGACGCCGTGATCGTCGGCACGCTCGGCCATAGCGCGCTGATCGACGCGCTCGTTGCCGCCGGCAAGCTCGACGCGGCCGCGTTGCGCGGCCGCTGGGAGGGCTTCGCGATCGCGACCGTCGACGCGCCGCTGCCCGGCATCGCCCGCGCGCTCGTGATCGCCGGCAGCGATATGCGCGGCACGATCTACGGCGTCTACGAGCTCTCGCAGCAGATCGGCGTGTCGCCCTGGGTCTGGTGGGCCGACGTGCCCGTGCAGCTGCATGCGACGCTGTACGCGCCGGCGGGGCTGCGCGCGAACGACGCGCCGGTCGTGCAGTACCGCGGCATCTTCCTCAACGACGAGCAGCCGGCGCTGAGCGGCTGGGTGCAGGAGCATTACGGCAAGTACGACCACCGCTTCTATGCGCGCCTGTTCGAGCTGATCCTGCGCCTGCGCGGCAACTACCTGTGGCCGGCGATGTGGGGCGCGTCCTTCTTCGCCGACGACCCCGAGAACGGCGCGACCGCGGCGGCCTACGGCGTCGTGATCGGCACCTCGCACCACGAGCCGCTGATGCGGGCCCATAACGAGTGGGACGCGCGGACCATGGGACCCTGGGACTACGCGAAGAACGGCGCGGCGCTGCGCGAGTTCTGGGCCGGTGGCCTCAGGCAGTCGCGCGACGCCGAGCGCGTGATCACGGTCGGCATGCGCGGCGACGGCGACGAGCCGATGTCGGCGGCCAACGACATCCCGCTGCTCGAGCGCATCGTCGCCGACCAGCGCAAGATCATCGCGGGCGAGCCCGACGCGGCGACGGCGCCGCAGGTCTGGGCGCTGTACAAGGAGGTGCAGAGCTACTACGAGCAGGGCATGCGCGTGCCCGACGACGTGACGCTGCTGTGGAGCGACGACAACTGGGGCCACCTGCGCCGCCTGCCGACGCCCGACGAGCGCCGGCGCAAGGGCGGCGCCGGCATCTACTACCACCTCGACTACGTCGGCGGGCCGCGCGACTACAAATGGCTCAACGTCACGCCGCTGCCGAAGATCCGCGAGCAGATGGCGCTCGCCGCCCAGACCGGCGCGACGAAGATGTGGATCGTCAACGTCGGCGACCTCAAGCCCATGGAGGTGCCGACCGAGTTCTTCCTGAGCCTGGCCTGGAACCCCGCGGCGATCCCGGCCGACGGCGTCGACGCGTGGCTCAGGCAATGGGCCGCGCGCGAGTTCGGCGCGCAGCACGCCGACGCGATCGCCGCGATGGTCGCCGCGTACGCGCATTACAACGGCCGTCGCAAGCCCGAGCTGCTGAGCCCCGACACCTACAGCCTCGCGAACTACCGCGAGGCCGAGACCGTCGCGGGCGACTACCGCCGCCTCGCCGAGCGCGCCGAGGCGCTCTACAGGACGCTGCCGCACGAACAGCGCGACGCGTTCTTCGAGCTCGTGCTCTACCCGGTCGAGGCCTGCGCGACCGTCAACGAGATCGAGGTCGCGGTCGCGCTGAACCGCTTCTACGCGCGCCAGGGCCGCGCGAGCGCGAACGCCGAGGGCGAGCGCGCGCGCCGCCTGTTCGCCGCGGACGCCGAGTGGACGCGGCGCTACAACCGCGAGCTCGCGGGCGGCAAATGGAACCACCAGATGGACCAGACCCATCTCGGCTACTACGCCTGGTCCGACCCGCCGCTGAACGCGCTGCCGCCGATCACCGAGGTCCAGCCGCACGAGGGCGCCGACATGGCCGTTGCGGTCGAGGGCGACGCGCAGCCGAGCAGCTGGAGTTCGTTCGGCCGTGGCGCGCGCGAGCTTGCGCTGCCGGCGTTAGACGCGTTCGAGGCGGGCCGCACGCGCCGTATCGAGGTGTTCAACCGCGGCACCGCGCCGTTCAAGTTCACGGCCAGCGCGAGCGCGCCCTGGGTCACCTTGAGCAGCAGCAGCGGCACCGTGACGGGCCAGCAGGCGATCGAGGTCGGCGTGCGCTGGGCCGAGGTGCCGGCCGACGCGCACGAGGCGCGCGTGACGCTGGCCGGCGACGACGGCCGGCGCTTTGTCGTGCGCGCGCCGCTGGTCGCGCGGCGCGCGAGCGCCGGGCTCACGGGCTTTGTCGAAACGGGCGGCGTGGTCGCGATCGAGGCCGAGCACTACGACGCGGCCGTCGCACCGTCGGGCCGCGCGTGGACGACCGTCCCGGGCCTGGGCGGCACGCTGTCGGGCGTCAGCGCAGGGCCCGTCACGGCGGCCGGCGCGAGCGAGCCCGACATGCACCTCGACTACCGCGTGAACCTGTTCGAGGCGGGCACGGTCAAGGTCGTCGCGACGCTCGCGCCGACGCAGGCGTTCTTCCCCGGCCATGGCCTGCGCTTCGCCGTGTCCTTCGACGACGCGGCCCCGCAGATCGTCGACATGCACGCCGACCGATCCGAAGCGCATTGGGACCAGAGCGTGATGGACGAAGCCGTGCGCTTCACGACGACGCATGCCATCGCAAGCCCCGGCGCCCATGTGCTGAAGTTCTGGGCGCTCGATCCGGGCGTCGTCGTGACTCGATTGGTCGTCGACGCAGGCGGGCTCAAGCCGAGCTACCTCGGGCCGCCGGAGAGCCCGCGGCTTGAGTTGAAAGACTGATCGGTAGGCGTCCAGCAAACAGGACTGCGCCACGGGCGGCCGTGGCCGGCGCCTGCCGCAGTCCCGAGTGTCAGAGCCGCGGTCGGGCAGCCGGCAGCCTCAAGTCCGCGCCGGCATCCCCTTGATCGCCGCCGCCACCGCCTCGCGCAGCGGCTTCGCGCGGTAATGCGCGTCGTAAGGGCAGGGCCGCGGCGGCTTGCCGTCGGCGTGGTGGGCTTCCTGGCGCCCCTGCAGCCAGCTCGTGTTGTCGGTCAGGCCCCAGAACAGGAAGTCGGTCAGGTTCGTGTAGCTGAAGGTCAGGTCGAGATAGGCCTTCGTCAGCGCGGCCGCACCGGCGTCGCGCGCGGCCATGTCGCCGGGCAGCTGGCGGTCGTTCACGTCGAATTCGGTGACCAGCAGCTGCAGGCCCATCGCGCTGACCTCGTCGAGGAACCGGCGCCATTCGCGCTCGGGCACCGCGCCGTCGCCCGCGTCGTCCCAGGGGCCGATATGGCTTTGCAGGCCCAGCGCGTCGACCGGCGTGCCGCGCGCCTTCAGCGCCGCGAGCAGCTTGAGCACGCCCGCGCGGTGCTTGGCGCTGCCGGTGTCCCAGCGCATGTAGTCGTTGTAGACGAGCTGGGCCTTGGGCGCGCCCGTGCGCGCTAGGCGGAAGCAGTAGTCGAGCTGCTCGACCGCACCGCCCATCGCCCGCGTGAGCACGGTGTCGCGGGTCTCGCCGGTCTCCGGGTCGACGGCCTCGTTGACGACGTCCCAGCTGTAGACCTGCTCGCTGTAGCGCGCGCACATGCTCGTGATGCGCTCGGTCAGCAGCTGCTCGGCGACGGCCGGGCCGGCACCGAAATCGGTCTCGACGACCCAGCGCGGCAGCCACTTGGTCGGTTGCCAGACCAGGCAATGACCGCGCTTTCGCAGCCCCTGCTCGCTGCCCCACGCGAAGATCGCGTCGGCCGCGCCGTAATGGTGGGCGCCCGCGCGCGGCGAGACAAACTGCCACTTGCACTCGTTTTCCGTCACGAGCGTGCCGCACTCGCGCGCCATCAGCGCGCGGTAGCGCGGGTCGCGGAAGGTCTTCGCGCCGATCGCGTTGCCGACGCGCAGGCCCTTGGCCGCGCCGAGCGTCTTGAGGCCGGGCGCCTCGGCCGCGACCTCGTCCGCATGCGCGAAGGCAGAGGGGAGCAGGGCGCCGGCGAGCAGGGCGGCGATGTCGCGCCGCGTGAGCGCGAACCGGTTTTGAGAATGCTTCAAGGGCTTGTCTCCGTGGCGCCGCTGGTTTTTTGATCGATCGGCGGCCGAAATGTAGCGCTACCATTTCGAATCTGGCAAGGATTAAAAGCAGGACCGATGGAGACAAGACAGAAGTGGTTCAAGGCGGTGCTGGGCCTCGCGCTGGCCCTGCCGCTGCTGGCGTCCGGCCAGCCGGGCCAGCCCGGCGAGGACGGCTACGACCTGTGGCTGCGCTACCGCGCGCTGCCCGCCGCCGCGCGCGCCGAGCTGCTCGCGCACAGCCGCAGCCTGGTCGGCCCGACGCAGGACTCGCCGATGCTCGAGGCCGCCGCGGGCGAGATCGAGCGTGGCGTCGCGCAGATGGGCGGTCGCGCGCCGGCACGCGCGCAGGCGATCTCCTCCGACGGCGCGCTCGTGCTTGCGACGCCGGCGAGCCTGCCCGCGCTCGCGTCGCTCGGCCTGCCGCTCGCCGCGCTGGGCCCCGAGGGCTACGCGCTGCGCTCGACGCGGCTCGACGGCCACGCCATCACGCTGATCGCCGCCAACACCGAGCGCGGCCTGCTCTACGGCAGCTTCGCGTGGCTGCGCGCGGTGCAGCTCGGCGCCGACCTCGCCCACCTCGACGAGCAGTCGGCGCCCAAGGTCCGGTGGCGCATGCTCGACCATTGGGACAACCTCGACCGCACGGTCGAGCGCGGCTACGCGGGCCTGTCGATCTGGGACTGGGCCGCGCTGCCGGGCGGGCCGCGCGAGCGCTACGTCGACTACGCGCGCGCGAACGCGTCGCTGGGCATCAACGCGGCCGTGCTCAACAACGTGAACACGCGCGCCGAGATGCTGACCGCGCCGTGGCTGTTCAAGGTCGCCGCGCTCGCCGACGTGCTGCGACCCTACGGCATCCGCGTGTTCGTGTCGGCGCGCTTCTCGGCGCCGCTCGAGATCGGCGGCCTGCCGACGGCCGACCCGCTCGACCCGCGCGTGCGCGCGTGGTGGCGCGCCAAGGCCGACGAGATCTACCGCCTGATCCCTGACTTCGGCGGCTTCCTGGTCAAGGCCAACTCCGAGGGCGAGCCGGGGCCGCGCGACTACGGCCGCAGCCATATGGACGGCGCGAACATGCTTGCCGACGCGCTCGCGCCGCACCGCGGCCTCGTGATCTGGCGCGCGTTCGTCTACTCCGAGAAGGACGCCGACGACCGCGCGAAGCAGGCGTATACCGAGTTCGTCCCCGGCGACGGCAAGTTCGCGGCCAATGTCGTCGTACAAGTCAAGAACGGCCCGATCGACTTCCAGCCGCGCGAACCCTTCCATCCGCTGTTCGGCGCGATGCCGCACACCAACCTCGGGCTCGAGTTCGAGATCACCAAGGAATACCTGGGCTTCTCGACGCACCTCGCCTACCTGGGCCCGCTGTTCGAGGAGGTGCTGCGCGCCGACACCCACCAGGCGCCCGGGGCGACGGTGGCGCGCATCGTCGACGGCGCGCAATACGGCGACGGCCGCCCGACCTTGATCGCCGGCGTCGCGAACATCGGCACCGACCGCAACTGGTGCGGCTCGCAGTTCGACCAGGCCAACTGGTACGTGTTCGGCCGGCTCGCCTGGGACCCGGAGCTCTCGGCCGAGGCGGTCGCGCGCGAATGGGCCGCGCGCACCTTCGGCCACGCGCCCGGCGTCGTCGACGCGATCGCGCAGATCATGATGGGCTCGCGCGAAGCGGTCGTCGACTACATGACGCCCCTGGGCCTCGCCCACCTGATGGGCACGAGCCACCATTACGGCCCCGCGCCCTGGGTCGCCGAGCTCGCGCGGCCCGAGTGGAACCCGGTCTATTACCACCGTGCCGACGCCGACGGCATCGGCTTCGACCGCGGCGCGAGCGGCAGCGGCGCGGTCGCGCAGTACGCGCCGTACTGGGCCAGGCGCTGGGGCGACGCCGCGACGACGCCGCCCGAGCTGCTGCTGTGGTTCCACCATGTCGGCTGGGACGAGCGCCCGGCCGCGTTCGGCGACGGCCGCACGGTCTGGGAGGAGCTCGTGCACCGCTACGACGCGGGCGTCGCCGCCGTCGTCGCGATGCGGCGCGCGTGGGACGCGCTCGCGCCCGCGATCGATCCGCGCCGCCACGCCGAGGTCGCGAGCTTTCTGGCGGTCCAGGAGCGCGAGGCGCGCTGGTGGCGCGACGCCTGCGTCGCGTATTTCCAGTCGCTCAACCACCGCGCGCTGCCAGCCGGGGTGGTCGCGCCCGCCGCGACGCTCGAGCAGTACCGCGCGATGAAGTTCAGCTTCGCCGCCGGACGCGGCGGCTAGCCGCAGGTCGCATCGCGCCTCGCGGCGCACCGACGGGCGCAGCCATGTAGCTGGGTCGTTGCTTTTCGGTGCGATCTGCCCGCTATCCGGGAATGTATTGATTGGCGCCAAAAATGTTGTACGACAACATACGAGTGGTTGCGCTACCAATTGCTCGAAGAGCGTTGCAACGGTTTGTTGATCAAGTGGCCGGAATCGGCCCGATACAGGAGACAAGACATGCCTCAAGTCCATACGCCGCGGCGCGGCGCCTGGCGGCGCCACGCCGCCCTGAGCACGACGCTGCTGGCCGGCCTGATCGCCCAGGCCTACGCGCAGGACGCCGCCACGCCGCCGGCCCCGGCCGACTCCGCAGCGACGTCGAGCGACGCGTCGACGCAAAAGCTCGACACGGTCGTCGTGAACGGCTTTACGGCCTCGCTGGCCTCGGCCGCGAAGGACAAGCGCAACGCGACGGGCTTCGTCGACGTGGTCTCGGCCGAAAGCATCGGCAAGTTCCCCGACGCGAACATCGCCGAATCGCTGGCCCGCGTGCCGGGCGTCCAGGTCAGCCGTGACATCACGGGCGAGGGCGTCAACATCCAGGTGCGCGGCCTCGGCACGAGCTTCACGAAGCTCACGCTGAACGGCTCGTCGATCGCGGTCGCCTCGGCGAGCCTCGACGCGCAGAACACCAACCGCGAGGTCGACCTCGACCTGATGCCGGCCGACCTGTTCTCCAAGCTGACCGTCTACAAGAGCCCGACCGCGAACCTGCTCGAAGGCGGCAGCTCGGGCACCGTCGACATGCGCAGCGTGCGCGCGTTCGACGACCCGGGCAAGCGCCTGATCGTGCAGCTCGCGGGCACGGACAACACCGTCGCGGGCAAGTGGGGCAACAAGGGCACGATCGTCGCGTCCGACACCTGGAACGGCACGTTCGGCGCGCTCGTCGGCCTGTCGTTCGCGAACAACCAGGTCCGCACGACCGGCTTCGAGAGCGTCGGCTGGACCAACCCGAACCTGTCGGCCGCGCAGAGCAGCTCGGCGACGCGCAACAACACCGGCGGCGGCAACTGGACGATCCCCGCGACCGTGCCGGCCACGGCCGGCAACGGCCTGACCGCCGGCGCGACGATCAACCAGGCCTTCCTGCTCGCGAACAACCCGGGCGCGACGATCACGCAGATCGACAACGGGCTCGTGCCGCGCCTCGCGCGCAATATGGACGAGACGGGCACGCGCGACCGCCTGAGCGCCGTGCTGAACTTCGAGTACCGCCCGAGCGCCGACCTGCACTTCTACGTCGACTCGCTCGCCGCGCAGAAGAAGAACAATCTGCAGCGCGTCGACATGGACTGGGCGCTGCGCAACGGCGCCGAGATCCCGCTCAACGTCAAGGCCGACGGCAGCTGCGAGAGCGGCTGCGTCGTGACGCAGGGCACCTACGCGAACAGCTCGTTCTTCCTCGAATTCCGCCCGGTCATCGAGACCACCCGGCTCTACAACATCAACCCGGGCCTCGAGTGGAAGATCAACGACAAGTGGAAGTTCGACGCGCAGGCGAACGCCTCGCAGGGCAGCTACAAGCGCCAGGCGCCGACCGTGCTCGTCTCGACGCCGTCGAACCTGACGGTCGACTACACGAACACCGGCAATATCCCGACCTATAGCGCGAGCGTGAACCTCGACGACCCGTCGCAGTTCGGCTGGACGGGTGGCCGCGTCAACGTGCAGGATGAAATGCGCACGACGTCGACGCGCGGCGTCCATGCGAACCTGACCTACGGCGACGAGCGTTTCTCGATCAAGAACGGCTTCGCGTTCGACGAGATCGACCGCGCGATCCGCGCGACCGACAACTCGGGCGCCTGGCAGGCCGCCGTGTGCGGCAACCACCCAACGGTCTGGCTGCCGAGCCCGAACGGCGCGCCCTCGTGCAACGGCGCGAGCACGCCGGGCACGAACTCGGGCCTGTACCCGGCCCTCGGCAGCGGCTACACGGCCGGCATGACCGGCCCGGTGCTGAACCAGGGCTCGCTGATCCCGGCCTCGGCGCTGTCGAGCTACCTGACGCCGGGTCGCGACGGCTACATCACGGTCAACTGGAACCAGTTCGCGAAGGCCAGCAACTACGCCTATTACGAGGCCAGCGCGCTGCCGGTGACCTCGTCGGCGTCGGGCGCGTCGGTCGGCAATATCGGCGAGCAGGCCACCGCGATCTACTCAGAGCTGGCCGGCGAGGACCAGCTGTTCGGCCACCGCCTGCGCTACGACGCGGGCCTGCGCTTCATCCATACCGAGCAGACCATCGGCGGCGTCGCGACGAACCCGGCCGACCCGCGCAACGCGGCCCAGAACCTCGGCGACGGCGCGCGCTACCCGGCGCGGATCAACTGGACCTTCATCCCGAGCTCCTACGACAACGTGCTGCCCTCGGGCTCGCTCGCGTTCAACGCGACCGACGACGTCGTGCTGCGCACCTCGCTGTCGAAGACGATGACGCGCGCAAATCCGAACGCGATGCTGCCCGGCATCAACTTCAGCGACCCGTCGGCCGCGAGCGGCTCGGTCGGCAACACCTCGCTCAAGCCCTATGTCTCGAAGAACTGGGACCTCGGCGTCGACTGGTACAACGGCCGCGACGGCTATGTGAGCCTGACCCACTTCGAGAAACGCATCGCCGGCTTCGCCGAGACCGAGAACGTCACGATGCCGTTCGCCGCACTGGCGCCCTACGGCGTGACCTACAGCTCGATCACGACCCAGCAGCAGCAGGCGATCGACGCGCGCGGCGGCGCGAACGCCGCGTCGGTGATCATGTCCGAACAGGTCAACGTGCCCGGCGACCTCGACATCCACGGCACCGAGCTCGGCGTGCAGCAGTCCTTCGACCGCTGGCTCCCGGTCAAGGGCTTCGGCATGACGGGCAACGTAACCTACGTGAAGCAGAACTCGGCCGTGCCGGGCGCGATCGCGATGGGCGTGCCCAAGCTCAGCAACAACCTGACGCTGTACTACGAGCGCCACGGCTATTCGTTCCGCGTCTCGGAGAGCTACACGCAAGGCAGCCAGGTCGCCGGCACGAACCAGAACGGCGTGACCAGCGCGGCACTGTTCGTCGACCCGTACAAGCGCATCGACGTGTCGGCGCGCTTCGACCTCGAGACGATCCTGAACATCGAGCACGCGCCGCAGCTGTCGGTCGACGTCGGTAACCTCACGCAGGCGACGCAGCGCACGTACTTCCAGTTCGAGAACGCAACCTACTCGGAGTACAAGCCCGGCCGCGCGATCAGCGTGGGCCTGCGCTCGCAGTTCTGACGCTGACCTGGTCCGGCCGTGAAGGGGTGGCGCATCGCGCCACCCCTTTTTCATTGCCCCGGCGGCCCGCGGCGCGGGATTCTCCCTAGGAAATCGCGCGCGACAGGCGGCCCGGAAACGGGCGGTACAGTTAGAATGGTGGCGCTACCATTTGTTGAGTGGTAGACGTTCAAACGATGGCCCGGCAGGGTCGCAGGAGACAAGCAATGCCGCAATCCCCGCCTCGACGGGCCGCGTCCGCGCGGCGCCTGCGCGCCGCCGCGGTCGGCGCGGCCGGTGCCATGCGCAGGGGACGGGCGAACTGCTGATGCGGGCCCGGGCGCGCTTGGCCGACACTCACGCCTTGCGCGTGAGTGCGCGACCAATCCCTCCGAGCCACCGAACATGAACAGCAAACGCAGCAGCAGCCCCCTCACCACCGCCCGCGGTCGCAAGGTCGCGACGATCGCCGACGTCGCCGAGATGGCCGGCGTGTCGCCGATGACGGTTTCGCGCGTGGTCAACGGCGAGACCAACGTGCGGCCGGCGACGCGCGACCGCGTGACCGCCGCGATCGCGGCGCTGCACTACACGCCGAACCAGGCCGCGCGCGGCCTCGCGGGCGGCCAGCTGATCCGCATCGGCGTGCTCTACAGCAATCCGTCGGCGGGCTACCTGAACGAATTCCTCGTCGGCCTGCTCAACAAGGCGAGCCTCGCCCATGTGCAGCTCGTCGTGCAGAAATGCGAGGCCGACGAGCACGAGCGCGAGGTCGCCGAAGAACTGATCGCGAACGGCATCGACGGCCTGATCCTGCCGCCGCCGTTCTGCGACTCGCGCGTGCTGATCGAGCAGATGATGGCCGGCGGCGTGCCTTCGGTCGCGGTCGCGAGCGGCCAGCCCGACCCGCGCCTGAGCGCCGTCAGCATCGACGACCGCGAGGCCGCCTACGAGATGACGCGCCACCTGCTGAGCCTGGGCCACCAGCGCGTCGGCTTCATCGTCGGCCACCCGAACCAGACGGCCAGCGCGCGTCGCCTCGACGGCTACCGCGCGGCGATGGCCGACGCCGGCCACCCGGTCGACCCCTCGCTGCTCGTCCAGGGCATGTTCAATTACCGCTCGGGCCTCGACGCGGCCGAGATCCTGCTCGGCCAGGAGCACCGGCCGACCGCGGTGTTCGCGTCGAACGACGACATGGCCGCGGCGACCGTCGCGATCGCCCATCGCATGGGCCTCGACGTGCCCGGCGACCTGACCGTCGCGGGCTTCGACGACGCGCCGCTCGCGACGACGATCTGGCCCGAGCTCTCGACCGTGCGCCAGCCCATCAAGGCCATGGCCGAGGCGGCCGTCGACATGCTCGTGCGGCAGATCCGCGCGATCCGCGACGGCGTCGAAGGCGGCCGCGAACAGATTCTGATGGACTTCGCGCTGATCCGGCGCCAGTCCGACGCCGCGCCGCGGCTGCGCCCCTCGGCGCTGCCGCCGCGCCCCCAACCCTGACCCGCCGTGCCCAGCCGCCCATTCCCTGTCGACGTCGCCCTCGACGCGACGCGCGCTGCAGCCCGGTGCCGGTCTTTGACGACGACGCCGTGAACAAGGAGAAGAGCGCGTGAATACGCTGGGCATCGATATCGGAACTTCGAGCGTCAAGGTCGCGCTGGTCGGCGACGCCGACCGCGTGATCGCGACGGCCGGCCGGCCGCTCGAGGTCAGCCGCCCGCAGGCGGGATGGAGCGAGCAGCGTCCGGCCGACTGGTGGGCCGCGATCGAGCAATGCCTCGACGAGCTGCGGCGCGAGCAGGGCGCCGCGCTCGCCGAGGCCGTCGCGATCGGCCTGTCGGGCCAGATGCACGGCGCGACGCTGCTCGACGCCGACGGCGCCGTGCTGCGCCCCTGCATCCTCTGGAACGACGGCCGCAGCGGCCCGCAATGCGAGCGCCTGACCCGCGACTGGCCGGCGCTGCACGCGGTCACCGGCAACCTCGCGATGCCGGGCTTCACGGCGCCCAAGCTGATGTGGGTCGCCGAGCACGAGCCCGCGGTCTTCGCGCGCGTCGCCAAAGTGCTGCTGCCCAAGGCCTATGTGCGCTGGTGCCTGTCGGGCGAGTACGCCGAGGACCTGTCCGACGCGGCCGGCACGCTGTGGCTCGACGTCGCGCGGCGCGACTGGTCCGACGCGGCGCTCGCCGCGACCGGCATGCGCCGCGACCAGATGCCGCGCCTCGTCGAGGGCAGCGCCGTCAGCGCGACGCTCGCGCCCGCGCTCTGCGCGCGCTGGGGCTTCAAGACCGCCCCGGTGATCGCGGGCGGCGCCGGCGACAACGCGGCCGGCGCGGTCGGCCTCGGCGCAATCCATGCGGGCGACGCGTTCGTGTCGCTCGGCACCTCGGGCGTGCTGTGGGCGACGACGGCCACCTACGCGCCAGCGCCCGAGCACGCGGTCCACGCGTTCTGCCACGCGGTGCCGGACACCTGGCACCAGATGGGCGTGCTGCTCAGCGCGGCGGCCTCGTTCGCGTGGTGGGCCGGCGTCGCGGGCAAGCCCGAGGCCGAGCTGCTCGCCGAGCTCGGCGCCGACCCCGCACCGGCTCGCTGCTGGTTCGGCCCCTATTTGAATGGCGAGCGCACACCGCACAACGACGCGACGGTGCAGGGCGGCTTCCTGGGCCTGTCCGGCGGCACGACGCGCGCCGACATGACGCTGGCCGTGCTCGAGGGCGTGGCCTACGCGATGCGCGACGCGCAGCAGGCGCTCGCGAGCGCCGGCACGCAGCTCGCCGAGGCCGACGTGATCGGCGGCGGCGCACGCTCGGCCCTGTGGTGCCAGCTGATGGCCGACGTGCTCGGCATCCCGCTGCACCGCGTCGCCGAGAGCGAGATCGGCTGCGCGCTCGGCGCCGCGCGGCTCGCGCGCCTCGCGGCCGGCGAGCCGCTGGCCGCGCTGCGCAGGCCCGAGCGCTTGCACACCTATCAGCCGCGCGCCGAGCGCGTGATCCTGCATGCCGAGCGCCACGCGCGCTGGCAGCAGCTTTATCCGGCCTTGCGCGGATTCGCCAAGGCCTGAGCCCCGTTAACCAGTAGAACGCTGGAGACCTATGAGTCAGCGACTTTCCTTCGTCGAAAAGGCGGGCTACAGCGCGGGCGACGCCGCCGCGAACCTGGTCTTCATGACCATGGTGCTGTTCCAGCTGAACTACTACACCGACGTGTTCGGCCTCAGCGCGAACGCGGCCGCCGCGATCCTGCTGTGGCCGCGCCTGTGGGACGCGATCGCCGACCCGGTCGTCGGCGTGCTCGCCGACCGCACCGAGACGCGCTGGGGCAAGTTCCGCCCCTGGGTGCTGTGGACCGCGATCCCCTGGGCCGTCGTGATGGTGCTCGCCTACACGGTGCCCGACAAGACCTGGGGCTGGAGCACGGGCATGCTGATCGCGTACGCGGGCATCACGAATACGCTCTTGATGACGCTGTATTCGATGAACAACATGCCCTACTCGGCGCTCGGCGGCGTGATGACGGGCGACCTCAACGAGCGCACCAAGCTCAACTCCTACCGCTTCGTGTCGGTCAACGTCGCGCAGTTCATCGTCGGCGGCTTCACGCTGCCGCTCGTCGCCAAGTTCGCGCAGGGCCATGACCGCCAGCATGGCTGGCAGGTCACGATGACGATCTGGGCCGCGGCCTGCCTCGTGCTGTTCCTCGTGACCTTCCTGACGACCAAGGAGCGCATCAAGCCGCTCGTCGAGGACCGCAGCTCGCCGCTGCAGGACTTCCGCGACCTGCTCAAGAACGGCCCGTGGATCGCGCTGATCGGCTACACGCTGTTCCACTTCGCGATGCTCGCGCTGCGCGGCGGCGCGCATTACAACTACTACCATCACTACGCCGACAAGGTCGCGATGTACGACTTCGTCGACGGCCTGGGCCTCACGGCGTCGCCGACGAGCGGCTACGGCCGCCTGCTCGACACGCTCGGCTACATCGTCCACGGCACGCGCGACGACCTGTCGAGCTCGAACGTCGCCGACGTGTTCAACAGCCTCGTCAACATGGCCGGCTTCGGCACGACCATCGTCGTGATCATGCTGTCGACGGGCCTCGCCGCGCGCTTCGGCAAGCGCACGGTCGCCGTGACCTGCTTCTCGCTCGCCGCGCTCAACGCGTTCGCGATGTACCTGCTGCCGCCGGACGCGGTCTGGGGCATGCTCGCGCTCGCCGTGACCGGCTCCTTCGTCTACGCGCCGACCTGCGCGATCATGTGGGCGATGTACGCCGACGCGGCCGACTACTCGGAGTGGCAGACCGGCCGGCGCTTCACCGGCATGGTGTTCGCGACGATCGGCTTCTCGCTCAAGACCGGCCTCGCGCTCGGCTCGGCGAGCCTGCTGTGGGTGCTCGCCGGCTGCTTCGGCTACGACACCCAGGCGCCGGGTGCGGCGAACGCGATCGTCGGCTACCGCTTCTGCTCGAGCATCGGCGTCGGCTGCCTGTTCGCGGCCTGCGCGGCCTGCCTGCTCGCGAACCGCTTGAGCAAGCAGCGCACGCTCGACATGGCGGCCGAGCTCGCCGAGCGTCGCCTGCTGGCGGGCGCGATCCCCGCGTAAACACCGATCCCTCTTCCTGACAGCGCTTTCCTGGTCTAAAATGTTTGCGCTACCATTTCTCAGTCAACCCTTCCAAGCGAGTTCCCCATGAGCAGCGTCCCCTTCTTCAAGCAAAGCGAGCCCTGGCAATACGAGTACTACAAGCCCGAGCAGGTGGTGCTGGGCAAGACGATGGAGCAGCACCTGCGGTTTGCGGTGTGCTACTGGCACAACTTCGTGTGGCCGGGGCTGGACCCGTTCGGCGGGGACACGTTCCAGCGGCCGTGGCACGCGGCGGGCGGTGACGCGCTCAAGCAGGCAGAGGCGAAGGCGGACGTGATGTTCGAGCTGCTGCGCCTGGTGAACGCGCCGTACTACACCTTCCACGACCGCGACATCGCGCCGGAGGGCGCGAGCCTGGCGGAGTCCAACCGCAACGTGCGCCACATCGGCGAGATATTCGCGCGCAAGATGCAGGACAGCGGGCGCCGGCTGCTGTGGGGCACGGCGAACCTGTTCAGCAACCGGCGCTATATGTCGGGCGCGGCGACGAACCCGGACCCCGAGGTGTTCGCGTACGCGGCGGCGCAGGTGCACAACGTGCTGGAGATGACGCACGAGCTGGGCGGCGAGAACTACGTGCTGTGGGGCGGGCGCGAGGGCTACGAGACGCTGCTGAACACGGACATGGGCCGTGAGCTGGACAACCTGGGCCGCTTCCTGAACATGGTGGTCGAGCACAAGCACAAGATCGGCTTCAAGGGCGCGATCCTGATCGAGCCCAAGCCGGCGGAGCCGACCAAGCACCAGTACGACTTCGACACGGCGACCGTGTACGGCTTCTTGAAGCGCCACGGGCTGGAGAACGAGGTCAAGGTCAACCTCGAGCAGAACCACGCGCTGCTGGCGGGCCACACCTTCGAGCACGAGATCGTGACGGCGCAGACGCTGGGCATCCTGGGCTCGATCGACATGAACCGCGGCGACGAGCTGCTGGGCTGGGACACGGACCAGTTCCCGAACAACCTGCCGCAGGTGGCGCTGGCGATCTACCACATCGTCAAGGGCGGCGGTCTGGGGCAGGGGGGCTTGAACTTCGACGCGAAGGTGCGGCGCCAGTCGATCGACCCGGACGACCTGGTGGTCGCGCACGCCGAGGCGATGGACCTTTGCGCGCGCGCGCTGCTGGTGGCCGAGCAGATGATCGCCGAGGACAAGCTCGGCGGCGCGGTGCAGGCGCGCTACGCGGGCTGGGACGGCGAACTCGGCCGCAGCCTGAGCTCTGGCAAGATGAGCCTGGCCGACTGCGCGGCCTATGTGGCGCGCACCGGCATCGAGCCGCAGCCGCGCTCGGGCCAGCAGGAGCGGCTCGAGGCGCTCGTGAACCGCTACATCTGAGACGGCGCGCCCGCCCGCGAAGAGGCGAAAGGCGCGCGAGGAGACAAGGCATGAAGCGCAAGAACCTGGTGCTCGGCGCCCTGCTCGCGGCCGCCCTCGGCGGCGCGTGCACGGCCGCCGCGGCCAAGGGCGACGTGATCGGCGTGTCCTGGTCGAACTTCCAGGAAGAACGCTGGAAGCGCGACGAGGCCGCCCTCAAGGCCGCGATCGAGGCCGCGGGCGACCGCTACGTCTCGGCCGACGCGCAAGGCTCGAACGAGAAGCAGCTCGCCGACATCGACGCGCTGCTGACCAAGGGCGCGAAGGTGCTGATCGTGCTCGCGATGGACGCCCAGGCCGTGCTGCCCGGCGTCAACGCGGCGCGCCAGGCCGGCGTGCCGGTGCTCGCCTACGACCGCCTGATCCAGGACCCGAGCGTGCTCTACCTGAGCTTCGACAACGCCGAGGTCGGGCGCATCCAGGCGCGCGCCGTGCTCGCGGCCAAGCCGCGCGGCAACTACGTGTTCATCAAGGGCTCGCCGACCGACTCCAACGCCGACGTGATCCACGCCGGCCAGCTCGAGGTGCTCAAGCCCGCGATCGCGAGCGGCGCCGTCAAGGTCGTCGGCGAGCAATACACCGACGGTTGGTCGCCCGAGCTCGCGCAGCGCAATATGGAGCAGCTGCTCACGCGCAACGCGAACAAGGTCGACGCGGTCGTCGCGTCCAACGACGGCACGGCCGGCGGCGCGATCGCGGCGCTGCGCGCGCAGAACCTCACGGGCATCGCCGTCTCGGGCCAGGACGCCGACATCGCGGCGCTGAACCGCGTCGCGCGCGGCGAGCAGACCGTGACGGTCTGGAAGGACTCGCGCGAACTCGGCCGCACGGCGGGCCGCTTCGCCGTGCTGCTCGCCGAGCACACCAAGCCCGCGGCGATCCCCGGCGCGCAGGTCTGGAGCGGCGGCAGCAAGAAGCTGCCGATCGAGACCGTGTTCCTCAAGCCGGTCGCGGTCACGCGCGACCAGCTCAAGCTCGTGATCGACGCGGGCTGGGCCAGCAAGGCCCAGGTCTGCGCGGGCGTGGCCGCGGCGAGCGCGCCGCCGGCCTGCAAATGACGCCCCGCGCCCCGATGCGCTCGCGGCTCGACCGGCTCGGCTTCGACGCGCGCTTCGGCGCGCTCGTCGCCGCGCTCGCGCTGATCTGGCTTGCGCTGGCCTGGGCCACCGACGGCGTGTTCCTGTCGCCGCGCAACCTCTACAACCTGTCGATCCAGACCTGCGTGACCGCGATCGCGGCCTGCGGCATGGTCTACCTGATCGTTGCGCGCCAGATCGACCTGTCGGTCGGCTCGCTGATGGCCTTCACGGGCATGCTCGTCGCGTGGACGCAGACGAACTGGCTCGGCAGCGCCGGTGCCATGGGATGGCTCGTGTCGATCGGCGTCGGCCTGCTCGCGGGCCTGATCGTCGGCGCGTTCCAGGGCTGGTGGGTCGCCTACCGCGGCGTGCCGGCCTTCGTCGTCACGCTCGCCGGCTACCTGATGTGGCGCGGTGCGGCGTTTCTCGTCGCCGACGGCCAGACGCTCGCGCCGCTCGCCGACGCGTATCAACGCCTCGGCGGCGGGCAGGACGGCTCGCTCGGCCCCGCCTGGAGCTGGGGGCTCGGCGTCGCCGGCGTCGCCGCGCTCGCCGCGCAGACGGTCGCGAAGCGCCGCTCGCGCGCCCGGTACGGCGCGCGGCTCGCGCCGCTATGGGCCGACGCGCTCAAGCTCGCCGTGAGCGGCGGCGCGCTGCTCGCGTTCGTCGCCGTGGTCTGCGCCTACCCGGACCCGGGCAGCGACGCGGGCGCGGGCAAGGGCCTCGGCCTGCCGGTGCTCGTGCTGCTCGTCGTCGCGCTGTGGCTCGACGTCGTCGCGCGGCGCACGCGCTTCGGCCGCCATGTCTGGGCGCTCGGCGGCAACCCCGAGGCCGCGCTGCTCGCCGGCCTGCCGACCCGGCGCCTGCTGCTCCAGCTGTTCATGCTGATGGGGGGCTTAAGCGCCGTCGCGGCCGTGATCACGACCGCGCGGCTCGGTTCGGGCACCCATTCGATCGGCCAGATGGCCGAGCTCTACGTGATCGCGGCGACCGTGATCGGCGGCACCTCCCTGAGCGGCGGCAGCGGCTCGATCGCCGGCGCGATCGTCGGCGCGCTGCTGATCCAGACGCTCGACAACGGCATGGTGCTGCTCGACGTCGCGAGCGCGAAGCGGCAGATCTTCATCGGCATGATCCTGATCGCGGCCGTCTGGTTCGACGGGCTCTACAACCGCGGAGCCAGGCGATGAGCGATGTGCGCACCCCACTCGTCGAGGTCCGCGGCGTGAGCAAGCGCTTCGGCGGCCTGCAGGCCGTCGACGCGGTCGACTGCACGCTGTTCGAGGGCGAGGTCGTCGGCCTGCTCGGCCACAACGGCGCGGGCAAGAGCACGCTGATCAAGCTGCTGTCGGGCGTCTACCCGGTCGACGCGGGCGAGATCCGCGTGCGCGGCGTGGCCCAGCGCTTCGCGAGCCCGCGCGACGCGCGCGCGGCCGGCATCGAGACCATCCACCAGACCCTCGCGCTCGCCGAGAACCTCGACGCGCCGAGCAATCTGTTCCTCGGCCGCGAGCTGCGCACGCGCTGGGGCACGCTCGACACCGACCGCATGGAGCACGAGGCGCGCCAGGTCATCGCGCGCCTGAACCCGAACTTCACCGACCTGCGCAAGCCGGTCAGCGCGATGTCGGGCGGCCAGCGGCAGACCGTCGCGATCGCGCGCGCGCTGTACTTCGACGCGCGCATCCTGATCATGGACGAGCCCTGCGCGGCGCTCGGCCCGGCCGAGACGCGCATGGTGCTCGACACGATCCAGCGCCTCAAGCGCGAAGGCATCGGCATCTTCCTGATCAGCCACGACATGCCCGACGTGTTCGAGGTCTGCGACCGCGCGACCGTCATGAAGGGCGGCGCCGTCGTCGACACCGTCAACATTCCCGAGGTCACGCCCGAGGACCTGCTCGGCATGATCATCCTGGGCCGCAAGCGCGGATCCGCCGCATGACCAGCGAAGGCAAGCCTCCCTATACCGCGCTGCGCTTCAAGCGCCTGCTGCTGACCGGCGCGGCCGGCAATATCGGCCGCGTGCTGCGGCCGCGCCTGAAGGCCTATTGCGACGTGCTGCGCGTCTCCGACATCGGCGCGATGGACGCGGCCGGCCCGGGCGAGGAGGTCGTGCCGGCCGACCTCGCCGACAAGGCCGCCGTGCATGCGCTGCTCGAAGGCGTCGACGCGGTGCTGCACTTCGGCGGCGTGTCGGTGGAGAAGTCCTTCGAGGAGATCCTGCCCGCGAACATCGTCGGCAGCTACCACCTGTACGAGGCCGCGCGGCGCCACGGCGTGCGCCGCGTCGTCTACGCGAGCTCCTCGCACGTGACCGGCTTCTACACCCAGGCCGAGGTCATCACGCCGCAGCACCCGGTGCGGCCCGACGGCTATTACGGCCTGTCCAAGGTCTACGGCGAGGGCCTCGCGCAGTTCTACTTCGACCGCTACGGCGTCGAGACCGTGAGTCTGCGCATCGGCTCGACCTGGCCCGAGCCGGTCGACCGCCGCATGCTCGCGACCTGGCTGTCCTACGAGGACCTCGAGCGCCTGATCTGCGCGGCGCTCGCGGCCCCCGTGGTCGGTCACACCATCGTCTACGGCGTCGGCGCGAACGAGCGCCTGTTCTGGGACAACCGCAGCGCCGGCCACCTGGGCTTCCAGGCCGCCGACAGCTCGGCGCCGTTCCGCGCCGCCGTCGAGGCGCGCCAGCCGCCGCTCGACCCGACCCGGCCCGAGCAGCGTTGTCAGGGCGGCGCGTTCGTTATCAAGGGGCCGTTCGGCGACGACGCGCCGCAAGACTGATGAGGACCCCGCGATGAACCTCGGCCCCCGCATCCCGTTCACCCCCAACGCGCGCCTGCCCGACCCTGCCTTCGAGGTCCTCGATGCGCGCGGCGCCGCGCTGCGCCTGTTCTCGGCCTGCGTCGAGCAACTGCACACGGGCTGCCAGTGGAGCGAGGGCCCGGTCTGGTTCGGCGACGGCCGCTTCCTGCTCTGGTCCGACATTCCGAACGACCGCATCCTGCGCTGGGACGACTGCTCGGGCCAGATCGCCGAGTTCCGCCGGCCGTCCAACAACGCGAACGGCCTCGCGCGCGACGTGCAGGGCCGCCTGCTCGCGTGCGAGCACCTGACGCGCCGCGTCACGCGTACCGAACACGACGGCCGCATCACGGTGCTCGCCGACGGCTTCGACGGCAAGCCGCTGAACTCGCCGAACGACATCACCTGCTGCCGCGCCGACGGCAGCGTGTGGTTCACCGACCCGCCGTTCGGCATCAGCGGCGACTGGGAGGGCGCGCCGGCCGCGCCCGAGCTGCCGCACGGCGTCTACCGAATCGACGCCGCGAGCGGCCGCGTCGAGATGATGCTCGACGCGCTGCAGGGCTCGAACGGCCTCGCGTTCAGCCCCGACGAGCGCACGCTCTACGTGATCGAGAGCCGCGCCCGGCCGCACCGCCTGATCTGGGCCTGGGACCACGCCGCCGGCAAGCTCACGAACCAGCGCCTTGTCGTCGACGCCGGCGGCCCCGGCGCGCTCGACGGCATGGCCGTCGACGTGCAGGGCAACCTCTGGTGCGGCTTCGGCTCGAACGGTACGCCGGGCGCCGACGCGGCCGCGCTCGACGGCGTGCGCGTCTACGCGCCCGACGGCCGGCCGCTCGCCCATGTGCACCTGCCCGAGCGCTGCGCGAACCTGTGCTTCGGCGGCGCGAAGCACAACCGCCTGTTCATGGCGAGCAGCCATTCGCTGTACGGGCTCCACGTGAACGTGCGGGGCGCGGTGTGACGGCTGTGGCAGCAAGGACGGCAGCACGCATCGACAAGCGCGAGTTCGGCCAGCTCGCCGACGGCCGCCCGGTCCACGAGTACCGGCTCGACGACGGGCGCGGCCTGCAACTCGCGGTGCTCGACTACGGCGCGATCGTCAGTGGGCTCTGGGTGCCCGACCGCCTGGGCCGCAGCGCGAACGTCGTGCTCGGCTTCGACAACTTGCGCGACTACGAGCTGCGCAATCCGTTCTTCGGCGTCGTCGCGGGCCGCTACGCGAACCGCATCGCCGGCGCGCGCTTCTCGATCGACGGCCGCGAGTACCGCGTCGACGCGAACGACGGCGAGCATTGCCTGCACGGCGGCGCGGCCGGCTTCGGCCGCCAGCTGTGGCAGGCGGAGCCGCAGCTGCAGGGCGGCGTCGCGAGCCTGCTGCTGCGCTACACGAGCGCCGACGGCGAGATGGGTTTTCCGGGGCGGCTCGCCGTCGCGGTGCGCTACACGCTCGACGGCAACGCGGGCTGGCGCATCGACTACGAGGCGCGCAGCGACCAGCCGACGCTATGCAACCTGACCTCGCACGGCTACTTCAACCTCGCGGGCCGGGGCACGGCGCTCGACCACGAGCTGCAGCTGTTCGCGAGCCGCTCTACCGAGGCCGACGCGCAGGGCATCCCGATCGCGCACCGGCCGGTCGACGGCAGCCGCTTCGACTTCCGCGCGCCGCGCCGCGTCGGCGACGCCGAGGTCTTCGACCACAACTGGGTGCTCGACCACCCGCACGACGGCCGCATGCACCGCGCGGCGCGGCTCGTCTGCCCGACCTCGGGGCGCGCGCTGGAGCTCCACACGACCGAGCCCTGCGTGCAGTTCTACGCGGGCGCCTATCTCGACGGTTCGCTGCGCGGCTCGAACGGCGAGCACTACGTGCGCGGCGCGGGCCTGTGCCTCGAGACCCAGCACGCGCCCGACTCGCCGAACCGGCCCGCAGGCCCCGACTGGCCGTCGACGCTGCTGCGGCCCGGCGACTTCTACCGCTCGAGCACGCTGCATCGTTTTTTCTCGGTCGACGCCGAGCGCTGAACGGGCGTGAAGAGCCCCTCCAAGGAAAGATCCGCATGAAGAAGCCTCTGGCCCTGCCCTGTTCGGCCGCCGTCGCTGCCTTGGCCGCCGCGCTGCTCGCCGGCTGCGCCGCGACGCCGCCGGGCCCCGCCACGCTCACGCGCAACCAGCGCGGCGAGCAGGGCGGCTACTTCTACTCGTTCTGGACCGATTCGCCGGGCAGCGTGTCGATGACGCTCGGCGCGGCCGGCCGCTACGGCGTCACGTGGGACAGCCCGACGGGCAACTTCACGGCCGGCAAGGGCTGGGCGACCGGCGGCCGCCGCGTCATCGCGTTCGACGGCCGCTTCGACGGCGGCAGCAACGGCTACCTCGCCATCTACGGCTGGACCACCCACCCGCTCGTCGAGTACTACATCGTCGAGAACCACGGCGACTGGCAGCCGCCGGGCGCCGTCGAGCCGATCGGCACGTTCGACAGCGACGGCGGCACCTACAAGATCTACAAGACGCTGCGCGTGAACCAGCCGTCGATCCTCGGCACCGCGACCTTCGAGCAGTACTGGAGCGTGCGCACGACCAAGCGCTCGAGCGGCCAGGTCACGACCGGCAACCACTTCGACGCGTGGGCGAAGCTCGGCCTCGAGCTCGGCGACTTCGACTACATGATCCTCGAGACCGAGGGCTACCACAGCCGCGGCAGCGCCGATCTGACGGTCAGGTAGCGCCGGCTCGCCCATCCTCAAGAAGCAGGACGAACGCAGGCCGTGCGGCCCCGCGGCTTCACGGATCTGCCACAGACCGCCGTGACCATGGTCCCCAGGCGCGCCGCCTGACCTGGCCCCGGGAGGACTCCATGGCGATCGAGATCTGTGCCTATGCCAATATCGACGAGACGACGGTCGTCTGGCGCATGTCCGGGCGCATCCCGGGCTGCCTCGGCTTCAGCCTCGCGCGCGAGCTGCTCGACGCGAACGGCCGGGAGCTCGTCCCCAAGCGGGTGGACGTGATCGACAACTGGGTCGGCTTCGCGGACGACCCCGCGGCGCAGAGCGGCGCGCACAAGCCGAGTACGGTCTGGCCGGTCCAGCGCTTCATGTGGAGCGACTTCTTCGTGCCCGACGGCGCGCAGCAGGCCAAGTACCAGGTCTGCCCGATGCTCGGCACGCCGGCCGCGCCGACCTTTGGCGAGCCGAGCCCCTGGTCGGCGCCGGTGCGCCTCGGCACGGGCCAGACGCCGGGCTTGCGCGCCTACTTCAACAGGGGCGTCGTCTCGTCGCAATGGGTCGCGCGCGCGCTCGCCGAACCGGGCAAGGACACGCCGACGGCGCTGCTCGACCACAGCATCGCGACCTCGGGCGATCCGCTGCGCGAAGAACTCGGCGGCCATCTGCTCGTCCAGGTGCTCGCCGAGCTCAAGGCCGCGAACGCGGCCGGCCAGGAGATCTACGCGGCGCTCTACGAGCTAAACGACCCCGAAGTGATCGCCGCGATCGAGGCCTTCGGCAAGCGCTGCCACCTGATCCTCGGCTCGGGCGCCTACAAGCCGGCGAAGAACGGCGCGCCCGCCGTTCCCGACGAGAACGCCGCGGTGCGCAGCCAGCTGCGCCCGGTCGTCGATCTGGTCGACCGCATCGTCGCGAGCCCGCATTTCGCGCACAACAAGTTCATCGTCTTCTGCGACGGCGCGGGCAAGCCGCGCGGCATCCAGACCGGCAGCACGAACCTGACCGTCACGGGCCTGTGCACGCAGGTCAACAACGCGCTGCTCGTCGACGACCCGGTCATCGCGCAGACCTACCTCGATCGCTGGCAGGACCTCAAGAAGGCCGGCAACGCCTACCCGGCCTGGCTTGCCCAGCACGGCTCGACGCCGGGGCGCAGCGGCATCGACGGCGGCGTCAGCATGACGGCCTGGCAGGCGCCCGTGCAGAACTTCGTCGACCTCGCCGACGCGCGCAAGCTGATCCAGGGCGCGCGCCAGGGCGTGCTGTTCCTGTTTTTTAACCCGGGAACCCAGGGCACGCTGCTCAACGACATCCTCGCGCTCGACCACGTCAAGCTGTTCATCCACGGCGTCGTCAACGCCGACCCGGGCGGCAAGAGCAAGCCGATCCTGAGCATGTACGACCGCGGCACCGAGGTCGACGCCGACCCCGAGGTCACCTTGCCCGACCGGCTCGACGAAGCGCTCTCAAAGTGGTTCGACGACGAGGAGCGCGGCAAGATGGTCACGATCCACAGCAAGGTCGTCGTCGTCGACCCGTTCGGCTCGCACCCGGTCGTCATGACCGGCTCGCACAACCTCGGCCCCAAGGCGAGCTCGAAGAACGACGACAACCTGCTGATCGTCGAGAACGCACCGGGCCTAGCCTACGAATACGCGGTCAACATCATGAGCGTGTTCGAGCATTTCAAATACCGTCACACGCTGCACCAGAGCCAGAGCGGAGCCCAGCCCTGGCCCGGGCTCAAGGCTGACGACAGCTGGCAGGACCATTTCTTCGCGGGGCCGAACTTCGACCCGAGCCGCAAGCGCGAGCTCGACTTCTGGTTCGGCGACCTGGTGCCGGGCGCCTGACTCAGCCGAGGTAGGCGAGCAGTCCGTCGACGAGCGCGTCGAAGGCCGCGCGGCAGCGCGGGCTCGCGCGCAGGTCCTCGTGCATGGTGACCCAGGTCTCGAGCGGCAGCGCGAACTGGCGCGGCAGCACGCGCACGAGGGCCGGGTCGCGGCGCGCGAGCGGCACCTGGCAGAAGCCGACGCCGGCGCCCGCGCGGATCAGCGCGAGCTGGCCGAGGTTGCTGTCGCAGCGCAGCGCGAATTGCTCGTGGCGCAGGCCCTTCAAGGACTTCTCGGCCGCGCGCACGAAGGCCGTCGGCCGGTCGTAGCCGATCGCCGCGTGGGCGGCGAGGTCGGCGACGCGGCGCGGCATGCCGCGGCGCGCGAGGTAGTCGCGGTGCGCGTGCAGGCCGACCTCGATGCGCCCGACGCGCCGCGCGAGCAGCTGCGCCTGGTGCGGCCGCGTCATGCGCACGGCGATGTCGACCTCGCGGTGCAGCAGGTCCTGGACGCGGTCGTCGAGCACGAGCTCGACCTCGAGCGCCGGGTGCGCGTCGCGCAGCCGCGCGACGATGGGCGGCAGCACCTCGACGCCGACGACCTCGCTGCAGCCGATGCGCACAGCGCCCGAGACCGGGCCGGGGCCGCGCTCGGCCGCGCGCTCGAAGGCCGCGGCCAGGTGCGCCATCGCCGCGGCCGTCGCGCGCAGGTCCGTCGCCGCCTCGGTCGGCAGCAGGCCGGTCTGCGAGCGCGTGAACAGCACGAGGCCGAGCGCGCGCTCGAGCGCGGCAACTTGGCGGCCGACCGTCGGCTGGGTGATGCCGAGCGCGCGCGCGGCGCCCGACAGCGAGCCCGCCTCGAGCACGCCGAGAAACGAGCGGTAGAGCTCCCAGCCGATCTTCGTGGTCATGCATAAATGTATAGCTGCTTGATCGTGTTCGGCAATTTAAATTGTTCTGCGGGCTGCCCAGAATCCATCCCATCGACCCGTCCCGGGCCGACCCCAACGAAAGGGCATCAGCCATGAACAGCATCAACGACGGCCGCAAGGCCCTGGTCCTCGGCGCGAGCGGCGGCATCGGCGGCGAGCTCGCGCGCCAGCTGCGCGACGCGGGCTGGAGCGTCCACGCGCTGCAGCGCGGCGTCGCCGCGGAGGGCGCGCGCGACGGCATCACCTGGTGGCGCGGCGACGCGCTGAACCGCGCCGACGTCGCGCGCGCCGCGGCCGGCTGCGCGGTCATCGTCCACGCGGTCAACCCGCCCGGCTACCGCGACTGGGACCGCCTCGTCGTGCCGATGGTCGAGAACACGGCGGCCGTCGCCGCGGCACTCGGCGCGACCGTCGTGCTGCCGGGCACGGTCTACAACTACGGCCCCGACGCGCTCGCCGCGCCGATCGGCGAGGACGCGCCGCAGCGCCCGCTCACGCGCAAGGGCGCGATCCGCGTCGAGCTCGAGCGCCGCCTAGAGATCGCGAGCCGCCAGGGCGCGCGCGTGATCATCGTGCGCGCGGGCGACTTCTTCGGCCCGCGGCCCGGCAACAACTGGTTTTCGCAGGGCCTCGTCAAGCCGGGGCGTCCGGTGACGTCGATCGCGAACCCGGCCGCGCCCGGCGTCGGCCACCAATGGGCCTACCTGCCCGACGTCGCGCGCACCATCGTCGCGCTGCTCGCGCGCCGCGATCGCCTCGGCGCATTCGAGCGCTTCCACATGGCCGGCCATTGGGACGCCGACGGCCGCCAGATGGCCGAGGCGATCCAGCGCGTCGTCGCGCGCCGCAGCGGCCGCACGCCGCGCATCGGTGCGACGCCGTGGTGGCTGCTGCGCCTCGCCGCGCCGTTCGTGACGACGCTGCGCGAGCTCCAGGAGATGCGCTATCTGTGGCGCCAGCCGGTGCGCCTCGTCAACGCGCGCCTGCGCGAGGTGCTCGGCGAGGAGCCGCACACGCCGCTCGACCAGGCCGTCGAGGCCGCGCTGGCCGGGGCCGGCTGCCTGCCCGAGGCCAGGGCCGAGCGGGTCGCGACGGCCCGCTGACCGCTGCGGCGCGCGTAGGGGCGGCCCGGACTCCCGCGCCGGGTCGGCTCGACTATGCTGCTGCGCCATGACGAACGCCACCCCCCAAGCCCCGCTCGACGGGCGCGTCGCCCTCGTGACGGGCGCCAACACCGGCATCGGCCGGGTCACGGCGCGCGAGCTCGCGCGCCAGGGCTACCAGGTCTTTGTCGCGTGTCGAACGGCCGAGCGCGCCGAGGGCGTGCTCGCCGACATCGCCGCGGTCGGCGGTCGCGGCGAGTTCCTCGCGCTCGACCTCGCCGACCTCGACTCGGTGCGGCGCTGCGCCGACGCGTTCCTCGCGCGCGGCCTGCCGCTGCAGCTGCTCGTCAACAACGCCGGCCTGGCCGGTGCGCGCGGGCTCACCAAATCGGGTTTCGAGCTCGCGTTCGGCACCAACCATATCGGCCATTTCCTGCTGACGCAGCTGCTGCTCGAGCGGCTGAAGGCGAGCACGCCCGCGCGCATCGTCACGGTGTCGAGCCGCGCGCATTACCGCTCGCCGCCGCTCGACTGGGACGCGCTGCGCGAGCCCACGCGCAGCACGACCGGCCTGCCCGAGTACAGCGCGTCCAAGCTCGCGAACGCGCTGTTCAGCGCCGAGCTCGCGCGCCGCGTCGCCGGCCAGGGCATCACCTGCTACGCCCTGCACCCCGGCGTCGTCGCGAGCGAGGTCTGGCGCGAGGTCCCGGCGCCGCTGCGCTGGCTGATCAAGCGCTTCATGATCACGGTCGAGCAGGGCGCGGCGACGACGCTGCACTGCGCGACCTCGGCCGCTGCGGCCGCCGAGACCGGCCTGTACTACGACAAGTGCAAGCCGCGCACGCCGAGTGCGATGGCGCGCGACACGGCGCTCGCGGCCGAGCTGTGGCGGCGCAGCGAGGCCTGGGTGGCGCAGGGCGCCTAACGCTGCGGCCCGACGCCCGGCGGCCACCACCACGAGGTGTCGGGCGGTTCGAGCCGCTCGGGCAGCGGCGCGGGTGCCGGCGGGATCAAGCGCTGGTGGCTGCGCCGCACGAAATCGATCTCGGCCTTGTGGTGCTCGAGGAAGAGGTCGCGGAACGTGCCGTTGCGCGGCGCCGCTTGCAGGCCCGCCTCGATCGCGCGCGCGCCTTGTTGTCGCGCCGTACCCAGAGCCAGATCGGGTGGTCGTAGTAGAGCGCGTGGGTCGGCTCCACCTGGCTTCGGCCATGGGGGACGCTGCGGCGCGAGCGCAAGTATCAGACATCCGCGCATGGCCGCCCGGCAGTGCTCGATATCGCGTGGTCCAGCCGTCGGCGGTCGCTCGGACCTTGGCCGAGGACGGCGTCGCCGCGCGCTTTTGCGAGTTTTTGATAGGGGCGCGTAGAATTTTTAGGGTTTCTTTACGGCTCCGGCCGTTGCAATGAGGGCAGCGCTTTGCGATGCCGAGGCGTGGCCCCGAACCCAGCCGCAAGGACCGCCCCGAAATGACCACCGCCACCGCCCGGGCTGGCAGCCCCGCGCTCGCGCCGACGCTTCGCGGGCAGACGACGCTGGCCCTCGCGGCCCTCGGCATCGTGTTCGGCGACCTCGGGACGAGCCCCCTGTACGCGCTCCAGGAGGCCTTCCACCCGGGCCGCGGCGTGGCGCCGAGCGCCGCGAACGTGGTCGGCTGCACCTCGCTGTTCCTGTGGTCGCTGATCGTGATGGTCAGCCTCAAGTACGTGCTGGTGCTGATGCGCGCCGACAACCAGGGCGAGGGCGGCATCCTGGCCCTGTTCGCGCTGCTCTGGGGCCGGCGCGCCAAGGCGGCGCGCGGCCTGCCGGCGCGCAATGTCTGGCTGATCCTGGCCCTGGTCGGCACGGCCATGCTGTACGGCGACGGCGTGATCACGCCGGCGATCTCGGTGCTCAGCGCGGTCGAGGGGCTGTCGGTCGCGACCGCCGCATTCACGCCCTACGTGGTGCCGCTGACCGTCGTGATCCTGATCGCGCTGTTCGCGGTCCAGTCCAAGGGGTCGGGGCAGGTCGGCGTAGCTTTCGGGCCGATCCTCGCGGCATGGTTCGTCGCGATCCTCGTGCTCGGCGTCGTCAGCCTCGTGCGCACGCCCGGCGTGCTCGCCGCGTTCAACCCGCTCGAGGGCCTGAGCTTCTTCCGGCGCAACGGCTTTCACGGCTTCGAGGCGCTCGGCGCCGTCGTCTTGTGCCTGACCGGCGGCGAGGCGCTATATGCCGACATGGGGCATTTCGGCCGACGCCCGATCCGGCTCGCCTGGTACGGCCTCGCGTTGCCGTCGTTGATCGTCAACTATCTGGGGCAGGCCGCGCTGCTGCTGCGCGACCCGACGCTCGCCGACCGGCCGTTCTACGCGATGGTGCCGGGCTGGGCGCTGCTGCCGATGGTCGTGCTGGCCACGCTGGCGACGGTCGTCGCGTCGCAGGCGCTGATCTCGGCCGTGTTCTCGCTGACGAGCCAGGCGGCCCAGCTCGGCCTGTGCCCGCGCCAGCAGGTGCGCCACACGTCGGCGGCGACGCGCGGCCAGATCTACGTGCCGCAGCTGAACTGGCTGCTGATGGCGGCCACGGTCGCGATCGTGCTCGGCTTCCGCTCGTCGGACAGCCTCGCCGCGGCCTTCGGTCTCGCGGTCTCGACGACGATGGCGATCACGACGCTGCTGTTCGGCGCGCTCGCGCGCTGGCGCTGGCAATGGCCCTGGTGGCGCGTCGCCGCCGTGTGCAGCGGCTTCATGGTCGCCGACCTCGCGTTCATGGGTGCCAATACGCTGAAGTTCGCCGAGGGCGGCTGGCTGCCGGTCGTGCTCGGCAGCGGCGTGTTCCTGCTGATGTATTCGTGGCGCACCGGCCGGCGCCAGGTCGCGCGCGCGAACGACGAGCGCCTCGGCCTGCCGCTCGCGGACTTCGTCGACGGGTTGCGCGCCGGGCCGCCGCTGCGCGTCGACGGCACGGCCGTGTTCATGTGCGACAACAACCGCGTCGTGCCGACGATCCTGCTGCATCACCTCAAGCACAACCAGGTGCTGCACCAGCGCGTGATTCTTCTGAGCCTCGAGACCACCGAGGTACCGCGCGTCGACGCGGCGCGGCGACTCGAGTTCGAGGACCTGCCGCTCGGCTTCATGCGCATGAGCGGCAGCTACGGCTATATGGAGAGCCCCGACGTGCCGGCGCTGCTCGAGCAGGCCTCGGGCCGCTGCAAGGAAACCCTGTTCGACCCGATGTCGACCTCGTTCTACCTCGGCCACGAGACCCTGTCGCTTGGGCCCGGCCGGCGCTGGTGGCGGCGCGGGCTGCTGCACCTGTTCGCGCTGCAGCGGCGCAACGAGGTCGACGCGACCACGCATTTCGGCATCCCGGCCAACCGCGTCGTCGAGCTCGGGGCGCGGCTCGAGCTTTGACGCGCGCGCCGCCCGACGCCGTCTAATGCTTTTTACCTAGTGGGTGTTCGCTCCCGGCGGCTAAGCTCCGCGCAGCCCTCGGGGAGAAGAACAATGCATCTGCACGCCGGACTCCGCGTCGCGCTCCTGGGCGCGACTCTGCTCGCTCAATCTGGCTGGGCCGCCGAGCCGCCCAAGCCCGACGCCGCCAAGGACGCCGACGCGGCCGCGGCCTACGTCGCCCCGAAGGACGCCGTCACCGAAGGCACGTGGACCGACAAGTCCGGCCCCGCGCTCGCCTACCAGGCCGTCGCCGGCACGCTGCTCGTCGAAGAGAAGGACAAGGACCAGCTCCCCCCCGGCACGAACCCCAAGGACGCGCCGCGCGCGACGATGTTCTACGTCGCCTACTTCAAGCATGGCGCCGACGCGGCGAAGCGCCCGCTCATGTTCCTTTACAACGGCGGCCCCGGCTCGGCGTCGCTGTGGCTGCACATGGGCGCGTTCGGGCCGGTGCGCGTGAACACGGCCGAGGACACGCACACCGCGCCCGCACCGTACCGCCTGGGCCCCAACGAGGCGAGTCTGCTCGACGTCGCCGACCTCGTCTTCATCGACGCCCCGGGCACCGGCTTCGGCCGCCTGCTCGGCAAGGACAAGGAGAAGGCCTTTTTCGGCGTCGACGCCGACGCGCGTGCGTTCGGCCGCTTCGTCGACCAGTTCCTGACCCAGTACGGGCGCTGGAACTCGCCCAAATACCTGCTCGGCGAAAGCTACGGCACGATGCGCTCGGCCGCGCTCGCGCGCGTGCTGATCGAGCAGCATTCGATCGACCTGAACGGCGTGATCCTGCTGTCGCAGGTGCTGAACCTCGCGCACCTGGTCGACGCGCCGCAGCTCGCGCCCGACGACACCATGGCCTACGTGCTCGCGCTGCCGAGCTACGCCGCCGTGGCCTGGTACCACAAGGCGCTGCCGCAGCAGCCCGCGGCGCTCGAGCCCTGGCTCGACGGCGTGATCCGCTTTGCCGAGGGCGAGTACGCCCACGCGCTCGCCGCCGGCAACGCTCTCGGCGACGCCGAGCTGCACGCGGTGGCGGCGCGCATGCACGAGCTCACGGGCCTGCCCGTCGCCTATCTCGAGCGCGCACGGCTGCGCGTGTCGGGCCCCGAGTTCTCGCAGGCGCTCGCGCTAGAGCGCGGCGAGACCGTCGGGCGGCTCGACGCGCGCTTTCACGGCCCGGTGATCGACCCGCTCGACCGCGACGCGGCCTACGACCCGCTCGACAGCGGCATCGGCGCGGCCTACGTCGCCGTGTTCAACCAGTACGTGCGCGGTACGCTGAAGTTCGGCGAGGACCAGCCGTTCCGCCCCGGCATCGACGCGTGGCCCCTCTGGGACTTCCGCCACCAGGCCCCGGGCGTGCCGATCGCGCTGCAGCCCGACGTGATCCCCGACCTCGCGCTCGCGATGAAGCTCAACCCGCAGCTGCACGTGCTCAACCTTGGCGGCTACTTCGACCTCGCGACGCCTTTCTACAGCGCGCGCTACGAGCTGCGCCAGCTGCCGATCCCGGCGAGCCTGCGCGGCAATATCGAGGTCATCGACTACCCGTCCGGCCACATGATCTACGCGCACCGGCCGTCGGCGCTGAAGCTGCACGACGACATCGGCGAATTCGTGCGCCGGACGCAAGGGGGCAATTGATGCCGGGCACCGCCGATCCGCTCGAGCCGCTGCGCGCAGTGGTCGAGAAGAGCATTCCCTTCGTCGCCCACAGCGGCGTGGTGGTCGAAGTGCTGGCGCGGGGGCATGCCCGGATGCGCATGCCGCTCGAGCCCAACCGGAACCATGTCGGCTCGATGTACGCCGGGGCCTTGTTCACACTGGCGGAGCTGTCGGGCGGCGCGATCTTCCTGAGCAGCTTCGACCGCCAGCGCTTCTACCCGGTCGTGCGCGACATGAGCATCCGCTTCCGTCGGCCGGCGACGTCGGACATCTGGGTCGAGGTCCGCGTCGACGAAGAGGTCGTCCGGAAGGTGCAAGCCGAGGCCGAAGCCGCCGGCAAGGCCGACTACGAGTGGGAATGCGAGCTGAAGGGCGCCGACGGCACCGTCGTCGCGATCACGAAGAATTCATATCAGCTGCGCAAAGTGGGCACTTGATCTGCCCGCGCAGGATGCTTCAGACCAGCTCGATCTGCAGCTTGCGTCCGACCCGCGCCGCGTTGCAAAGCCTCGCTGGGGCCGCACCCCAGCTTCGCTTTGCGCCTTGCTCGGACTCGTTTTGATGGCAACGCATCGGGTCTCCGTAGTGTTGACAGGCCCTAGGCTCGACCCGTGATGCCTGTTGCTCACGACTTCAGTTCCTGCACGCGTTTGCGCGCCATCGCCAGCTCGCCATTCTCGCTGCTTGACCAGCTTCTTGTGGACCTCGAGCAGGCTGCGCGGCCCCGGACGCCGCGCCGGGCTCAGCGCCGCAATTCGAGGGATTCGCCGCGCACCGCGCGTGCGATCAGCGGCCACGTCGCCCGATGCGACGGCCGGAACCAGTCGAGGTGGCCGAGCGCACCGAGCCCGATGCTCGCCGGCGCCACCTGCAGCACGCGCCGCGGCGCCGCGGGCAGCGTGCGCAGCAGGTCGGCGACGGTGGCCGGCGTCGCGATGTCGTCGTCGCTCGCGTGCAGCACGTCGATCGGCGTGCGCACCTGGGCGTGAAAGTCCTCGGCCGGGCGGCCGCGCACCGCGTTGGTCGCGTAGCCGCCGGCTGCGCACCAGCGGCCCCAGTCGGCCGCGACGCGCGCCGGCAGGTCCTCGCCGAGGCCGATCTTCGAGGTCGGCGCGTAGCCGAGCAGGCGGCTGCAGACCGGCATCAGCAGGCGCAGGCCGAAGCGCGCGCGCAGCGCGAAGGCCAGGCGCATGCCGCCGAACCAGCCGGTCGACACGGCGACGCCGACGACGCGCGCGACGCGGCCGTGGTTGGGCAGCAGCCCGATCATCTGGCCGCCTGCGCTATGGCCGACGATCACGGCCTGTTCGGCGCGCGTGCGCGCGAGCAGCCAGTCGAGCGCGGCGACCTGGTCGCGCCGGCCCCAGTCGGCGAGCGACGCGCGGCAGTCGGCGAGCCGGCCCGCGCGCGACAGGCCGATGCCGCGGTAGTCGAACACGAGCACCGCATGGCCGCGGCGCGCGAGCCAGCCCGCGAAGCGCAGATAGAAATGCTGCCTGACGCCGGTCGCCGGCGAGATCAGCACGGGCAGGCCCGGCGCGGCGTCGCCGGCCGCTTCGATGAAGTGGCCGTGCAGTCGCTGACCGTCGGCGCAGGCGATCTCGACGCGCTCGGCCTCGGTTGTGGCGGCGCCGGGGTGGGGCAGGGGGCTTGCGCCCATGAGGGCCTTGGTGTCTTCAGTTCGTGCCAAGCCGGCGCACATGCTCGAGCCAGCGCGCGACCGTCTGCAGCTCGGCGTCGCTGAACGAGTCGCCGAGCTTGGCGTTGAGCCGCGCGAGCGCCGCGCGCAGCGCCGGCAGCTGCGCGCGGCCGGCCGCGCGCAGACACACGCGCGAGCTGCGCGCGTCCTCGGCGTCGGCGTGGCGCGCGACCCAGTCGAGCGCCTCCATGCGCTGGATCAGGCCCGACACGGCCGAAGGCGCGAGGTCGAGCGCCTGGGCGAGCTGGCCCATGGTCTGGCCGTCCGCGCTCGCGAGCGCGAACAGCACGCCGGCCTGGGCCGGCGAGGGCGCGTCGCCGCCCGCGGCCTGCGCCTGCTCCTGCGCGATGCACTGGTGCAAGGCGCGCTGCGCGCTGTTGAGCAGGAAGATGAAGCGGGGCTTTTGGGGCGGGGTCATCGCGCGACGGATTTATTTCGCATGCGAAGTATATGCGCGAAAGAAAGCGGCCGCCAAGGGCCGCCTTCTTGGAGCTAGGGCTTGGTGGGTGCGGCCGCCGCGGCTGCCGCCCTGAGCTTGTCCTTCTTGCTCGGTCGCCTGCCCTTGACGCCGCCGCTGCCGGCGTCCGCCGGCGCGACGTCCTTGGGCTCGAAGCCCGCGACCTGTTCGCGCGCGAGGCGCCGGCCCTCGCGCTTCTCGATCAGCCGGAAATGCGCCTCGGTCGTCGCGCTGACGAAGCTCACGGCCAGTCCCGACGCGCCCGCGCGCGCGGTGCGGCCGACGCGGTGCACGTAGTCGACGGTCGAGCGCGGCAGGTCGTAGTTGACGACGACGGGCAGCTGCGCGATGTCGATGCCGCGCGCGCCGAGGTCGGTCGCGACGAGCACGCGCAGCGCGCCGCTCTTGAACGCCGCGAGCGTGCGCATGCGCGCACCCTGGCTCGCATCGCCGTGGAAGGCCGCGGCCGCGAGGCCCGCGCGGTTCAGCTTGTCGGCGAGGTGGTCGCAGGCGTAGCGCGTCGCGACGAACACGAGCACGCGCGACCAGCTCTCGCGCTCGATCAGCGCGCGCAGCAGCGGCGTGCGGCGCGCCGCGTCCACGGCGATCGCGCGTTCGGTGAGCCCGCTCGCGTCGACGGCCTCAGCGGCCTCCGTGGCGATCGGTGCCGACGGGACGTCGACGCGCACCGGCTCCGCGAGCAAGCGCTCGGCGAGTTCGTGCACGGCGGCCGGGAAGGTCGCCGAGAACAGCAGGTTCTGCCTTTGTGCGGGCAGCCGCGCGAGCACCTCGCGCAGCTCGTCGGCGAAGCCCGCGTCGAGCAGGCGGTCGGCCTCGTCGAGCACGAGGCAGCGCAGCTCGGACAGGTCGAGTCCGTTCTTCGCGACGACGTCGAGCAGGCGGCCCGGCGTCGCGACGACGAGGTCGGTGCCGCCGCGCAGGCTCATCAGCTGCAGATTGATCGAGACGCCGCCGTACAGCACCGACAGCTTCAGCGGCACGTCGCCGAAGCGCGCGATCGCGCGCAGCGTCTCGCCGACCTGGGCCGCGAGCTCGCGCGTCGGCACGAGCACGAGCGTGTGCGCGCGCCGCGGCGCGCCGCGCGGGCCGAGCGCGGCGAGCCGCTGCAGCAAGGGGAACGCGAACGCGGCGGTCTTGCCCGAGCCGGTCCGGGCCGACGCGAGCAGGTCGCGTCCGGCCAGCGCGGCCGGGATCGCCTCGGCCTGGACCGGCGTCGGCTGCGCGTAGCCGAGCTTGCCGGCCGCCTGGAGGAGGGCGGGCGCGAGCCCGAGCGCCGCGAACGATGTGCCGCTTATCACAGCCGCCTCGCCTTGACCGACTTGCCCTTGACCTTGCCCGCGTTGAGGCTGCGCAGCACCGTGTCGGCGACGCCGCGCTCGATCGCGACATAGGTCGAGAACTCGTTGACGTTGATCTTGCCGATCTGCGCGCCCGCGAAGCCCATGTCCTTGGTCAGCGCGCCCAGCACGTCGCCGGGGCGGATCTTTTCCTTGCGGCCGCCGAGGATCTGCAGCGTGACCATGGGCGGGTGTAGCGGCTCGGCGCCGGCGGGGGCCTCGAGCCCGGCGAGCGGCAGCCATTGGCTCGTCGCGCCCTGCATCTGCTCGATGCGGCCGACGCTGCCCATCTCGTCGAGGCTCGCGAGGCTGAAGGCCCAGCCGTCCTCGCCGGCGCGGCCGGTGCGGCCGACGCGGTGCACGTGGACCTCGGGGTCGGGCGTGACGTCGACGTTGATCACGGCCTCGAGCTGGGCGATGTCGAGGCCGCGCGCGGCCACGTCGGTCGCGACGAGCACGCTGCAGCTGCGGTTCGCGAACTGCACGAGCACCTGGTCGCGCTCGCGCTGCTCGAGGTCGCCGTGCAGCTCGAGCGCGACGAGGCCCTGGGCGCGCAGCACGGCGACGAGGTCGCGGCATTGCTGCTTGGTGTTGCAGAACGCGAGCGTGCTCGCGGGGCGGTAGTGGTTGAGCAGCAGGCCCACCGCGTGCAGGCGCTCGCTCTCGGCGACCTCGAAGAAGTACTGGCGGATCTTGTTCGCCGCGTGGCGCTCGGCGAGCTTGATCTCCTGGGGCTCGCGCATGAAGCGCGCGGCGAGCTGGGCGACGCCGTCGGGGTAGGTGGCCGAGAACAGCAGGGTCTGGCGCGCCTTCGGGGCGGCCGCGACGACGCGCGCGATGTCTTCGGCGAAGCCCATGTCGAGCATGCGGTCGGCCTCGTCGAGCACGAGCGTGTTCAGCGCGTCGAGCGCGAGCGTGCCGCGCTCGAGGTGGTCGAGGATGCGGCCCGGCGTGCCGACGACGATGTGCGCGCCATGCGCGAGGCTCGCGAGCTGGTTGCGCACGGGCACGCCGCCGCACAGCGTCAGCGTCTTGATGTTGTCTGCGGCGCGCGCGAGGCGGCGGATCTCCTGCGTGACCTGCTCGGCGAGCTCGCGCGTCGGGCATAGCACGAGGCCCTGCACGGCGAAGCGGCGCGGGTTCAGGTTCGTCAGCAGCGGCAGGCTGAACGCGGCGGTCTTGCCGCTGCCGGTCTTGGCCTGCGCGATCAGGTCCTGGCCGGCGAGCGCGAGCGGCAGGCTCGCCGCCTGGATCGGCGTCATCGAGAGGTAGCCGAGCTGCTGGAGGTTGGCCTGCATGGCCGGCGGCAGCGGCAGGGTGGCGAAGGCCGGGGCGGACGGGGCAGGGGCGGGCGCCGGCGTCGCGCCGGACGGGGCGGCGCTGGCCTTGGGGTCGGTCGGAGTCATGCGCAATTGTCCGCTGCGGGCGGACTTTGCGGCAAAACGGCCCGAACGGCGGCCGTCGCGCGCCCTCAGCAGCCCGCGTCGGCGATGCCGGCCGCCTCGTTCATGAAGGTCGTGATCGGCACGGTCGGGGTGTGCGAGCTCAGCGGGGCCGTGGCGTCGTACTTCTCGACGACGACGAGGCCCGAGTGCGGCATCACGAGAATCCACTGGCCGAAGAAGCCCCAGGCCATGAACGAGTCCTGCAGCGCCGAGGCGGGCCCGCCCGGCGGCACCTGGGTCGTGATCGTGCGCACCCGGTCGGCCGGCACGAGCTGGCGGCCGTCCCAGCGGCCGCCGGCGAGCATCAGCTCGCCGACCTTGGCCATGTCGCGCGCCGACGGGTGGAAGGTGTAGGCGAGGTACTGATTGGATTCGGCTTCCAGGCCTACGAGCCCGCTGCATTGCGGACGGCCCTGCCTCTTTCGGCAAAAGTCATGTGCCGCTGCGGGGCTGTCGGGTACAGGCCCGCCTCCCTACATTCCCTTCATGGTCAGCGCTTCCGCTGGCAGCTTACTGAAAGGAATCATCATGTTGACCGTGGCGAGCGCTACCTCTCGCGCATCCCAAACCGCCCAAGCCGGCGTCGAACAGGATGCGCGCTACTACGAGTACAGCAAAGCCGCCAACCCAATCGGGGCCAGGCTGATTACGCGCGTTCCCTATCGCAGCTTCCTGCCGGACCTTTACGCCTCCGGTCCGACGCGGGTGGTGACGCTGGACTTGAGCCACGCTTTGGCCACTGACTGGCCCGCAACCGGGCCGGGCCTTTGTGCGCACTTTCTGCGCATCCTTCCAGGTGAGTCGCTTTCGCTCGATCCCAATGCCACCTCGATGGTGCTGTACGTGATCAAGGGGGCAGGTCAGGTTTTGCAGGGTGCGGCCCGTTTCAATTTCTCGGCTGGCGGTTTCATCACGATGCCCGGAGGCTCGGCCGTGGAACTGTCGGCGAGCGCGGAGACCGCGATCTATTGCGTCGACGACGAGCCGCTACTGCGCTATCTGGGCGCAACGGTGGCCGCTGCCCGATTCCGGCCGACTTACTATCCGCCGGAAGCGGCCCAGGCAGAACTGAGCCGGGCCGCTGCGGACCCGAATGCCGGTAAGCGCAGCCGCATCAGCGTGCTGCTCGGCAACAAGCACTTTCCCCAGACCCGCACCGCGACACAGACCCTCTGGGCTATGTACGGCCTCCTGCCCGGTCACTCTGTACAGAAGCCGCATCGACACCAGTCGATCGCACTCGACTTCATTGTCAAGGCTGCTGCTGGCTGCTACACGCTTGTGGGCCCCGAACTCGACGCAGATGGCAATATCGCGAGTCCTCAGCGGGTCGACTGGGTGTCGGGAATGGCCTTCGTCACCCCGCCCGGCTACTGGCACGCGCACTACAACGACACTGACGAGCTGGCACTGCTGATTCCGGTCCAGGACGCGGGCCTCCAAACCTATCTGCGCGCCCTCGACATCCGCTTTCAATATTGATCGCTGCGGGTCGCCTGCGTCCTGCGGTCTCGGCCGGCCCTTACACTGACGCGATGGACTATCTCGTAGCGATGCGTGCGTTCGTGCGCGCCGTAGACCTGGGTAGTTTTTCCAAAGCCGCGGCCGAGAGCGGCGCCAAGGTCTCGACCGTCTCGCGCCATGTCAGCGCGCTGGAGGCGGATCTTGGTGCTGCACTGCTGAACCGATCGACACGCGGCATCGCGCTGACCGAGGCAGGCCGCGCGTTCTACGAGCGCGCGACCCACATCGTCGAAGACGTCGACGAGGCCCGAAGAGCCACGTCTGCTCTGAACAGCAGGCCCAGAGGTTTGCTTCGCATCACCGTGCCAGGCGCTTTTGGTCGCCTCCACGTCATGCCGGCGGTCCCCGATTTTCTGAACCGTCATCCGGATATTCAGCTGGAAGTCGGATTCTCCGACGCCCGCGTGGATCTGATCGAGACGAGGATCGATCTGGCTATCCGCGTCGGTTCGCTGCCCGATTCGAGCCTGAAGTCGCGCCGCTTGGCACCGCACTATCGAGTACCGTGTGCCGCCCCTGACTTTGCACGCCGCCTTGACGGCCTACAGCAACCGATCGACCTTGCGACGGTCGAGTGTCTGACCATGGCCTTCAATGAGCGCTGGCACTGCCGGCGGTCGATGACCGCCGATGCTGCACACCAGCCAGTCGCCGTCACGGGCCGATTTCGCAGCTCCGACCTTCAGGCACTTCGGCTAGCGACTCTTGCCGGGCTTGGTATTGCGCTGCTCCCGGCGTGGCTGGTCCGCGAGGACATCAACAGCGGCGACTTGTCGCGCGTGCTGCCCGAATGGGAGTTCTCGATAAGCGAAGACTTCGATCAGGCGGTTTGGGCTCTCTATCCGCCCAAGAGGATCGTCTCACCCAAGGTCCGCGCCTTTATGGACTATTTGCAGCTGCGCCTGAGCAGCGCTTTGGCGAACGGTGGACTTTGACTGACCGCCAGTCGCCTGCAGGCCGTCAGCTGAAACAATTCCACCCGCGTCGGCCTGCGGCCAACGGCCTGTCATGATCGGCCACGAGCGCCCGACAGATCGCGCCACATAATCCCTCATGAAGCTCGCAGCCACTGTCCATTTCGACGGCGCTCAAGCGCAAGTCGCCGCCGTCACCTTCGATGCCTGGGACGCCCCGGAGGCGACGAAGACCTATGTTTCGCGCATCGCCCAGGTCGAGAGCGCGGTTCGCGGGCAGCTCGACCTCCGCGAACTGCCCTGCCTGATGCAACTGCTGGACGAACACAAGCTCGAGCCCGAGCTGATCCTTATCGACGGTTTCGTCCATCTCGACGCCGACGAAACGCCGGGCCTGGGCCAGCACCTGTTCCAGGCGCTGGGCGGCAAGACGCCCGTCGTCGGCATTTCGAAGACCCTCCGGCCTGGGCTGTCCGCGCAGTTCGAGGTGATGCGCGAAGAGGAAGCCAAGCCGCTGGTCGTGACATGCGCCGGCATCGACATCGGCGCCGCCAAAGTACGCGTGCGCACGATGCACGGCAGGAAGCGGGTCCCCACGCTCATGAAGCTCGTGGCCCGTCTCGCGAAGAGCCGCGACTGAGCCGCGCCTCCGGCCGTCGCCTCGCGCCCGCTCAAGCGCTCGCGATCCGCTGCGCCGTGAACGGCATCTGTCGCAGCCGCTTGCCCGTCGCCGCGAACAGCGCGTTGCCGACGGCCGGACCGATCAGCGCCGTGGCGGGTTCGCCGATGCCGCCGGGCTTTTCGGCGCTCGGCACGAGGGTGATGGCTATCGCCGGCGACTCGGGCATGCGCACGACCTGGAAGTCGTGGAAGTTGCTCTGGCGCACGCGACCCTTGTCGAGGTTGATCTCGCCGTAGAGCGCGGCGCTCAGGCCGAAGTTGATCGCCGACTGCAGCTGCGCCGCAACCGTGTCGGGGTTCACCATGCGGCCCAGGTCGGCCACGACCACGACCTTGTGCACGGCCGGCACGCCGTCCTTGATCGAGATCTCGGCGATCTGCGCCATATAGGTGTCGTAGCCCTCCATCATCGCCATGCCGCGGAAATGCCCGGCCGGCAGCGGCTGGCCCCAGCCGGCCTGGTCGGCCGCGGTCTTCAGCACATGGGCCATGCGCGGCTGGTCCTTGAGCAAGGCCATGCGGTAGGCATACGGGTCCTTGCCCGCGGCGGCGGCGAGCTCGTCGATGAAGCTTTCGTTCGCGAACGCGTTCATGTTGTGGCTCACCGCGCGCCAGTAGCCGGCGCGCAGGCCGGTGTCGTGGATGACCACTTCGTGCGTGGCGTTGGGCAGCGCGTAGCGCGGCACGGCGGCCTCGACCATGAAGGGGTCGAGCGTGTCCTTGGGCAGGCCGAACGCGCGCTGCGTGATCGACTGCGAGGTCACCCGGTAGGTCATCGCGACGGGCATGCCGTCGGCGTCGAGCCCGGCCTCGAGCTGGTTGAGCGCCATCGGCCGGTAGAAATCGTGGCGCGTGTCGTCCTCGCGCGTCCACAGCAGCTTGACGGGCCTGCCCACGGCCTTGGAGATCAGCGCCGCCTGGACGATGAAGTCGAGCTCGAGCCGGCGCCCGAAGCCGCCGCCGAGGAAGCTGGTCTGCAGCGTGATGTCCTCGGGCTTCATGCCGAGCGCGGCCACGATCGCGCCTTCCGCGCCCTGCTGGAACTGCGTCGGGCCGATCAGCAGGCATTTGCCGTCGGCGACCTGCGCGGTGAAGTTCATCGGCTCGAGCGCCGCGTGGGCCACGAGCGGCAGCGTGTATTCGGCCTTCACGCGCTTGGCCGCGCCGGCCATCGCGGCGGCCGCGTCGCCCTTGCTGCTGATCGTGAGGCGCTTGCCGCTGTCGGCCGCGGCGCGGATGCCCTGCCACATCGACGCGTCGTCGAGCGCCGCCACCGGGCCTTCGTCCCACTGCACGCTGAGCGCTTCGCGCGCGGTCTTCGCGTGCCAATAGGTGTCGGCCACGACGGCCACGCCGTCGGGAATCTGCACCACGTCGATCACGCCGGGCATGGCACGCGCCTTGGTCGCGTCGAAGCTCTTGGGCGTGCCGCCGATCACCGGGCTTTGCTCGAGCGACGCGTAGACCATGCCGGGCAGCTTCACGTCGATGCCGTAGACCGCGCGGCCGTTGACCTTGACGGGCGTGTCGAGGCGCTTCGTGGGCTTGCCGACGATCGTGAACTGCTCTGGGTCCTTGAGCGCGACCTTGTCGGGCACCGGCAGCGCGGCCGCCGCGGCGGCAAGGTGGCCGTAGCTGGCCTTCTTGCCGCCCGGGCCGAGGACCATGCCGTTCTCGGCGCGCAGCGTGGAACGGTCGACCTTCCACTCGTTCGCGGCCGCCGTGATCAGCATCTCGCGGACCTGGGCGCCGGCGACGCGCAGCTTCTCCCAGCCGTCGCGCACGGACGTCGAGCCGCCGGTGATCTGCGCGCCGAGCAGCGCGTTCACGTAGACCTTGCCGGGCGGCGCGATCGCGACCTGGATCTTGCGGATGTCCACGTTGAGCTCTTCGGCGATCAGCATGGGCATCGAGGTGTACACGCCCTGGCCCATCTCCGAGCGGGCCGAGATCAGCGTGATCGTGTTGTCGTCGGCGATGTGCACCCAGGCATTGGGCGTGTGCAGCGTGCCGGCGGCGAGCGCCACGCCCAGGCCGCCGGGCAGGCTCACGCCCAGCATCAGGCCGCCGGCGGCGAGCGCGCCGGTCTGCAGGAAGGTGCGGCGCGAGAGGCCGGCGATCGGGGTATTGGGGTTCTTCATGGCCGTCTCCTTCAGCCCTTGGCGGGCAGGGCGGTGGAGGAGTGACCATGCATCTCGGCGGCCGCGGTCTTGATCGCGGCGCGGATGCGCTCGTAGGTGCCGCAGCGGCAGATATTGCCGCTCATGGCTGCGTCGATGTCGGTGTCGCTCGGGTGCTTGTTCGTCCTGAGCAGGGCCGCGGCGCTCATCAGCTGCCCGCTCTGGCAGTAACCGCATTGCGGGACGTCGTGGGCGATCCAGGCCTTTTGCAATGGGTGGCTGTTGTCGTGCGACAGGCTCTCGATCGTCGCGACCTTCTTGCCGGCCACGAAGGACACCGGCGTCTGGCACGAGCGGATCGGCGTGCCGTCGAGGTGCACGGTGCAGGCACCGCACAGCGCCATGCCGCAGCCGAACTTGGTGCCGGTCAGGCCGATCTCGTCGCGGATCACCCACAGCAGCGGGGTGTCGGGTTCGGCCTGGACATGGACGGTCCGGCCATTCACTTGGAAGCTAGTGGTCATTCGTGTCTCCTGGGGTGTGGGGGAGCGCAACTAAAAGGAACCGGATGCCGAATGTACGCCTGGCGCTCGAATCGTGCCGGGGCTCTTAATATCGCGTCGTCGACGCGAGGAGCGCTTCCCATGACAGCAGACGTCAGGCCCGCCGAATTCGCCTTCGCCGCGTCCAAGGCCGGCGCAAGCGGGCGGCCCCGCGTGCGGGCGCGCACGCTCGCCGCGGCCGTCGCGGGCAACGCGCTCGAGTTCTACGACTTCCTCGCCTACGCGTTCTTCGCGGTCTATATCGGCCGCGCCTTCTTCCCGGCGGCGACGCCGATGGGCAGCCTGCTGCTGTCGGTCGCGGTGTTCGGCGTCGGCTTCGTCGCGCGGCCGGTCGGCGGCCTGCTGTTCGGCGCCGTGGCCGACCGGGTGGGCCGGCGCGCGGCGATGCTGCAGACGATCGCGCTGATCACGGTCGGCACGATCGGGCTGGCCGCCACGCCGGGGTACGCGAGCATCGGCCCGATCGCACCGATCGCGGTCGTCGCGTTCCGCCTGATCCAGGGGCTCGCGCTCGGTGGCGAGGTCGGCCCGTCGACGTCCTATCTCGTCGAAGCCGCGCCGGCCGGCCGGCGCGCGCGCTACGCGAGCTGGCAGAGCGCGAGCCAGGGCGCCGCGGCGCTCGTCGCCGGCCTGATGGGCCTCGGGCTGTCGCTCGCGCTGTCGGCGCAGCAGATGCGGGACTGGGGCTGGCGCGTGCCGTTCAGCGTCGCGCTGCTGCTGATCCCGGTCGCGCTCTACCTGCGGCGCGACCTGCCCGAGACCTTGTCGGCGCAGGCGGTCGGTGCGAGTAGGGGCGGCCTCGTCGCGCTGCGCCGCCATCGCGGCGTGATCCTGTTGAGCACGCTCGCGGTCAGCGGCGGGACGATCTCGACCTATCTGTGCACCTACATGACGACCTTCGCGCTGACCGCGCTGCGCATGCCGTCCGCCGTCGCGATGGGCGCGACGGTCGCGCTCGGCGTCGCACTGATCGCGGGCGCGCTGCTCGGTGGCTGGCTCGGCGACCGCGTCGGGCGGCGGCCGGTGATGCTCTGGACCCGCGTCCTCGTCGCCATGGCGACGGTGCCCGCGTTCGCGCTGCTCATGGCCTGGCCGAACGCGCTCACGCTGTACGCGGTGACGGGCTTGCTCACGCTGCTGACCGGCGTTGGCGCCGCGGCCCTGCTGACCGCGATCCCGGAACTGCTGCCGATGGGCGCGCGCGCGACCGGCCTGTCGCTCGTCTATGCGGTCGGGGTCTCGCTGTTCGGCGGCACCACGCAATTCATCATCGCCTGGCTGCTCGACCGGACCGGCAACCCGCTCGCGCCGGCCTGGTAGGTGGCGATCGCGAACCTGCTGACGGTGCTTGCGATCCGGCGGCTGCCCGAGAGCCGCGACATGCGCCTCGACGAGACCTCTTGCGGAAGCGCGTGATCGACCACTACGATGCGCTCGCACCCCTCAACGCCATCGACTGGCACCACCCCAAAGGACCCGAGATGATTTCCAAGCAACTGTTTCGCGTCGCCCTGATCTCCTTCGCCCTGGCCGGCAGCGGCCTCGCGCTCGCCGACGGCGCCGCCTCCGCCCCGGCCAAGAGCAAGGGCGGCACGCGCCAGAACCACCATTGCAAGCTGGCCGACGGCACGATGGACATGAGCAAGACCAAGAAGGCCTGCCTCGCCGACAAGGGCACCTGGGCCAAGGACGCCGCCGCGGCGCCCGCGGCCGCCGCGTCCAAGTAATCGGCCGGCCCCTTCCGGCGTAGCGGAGCATGGCCATGCGGCCTGCGTCGATGCGCCTGGCGGCGGCATCGCCGGCGCTGCACTTCTATCGCTGAGCCGCCGAGGCGCCGGCGGTTTCAGGCGCGTCGGTTGCGCTGCCGCTCCCGCAGCATGAACAGGTAGAGCCCTTCGACCTTCTCGCGCGCCCAGGGGGTCCTGCGCAGGAACTTCAGGCTCGACTTGACGCTCGGCTCGAAGGCGAAGCAGCGCAGCGGAATGCGGGCGTCGAGGCCGTCCCAGCCGTACTCGTCGTGCAAGGCGGTCACGATGGCTTCGAGCGTCAGGCCGTGCAAGGGATTGCGCGGCTGCGCGGGCGGCGGAACGGCGTCGGACATGGCGCGATTTTCACCGATCGGCCGGTTCGGGCACGCCGGCCGAGGCGAGCGCCTGTTTCATGCTTTCGAGTCGCTCGCGCAGCGCGGCGTTCTCGGCCGTCAGGGCCGCCACCTGCTGCCTGAGCGACTCGGCGCTGTCGTCCGCGGCCACCGCAGCCGGCGCTTCCGGCTGGTCGGCGGGCGGCTTGCGCTTGGTCTCGCGCACGCGCTTGGCGGCCTGCTTGAGCTCGTCCTTGCCGGCGGCGACGGCGGCCACCTGCTGCTCGGCGGGCAGGGTCGCGACGGCGGCGGCGGCGTTGATCGAGATCGTGCCGGACTTGACCGCCGCCACCAGCTCGGGCGCGGCCTGCTTCTGGATCTTCTCGATCATGACCACCTGGCTCGGGCTCAGCCGCGCGGCGCGCGCGAGCGCCTCGCGCGTGGCGAGCGACTCCGATTCGGGCAGGCGCACGGGCGGCGACGGTTCGGCCGCGTCGGCGGCGATCGGCGCCTCGACGGGCGCCTGCAGCGCCGCGGTGCGCGCGGCGCGCAGCCGGTTGGCGACGATCTCGCGCTTGCGCAGGGCCAGCACGCCGCGCTGGAAGTCGGAGACGCTGCGCCGGCCCAGGTGCTGGTCGATCATCCACAGATGGACGTCCTCCATCGAGGTGAAGCGCGCGTTCTGCACCGTCTGGTACGGCAGGCCGTGCTTGCGGCAGATGCCGAGGCGGTTGTGGCCGTCGACGAGCACATTGCCCCAGAGCACCAGCGCGTCGCGGCAGCCCTCGGCGAGGATGCTGCGCTCGAGCGCTTCGTGCTCGTCGGCCGTCAGGGGGGCGATATAGGCTTTCAGATCTTCGTCGACAACGATGTCCATGGGCGGCGCGGCTTACTGCGAGGCAAAGGGCGCGGATTGTAAGGACGTGCGCGCTAGAGCGCGGCGAGCGCCGGCAGCGAGATCGCGCGGCCCGCGGCCAGGCATTCCATCAGCATGCGTCAGCCCTGGCCGACGCGCCCAGCCCCAAGGCGGCTGTTCCGCGGTCCAGATGAGCGGCCGCCAAGCATTGGCCGCGCGTGCGCAGTGAGTGCAAAGGCCGCAGAACTACCGGGAGTCCGCCATGCCTGAAAGCTGATACAGCGGGTTGAGCGGGCCAAGCGACAACAGCTCGAAGCGCATGAGGTGGGCTCGCCCGAGCGGCAGTTGCTCCAGCATCTCGCGCGCTGCGGCCACGTCGGTGCCGTTCAGGACGAACACGACGCCCCGGCTCGCCTGCAGCGAATACCACTGGTCTACCTTGCCGTCGAGGTAGAGCCTGACCGTTTCGCGCGCTTCAGCCGGCAGGATGGCACGCAGCTTCTGCAGGTCCGCGTCGGGCGCCACGGTGCCGATCGCGAGGATCCTGGTGGCGACGATCCGGGCAACTGGCGAGTCCGCCGTTCCCTGCGCGTTAGCGGACCAGGCGACCGACAGGCCGGCCAGGGCGGCCGCCAACCGGAATGCGTACGAAATATTCATGACATGGCCCTCGTGACGGTCTGGACTATGTCGGCTTGCCCGGCTCGCCGGTAGTTGCCCGGAAAACCTAATACTTATCCGCCGCCGGCATCAATCGACGCCCGAGCTTCCTAGGCGGGATCGTCGCCGAGCTCTTCGGCCAGGAAGTCCACAAAGACCCGCGCAGCCAGCCGGGTCGCCCGCCCCAGTGGAAAGTACGCATTCACGGGCAGGGTCGTCATTTTCCATTCGGGCAGCAGCTGGGCAAGCGCCCCGCTACTCACTTCGCGGCGGCAGGCCCACGATGTCGTGGACGCGATGCCCAGGCCACCCAAGGCGGCGGCCAATGCTCCCGCCGTATCGTTCGTCGAGAATTTCGGGGCCACTTCGATGGACGCGATCCTGCCGTCTCGCTCGAATCGCCACGCCGAATCCTGCCAACCGACCGGTCCACGGACGATTCGATGCCGCTGAAGGTCCGAGGGCGCGAGGGGCGTGCCGTGGCGCGCCAGGTACTCGGGCGACGCCACGATGACGCGCTGCATCGTTCCGATCAGCCTTGCCGTGCCCGTCAAGTCCGGCAGCGTGCCGACCCGCAATGCGACGTCGATCGCCTCCCGGACCAGCATCATGTCGAGCAATCGATCCTCGAGAAGCAGCTCGACGTGAAGCAAGGGGTGTCGCTCCGTGAACTTCGAGAGCCTGGGCATGACGACGCGAATGCCCATGGTCGAAGGCATGCCGATACGGAGCCGCCCACGAAGCTCGCCCGACTCGCGGACGCTGTTCTCGGCATCGTCGACAGCGGCGAGGATGGGCTCGATGCGTGCAAGAAATTCGAGGCCGGCTTCGGTGGGGGCGACGGCGCGTGTCGTGCGAGACAGCAGGCGTGCGCCCAGTCCGGCTTCGAGCTCGGCGACCATGCGCGAGACCTGGGACTGAGCCAGCCCCGCCTCACGCGCCGCCGCAGAGAAGCTGCCCAGGCGTGCCACGCGGGCGTAAAGCCTCAGCGCATGAAGATCTTTGAGGGCCATGGGGACGCGCCTCCTCGGCAAGCGGCCGTATTCAAAGCGGCTTATCAGAGGTCGGCATATATATTGACGAGATCCGGACTCTACCGATGCTCCTGCAGGAGGTGACGAAAGGCGCCGGCCGCACCGGGCCCGGGTCCAGCCCTGTCGTGCGCCACCACCCGGATTGCGCCATCCACCATTGCTATCACCGCGCCCCGGGGCTGCTGGCCGAACCCATGGGCGTGTCCGCCGAGCACATCGACGCAAAGGCAGTCACCGACCCCTACTCGGCGGTGGCGCTCGACGTGCAGGTGCTTCGGGCCAGGCCGCGCGTATCCGGCGGCTACGCTGCTTCTTCAGCATGCCGCGCTTGTCGGCTTGGCGGCGCTGGCGACATAGGTGGATGAGCCCGCAGGGATCGCTTATGGCGACCTGTTCTGGCGGCGGCCGTCGTCATGCGCCGGGCGACGCTTGCCTGAAGGAACCCCTGATGCCGCGGCCCGCCGCTTCAGGCCATCGCCTGCGCCCGGCGCCACGCCCGGTAGCGCTTCGTCAGCTCGCGCGTGTGCCACTGATCGAGCAGCAGGCTGATCGACGGCCAGACCCGCGCCGACGGCGCGCGCCCCGCGCCCATGCGGTGCAGCTGGCGGCGCACCGTCGCCATGGTCGCGAGGCTCGCGAGCACCTTGTTCTGCCAGCCGACCGCGACCGGCTCGGCGACGGCCTCGGCCGCGCGCCAGCGCTCGGGCAGGTCGGGCGCGTAGGCGAGCGCGGTGCCGAGGCCGACAAGCGTCATGCCGCGCGCGAGCACCGCCTCGGCGACCGCGCGGCGGCGGATGCCGCCCGTCGTCATCAGCGGCATGCGCGCGGCGCGCGCGAGCTCGGCCGCGAACTCGACGAAATAGGCCTCGCGCGCGAGCGTGCGGCCGTCGGCCGTGCGGCCCTGCATGGCCGGGCTCTCGTAGCTGCCGCCCGAGAGCTCGAGCAGGTCTAGCCCCTCGTCGTTGAGCAGCGCGATCACCGCGCGCGCGTCGTCCTCGCTGAAGCCGCCGCGCTGGAAGTCCGCGCTGTTGAGCTTGACCGCGACGGCGAAGCCCGGCGCCACGGCCGCCTTGACCGCGCGCACGACCTCGATCAGCAGGCGCGCGCGCTGCGCGATCGCGCCGCCGTAGGCGTCGTCGCGGCGGTTCGCGAGCGGCGACAGGAACTGCGAGAGCAGGTAGCCATGCGCGGCGTGGATCTGCACGCCGTCGAAGCCGGCCTGCTCGGCCGCGCGCGCCGTCGCGGCGAAGCGCTCGACGATGGCCGCGATCTCGGCCAGGCGCAGCGCGCGCACCGGCGCGAACAGACGGCCGTGCTTGCCCATCTGCAGCGCAACCTCGGACGGCGCGTAGCCGGGGTTGCCGAGCGCCGCGAAGACCTGGCGGCCCGGGTGGTTGATCTGCATCCAGATGCGCGCGCCGCCGGCGTGCGCGGCCTCGGCCCATGCGCGGTAGGGCGCGAGCGGCGTGCCGGCCTCGAGCACGAGGCCGCCCGGGCCCGTCAGCGCGTCGGCCGCGACCATCACGTTGCCGGTGATCAAGAGGCCCGCGCCGCCCTCGGCCCAGCGTCGGTACAACTGGCGGCTCGCGCGGCCCGGCAACTGGCCTGGCTCGGCCAGCGACTCTTCCATCGCCGCCTTGGCGATGCGGTTCTTCAGGGTCTGGCCGCCGGGCAGGGTGACGGCGTCGAACAGGGGGGACGAAACGGACATGACAGGGCTTTTCGGCAATCGGAAAGCCCGCAGCGTAAGATTCAAGCCAACTTGAATGTCAAGCAGGCCCTGACGATGCGCATCGGCGAACTGGCCCGGCAGGTGGGCCTCAACACCTCGGCGATCCGCTTCTACGAGGCGAGCGGCCTGCTGCCGGCCGGCACGCGCGGCGCAAACGGCTACCGCGAGTACGGTGCCGACGCGCTCAAGCGCGTGCAGTTCATCCAGCTCGGCCAGCGCCTGGGCTTCACGCTCGACGCGCTGCGCGCGCTGTTCGCGCAGGCGCACGCCGAGTTCCCGCGCGAGCAGATCCTCGCGGGCCTCGCGCGGCGCCGCGCCGAGATCGCCGAGCTGCGCGCCGCGCTCGACGCCCAGGACGCCGAGCTCGCGCACCTCGCCGAGGCCTGCGAAGCCGGCGGGGCGCACGCCGACTGCGCCGAGCACGAGGCCGTGTTCGCGACGCCGGTCGCGGCGCCGAAGCGCGTCAGGCGGCGTTGACCGCAGGCGGCGAGGCTTGACCCGCGCGCAAGCGCACACCGCGACGGTGCGCTGGCCGAGCGCTGGCGCAAAGTGATTTGACGGGGGTGCATGGAACCGCCGCCGGGCATCGCGCCGAATCGGGTTCCGGGGGGGGGCAGCGGCTGCACGCGGGCCACCGGCACCGTCAACGCGATGCTGACCGCCTGCTGATCGTCGACGGCGCTCGCGGGGTTAGCATCGGCGGGCCCACCCGGACAGGTGGCGAGGAGGCCCATGGCGCCGGTCGCGAAGCGGAGTTCGGTTCGAGATGTGCTGAGGCTGGCAGGCGCCGCGCTCGCGGCGCTCGCCCTCGCGCCGGGCGTCGCGGCGGCGGCCGCCGCCGAAACCCTGACCGCCTGCGCCGATCCGCCGCCGTGGAACTTCATGGTCGACCGCCGCGCCGGCGGCGTCGAGCGCGCCGAGGGCAGCTTCTCGCTCGACATGCTCGAGGCCGCACTCGCGCGCATCGACCGCCACGCGCGCTTCGTCGCGATGCCCTGGGCGCGCTGCCTGCAGCAGGTCGAGGCCGGCCGGGTCGACTTCGCGCTCGGGGCCTACTACAGCGACGAGCGCGCGCGCCGCTTCGCGTTCAGCGTGCCCTACAGCAAGACGACGCCGCAGGTCTTCCACCTGCGCCGCCGTGCCTTGCGGATCGAGCGCATGGCCGACCTGCACCGCTACCATGGCTGCGGCCTGCGCGGCGGCGCCTACGGGCATTACGGGCTCGCGCCGGGCGAACTGGACCTCGGCGTGAACAGCCACGACAAGCTGATCGCCAAGCTCAAGGACGGGCGCTGCGACTATGTCGTCGAGGAGCTCGAGTTCATCGCCGGCTACAAGCGCATCGGCCGCGACTACCTCGCCGACCCTGAGCTCGCGCACAACGGCCTGCCCGACGTCGTCGCCCCGGCCGCGCACCTGCTGGCCGGGCGCGGCACTCGCGGCGCGGCGCTGCTGCCGCAGATCGACCAGGCCCTGCAGGCGCTGATCCGCGGCGGTGACGCCGCGCTGCTGTGGCGCCGCCACTCGGGCGACATCCCCTACCAGGCGCCGTGACGGCGCCGCCTTGCGCGCGGCCCGCTCAGGCCGCCGGCGCGTCGCGCAGCAGGGCTTCGAGCTGGGGCGCCGCGAGCGGCCGCGCGAACAGATAGCCCTGGCCCATCGCGCAGTCGACGCCGGCGAGGAAGTCGCGCTGCGCGGCGGTCTCGATGCCCTCGGCGACGACCTCGAGCCCGAGCGCGCGCGCCATGTCGACGACCGCGCGCACGATCGCGGCGGTGCCGCGCTGCTCGAGCGCGGCGTGGACGAAGGAGCGGTCGATCTTGAGCTTGTCGACGCTGAGCCGCTGCAGGTAGGCGAGGCTCGAGTAGCCGGTGCCGAAGTCGTCGATCGCGAGGCTCACGCCGAGCTGCTTGAGCCGCGCGGCCGTCGCGAGCACGCGGTCGGTGTCCTGCATCGCCACCGACTCGGTGATCTCCAGCTCGAGCCGTTCGGCCGGCAGGCCCGCGGCCGCGAGCGCGGCCTCGACCTCGGCGACGAGGTCGCCGCGGCGGAACTGCAGGATCGAAAGGTTCACGGCCACGCGCGGCAGGTCGAGGCCGGCGCGCCGCCAGGCCGCCGCCTGCACGCAGGCCTCGCGCAGCACCCAGGCACCGATCTCGTGGATCAGGCCGCCGTCCTCGGCGACCGGGATGAACTGCGCGGGGCTCACGGCGCCGAGCTCGGCCGAGCGCCAGCGCAGCAGCGCCTCGGCGCCGCGCAGCGCGCGGTCGGACAGGCGGTAATAGGGCTGGTAGTGGAGCTCGAGCTCGCCGCGCTCGATCGCGTGGCCGAGCAGCCAGCGCAGGCGCGAGCGCTCGCTCGCCTCGACGTTCATCTGCGGGTCGTAGAAGCGGTAGGCATTGCGGCCGGCCGCCTTGGCGCGGTACATCGCGGTGTCGGCGCACTGCATCAGCGCGTCGAAATCCTGGCCGTCCTGCGGGTACATCGCGATGCCGAGCGACAGCGACATCGGCAGCTCGTGGCCGGCAATCGTCGTGCGGCCGTTCGAGATCGTCATGATGCGCTCGACCGCGTGGACCACCGCCGCCGGCGAGTCGACCTCGGACAGCAGGATCGTGAACTCGTCGCCGCCCTGGCGGCAGACCGTGTCCTGCTCGCGCAGCACCTGCGCGAACGCCTGCGCGACATGGCGCAGCAGCGCGTCGCCGGTCGCGTGGCCGAGCGTGTCGTTGACCTCCTTGAACTGGTCGAGGTCGATGAACAGCAGCGCGAGCCGGCCCTGGTGGCGCTGTGCGTGCGCGAGCGCCTGGGCGACGCGGTCGCGCAGCAGCGTGCGGTTCGGCAGGCCCGTCAGCGGGTCGTGGTGGGCGAGGTGCTGGAGCTGGGCGCGGCCCTCGGCGACCGCGCGCTCGGCGTCGAGCGCGCGGTCGCGGTCGCGCAGCTGCTGGGTCTGGCGCACGATCGCGCAGATGAGCACGAGCAGGCTCAGGCCCAGCAGCGGCGCGCGCGCGTCGCGCGCGATGCCGACGACGCCGAGCCCGATGACGCCGAGCGCGGCCGAGGTGAACGCGACCATCGCGAGCGGGATCAGGCGCAGCAACGCCTCGCACAGGCGGTCGTAGCGCGGCGACGCGTCGCGACCCGGCTGCCAACGCGCCGCGCCCCAGCCGAGCAGCAGGGCGAGCACCGAGAACAGCAGGTTCAGCGCGCCGCCCGAGTGCAGCTCGCCCTGCAGGAACGCGAGGTTCCAGGCCAGCCACAGGCCGCCGTAGCCGAGCAGGCCGCCGACGACGGCGACGGCCGCGCGGGTCGGGCGCTCGCGCAGGTGCAGCAGCGCGACGCCGCCGGCCGCGGCGGCCGAGACCATGCAGACCGGGTAGGCCGTGAGCACCGCGAACGCGAGGCCGCCGACCTGCGCCGCGTGCGGCAGGTACAGCGCGAGCGTGAACGCGAGCACGGCGAGGCCGAAGCCGCCGACGTCGAGGATCACGGCCTGCCATTGCGCGCGCGGCAGGGCGTCGCCGACCATGCCCGCGAAGCCGAACGCGAAGCAGGGGCCGAGCAGCAGGTAGAGCAGGTTCGGGATGCCCGGGAACGGGTTCCAGCCGATCACATAGGCCTGCAGGTCCCACAGCAACTGACCGGCGGCGAGCAGGATCAGGCCGCCCGCGAAGCGGTCGCGCACGACGCGCACCTGACCCGTCGCCGCGCGTGCGGCGCGCCACGCGAGCCAGGCCGCCGTGCAGAACGCGCAGGTCCAGTGGACGCTGTCGAGCGTCGGCGCCCAGTCGGACGCGGGCCGGATCGCGGCGAGCGTCCACGCAAGGACGACGACGGCGCTGCAGGCGAGCAGCGCCTTGAGCGCAGCGCGCGGCCGCGCCGGGGTCGACAGATTGTTCACGGGCTCCCGTTCGGTCGGAGGGGAGCGCCAGTCTAAGGGCTGCGTCGGCGCCGCCCCTCACGCCGGTCCGGCGCCCGTCAGCGTCGAGCCCGCCAGCCGTGCCGCTGCAGCCACAGGTACAGGCCGCTGCCGAGCACGACCAGGGTCGCGAGGTCGAGCGCGGCCCACAGCAGCTTGAGCGGCAGGCCGCCGTAGTCGCCGAAGTGCAGCGGCTGCGACAGCATCAGCGCGCCCAGCGTCCAGGGCAGCGGCGGCGCGGCCGTGGCCGCGCCCGTGCGCGCGTCGACGCGCACGGGCTGGAGCAGGCGCGCGGTCAGCGGCGTCGCGCCGCGCATGAAGAAAGTATCGTGGTGCGGGCTCGAGTACGCGGCGCCCGGGAACGCGACGAACGCGAGCCGCGTGCCCGGCGCTGCGGCCTGCGCGGCCGCGAGCGTCGCCGCGTACGGCACGCGCGCGCCGAGCGGGGCCGCCCGCGCGGCGCGGTCCGGGCCGAGCAGCGCGGCGACCTCCGCGTCCTGCCAATGCTTGACCGCGAGGTCGGCCCAGGTATTGATCATGCCGGTCGCGCCGACCACGAAGCACCAGACCAGCGTCGCCACGCCGAGCAGGTTGTGCAGGTCGAGCCAGCGGATCCGCGCCGCGCGCGCGCGCCGCACCGTGCCGAACGCGCGCCGGCCGATATAGGGCGCGTAGAGCAGCGCGCCGCTGACGAGCGCGACGAGCAGCAGCAGGCCCATGACGCCGAGGAAGAGCTTGCCGCCCTGGCCCGCGAACAGGTCGGTGTGCAGGCGCAGCATCAGGTCCATGAAGCCGCGGCCGACGTGGTACTCGCCGAGCACGCGGCCGGTGCGCGCGTCGACCGCGATCGACTTGAAGTCGAAGGTCGGCGCGAGCGTCGGCGTCAGCGTGACCGACCACAGGCGCGCGTCCCCGCGCGGCTGGGACGCGTACTGGACGACGCGGTCGGGGTAGCGCGCGCGCGCCGCGGCGAGCACCGCGTCGAGGCTCGCGCGCGGCGCCGCCACCTCTCCCGCCTGTGGCGTGTTCAGTGCCGGCGGCGTGAACGCGTTGCCGGTCAGGTGGTCGATCTCGTCGTGAAAGATCAGCGGCAGGCCGGTCAGGCACAGCAGCAGCATGAACGACGTGCAGGCCAGGCTGCTCCAGGTATGCAGCCAGCTCCAGACGCGGAGCGCGCGCGGACTCGGCATCGGGATCCTGCTTAGAAGTCCGCGCTGAGGCTCAGGCTGAACGTGCGCGGCGCGCCGATCACGAGGTAGCCCTGGTTCGGGTAGCCGCCGGCCGAGGCCCAGTAGCGCTTGTTCGTCGCGTTGTCGAGGCGCGCGCGCAGCGTCATCAGCGTGTTGCCGACCTCGAACGCGTAGCGCGCGCCGAGGTCGAGGCGGGTCCACGCGGGCACCGGCAGGGTGTTCGCGCTGTCGGCGTAGACGCCGCCCGTGTAGACGACGCGGCCGTCGACGGCGAGGCCCTCGAGCCCGTGGGCTTCCCATTCGCTGCCGAGCGTCGCCTGCGTGCGTGGGATGCCGAGCGTGCGCCGGCCCTCGGTCGTCGCGTCGCCGGTGTGTTCCTGGCGCGTTTCGAGCAGGGTCAGGCCGCCGAGCAGCTTGAGGCCGCGCGCGAGCTCGCCGTAGGTGTTGAGCTCGATGCCGCGATGCCGGTCCTCGCCCTGCTGCTGGACCGCGCCGAACGCGAGCGGGCGCGGTTTGCTCGTCGTGAACGCGGCGGCGCTGAAGCCGATGCGGCCCGCGTCGACCTTGAGGCCGACCTCCTGCTGGCGCGACACATGGGGCGCGAGCGTGTGCTCGGGCTGGCCGCTGTTGGCCGCGACCGTGTCGCCCTGGCTCAGGCCCTCGATGTCGTTCGCGTAGACGGAGAAGTGCTTGTCGATCTTGTAGACGGCGCCGAGCACCGGGCTCGGGCGGTTCTTCGCGTAGGGCGTCAGCGCGCCGCTGTCGTAGGCGTAGCTGTCGAAGCGCAGCTTCTGCCAGCGCAGGCCCAGGGTCAGCAGCAGGCGGTCGTCGAGCAGGGTCAGCGTGTCGCCGAACACGAGGCTCGTGAGCTGGGTGTGCGAGGTCAGCTGCGGGTCGGCCATGTCGTTGCCGGCGAACGCGCCCGCCGTGAACGCGGGCAGCGCCGTGTAGGTCGGCGCGTAGAGGCTGGTCGCCTGGGTGTTGAAGTAATCCCACACGTAGGCGGCGTGGTTGTGGTCGTCGAACAGCGCGAGCGAGGCGACCCACTCGTTCTTCACGCCGCCGAGCTCGGCCGTGCCGCGCACGCCGAGCTCGCCGGTGCGCACGTCTTCCTTGCGCACGTTGTCGAAGCGCGAGGTCGTGCCGGCGCCGGTCTGGGCGTTCGTCAGCGTGAGGTTGGCGAGCGAGTTGTCCTCGTCGTTGTGGCGCAAGCCCGCGGCGGCCCAGGCCGTGACCGCGCGGTTCAGGTCCCATTCGGCGCGGAAGGTGCCGAACAGGTCGCGCTCGTTCGAATAGCTCCAGGGCTGGGCGAAGTTCGCGTCGGCCTGCGGCAGGGCCGGCAGCGCCGTCAGGCCCGGCGCAAGCGTGATGCTCGTGCGCGTGCGCTGGAGCTCGTTGTCCTGCCAGCCGAGGTCGGCCGACAGGCGCACGTCGCGGCTGTGCCAGTCGGCGCCGACCGCGAGCAGGCCGAGCTTGTTCTTCTCTTCCTTGACGGCCGTGCCGCCGGCGCGCGCGGCCGCATTGACGCGCAGGCCGGTCGCGTTGTCGGGGCCGAAGCGGCGCGCGACGTCGACCGAGGCCTCGCGCGCGCCGCCGCTGCCGATGCCGACCGTCACGCGGCTCAGCGGCTCGTTCGGTGCACGTTTCGGCAGCAGGTTGATATTGCCGCCGATGCCGCCGCCGTTGGGGCTCGCGCCCATCAGGAACGCCGACGCGCCGCGCAGCACCTCGACGCGCTCGAACAGCTCGGTCGCGATGTACTGGCGCGGCAGCAGGCTGTACAGGCCGTTGTAGGCGACGTCGTCCGAGCTCAGGATGAAGCCGCGGATGAAATAGGTCTCCTGGAAGTTGCCGTAGCCACGCGCGACGCGCACGCCCGGGTCGTTCTGCAGCACGTCGGCGACGCTCCTGGCCTGGCGGTCCTGGATCAGCTCGTTCGTGTACGCGGTGATGCTGAACGGCGTGTCGAGGTTGTCCTGGGTGCCGAGGATGCCGGCGCGGCCGCCGCGCGCGACCTGGTTGCCCGCGTAGTTCTTCGCGAGGCCCTTGGCCGACGCGTCGGCGCTGGCCGTGACGGTGACGGTCTCGAGCTGTTCGGTCGCGGCGGGGACGGCCGTGTCGGCGCGGCTCAGCAGGGGCAGGCAGGCGAGCAGGGCGGCCACGGCGGTCGGGGCCAGCGCGGGCAGGGCGGATTTCTTGTTCATGTCGGGGGAGTATTAAAGACGATTCAGGACGCGCGGCGCGGCGCGCAGCAGGCGAAACGGACGATCTGGACCACCGGCAGGCCCAGCGCGAACCAGGACCAGACCCGGCCCGGGCCGTCCGACACCAGCGCGGCGACGAGGCCGCTCGCCGTCAGCAGGCCCAGCGCGATCGGCCAGGCCCAAAGGTGGACCCAGGCCGGGCGAGCCGGTGGCGGTGGACGGGGTTGGGTGTCTGACATTTGAATGAGAATGACAATAAGTCTCATTATTGTCTAAATACGGGACAAAGCCGCTATGGCTTCGGCCGCGCGCTTTTCCTGCACACTGGCCGGACCATGGCCGACGACGCTTCCCCCTTCCTCCGTTTCGACAACAGCTTTGCCCGCGAGATGGCGGGCTTTTACGCGGCCGCGAACCCGGAAGCCGCGCCCGCACCGCACCTCGTGCGCCTGAACGTCGCGCTGGCAGCCGAGCTCGGCGCGCCCGGGCTCGCCGAACGCCCGGCCGGCGAGCTCGCCGCGCTGTTCGCGGGCAACGCGCCGCCGGCCGGCGCGGCGCCGCTGGCCCAGGCCTACGCGGGCCACCAGTTCGGCGGCTTCTCGCCCTCGCTCGGCGACGGCCGCGCGCTGCTGCTCGGCGAGGTCGTCGACGTTCACGGCCGGCGTCGCGACATCGCTTTCAAGGGCAGCGGCCGTACGCCGTTCTCGCGCCGCGGCGACGGCCGTGCGGCGCTCGGCCCGATGCTGCGCGAATACCTGCTCGGCGAGGCGATGCACGGCCTCGGCATCCCGACGACGCGCGCGCTCGCCGTCGTCGCGACCGGCGAGACCGTGCGGCGCGAGCGGCCGCTGCCCGGCGCCGTGCTCACGCGCGTCGCGGCGAGCCATCTGCGCGTCGGCACCTTCGAGTTCTTCGCCGCGCGCGGCGAGACCGAGAGGCTGCGCCGGCTCGCCGACTACGCGATTGCGCGCCACGATCCGGGCCTCGTCGGCATCGCAGGTGCCGGCGCGCGCTATCTGGCCTGGCTCGAGGCCGTCGGCGAGCGCCAGGCCCGGCTGATCGCGCAATGGATGGGCGCGGGCTTCATCCACGGCGTGATGAACACCGACAACGCGACGCTGTCGGGCGAGACGATCGACTACGGCCCCTGCGCGTTCATGGAGGCCTACGACCCTGGCACGGTGTTCAGCTCGATCGACCACGGCGGCCGCTACGCCTACGCGAACCAGCCGCCGATCGCGCAGTGGAACCTCGCGCGCCTCGCCGAGGCCGTGCTGCCGCTGCTCGACGCCGACCCCGACGCGGCGCTCGCGGCGGCGACCGCCATCGTCGAGGGCTTCGCGGCGCGCTACGAGGAGCACTGGCGCGCCGTCATGCGCGCGAAGCTGGGCCTGGACGGCGCGGCCGACGGCGACGCCGAGCTCGCGCGCGACTGGCTCGGCCTGCTCGAGGCCGGCGGCGTCGACTACACGCTCGCGATGCGCGCGCTGGCCGACGCGCTCGAGCAGCCGACGGCGCTCGAGCGCCTGTTTCCGGGGGGGCAGGGCATCGCCGGGCTCGCCGACTGGTGGTCGCGCTGGCAGGCGCGCAGCGCCGCCGCCGCGCTCGACGCGGCCGGCCGGGCCGTGCGCGCGGCCCGGCTGCGCGGCGCGAACCCGCTGTACATCGCGCGCAATCACCGCGTCGAGGCGGCGCTCGACGCGGCCTCGCGCGACGGCGACCTCGCGCCGTTCGAGCGCCTGCTCGACGTGCTCGCGCGCCCGTTCGAAGCCCAGCCGGGCTGCGAAGACCTTGCGCAGGCCGCGCCGGCCGGGTTCACGGCCGGCTTCCAGACCTTCTGCGGGACCTGAGCGGCCGTTTTGTAAAGTTTTGTTGCACAGGCCTAAAGTCCAGCGGTCAAGCGCCGAAAAAAGCGATACGAACCGCCCCAAAAAGGTCTCGTGCCACTCAAAAGGAGTGCGGGCGCGAGCCCCCCGGGCCAAGTCGAGGAGGCCAGAGATGACCGATGCCGTGACCAGCACAACAGCCGTCAGCCCGGTAGGCTCGACGCTGCGTGCCGTCACGCCTGCACCGGCCCCGGTGCCCCAGGTGCATGGGGCGCCGCCGCCCACGCCGGTCCCGGCGCCCGAGCCTTCGGTCGTCGTGACGCTGTCGGCGCAGGCCGACTCGGCGGCCGGCCAGGACACCGCGACCGGCGCGCCGGCGACGGCCGCCGGCCAGTCCCAGGTCGAGAAGAACACGGCGCGAAACGCGGCCCCGGCGCCCCAACTCCAGCCCATCCAGCTCGCGCCGGCCCCCGCGCCGCTCGCGCTGAACCCGCACCCGCATCCGCACACGCCCGTGCTCGCCTTCCAGCCGGCCGACGTCGACGACGAAGGACGCGTGACGCCGGCCGAACAACAGAACTACGATTTCCACCATCCGGCCTCGCGCCTGGCCGCCGAGGCCGACAGTACTTACGAAGCGATCGCGCGCGAGACCTGAAGCGTCGGGACGACGCCGAAATCGGCCAGGGAGTTTCCCTTGATTCAATCGGGCGTCCGCAGGCACGCCTGCCGGAAGTCACGTTGTGCCGCGCGGCGCGATCCATTAGCCTCGCGCGCTTCATGGGCCGCAACGGGCCCGCTCAACCGAGGTATGCGCATGACTCCCAAGCAGTTCTTCCACGCCCACCGCGCCCTGCCGCTCGTGGTCGCCCTGTCGGCCGCGGGCCTGGCCCTGGCCGCCGAACCGGTGCCGGGCCTCGACAGCTCGGGCTACGACAACGCGGTGCGGGTCCAGGACGACCTGTTCCAGGCGGTCAACGGCGGCTGGGTCAAGAAGACCGAAATCCCGGCCGACAAGCCTTCCTACGGCTCGTTCATCAAGCTGCGCGACCTGTCGGACGAACGCGTGCGCACGATCGTCGACGCGCTCGCGGCCACGCCGCAGCAGCCCGGCAGCACCGAGCAGAAGATCGCCGACTTCTACAAGAGCTACACCGACATCGCGGCGCTCGACAAGGCCGGCCTCAAGCCGATGCATGCGCTGCTCGAGAGCATCGCGAAGATCAAGACCAAGGCCGACCTGTCGGCCTGGTTCGGCGCGATGCAGGGCAGCGCCGACACGCCGATCGTGGTCGGCATCGAGCCCGACTTCAAGAACCCCGACGCCTACGGCATCATGACCTTCCAGGGCGGCCTGGGCCTGCCCGACCGCGACTACTACCTGAAGGACGACGAGCGCTTCGCGAAGGCGCGCGACGCCTACCAGGCCTACCTGACCCAGCTCGGCGAACTCTCGGGCGACAAGCACGCGGCCGAGACGGCCAAGGCCGTGATCGCGATCGAGCGCCAGCTCGCCGAAGTGCACTGGGCCAAGGTCGAGCTGCGCGATCCGGTCAAGATGTACAACCCGTCGACGCTCGCCGATCTCGAGAAGAGCGCGCCCGGCATCGACTGGGCCGGCTACTTCAAGGCCGCGGGCCTGAGCGGCGTGGACAAGCTCGTGATCGGCCAGCCGAACACGACGACGGCGACGGCCAAGCTCGTCGCCGACCTGCCGCTCGAGCAGTGGAAGGCCTACCTGCGCCTGCACGAGCTCGACGCCCAGGCCGACATCCTGCCCAAGGCCTTCCGCGACGCGCGCTTCGCGTTCCGCGGCAAGGCGCTGACCGGCGCGACCGAGGACAAGCCGCGCTGGCAAAAGGGCATCGACGAGGTCAACGACGCGCTCGGCGAGGCCGTCGGCAAGGTCTACGTCGGCCGCTACTTCCCCGCCGACTACAAGGCGCGCATGCAAAAGCTCGTCGACAACCTGCTCGCGACCTACAAGACCTCGATCGACGGCCTGAGCTGGATGACGCCCGAGACCAAGGCCGCGGCCCAGGCCAAGCTCGCGAAGTACACGACCAAGATCGGCTACCCCGACAAGTGGCGCGACTACAGCAAGCTTGAAGTCAAGCCCGGCGACGCGGTCGGCAACCGCCGCCGCGCCGAAGCGTTCGAATGGGCGCGCCAGGTCGCGCGCGCCGGCAAGCCGGTCGACCGCAGCGAATGGGGCATGACGCCGCAGACCGTCAACGCCTACTACAACCCGCTGTTCAACGAAATCGTGTTCCCGGCCGCGATCCTGCAGCCGCCGTTCTTCGACATGGCGGCCGACGACGCGGTCAACTACGGCGCGATCGGCGCCGTGATCGGCCACGAGATCAGCCACGGCTTCGACGACCAGGGCAGCCAGTTCGACGGCGACGGCAAGCTGCGCAACTGGTGGACCGACGCCGACCGCAAGGCCTTCGACGCGATCGGCGCGAAGCTCGCTGCGCAGTACGACGCCTACGAGCCGATCCCCGGCAAGCATGTGAACGGCAAGCTCACGATGGGCGAGAACATCGCCGACCTGTCGGGCCTGCAGATCGCCTACAAGGCCTACGAGGCGACGCTCGGCGGCAAGCCCGCGCCCGTGATCGGCGGCCTGACCGGCGAGCAGCGCTTCTTCCTGAGCTTCGGCCAGATCTGGCGCGAGAAGACCCGCGAGGAGCGCCGCCTGCAACTGCTGACGATCGACCCGCATTCGCCCGGCGAGTTCCGCGCCGACGGCGCGTCGATCAACGCGGACGGCTTCCACGACGCGTTCAGGACCCAGCCTGGCGACAAGATGTGGAAGGCGCCCGAGGACCGCATCCGCCTCTGGTGAGCGCGCCTGCGCAGGCCCTGCTTGCGCGGCGTGAACCGCAACGCGGCCCTGGTGGCCGCGTTGCTATTTGCGGGGTAAACCCTTTCGGCTAGGCTATGTGCAGTTGCACAAAATGCGCGCTGCAACAGCGAACAGGAGCCTGGAATGACGACGGCAGGGAAGGGCGCGGCCAAGACCGCGACGAAAGCGGCGAAGGCACAGGCCGAGACGGGCCTGCGCGTGCTCAAGAAATACCCGAACCGCCGCCTCTACGACACGCGCACGAGCAGCTACATCACGCTCGCCGACGTCAAGAAGATGGTGCTCGACGGCGAGGGCTTCGAGGTCCGCGACGCGAAGACCGGCGACGAGATCACGCGCGCGATCCTGCTCCAGATCATCCTCGAGGAGGAGACCGGCGGCGTGCCGATGTTCAGCACCCAGTCGCTGGAGCAGATCATCCGCTTCTACGGCCACGCGATGCAGGGCGTGATGGGCGACTACCTCGAGAAGAACATGCAGGCCTTCGCGGACATGCAGGCGCGCTTCGTCGAGCAGAGCAAGGGCATGGCCTTCAGCCCCGAACTCTGGACCAAGTTCCTCGGCGGCCAGGCCGCGATGCCCGACCTGATGGGCGGCATGATCGAGCAGTCGCGCTCGTTCTTCGACCAGATGCAGGAGCAGATGAAGCAGGCCGGCGCGCTGTTCCCGGGGGTGGCGGGGTTTCCGCCTAAGAAGTAAGCGCTCGACGTAGCTCGATCCGGGGACATTGCCCAGGTTCTCGCTTCGGACAATAATGTCCGAAAATTGAGCCCGTGACGGGCAACGAGTTCCTCAGCGTCTGAAGGCCCTGGCCGAGCGCAAGCGGGTCGCGATGCGGCTCGACGAGATGCGCGGCAAGGGCAGCCACCAGACGATCTATCAGGGCTCGGCCTTCACGATTCTTCGAAACCCCAAGGACGAGCTGAGGACCGGGACGCTTCACGCGATGTGCAAGCAACTCGGCATCAAGTCCTCGGATCTGTGAACGAGGTGCGCATGGAGCGATTCGAATACGCGGTTCGACTGAAGCCGGCGGAAGAGGGGGGCTTCGTCGTCACCTGCCGCGACCTGCCTGCATTGATCACCCAAGGCGAGGATCGTGCCGATGCGCTCGTCCAGGCTGCCGACGCCATGGACGAGGTTTTCGCGATCTACATGGCAGACGGGCTGGCGTTTCCGGCGCCGAGCAAGGCCCGTCGGGGCGAGTTCATGGTCGCGCCACCGCCGGATACCGTGGCCAAGGCTGCCCTACACACCGCGATGCGGGCGGCCAGCGTTTCCAAGGTGCAACTGGCCAAGCGCCTGGGCGTCGACGAGAAGGAGGTCCGCCGCCTGCTCGACCCGCATCACGGCTCCAAGGTCCCGCGCATCGCCGAGGCCGTCGAGGCGCTCGGACAGCGCCTGGTGATCGGCCTCGAGCCCGCGTAGCGCTGCCGGCCCCGGGTCGGCGACAATTGCGCCCATGAGCGAATCCACTGTTGCCCCCGCCCCGAAGATCGGCTTCGTGAGCCTGGGCTGCCCGAAAGCCCTGACCGACTCCGAGCTGATCCTCACGCAGCTGCGCGCCGAGGGCTACGAAACCTCCAAGACCTTCGCGGGCGCCGACCTCGTGATCGTCAACACCTGCGGCTTCATCGACGACGCGGTCAAGGAAAGCCTCGACACGATCGGCGAGGCGCTCGCCGAGAACGGCCGCGTGATCGTGACCGGCTGCCTCGGCGCGAAGGCCGGCCACGCCACCGACAACCTGATCCGCGAGGTCCACCCGAGCGTGCTCGCCGTGACCGGCCCGCACGCGACCCAGGAAGTGATGGACGCGGTGCACCAGCATGTGCCCAAGCCGCACGACCCGTTTGTCGACCTCGTGCCCGAGGCGCGCGGCATCGCCGGCATCAAGCTCACGCCCAAGCACTACGCCTACCTCAAGATCAGCGAGGGCTGCAACCACCGCTGCTCGTTCTGCATCATCCCGAGCATGCGCGGCGACCTCGTCTCGCGCCCGATCGGCGACGTGCTCGGCGAGGCGCGCGCGCTGTTCGAGAGCGGCGTCAAGGAGCTGCTCGTGATCAGCCAGGACACGAGCGCCTACGGCGTCGACGTCAAGTACCGCACCGGCTTCTGGGACGGCCGCCCAGTCAAGACGCGCATGCTCGACCTCGTCGCGACGCTCGGCGAGATCGCCAAGGGCTACGGCGCCTGGGTGCGCCTGCACTACGTCTACCCCTACCCGCATGTCGACGAGGTGCTGCCGCTGATGGCCGAAGGCCTGATCCTGCCCTACCTCGACGTGCCGTTCCAGCACGCCCACCCCGACGTGCTCAAGCGCATGAAGCGTCCGGCCAATGGCGAGAAGAACATGGAGCGCATCGCGCGCTGGCGCGAGGTCTGCCCGGAGATCGTGATCCGCTCGACCTTCATCGCCGGCTTCCCCGGCGAGACCGAAGCCGAGTTCCAGACCCTGCTCGATTTCATGGAAGAGGCGCGCATCGACCGCGCCGGCTGCTTCGCCTACTCGCCGGTCGAGGGCGCGAGCGCCAACGCGCTCGAAGGCGCCGTGCCCGACGCCGTGCGCGAGGAGCGCCGTGCGCGCTTCATGGCCGTGGCCGAGCGCGTGTCGGCCGCCAAGCTCGCGAGCCGCGTCGGCGCGACCATGCAGGTGCTCGTCGACAGCGCGCCCGCGATGGGCCGCAAGGGCGGCGTCGGCCGCAGCTACGCCGACGCCCCGGAGATCGACGGCACCGTGCGCCTGCTGCCGCCGCAGAAGGCGAGCAAGACGCTCAAGGTCGGCGACTTCGTCAAGGCGCGCATCGTCGCGGCCGAAGGCCACGACCTGGTAGCGATGGCCCTGTGATGGCCAGTCAGCGCGGGGGCGACAAGCCCGAAGACATCTCGACCACGCTGATCCACCACGGCTACCGCGCCCCCGACGGCTGGGACGCGGTGCCGGTCGGCGTGTACAAGGGCTCGACGGTGTTTTTCCGCGACTGCGCGGACCTCAACGCGCCGCACCCGCGCGATGGCAAGAGCTACCGCTACGGCCTGCACGGCACGCCGACGAGCTACACGCTCGCGGCGCGTCTCGCGACGCTCGAGGGCGCCGAGCATTGCCTGCTCACGCCCAGCGGCCTCGCCGCGATCACGCTCGTCAACCTCGCGCTCTTGAGCCCCGGCGACGAGGTCCTGCTGCCCGACAACGTCTACGGCCAGAACCGCTACTGCGCCGACGACCTGCTGCCGCGCTTCGGCATCACGCGGCGCTACTACGACCCGCTCGACGCGGCGAGCCTGACGATCGGCCCGAACACGCGCCTGGTCTGGGTCGAGGCGGCCGGCTCGATCACGCTCGAGTTCCCCGACATGCGCGCGCTCGTCGAGCGCTGCCGCGACGCCGGCGTCGTCTGCGCGCTCGACAACACCTGGGGCGCGGGCATCGCGTTCCAGCCCTTCGAGCTGGGCGAGGGCCTCGGTTTTGGCGTGTCGATGCAGGCGCTGACCAAATACCCGTCGGGCGGCGCCGACGTGCTCGCGGGCGCCGTCTACACGCGCGACGAAAAGCTGCACGACAAGCTCAACACCTGCCACGAGCACCTCGGCTACCACCTCGCGGGCAACGATGTCGAGCTCGTGCTGCGCGGCCTGCCGAGCCTCGCGCTGCGCTACCGCGCGCAGGACGCGACGACGCGCGGCCTCGCGTGCTGGCTGCAGGGCCGGCCCGAGCTCGCCCAGGTGCTGCACCCGGCGCTTCCCGGATCGCCGGGCCACGCGTTCTGGCGCGCGCAAAGCGGCGCGGGCGCGGCCTGCCTGGTCTCGGCCGTGTTCAAGCCGGATTACTCGATGGCGCAGGTGCACCGCTTCGTCGACGCGCTCGAGCGCTTTCGCATCGGCTACTCGTGGGCGGGCCCGATGAGCCTCGTCGTGCCCTACGACCTGCGCCGCAGCCGCAACCTGCCGCGCCGCTTCGCCGAGGGCATCGTCGTGCGCTTCGCGATCGGGCTCGAGGACGAGGCGGATCTGCGTGCGGATCTGGAGCGGGCGTTCGAGGTGCTGGCGGGCTAGGCGTTTTTTTGCTCAGGCCTTCGACGAGACCTTGTGCCGCATCAGCCGGCCCTTCTCCCGGTCCCAATCCCGCTGCTTCTCGGTCTCGCGCTTGTCGGCCTTGTCCTTGCCCTTGGCGAGCGCGATCTGGGCCTTGATGCGGCCGTCCTTGTAGTGCAGGTCGAGCGGCACGAGCGTGTAGCCGCGCTGCTCGATCTTGCCGATCAGGCGGCGGATCTCGTCCTTCTTGAGCAGCAGCTTCTTGGTCCGGTCGGCGAGCGGGTTCACGTGCGTGCTCGCGGTGCGCAGCGGGTTGATGCGGCAGCCGATCAGGTAGAGCTCGCCGTCCTTGATGAAGACATAGCCGTCGGTCAGCTGGACCTGGCCGGCGCGCACCGCCTTGACCTCCCAGCCCTCGAGCACCATGCCGGCTTCGTACTGTTCTTCGAGGTGGTACTCGAAGCGGGCCCGGCGATTTTCTGCAATGGACATAATGCCGGCATTCTATGAAGCAAGTGAAGAAGTCCGTCCTGCTGTGGTACAGCCCGCACCAGATGTACGCCCTCGTCGCCGACGTCGAGCGCTACGCCGAGTTCCTGCCCTGGTGCTCGGGCACCGAGGTGCTCGAACGCCGTGATGACGGCCTGACCGCGCGCGTCGGCCTCGCGTTCTCGGGGCTCAGGCAGGCCTTCACGACGCGCAACACCCATGTGCCCGACCAGAGCGTCGCGATGGCGCTCGTCGACGGGCCGTTCTCCAAGCTCGACGGGCTCTGGCAGTTCAAGCCGCTCGCGGCGCCAGAGGCCTGCCGGATCGAGTTCGAACTCAGCTACGCGTTCTCGAACCGCGCGCTCGAGGCCGTGATCAGCCCGGTGTTCGGCCGCATCGCCGATACCTTCGTCGACAGCTTCGTCAAGCGCGCCGAGTCCGTCTATGGCGCCCGCTAGCCCTCCGGCCGATCCGACGATCCGCGTCGAGCTCGTCTGGAGCCCCGCGCCCGGCGATACGCGCCAGCGCTCGCTCGCGCTCGCGGCAGGCACGAGCGTCGACGCCGCGCTGCGCGGCTGCGCCGACTTCGCCGCGACCTACGCGCGCCTCGCCGAGTTCAAGGTCGGGGTCTGGGGCCGCCTGCGCGGGCTTGACCAGACGCTGCGCGACGGCGACCGCATCGAGGTCTACCGGCCGCTTCAGGTCGACCCCAAGGAGGCGCGGCGCCAGCGCTACCGCGCGCGCGGCGAGCGCATCGTGTCGCGGCACCGGCCCCTGGCCGGCAAGGCCGGCCCTTGAAGGCCACCGGCAAGGCCGGCCCCGGGCCCCCGGGGGTGGGAGGGGCTATTGCGAGCACTGGCTCGCGACGATAGCCTGCACGCGCTGCAGTTCGGCGGCGCGCTGGGCGTCGTCGAGCACGATGTTCTCGCCCTGTGCGTTCGGCAGCGCGATGCGCTGGCCAGACGCGAGCATCTGCGCGTTGTTGCGCGCCTGCTCGCAGTTGACGCGCCGCTGCGCGGCGATGCGCTCGTCCTCGGCCTGCTGCCTGGCCTGGGCCTCCTGCTGCTTGCGCTTGAGGTCGGCCGCGGCCTTCGCGTCGCTCGCGGACGGCGCCGGCGCCGAAGCGGCGGCGGGCGCGGAGGCCGCCGCCGTCACGAGCTGACCGTTCTGCCATTGCACGACGCCGACCGACTGGCCCGGCGGACGCTGCAGGATGTCCTTGTCGGGCACGCCGGGCGGGGGCGGGCGGTCGCTGTACTGGACCTTGCCCTGGGCGTCGCGCCATTTCCATTGCGCGTAGGCCGGCGTGACCAGCAGGCTCGCGAGCGCGAGGCTCAGGGCGGCGCCGCCGAGGCGGCGCAGGCGATGGGCGAGGGGGCTTTGCATGGGGGCAGAGTTTAGTCCGCAGCGGTGTAACAAGGCATTCCGTATAATGCCGCTTTGCGACCGGAGTTTTCCTCATGCGCCTCCTCGGCAAAGCGCTCACCTTCGACGACGTGTTGTTGGTGCCGGCCTTCTCCCAGGTGTTGCCCCGCGATACCAGCCTGGCGACCCGTCTCTCCCGCAACATCCACCTGAACCTGCCGCTCGTGTCCGCCGCGATGGACACCGTGACGGAAGCGCGCCTCGCGATCGCGATCGCGCAGGAAGGTGGCATCGGCATCATCCACAAGAACCTCCCGGCCGAGGCGCAGGCGCGCGAAGTCGCGCGCGTCAAGCGCTACGAGTCGGGCGTCGTGCGCGAGCCGCTGACGGTCGCTCCCGCGGCCACGGTCCGCGAGGTGCTCGAGCTCACGCGCCAGCACGGCGTGTCGGGCTTCCCGGTCGTCGAGGGCCGCAAGGTCGTCGGCATCGTCACCGGCCGCGACCTGCGCTTCGAGACGCGCATGGACGCCAGCGTGCGCGAGATCATGACCCCGGCCGAACGCCTGATCACGGTGCGCGAGGGCGCGTCGCTCGAGGAGGCCAAGGCGCTGATGCACAGGCACAAGCTCGAGCGCGTCGTCGTCGTCGGCGATGGCTTCGAGCTGCGCGGCCTGATGACCGTCAAGGACATCACCAAGCAGACCAGCTTCCCCAACGCCGCGCGCGACGCCCACGGCAAGCTGCGCGTCGGCGCGGCCGTCGGCTTCGGCGACGACACCGAGGCGCGCGTCGAGGCGCTCGTCAAGGCCGGCGTCGACGCGCTGATCGTCGACACCGCCCACGGCCACAGCGCCGGCGTCGTCGAGCGCGTGCGATGGGTCAAGCGCAACTATCCGCAGGTCGACGTGATCGGCGGCAATATCGCGACCGGCGCGGCCGCGCTGGCCCTCGTCGAGGCCGGCGCCGACGGCGTCAAGGTCGGCATCGGCCCGGGCTCGATCTGCACGACGCGCATCGTCGCCGGCGTCGGCGTGCCGCAGATCACCGCGATCGACAACGTCGCCACCGCCCTGCGCGGCACCGGCGTGCCCGTGATCGGCGACGGCGGCGTGCGCTTCTCGGGCGACCTCGCCAAGGCGATCGCCGCGGGCGCCGACTGCGTGATGATGGGCGGCGCGTTCGCCGGCACCGAAGAGGCGCCCGGCGAGACCATCCTCTACCAGGGCCGCACCTTCAAGAGCTACCGCGGCATGGGCTCGATGGGCGCGATGGCCAAGGGCTCGGCCGACCGCTACTTCCAGGACACCTCGGCGAACAACCCCAACACCTCCAAGCTCGTGCCCGAGGGCATCGAGGGCCAGGTGCCGTACAAGGGTTCGGTCGTCAACGTGATCTTCCAGATGGCCGGCGGCCTCAAGGCGTCGATGCACTACTGCGGTTGCGCGACGATCAAGGACATGCAGGACAAGGCCGAGTTCGTCGAGATCACGACGGCGGGCATGCGCGAGAGCCATGTCCACGACGTGCAGATCACCAAGGAAGCGCCGAACTACCGGGCCGAATAAGAACCGCAGGATCAGACGGGGCTTCGGCCCCGTTTGCCGTTTCTGAACCAGGAGACTTCGTGAGCAGCAGCAGTAGCGAAACGTCGAAGCCGGCGCGCAGCGCGGGCATGGGCTTCATCATGCTGGCCGTGCTGATCGACATGATCTCGATCGGCCTGATCATCCCGGTGCTGCCGCCGCTCGTCGGCACCTTCACGCACAGCGATTCAGAGCATGTGCTCGCGCAGCTCGCCGTGGCCTTCGCGTTCGGCGTCGCGAACTTCTTCGGCTCGCCCATCCTCGGCGGCCTGTCCGACCGCTTCGGCCGCCGCCGCGTGCTGCTGATCGGCTTCTCGGGGCTCGCGCTGTCCTTCTTCGTGACCGGCCTCGCGACCCAGCTGTGGATGCTCGTCGCCGTGCGCCTGTTCAGCGGCGCGATGCAGTCGAACATCGCGATCGCGAACGCCTACGTCGCCGACATCACGCCGCCCGAGCAGCGCGCCCAGCGCTACGGCCAGCTCGGCGCGGCCTTCGGCATGGGCTTCATCCTCGGCCCGGTCATGGGCGGCCTGCTCGGCGACGTGAACCTGCACCTGCCGTTCTTCGTCGCCGGCGGCCTCGCCGTGCTGAACTGGTGCTACGGTTTCTTCGTGCTGCCCGAGTCGCTCAAGCCCGAGCACCGCCGGCCCTTCGACTGGCGCCGCGCGAACCCCTTGTCGGCGCTCGCGCGCGTGCGCGCGCTGCGCGGCGTCGGCCCGCTCGTCTACGTGATCGCGTGCAGCGGCCTCGCCCAGGTCGTGATCCAGAGCACCTGGGTGCTCTACACGGGCCAGAAGTTCGGCTGGGGCCCGCGCGACAACGGCCTGTCGCTGCTGACCGTGGGCCTGATCTCGGTGATCGTGCAAGGCGTGCTGCTCAAGCACATCATGCGGCTGCTGCCGGTCGCGCGCCTCGTCAGGCTCGCGCTCGGCATCTCGGTGTTCACGCAGCTCTGGCTCGGCGCCGCGACGGCGGGCTGGATGCTTTACGCGGCGTTGATCGCGGGCTTTCTCGGCAACGCCGCGCAGCCGGCGATGCAGAGCCTGATCTCGCGCGCGGCGAGCGCGGACAACCAGGGCGAGACCATGGGCGCGATCTCCTCGCTGAACAGCCTGATGGCCGTGATCGCGCCGGTGCTGGGCCTCGGCCTGATGTACATCGTCGCCGAGCTGCCCAAGACCGACTGGCGCGTCGGCGCGCCGTTCTACTTCACGGCGGCGCTGCAGGCGGCCGCGCTGTTCTTCGCCACGCGCTACTTCGCCACCCATCCGACCGAGGCCGACCCGGCCCCCGCGACACCATGAATCACGACAAAGTCCTCATCCTCGATTTCGGCTCGCAGGTCACCCAGCTGATCGCGCGCCGCGTGCGCGAATGCGCGGTCTACTGCGAGATCCACCCGAACGACGTCTCCGACGACTTCATCAAGGCCTTCGCGCCCAAGGCGATCATCCTGTCGGGCTCGCACGCGTCGACCTACGAAGACCACGAGCTGCGCGCGCCGCAGGCCGTGTGGGACGCCGGCGTGCCGGTGCTCGGCATCTGCTACGGCATGCAGACCATGGCCGTGCAGCTCGGCGGCAAGGTCGAGTGGAGCGACCACCGCGAGTTCGGCTACGCCGAGGTCCGCGCCCATGGCCACGCGGCCCTGCTCGACGGCGTCGCCGACTTCACGACGGCCGAGGGCCACGGCATGCTCAAGGTCTGGATGAGCCACGGCGACAAGGTCACGGCGCTGCCGCCGGGCTTCAAGCTGATGGCGAGCACGCCGAGCTGCCCGATCGCCGGCATGGCGAACGAGGACAAGCGCTACTACGCCGTGCAGTTCCACCCCGAGGTCACGCACACCGTGCAGGGCCAGGCCATGCTCCAGCGCTTCGTGCGCGACATCGCCGGCTGCAAGGGCGACTGGATCATGGGCGACTACATCGCCGAGGCGGTCGAGAAGATCCGCGCCCAGGTCGGCGACGAAGAGGTCATCCTCGGCCTGTCGGGCGGCGTCGACTCGAGTGTCGCCGCCGCGCTGATCCACCGCGCGATCGGCGACCAGCTGACCTGCGTGTTCGTCGACCACGGCCTGCTGCGCCTCGACGAAGGCCGCATGGTCATGGACATGTTCGCGGGCAAGCTGCACGCGAAGGTCGTCCACGTCGACGCGTCGGACCAGTTCCTCGGCCACCTGGCCGGCGTCAGCGACCCCGAGCAGAAACGCAAGATCATCGGCCGCGAGTTCGTCGAGGTGTTCCAGGCCGAGGCCAGGAAGCTGACGAACGCCAGGTGGCTCGCCCAGGGCACGATCTACCCGGACGTGGTCGAGAGCGGCGGCACCAAGACCAAGAAGGCGACGACGATCAAGAGCCACCACAACGTCGGCGGCCTGCCCGATACCCTGGGCCTGAAGCTGCTCGAGCCGCTGCGCGAGCTGTTCAAGGACGAGGTGCGCGCGCTCGGCGTCGCGCTGGGCCTGCCGGCCGAGATGGTCTACCGCCACCCGTTCCCGGGCCCGGGCCTGGGCGTGCGCATCCTCGGCGAGGTCAGGCGCGACTACGCCGACCTGCTGCGCCGCGCCGACGCGGTCTTCATCGAAGAGCTGCGCAACACGCGCGACGAGGCGACCGGCAAGACCTGGTACGAGCTGACGAGCCAGGCCTTCGCGGTGTTCCTGCCGGTCAAGAGCGTCGGCGTGATGGGCGACGGCCGCACCTACGACTATGTCGTCGCGCTGCGCGCCGTGCAGACCAGCGACTTCATGACGGCCGACTGGGCCGAGCTGCCCTACAGCCTGCTCAAGCGCTGCTCGGGCCGCATCATCAACGAGGTGCGCGGCATCAACCGCGTGACCTACGACGTGAGCAGCAAGCCGCCGGCGACGATCGAGTGGGAGTGAGATGGGCGGCGCGGGCGCCGTTCGTCAGCGCAGCGCCTCGCCGAACAGTAGCGCGGCCATGACGATGATCAGCAGGCCGCCGGCCTGCTGCACGGGCCGCAGTCCGCGACTGGCTAAGAGTCGATTCGACGTTGCCGCGTGAGCGGCGAATAGGACCCAGGCGGCATCGATCGCGAGTCCGAGCGCGATCGGGATCAGCGAGTAGCCGAGCAGGTCCGTCGACGGGCTGGCCGCGCCTGCGCTCAAGTAACTCGGCACGATCGTGCCGAACATCACCAGGGCCTTGGGGTTGGTCGCGCCGACGATCGCCCTCGCCAGAGCCGGATCGACGCCAGCGCTTGTCCGGAGCTCATGAGCAGCGAGCCGATACCCAACGCGAGCACGACGGCGACCGCATAGGTCCCGACCGCGTTGCCGAGTACGCCGAGCAGCGCGCGGCGCCGGCCCAGGGGCAGGGCCTGTCCGACCAGGAACAGGATGCTCGGGCCCGGCACCGCGATCACTAGCGCACTCGTCAGAACAAGGCCTGGCAGGCCGTCGAGGGTGGCGGATGATTCGATCACAGGTGTTGGCAATACGTATTCGTTGAATATGCAATTGACTTATTTGCAAATAAATATTGATCATGATATTGACTTAAATATCCACAATTCAACAATGTAGCCAGTCTCCGCTTCGAAACGTGGTTGCAAGGATTTTGTCAGTATTTTATAAATAAGCTGAAATCCCGCCGATCAGGGATTTCGACGTCGCGGTCCGGGTCCTTTCTCCCCTGCTGCGCACGCCTTTCAAGGGCGTCATAGAAGCGTCTGCCAGATTTCGAGAATCTTTGCTGCCTGAGCAGCAAGGAGAAATGGGCATGTATCAACGCTTGCTGAGCGAGAAAATCACTCGCCTCAAATCGGCCGGTCAATACCGTAATTTCGTCACGCTGAACCGCATATGCGGTCAGTACCCGCTCGCGCGACTTGGGCAAAACAGCGGCCCGCCGGTCGTCGTCTGGTGCAGCAACGACTATCTCGGCATGTCCCAGCATCCGATCGTGCGCGACGCCATGCACGACGCGATCGACGCCTACGGGGCGGGGTCGGGCGGCTCGCGCAATATCGGCGGCAGCCACGGGCTGTGCGAAACGCTCGAGCGCAGCCTCGCCGACTGGCACGCGAAGGAGGCGGCGCTGGTCTTCCCGACCGGCTTCGGCGCGAACGACGCGACCCTGCAATGCCTGCTGCGCCAGTTGCCCGACTGCGTCGCGCTCAGCGACGAGCGCAACCGCGCGTCGATCATCGCCGGGATCCGCGCGACCGCGAGCGAGCGCCAGGTCTTCCGCCATAACGACACCGCGCATCTCGAGGCCCTGCTCGCGCGCTACCCGCGCGACCGGCCGAAGATCGTCATCTTCGAGTCCATCTATTCGATGGACGGCGACGTCGCACCGATCGCCGACATCGTCGTGCTAGCCAGGCGCTACAACGCCTTGACCTATCTCGACGAGGTCCACGCGGTGGGCATGTACGGGCCGCGCGGCGCGGGTGTCGCTGCCGAACTCGGCATCGCGGCCGAGATCGACGTGATCCAGGGCACGATGGCCAAGGCGATCGGCGTGATCGGCGGCTATATCGCCGCGTCGCGCTGGCTCGTCGACGCCGTACGCTCGTTCGCCACGGGCTTCATCTTCACGACCTCGCTGCCGCCGGCGGTCGCGGCGGGCTGCCTCGCGAGCGTCGAGCACCTGAAGTCCCAGTCGCACGAGCGCGAGCGCCTGCACGACCAGACGGACCGGCTGCGGCGCGCGCTCGATGCCCACGCGATTCCGGTCATGCGCTGCTCGACCACCCATGTGCTGCCGGTGCTCGTCGCCGACGCCGCCAAATGCAAGGCCGCGGCCGAGCGCCTGCTCTCGACACATGGTGTCTACCTCCAGCCGATCAACTTCCCCTCGGTCGCCGCCGGGACCGAACGTTTCCGGGTCAACGCGACGCCCAACCATAGCGACGCACAGATCGCGCACCTGGCCGACGCGTTGCGCGACGTCTTCGAGCGCTTCGACATTCCACTACAGGCGCGCGGCGCGCCGGGGCTGGAGGCGTCGTGAGATGGCCGACGCAGCAATCCTGAGCATTCGCCGGGCCGTGCGCGGCGATGTCGAGGCCCTGCTGAGCCTGCGCGCGCTGCTGCTCGACGGCGGCCCGGCGTCGAGCTACGCGAGCCGCAATGCCGAGGAAGGCCGCAACTGGAAGGCGGCCTACCGACATTGGCTGCGGCGCACCCTCGGCAGCGAGGGCCGCGCGCGCATCGTCGTCGCCGTCTGCGGCGAGGCAGTCGTGGCCTGCGCAACCGGCATCGTCGACACGCGTCCGCCGGCGCCCGACTGCCTCGGCGACCGCTGCGGCTGGGTGCAGTCAGTGGTGGTGGCGGCCAAGTGGCGGCGCCAGGGCGTCGCCGAGCGACTGCTGCGCGCGCTGCTGCAATGGTTCGAGACGCGCGGCGTGGCCAAGGTCGTGCTCGAGTCGACGCCGGTCGCCCTGCCGCTGTACCGCAAGCTCGGCTTCGCGCCGAGCCACGAGCCCCTGCTGATCCGGGGGCGTCGGTGATGAAGAAGATCCTGATCGTCGGGCTGGGGTACGCTGGGCGGCGCTATCTGCGTACGTTCCGACACCTGGCCGACAAACTCGGCCTCGAGATCGAGATGGCCTATGTCGGTCGGCGGCGCCGCGACGAGGCCATCGCGCATTACCTCTCGGTACCGCAGGCCTTGCTCGAGTTCGGCCCCGACCTCGTTGTGGTCAGCTGCAACGATCACGGCCATGTCGGCGTGCTCGAGGATCTGGCCGGCTTCGACGGCTTCGTGCTCTGCGAGAAACCGTTGGCCACGCCCGGCGACGGCTGGGCACGGGCCTGCGTCGGACTCGCGCATTGCCGCGGTTTCGCGCTGAACCTGATCGAGCGCTATTCCGACGTGACCCAGCACCTCAGGGATCTGGTCGCACGCTGCGACGGGACGCTCGTGCGGGCCAGCTTTCACTGGGGCAAGAATCGCCTGAACGACTACCGACCGACCTGCGGCGTGACCAGCGAGGTCATCCACGCGCTCGACCTGGTCGAATGGGTCGGCGCGCCCGGCACCGATCTGCAATTGCAGCAGGCGATCGGCGTCGGCTCGGACTTCTCGATCAGCCGGGACGCGACGCCCGACACGGTGTTGCTCACCGCATCGCTCGGTGGGGCCGTCGTGGCCGGTTACGGCAGCTTCGTCAACGTCGAACGGCAGCGCACACTCGACTTCACCTTCGTCGATCCGAGCGGCCGGATCTTCCATGCGCGCGGCGTCTACGACACGCCGGCCTGGGACCACGACACGCTGCGCGTCTGGACGCGCGACGCCGCAGGGCGCGATGTCGTCATCGACGAGCTCAGCGTGGCCCCGAGCGGCCCCGGCCTGGAGACGCTGCACAAGCTGTCGCGGCTGTGCGAGGACGTGCTGTGCGCGTCGGTGCCCGGCGGGGCGCCGCGCCAGCCCTTCGCCGGCCTCGACGACGCGATGCGCCTGCAGCGCTTGCTCGACGCGATCAGCCGGTGCCTTGCCGCCACGCCGCTGTTCGCCCGCTACGTCCGGGGCGCGCCGCGCGTGCTCGTGCCCGAGAGCGCGGACCTCGAGAGACTCGGTTAGCGCGCCATTCCCGTTCATATCTTGCGGGGTTGCAGCATGTCCACGATCTCCAAACCCCCTGTCTACGTGATCGCGCTCGGCGGCTTTGCGCTGGGCATGGACGCCTACGCGACCGCGGGCCTGATTCCGATGATCGGGGCCGCATTCGCGGTCCCGGTCGCGGTCGCTGCACAGCTGGTCACCGCGTTCACGCTGGCCTACGGGCTCGGCTCGCCGGTCTGCGTCGCGCTGCTGCCGGCGCGGCACCAGCGCGCCAGTCTGCTGCTGGCCCTGGCCTTGTTCACCTTGGCCAACGTGGCCAGTGCGCTGGCTCCGGACATCGTCGCCCTGCTGATCTTCCGCGCCGTCGCCGGGGTCGGCGCAGGCGTCTATCTCGCGACGGGGATCGCCGCCTCGACGGCGCTTGCGCCGCCCGAGCGCCGCGGCAAGTCGATCGCGGTGATCATGGGCGGCATGGCCAGCGGGACGGTCCTCGGCGTGCCGCTGAGCCTGCTGCTCGCGCAGCGCTTCGGCTGGGCCTCGGCGCTGTGGCTGGTCGCCGCGATCGGCGCTGCCGCGCTGATCGGCCTGCTGCTGCGGCTGCCGGCCTTGCCTGTCACGCCCGCGGTGCCGCTGCGCGCGAAGCTCAAGCTGCTCGGCGACGGCCAGGTGCTCGGCGTCCTGCTGGTGTCGCTGCTCGCAGCGGTCTCGAGCCTCGGCATGTACACCTACTTCGCGCCATTCCTGGCCGAGGCTAACCCGGGCGCCTCGGTGGTCCCTTACCTCTGGGCCTGGGGCGTCGGCGGCGTGCTCGGCAGCTTCCTGATCGGCCCGATCGCCGACCGCGTCAGGGCTGCGGTCCTGACGCTCTGGATCATGGCCGTCCTGGCGATCGCGCTGCTGCTCCTGCCGATCATCGCGACCTTCGGCGCCTATCTGACGATGCTGCCGATCGCGGTCTGGGGCGCGGTTGGCTGGGCACTGCAGATCCCCCAGAACAGCGAGCTGATCCGCGTCCGCGAGCGCCAGGGGGGTGGCAATCTGGCGGTGGCGCTTAACGGCTCGACGCTCTATCTCGGCAGTGCGATCGGCGCCGCGCTCGGCGGCCTGCTGCTGCTCGAGCGCACGCCGGCCGCGACCCTGGCCTGGGCCGCCGGGGCCGTCGCGGCGCTCGGCGCGGGCCTGCAGATCGCGAATCTGCGGCGACGACCGGCGCTGACGCCCTGTGCCGAGGTTCAGCGGTAGAGGCGTTCTTTTGTTCAAGAGCGCGGGGCGGATCTGCGTTTCCCGTACAGCAGCGGCATCGTCGGTTCCAGGCACGGCCACATGCGTGAATCGCGGACACGGCACGACGCCGGCCTTTGCGTACGCTCTACGCCTTTGATCCGCTCCGCGCGGCGATGAAGCCCGAGGCGCGCTGTCCCGACGGGGCAGTGAAGATCAGTAACTTCGCCGACCTCGACACGACGCCGATCTGACATCGCTGTACGCTGAAATTCAGCGTTGAAGTCGCCCGCCGCGGTCCCTCGTGACCGCGGCTTCTCTCTGTGGAGCGGGACGCATGACGACCCTGGTAGAGGGGAGCCCTAGCCCTCGCTCCAGTCCACCTCGGCCAGCCCGCGAAACAGCGGCCGGGCGAACAGGTAGCCCTGCATCAGCGTGATGCCGAGATCGCGCAGGGCGTCGCGCTCGGCGACCGTCTCGATACCTTCGGCGATCACCTGAACGCCGAGATCGGCGCACAGCCGGACCAGATGGCCGACGATGTGGCGGCGCGTCGGGTCGGCGTCGACGCCGCGCACCAGGTCCATGTCGAGCTTGATCAGATCGGGCGTGAAATCGGCCAGCAGCTTCAGGCCGGCGTAGCCGGCGCCGAAGTCGTCGATCGCGGTGAGGAAGCCGATGCGCTTGTACTCGCGCAGAATCGACGCGAACCAGGGGCCGTCCTCGACGCGCTCGCCCTCGGTCACCTCGAAGATGATGCGCTGGACCGGGAAGCCGTGGGCGCGGGCCGTCTCGAGCGTGGTGCGGATGCACACCTCCGGCCGGTAGATGGCGTTGGGCAGGAAATTGATCGACAGGTGCTCGGCGAGCCCCAGTTCGGCGGCCCGCTTGATGGCCTTGACGCGGCAGGCCTGGTCGAAGCGGTAGCGGGTCGCGTCGGTGACCTTGGCGAGAATCTCGCCCGCCGGCTCGCCGGCCGCGCCGCGCACCAGGGCTTCCCGCGCAAACACCGCGCGCCGCGCCAGGTCGACGATGGGCTGGTAGGCGAAGTCGAAGTGAAAGCCGAGACCGTCGCCCCTGGCGCAGGCCGCGCAGTCCTCGGCGCTGCCGTCGAAGGGCGTGAAATACGAAGCGGCGTCGCGTGGCGTCATGGTCTCGATGGGTCGGCGGGCGTAGCGTAACCCAAGGCCGGCGGTCCGCAAGCCCCGGGCGGGGGGCGGCCGCGCCGGTCCGGCCAGCCCGGGCCGCATGCGCAGGATCAGGCCGCGCAGGGCACCGGGCGCCAGCCGTCTTCCCGCCGGCACTCGAACCCGGGCGAGGCGAAGCGCCAGAGGTGCAGCCAGCCGTGGAGGATGAGCTGCTTGACGAGGGCGTGCCGCTCGATGATCGCGTCGATGGCCTCGGACGGCGCGTCGACGACGACGCTCAGGCGCAGCGGCTCGTGCACCCAGTGCGCGCCGTCGTGCAGGGACTGGCGCGCCAGCCCGATGCGCAGATCGCCGCCGTTGCCCTCGAACACGCCCAGCGTGCCGCCGACGACGTTGTGCAGCAGCTTGTTGCCGCTGCCCATGCGGTCCGGGTCGGCCGTCGACGCGTGGTACTGCCAGTTGATCCAGTGCGTCACCAGCATGGGCGCCGTCATCAGCTGCTCCAGCAGCCGGCCGTCGGGGTCGTGCCGGGCGTCGTAGTCGTGCAGAAAGACGCGTCCCTCGAGGACCGCGCCGCGGCTGCGCCAGCGCGGCGCCACGATGAACGCGGCGTTGCCGGCCAGGCCCCATTCGGGCCGGGTCTGGGCGCCGTCGTTGGCCCGCCGCCTCAGCGCCGCGAGCAAGGCGGCGTGGTCCGCGCGCGGGTCCAGCCCCAGGCGCGGCGCGCGCTCGCGGCGGACCTGGTCGCAGGCCTGTTGCAGCGCGGGCTGCAGCCCCTGCCAGCGCGCCTGCGCGGGCGCCGGCAGCAGGTCGACGTCGAAGGCCTCGATCTCGTCGGTCGTGGTGTTGTGCAGCGCGGCCACGAAGGCCGTGGTCGCCGGGATCGCGAGGCCGCGCCGCGCCAGGTCCTGCCGCAGTGCCGGGTCGTTGAGCAGCCGGGCCAGGCTGCGCACGTTCACCTCGCCGCTCTGGCCGCCGCAGGCGCCGCAATCCAGCGCGGCCGCCTGGGCGTTGTTCGCGGTCTGGCTGCCATGCCCCACCAGCAGGACCAGGGGCGCGAGGTCGCGCAGCAGGCCCATGGCCTGCAGGACGGCGGACGCGAGCTCCAGCCTGGCGGCGGCGTCCAGCCCGAGCAGCTGGGGGCGGCACAGGGGGCGATAGCGCCCCGGCAGGCCGGCGTGATCGTCGCTGGAGCGCGCGTGCCGGCCCGGTCGCAGCCAGCGCGCGAGCTGGCCGAGGTGGCCCAGCCCCGCCGCTTCGACGAAGGCGTAGGCCGCGCCAGGCCAGCGCCCGGCTTCGCGCCATTGGCGCGCCCGCGCCAGGCGCCGCGCGCGGACCCGCGCGATCGCGTGCTGCAGGGGCGCGTCCGCGGCGGCGTCGGGCGTCGCGGCCGCCTGGACCCGATCGCCGGCCTCGAGGGTGGGCCGCAGCAGCCCGGGCAGCTGCGGCCGGCGCGCCGCCGTGGCGAGCGGCGTGTAGGCGATCGGCAGGCCGAAAAAGCCCGCCACGCCGAGCGTCTGCAGGCCCGGCCGAACGGCCTCGAGCGCGCGCCGCAGGGGTTCGCTGCGCACGTCGATGCAGAAAGCCGCCTGGACCTCGACCGGCGCGCCGGGGGCGGGCGCCGCGGCGCTGCGCAGGCGCTGCGCGAGGCGGCGCTGGTAGCCGATGTCGAGGGCCAGTTGCCAGACCTCGTCGATCAGCAGCTGCGCCTGGGCCTGCGCGAGCACCGCGTCCGACTCGCGCCAGGCCGACCGGACGGCGGCCAGCGCCGGCCGGGTGTCGGCGTCCGCGGCGCATTCGAGCAGCAGCACGCCCCAGGCCAGGCGGATGGCCAGCAGCTCGCGCAGGGTCGGGTCCTGCCGGCCCTGCAGGCGCGCCTGCCAGCTGAGATGGGCGCACCAGGACGCCCAGCCCTGCACGGTCAGCAGCACCGCCTCCAGATAGTCGGCCCAGCACGACGGCGGCAGGGCCAGCCGCTGCAGCACCCAGCGCTCCGCTTCCTGCGCCGTGGCGGGCAACGCGCCGAGCGCGCGGCCCAGCCCGGGCAGGCCCATCAGCAGCCCGATGCCGTGGTCGTGCAGCAGCGTGTCCCGCCAGAACGCGTACAGGCCCTCGGTGCGCCGGGGCTGCCAGTCGGCCTGCTGGACGTCGAAGTAGGCGGCGCAGGTCTGGCTCACCTGGTGGGTCAGGGCCTCGCGCCAGGACAGGCGGGCGTGGCGGCGCGGATCGCGGTCCAGCGTGTCGATCAGCAGCGGCAGCGGCGCGATCCCCGGGGGACTCGAGAGCGCCGCGACGCAGTCTTCGGCGCGCAGGCCGGCCGCCCGGCTCGCGGGGAGCTCGCGCAGGGCCCGGTCCAGGTCGGCGCCCTCGATGCGGCCCGCGCGCCAGGCGTCGAGCTGCAGGCGGCGCGGCGGAAATACCTGGATCCCGGCCAGCACGGCCAGGCGGGCCGCGACCTGGCGCAGCGGCATGCCGATGCGGGACCAATGGGGATTGACCGCGATGGCCTGGTCGAGGGGCCAGGCCGGCGCGATCGACGCGCAGGCCTGCTGGCAGGCGCGGTCGATCTGCGCGGCCAGGGTCGCGCCGGCGGTCGGGGACGCCGCTGGCGACGCCTGGGGGTTGGGCAAGGTGGGCATGGCGGTTCCTTCAAGAGGTGAATGCGCCGGCGCGGCCGGACCGGGCGTCCGCGGGCCGCGTCCGGATCGGGGGCGCCCAGCGCGTCGGCCACAGGCGCAGGGCCAGCCGCGTGTAGGCCTCGTCGAGGTAGAAGCCCGCGTAGCTCCAGCGCCGCCAGGCGTCGAGCGCGTCGCGGTGCTTTTGCAGCGCAGCGATCCCGCCATGGAGCAGCGCCATGCCGAGCAGCGCGGCGAGGCCCAGGGGCTCGCGCGGGGCGTCGCGCAGGCCCAGCGGCAGGGCGTGCCCCAGCAGGGCCGCGGCCGTGAGACCGACCAGCATGAGCAGGCCGGAGCCGGCCAGGCGCCAGCGCAGGGCGCGCCCCTCCGGGCCCCCGGGCAGCCACAGCAGCGGTGCCCAGGCGAGCCCCAGCAGGGCGCTCCACCACCATGGCCAGCCGGCGAGCCCGGCGCGGGCGGCCAACGCCTGCAGCGCCAGCACGGTCGCGATCGCCGCTGCCGGCGCCAGCCACAGGCTGGCCGCCGCCGGCGCGGGGGCCCGGTACAGCTGCTGCGCACGCTGCCGGCGCACGTCCCCGGCGGCGGCCAGAAAGGCCTGTGCCTTGTACAGCGAGTGCCCGAGCAGGTGCAGCGCCGCCAGGCTGTAAAGGCCCAGCGCGCACTCCAGCAGCATGAAGCCCATCTGCGCCAGGGTCGACCAGGCGAGGCGGACCTTGATGCTGACGCGCGTCATCGTCACGAGGCCTGCGAGCACCGCCGTGCCCAGGCCCAGGCCCAGCAGCAGCGCTCGCGCCGGCGCCGCGCCCTCGAGCAGCGGGGCGAGCCGGATCAGCACATAGCCGCCCAGGTTGACCACGCCGGCGTGCAGCAGGGCCGAGACCGGGGTCGGGGCTTCCATGACCTGGGTGAGCCAGCCGTGGACGGGCATCAGCGCGCTGCGCAGGGCCACGGCCAGGACCAGCGCCGCGGCGCTCCATTGCAGGCCCGGCGTCATGCCCCGGGCGGCGATCTCGGCGCCCAGCGCGGACAGCGAGGCCGTGCCCAGGTCCCGCCAGCACAGCGCGGCGGCCAGCACGAGCAGGCCGTCGGCGAGCAGGTCGGCCAGGCGCTTCTTGTGCGCGGCCAGGCGCGCGAAGGGCCGGTCGGCGTAAAAACACAGCAGCGGCTGCAGCGCCAGGCCCGTCAGCGACCAGGCCGCGATCAGCAGCGGCCAGCGGTCGGCCAGCAGCAGCGTCTGCACCGCCGCGAGCACCCCCGCCAGCGCGCCGAGGTAGCGCCGCTGCGCCGGCTCGCCCTCAAGATAACGGGCGGAATACGCGGTGATGACGGTGCCGAGTCCCTGCACCAGCAGGGCCAGCAGGGTGCCCAGCGGAGTGGCCCGGCACCAGCCGCCGAGCAGGGGCAGGTCCGGCCGCTGCACGGCGCCGAGCAGCGCGGCGACGCCCGCCAGGGCCGAGAGGCCCAGCTGGGTCCGCCACAGCGGCCCCGGTCCGGCAGCCGGGCGCCAGGCCAGCGCCGCCGCCGCGGCCATCAGCAGGGCCGGGGCCGCGTAGCCGAGGGTGGGCAGCAAGTCTTGGGTCATCGCCTGTCTCCTGTGTTGATCCGACGGGGGGCGATGGTGCGAGTCTTTGTTTATTCTGTAAAATTCATAGAATCTAACGAAATAATATTTAAAACAGAACAATGAGGCTGGAACAACTGAACTTCCACCACCTGCGCTACTTCTGGCGGGTGGCCAAGCTCGGCCATCTGACGCGGGCGGCGCAGGAGCTGCACACCTCGCAATCGGCGGTGTCGGCGCAGCTGCGCCAGTTCGAGGATCGCCTGGGCGAGGCGCTGTTCAGCCGCGAGGGCCGGCGCCTGAAGCTGACCGACACCGGGCAGCTGGTCCTGGCCTACGCCGAGAACATCTTCGGGCTCGGGCAGGAACTGATCGGGCGGCTGCAGGGACGCAGCGAGGGCAAGACGCGGCTGCGCATCGGCAGCGTCGCGACCCTGTCCCGGAACTACCAGGAAAACTGGATCCGGCCGCTGCTGTCGGACCCGAGCCTGGTGCTCACGCTGGAGTCCGGGCTGCTGCACGACCTGCTGGCGCGGCTCGCCCAGCACCAGCTCGACGTGGTGCTGGCCAACGAAACCCCACCGGTCGACCCGGCCCAGGCCCTGCATTGCCGCTTCCTCGGCAGCCAGGCCGTGGCCCTGGTCGGCGCGGCCGTGCGCTGGGCGCCGCTGAGCCTGCGCATCCCCGCGGACCTCGACGGCCTGGACATCGCGCTCCCCGGGCCGCGCCACGCGATCCGCGCCCAGTTCGACGCCCTGTGCCTGAGCGCGGGCGTCGCCCCGAGGTTGCGCGCCGAGGTCGACGACATGGCCATGCTGCGGCTGATCGCGCGCGACAGCGGCTGGCTGACCCTGCTGCCGGAGGTCGTGGTGCAGGACGAGCTGCGCAGCGCCGATCTGGTCTGCGTCGGGCGCTCCACCCAGCTGCTCGAGCATTTCTATGCCCTGACGACGCCGCATCGCCACCGCATGGCCTTGCTCGACCGGCTGCTGGCCGAGCCGGGGGGCGGGCCACCCGCGAGCGCCGCGCCGGTGCGATTACAGTCGGCGGCGGAAGGAGAGTGTCGACCATGCGAGCCGCACTGAGCATTCTGGGCCTCGTGATCGCCTTCGCGATCGTGATGTTCAACGTCAAGCACCAGGCCGAGGCGATCAAGCAGCTGCCGCGCCCGGCCGGCGCGAGCGCGGCCGCCGCGCCCAACCTGCCGGCCGCCGTGCACGAGCAGCTCGACGCGACGATGCAGCAGGCCGCGAGCGCCGCGGCCTCGGGTGTCGAGCCCTGACAAGGGGCCCGCTGCAAACCCCGGCGATCGAACCGGGCCTCGCCGGGGCCCGAGCCGCACGCCTCAATGGCTGCGCGCGTACGCGACGGCCTCCTGTGCCATCGCGATGCCGGCGCCGCTGTCGCGGTCGACGCCGGGCGCGCGGATGTCGAGCGCGCTGTGCCTGAGCGCGGCGAGGATCTGCGCGTTGCTGTAGTCGGGCCGCGCGCTCTTGACGAGTGCGGCGATTGCGGCCGCGTGCGGCGCCGCGGCCGAGGTGCCGTAGAACGGATCGAAGCCCGGCGTCGCCGTGGCCACGCCGTCGGCGGCCGCGAGGTCGGGCTTGACGAGTGCGGCGCCGCCGTTCGTTGCGAACAGGAAGTTGCCGGGCGTGATCGGCGCGCCGTCGGGGGCGAAGAAGATCCGGCGCGGGCCATCGGAGCTGAACGCCTCGGTCGGGTTCGCGGCGCCGCCCACGAAGGGCTGGAGGCCGGTGCCGGCTGCGTCCCAGTACACGGCGGCGACGCCGACCGCGCTGCGCGCGGCAGCGTGGCCGAAGCTCGCGCCGCTCGTCGCGATCGACAGCCGGCCGCGCTCGGTGTCGATATGCAGTGCGCGCGGCGCCGCCCCGCTGCGCGTGCCGACGACGATGCGCGAGTTGTCGGCGAAACCGAAATAGCTCGAGCAGTACTCGAGCGGATCGCCGCTGCCGCGCTGCGCGTTGGTCGACGCGCAGGTCACCCGCGTGCCCGCGGAGTTCAGCAGGAACAGGTCGTAGTCGGCGCCCGCGCGGCCGAGCGGGTCGGCCCAGTGCAGGCCGATCCAGTCGTCGGCGTTCGTGACGCGGTCGTACTGCTGGCCGGCGCCGTTGAACACATGCAGCGTGTAGCCCGGGTAGCCGGGGATCGCCGTGGACGTCGCGGCCGGCGTGAAGTCGCCCTCCCAGGTGCCGGAGGTGCCCGACGTGAGGTCGCCGCTGTTGCCGGCGGCCGAGAAATACAGCGCGCCGTCGGCCGTCACGTCGTTGATCGCCTGGGCGACGATGCCGTCCTGGAACACCGGCTCGTCGAAATAGCCGACGTCGTCGACGATCACGTCGCAGTGGTAGGCGAAGCGCAGCGCGCGGATATTGTCGGCAAAGCCCTCTTCGCTGCCGAAGGCCGTCGCGAAGTACAGCGCGGCGCCGGGCGCGAGGTCGTGGACGATCTCGAGCATCGCCGTGCCCTCGTCGCTGCCCGAGCCGGCCTGGTCCGGCAGCACCGTCACCGGGCCGAGGTCGCCGCTCGCGACGAGCGCGCGGATGCGCGCGGCCGAGGCCGAGTCGGACAGCACGCCGACCCGCACGCCCGTGCCGTCGACGCCGCTCGCGACGACGCGGTCGGCCTTGTGGCTCACGTAGCCCTGCGAAGTCACCGAGCCGACCCGCGTGCGCGCGGGCAGCACCGGCAGGATGCGCCGGACCTCGGCGCGCGCGGCGAGCGCGTCAACGGCCGCGAGCGGCACGAGCGCGATCACGGTGCGGTGGTGCGGCGATACATGCTCGACGGCGCCGCCGAGCGTCGCGACCTGCTCGAGCAGCGCGGCGGGGATCGCGTCGTCGACCCGGACGCGCAGCTTGACGCGGCCCAGGGCGTCGCGTTGCAGCGCCGCGACCGCCGTCGCGTAGACCTCGGCGAGGCCGGGCAGGGCCTGGCCGCGCGCGGCCTGCGCTGCGTAGTAGAGCTGGGCGTCGAGCTTGCGCTGCGCGACGCTGCGGCCGTCCTGGTCGCGCAGCAGCGTTGCGATCTGCGTCGCGGCGGCCGCGTCGAGCCGGGCGGTCGGCTGGGCGGTCGACGGCGCGGCCGGCGTCTGCGCGAGCGCGCCGAGCGAGAGCAGGGTGCCGGCGAGCGGCCGGGAGAAATGTCTGGGTCCGAGCTTGGGCATGATGCGTCCACCTTGGTAAGGAGGGCAACGCCGGCTCGTCGGCGCCGCGGGTCGCAACGCCTGCCCCGGCGCGCGAGGCGCCGGCGAACCGGGCTGCGGTTCGTGAATCGGGCCTTCGATCAGAGCACCGCCCGCGGGCGGCCTCAAGTCGCCCGGTTCGGGGTCAGGGAGCGCCGATGGCGCGCGCGAGCTCGCGCACGCTCAGCGGCGCGCAGCCCTCGGCGTGGTTGCTGATCGTCACGAACGCGGGCTGGCCCGCGCCGGTCGTGCCGCGGATCACGCGGGCGAGCGTCGCGCGCGTCGCCGGGTCGGGGTCGAGCAGGCGGCCGAACGGCGCGTAGCGCCGTTCGGCTTCCTCGTAGCCGAAGGGCCCGAGCGCGGCATGGAGATGCCAGCGGCACACGAGCGGACCCGGCCACAGCGCGCGCAG
>Ga0213872_10000056_pt1 | contig 101365 bp, 98 predicted proteins | sample VelepicomBERX_R2_FD_160071 | JGI IMG/M metagenome (GOLD analysis project Ga0213872, IMG submission 160071) | Rhizosphere microbial communities from Vellozia epidendroides in rupestrian grasslands, the National Park of Serra do Cipo, Brazil - RX_R2 | ecosystem: Host-associated > Plants > Roots...
GCCTTTACACGGTCATGCACAATGACGGTCACGCCATCCACTTGCGCCAATTCAATATCCGCCCATAGATCATCGGGTAATTCTGTTTCCAGATTGACGCCCTGCGCCTGTGCACGGTCAATGGGCAAAAACGACCCGCGGTCACAATCTATTTTACCGGATACCAGTGATTGATACGCCGCCAGTTCACACGGGGCCTTACCCTCGATAAGGGCGACCACCATTTCATCAAACGTCATGCCGTAATCAGCAACAAAGGTTTCGGCATAACCCGTGTGCGCAGTCACAAAACCTTGCAGGCACGACTGGATATGAACATCTTCCCTGATTAAACGGGCGCTCCAATCCTCATGATGGAATTTTCTGCCGCTGACACGTTGCGCGACCGTTTCAAATTCATGCCCCAAAGGGGGATGCCCGATATCATGCAGACAGCACGCCACCATACAGGCGAGACCCAGGCGCGGGTCATATAAACCCGGCTGCGCACGGTCCATGGCGCGGCGCAAATGTGCCGTTGCATAACGCGCCAAGGCGGCGGCATGGATCATGTGTTCACGACGCGTATGTTCAGCACCGATCAGGGTTGACTTGGCGCCCAGTTGTAAGATGCGCCCCATACGGGCCATGGCGGGTGTGTCGATGAGGGAGATAAGCAACTGTTCGTGGGGATCGGCAGTGTCAAAGGCAATACCACGCGGGTCGCCTGTCACCGCGTCCTTAAAAAAACGACTTTGGCCTGCACCCGCCATTGTTGGCTCATATACAATAAAATCACCAATATGAGTGCGGCATAGCACGCAGCTATACCACCCGCCATACCAAATTTACTTTCGGTGAGAATTAGCCCAATGGCCCCATAACCTGCAGCGCAGGCGTACCTTCGAACCGGTAGGAGCCGATATGGCCCAGCCGGGTTCGTGTATCCAGCCATATTCTGCCGCCGATCTTGCGCCACCGCTGGCAGAAGGCAAAATCTTCACTCAGATACAGACCGGTATCGGGGTCGATAATGCAGTCAAAAAGCGCGTACTGGTTCTGGCTTTGCGTCTTTGGAATCGGGAAAGTCTGCGACGCCTTAAACCTTGTTTCCGGATAGGCGGCGATCATACGTTCCAGAACGCTGCGTTTAATAAGCTTAAAACCTGTTCCGGCATAAATGCCCGTGACGAAACCATCGCGCTCTTCACGCTCGGCCCCCTGACAGGCGAAGCCGACATAATTCAGGCCGCCTTCCTTCAGATGCTGTTCCGGCATGCCGGGTTGTTGGTGCTGCTGCAAGCGAGCCCAGTCGATATTCTTGACGGGATACATGCCGGCCACGACATCTTCGTCAAATTGCAACAGACGGTGCAGGTCTTCCGGACGGAAAGAAATATCCGCATCGATAAACATCAGATGCGTCATGGCGGTCGTGTCCAAAAACGCGGACACCAGCTTGTTGCGGCTGCGGGTGATCAGTGAATCGCTGCCGTTCAGGGCCAGCGTCACGGCAAAATTATGCGCCGACGCGTAGCCCATCAATTGAACGACAGATTCCATGTACCCCTGATGCACCACCCCCCCATAACAAGGCGTGGCGATCAGGATAAACGGCTTGGTCATGCGCCCCCCTTTGTCGATGACCGTAAAATGGCAGTTTAGGCTGCCTCTAACAAGCCGAAAGCGTACCAGGTCGCGATGGATTCAGTCACAACCGTCTCAATCATACGGCGTGCCGATTCTTCGCTGGGGGTGACCAGGTCGGTGACTTGCGCCGCTTCCGCCGGATTGGCGGCCAGACGTTGCAGTTCAGGCAACAAGGCGCTGATGGAGTTGGCAAGGCCGGCGCGGTCCAGCGCCTGCATGACCAAAGCATCGCGCGGCGAGATGCTGATGACATCGCCCAAAACGGCCGAGGCCAGAACCTGACGGTCGCCGTCAACACGCACCTGGCTTAGATGCTGGTTGAACTTACCCAAGAGGCGCGGCTGCGCCACGCTACTGACGCGCAAAGCTTCGTGAACGCCACGCATCGGATGCACAATGCCACAGGCAACGAGGACGCTGAGCGCCTCAACGATCTGCGTCGGTTCAACGCCTGCACCGTCGGCATGTGCCAGGAAGTCACCGATACCCATCGGTGTTGTCTTCATCAGGTTGATGAGTTTGGTATAAAGCGGTGTCGTGAAGTCGATCTTCTTGCCGTTCGCTTCGAACGTCGTGGGCACGTCCATGTGCGGCAAAATACCATAGGCGAAACCACCGAACAGTTCAGCCGGTGACTGGCTGAAAACAGCCGGTTGCTTGCACCAGATATCTGTGCGGACATGGCGACCGATCGCCAGATCCTTGATGCATTCATACAGCTGGTTATCACGGCATTTGACAACCACTTCCTGTGCTTCGGCAGGAACCGACAGCTCGACATAATTCGACGGAATGTGGCTGTCGCCAGCATAGGCCAACGCCAGAGGACGTAGCGCCACCATCGTGTCGAGCGTTTTGGACGTCGCCGCACCGGTATCAAACAGCGCAAAGAAAGCGTCCGGCATTTTCTTGGCGATCGCTTCATCCAGCTTTGCCGCCAGCGCAGTATCCGTCTTAAACAGCGTGGTGCCGAGCTTTCTCAGCTCAACCAGCATTTCAAGCGCCTGCGCCGCATTCATTTCCGGCGCGAATTCACGCACCAGAAATTTCATGACGTCTTTCAGGGTCGGCGCGACCTGGTAACCATAGCCCAACAAGCCGCTCGGCATCAGGGCCTTGGTCGTCAAACCGAACAGAGCCTGACGTTCAGTATCGGACAGAGGCTGAACGCTTTCATCGCAACAGAGATAGTGCAGTTGAGGCAGCACAGCCTCACCAGCATTCAGGCGATTCAAAGCATTCTGCAACGTTGTTGTCAGAACATTTACGTTCTGAACGCCACGTTCAGCAACAACCTGGCGCATGGCAGTGGCGGCTTTTTCATCTGCAGTCAGAACATAGAATGTGCCTTCCGGGTTACTGGCGGCAAGGCCGATGATCGCCTCAGGCTGCTGCACATTGCAGGCAGCATAATTAAACGCCTCACCCGGACGGCGAGGCTTAACACCGCGAAGAGCGGCGGCATAGCTGAGCGAGATCGGGCTAAGGTTCATGTGGACTTGCATATCAGGACTCCTTCCTTTGTTGTTTATCCAAGGTACTGCGTTAAACTTAATTTTTCCGTACTGGCAGTCGCGGAATATGAGGCTTCAATCTGTGTCTGCATCGCGGTTAACGAAGCCGCAACGGATGCCTGATCAATGCCTGTAATGCCCGTAATCTGGTCCTGCAGGTTCGAAATATCCGTGTTTTGGGTCGATATTTCGTTGCTCAGAATGTTCTGGTTACTCGCCAACCCGGCATGGATTGCCTGAATGCCCGACAACCCTGCCGTTAGCAAATTGTTGGCAGTCGTCATGTCTGACGAATAGGTCGCTGTGTCACCTGACTGTCCTGCCGTGACCGCCGACTGAATAAAACGCAACCCGGCAACCAGCTGTTGAAAGCTGGTGTTGTTGCTGCTGATGCCATAGGTAACGGTATAGCCTTGATCAACCAAAACCTGATCCTGCGCATAGGCGGCACCGCTGGTACTGGTGCTGTTGACATACTGGGTGTCGTAATCCGGCAGGTAATAGTTAGACGTGTCTGTGGTTGTCGATGATGGAGTATCCGTCAACTTTGTCAGATCAGTGACCGGCGCGGTTGAGTAGCGCGTACCTGCGTAAATATAGCGGTCGCCGACCTTTTGGTTCAAATCGTCCGTGACCTGTTTTAGCATTGTCGTCAATTGCGACAGAATAGAGGATGCCTTAGCCCCGTCATAGTTCTGGTTCTGCGACGCCAGTGTGGATGCCTGCGCGGCAACACTTTCCATATCTGACATGGAAAGGTCATAGACGCCCAGCCTCGACTGCACATTTTTAATGGAAGAGATATAGGATTGTCTTTGCGTCACCTGACTGTTGAGGTCAAGAATCTGCCGTGCCTGCGAAGCCGTATAATCAGTCAGGTTGTCGTGTTCCTGGCCCGTGCCGAGCTGTGTATTCAACTGCTCAAGGGTCGTCTTTTCAGACGACATATTATTGATCAGCAGCATTTGTAAACCGACGGTACTAACATTTGTCATGGTTTATCCGATCGTTGACATCAGTGACTGCAGCATCTGGTTGACAGTCGTAATAATGTGGGCGCAGGCGGCATAGCTGTTTTGGTAAACGACCAGGTTTGCCAGCTCACTATCCATATTCACACCGGTGGCACTTGTCAGCGCCGTGTTGTAATAGGTCTGCTGATTGCTCGCGGTTGTGTTTTCACCACTAATGGTATTGGCGTTTTCCTGAAAGCCCGACAAAATGGACGTCACAAGGCCTGAATAAGTGACAGAAGGCGCCGTTAAGCCAATGGCTGAATTGGAATAGTTAGCCACCGTGTTAAACGAGTCGGCAACGGCGATTGTACCCGACTGGGGCAAAACTTGCGTACCATTGACCAGACTGGTGTTGACGGCAAGCGTGCCGCCGGTTGACGAGAAAAAGGTGCTGGCAACATTGCCCGCAGACTGTGTCGCGGCAGTTCCGGTGGTGGATGTGGTAACGGCATTGTTATAGGCTGTACCAAAGACGCCAGTGGTCGATGTTAAGGCTGAAACCAGCGCGCTAATCTGGTTTGACATTTTGGACAGCGTGCCAACGCCCGGCGTTGTCGAAGCGGTAGAGGTCGCATCGCTGGCCGCAAATTGCAGGCGCGCCTGAATGCTTCCCCCTGTCAGGCCGGTGCTCACATCCGCTCCGGTAGAGTCAACAACGGTCGTGCCATTATAACTGAATGTCTGCTGCTGCCCAGCATCAACCAGCAACTGCCCTGATGACGTATAAAGGGCGATCTCATTATTCGGCCTTTGCTGCACCGTCACATTGGTAAGGCTGGCAATTTTGTTAACCAGCGTGTCACGCTGATCCTGCATATCCACTGTGGGCTGACCCAGTGTTGTGGCATTACGGATATTATCATTCAGGGTTGCAACCTGCTGCAGATCATTATTCAGATCGGTGACGTCCGTTGTAATATCGGTCGTCAACTGCGCCTGCATCTTGGTCACGGATGATGACACGGTGTTAATGTCAGCAGACAATGTCTGACCGGCACTGATGACGCTTTCCATAGCCGTCACATTATCGGTCGAAGACGAATACTGGCTCCATGCCGAGGCAAACTGCGCAATATCGCCTTGCAACTGTGGTGGCTGCGCCGTTGAGTCCAGCATCGCCTGCACCTGGCTCAGATAGGTGTTCAACGTGCTGTAATACCCGCTGGACGTTGTGGCGGCATTGTAGTTGTTGCTTAGCGCCTCATTCGTCGAACGCGTATAATTCGTAAGATTTGACCCGCCGAAATTATACCCGTAATCAACCGATGTTACGACCGCCTGTTTGTCGGTATAACCGGCTGTATTCGCATTGGAAATGTTGTTCGACGTCATCGACAGCAGGCTGGTGCTGGTGCGCAGGCCCGACAGGGCAATCGACAAGGCTGACGTCAAACTGGTCATTCGTCCTAACTCCCAATGCGTAATGACGAGGTTATCGTCAGAACATCACGGCTTACTGCACCATGTTGATGGTGGTTTGCAGCAAGGTATTATCCGTTGTCACAACCTTGGCATTCGCTGAGTACACCTGCTGCGCCTGAATAAGCTGCGTAAACTCGCTGGCGATATCGACGTTCGACTGCTCCAGCGAATTACTGCTGATCGTACCTGCGCCGTTCAATCCCGCCGTGCTGTAACGCGGCGTGCCCGAGTCAATCGTCGAGGCGTAAGCACCACCTGATACACGTTGCAACTGATCCTGCGCATAGAACTGCACGATGGGTATCTGCGCGATCGTCAGGTTCGTACCGTTACTGTAGTTAATAGACACAAGACCAGCCTTACTGATGGCCAAGCTGCTAAACGAACCCTTGGGCAGACCATCCTGACTGAAGTTTGTGACGGATGCCGTGCCGTTGGTGTCAGAGAACTGCGTCACACCTGTTGAGCCATTCAAAGCACCAAAATTCAGCACCAGGTTTTGTTTACCCGCACCCAATCCCGTAAAGTCAGCCGTCAAGTCGATATCGGCTGTGCCTGATGGCACGGTGTAAGGCGCCGTCGAGGCGGTGCCAGAGTAGCTGGCGATCGACTTTAAAGTACCCGCAGCAGCCGAGCCCGTACCGTCATTGAACGTAAAGGCGACGGTCTGCGTGTAAGCCGCATCCGGAATGGTTATGTTGAGATCCCATGTATTGGTGGCCGTTTTGTTCCAAACATAATTAACGTCATGGGTGTTACCCAGAGAGTCATAGATTTGCACCGTCGATGAAGATGATGTGTAAGTGGTAGCTGCATTAGACGGCAGGTTTGCAACATAGCTGATGTTAGCCGTCGGAACCGGGTCGTTCAACAAGGACGAGATCTGGATCGGCGTGGTGGATGCCGTGTTGGCAATGCCGCTGCTGACATTATAGCCCATCAGGTAGTAACCCGACCCATTGACAAGATAGCCATCCTTATTCAGCGTAAAGTCACCCTGACGCGTATAATTGATTGTCGAGTTAAAGATTGTTGCGCCAGTTGCGTCCGTACTGGCCGATTCAACCGCGAAGTAACCTTGACCTGAAATGGCCATGTAGGTCGCCGTGTCGGCAGAGGTAATACTACCCTGAACGTCGTTCTGGTAAGCCGGGGTTGCTTTCACGCCGCCCGGGTTGTTGACGCTCGCGTTCGACGCGTTGACCAGTTCCTGAAAGTCGGTGCTCACGGCCTTGTAACCCGTCGTCTGAGCATTCGACAGATTGTCGGATATGTTGCCAATGGCACTTGACTGCGCACCGAGGCCGGCAACGGCTGTGGTCAAGGCGGAAAAGAGTGAACCCATGTGACGCTCCTTCGAAAAATGTGCCCCTCGGCACGAAAAAACTCAAAGGAGAGGAAGCAAGGGCTGTGCCAAATTCTATCTGTTTGATATATATAGATAATATATGTAATTTTGGCAGGACGTTTTTACCCATGGCCCTGTTTTAACAGGCCATTCTGGTATTTTATGCCGACCGCGCCGGATCGTTTTTGTAGAAATTTTCGCCGAGCGCGATGTTCTCGCGCCCCTGTTCACGGCGGTGTTTGTTGGTATCGCGCAGGGAATAAATGCAGCCGCAATATTCCTGCTGGTAAAATTCTTCACGCTTGGAAATTTCAATCATGCGATTGGCACCGCCACCCTTGCGCCAATTGTAATCCCAATACTGCATACCCTCATAACGACGCGCTGCACGATGGCCACAGCCATTGATCTGATCCATGTTTTTCCAGCGAGAGATGCCAAGGCACGAAGTGAACAGATTAAACCCGTTTTCGTGGCCATACAGGGCGGTGCGTTCAAACCGCATATCAAAACATTCTGTACAGCGTTTGCCGCGTTCCGGTTCCCATTCCAGGCCCCTGACACGCGCAAACCAATTATCAGTATCATAGTCGGCATCGACGAAGGGGATGCCCATTTTCTCGGCAAAACGGATATTTTCTTCCTTACGAAGTTCATATTCTTCGCGTGGATGAATATTGGGATTGTAGAAATAGACCGTGATCGCCAGCCCGCTGGCCTGCATGGCCTCTATCACCTCGCCTGAACAAGGCGCGCAGCACGAATGGAGCAGAACTTTATCCACCCCACCCGGTACCGGCAATTTCAGGCGTTCAGTCATGGATCCACCATCCAGGCTTAGTCGTCGCGGCTACCTACAGTGCCTGACGAAGTGCGGCGCGTGACCGCAGGCTTGGCCGGACCATCGCCACCACCGCTATTGCTACCGCCCTGTGACGCCATGCTTTCAAAGAATTCGGCGTTATTCTTGGTCAAACGCAGCTTTTCCAGCAGGAATTCGATCGCATCCTGAGTACCCATCGGCGCCAGAATACGGCGCAGCACGTGCGTTTTGGCAAGCTGATCCTTTGGCGTGATCAGATCATCCTTACGCGTACCGGATTTCAGAATGTCGATAGCGGGGTAAATACGTTTGTCGGCAACCTTGCGGTCCAACACGATTTCCGAGTTACCGGTACCCTTGAACTCTTCAAAAATGACTTCGTCCATACGGCTGCCGGTATCGATAAGCGCGGTCGAGATGATGGTCAGCGAACCACCTTCTTCAACATTACGTGCCGCACCAAAGAAACGCTTGGGGCGCTGCAAAGCATTGGCGTCCACACCACCCGTCAACACCTTGCCGGATGATGGCACAACAGTGTTATAGGCGCGGCCCAGACGTGTAATGTTGTCCAGAAGGATAACGACGTCGCGCTTATGTTCGACCAGACGCTTGGCTTTCTCAATCACCATTTCGGCGACCTGAACGTGGCGCGTGGCCGGTTCATCGAAGGTGGAACTGACAACTTCGCCCTTGACCGTGCGTTGCATGTCGGTGACTTCTTCGGGGCGTTCGTCAACCAGCAGGACGATGAGATGGCATTCCGGATGGTTGGTCGCAACCGCCTTGGCGATATTCTGCATCATAATGGTTTTACCGACACGGGGTGGCGCCACGATGAGGCAGCGCTGGCCCTTACCGAGCGGCGCCACAATGTCGATCACGCGGCCCGAGCGGTCCTTGACCGTCGGATCCTGAATTTCCATCGATAGGCGTTCATCGGGATAAAGTGGCGTCAGATTGTCGAAAGTGATGCGATGGCGGGCCTTTTCCGGATCTTCAAAATTGATGTTGTTGACCTTCAGAAGCGCGAAATAGCGTTCGCCTTCCTTGGGCGAGCGAATTTCACCTTCGATCGTATCGCCGGTACGCAGGTTAAATTTGCGCACCTGACTGGGCGATACATAGATGTCATCCGGACCGGGCAGATAGTTGGATTCAGGGGAGCGCAGAAAGCCGAAACCATCCGGCAGAACTTCCAGAACGCCGTCGCCGAAAATGGCGTTGTCCTGTTGTTCACCCATTTTCTTGAGGATGGCGAACATCATATCCTGTTTGCGCATAGCCCCTGCGTTTTCAATCTGCAGTTCTTCGGCCATGGTCAGAAGTTCGGCGGGTGTTTTGCGTTTTAATTCACGTAAATTCATGGATCAGACTCATTACTGTTGGGAAAATCAAACGGGGCGGTTCACAACCTGCCCATCATTTTGTCGCTTGAGGGAAACCGCAGCGCAGATGGAATGTCGTCAATTTAGCGCTTTGGGGTTAAGGAGTATTTAAAGGAACCCACCTTGCCAAGTCAACTCAAAAACACCTGACGGGCCACAAAACCCCCGTCAAATAAGGCGGGAATGCGGCATTAACCATAATTTTTATGATGGGTTTTTTAAAATGAACCACAGATTGAGGCGCTGACGGGTCGCGGGCCAGCCGAGCAAAAGCGTGTGCAGGCTGGACATCACCAACGCCATCACGAGCGCGGCGAACAAAACATCGCTCAGAAAATGCGCACCCATGATAATACGCGCGATACCGAACAGACTGCCTACGCCACAAAGGCCGTAAAAAACCTGTCGTGAGCGGTGTTGTTGTGCCGACCCCGCCACCGGCAGCAGAAAAGCAAGTGCAGGCAGCGCAAAACCAAACGCGCCATCGCCCGCGACAAAGGAATCGTTCTTATGCGTCCTGGCCTGCGGCTGCCAGGCGGGGGTGAACGGGCGGTCACCGCCGAATTCGACCACAGCCCGTGGGCGGGCACGGCCCCAATGATCTTTTAGCCCCAGATTGACCACAACCCCAAGGCCGAGTGCCAGCGTCAGCAGCAGAAACAGCCACCCCCGCACCGACACACCACAAAACGCCTTGCGCAAAATCAGACTGGCCGTCAGTCCGGCGATCAGCATCGTCGACAGAACCCAGCCGCCGCGCACCGCCGTAAAGTGAATCGCCTGCAGCAAGGGATGATCGGCCCAGACAAAACCCGCGCCCGGTTGGTAAAACCAGCCGGAGACGATCAGATCAAGCGGCGGATAAAGGCAAACCGCCATCAGGAGCGCGGCAAAAACCGTCCAGACAAGGAGGGTGAGGCAACGGGCCACTTATACCTCAAGCAGTTTGAGCGTCAGGCATTTGGCCGCCCCGCCCGCCTTCAGGAATTCGGTCAGCGGTGTCGTAATAACCTCAAACCCGGCGACAGCCAGCTTGGCACGCAGGGCATCGCCCGCATGGTTCATGATAACCGTGTTGCCGATATTGACCGTATTGCACGCGAACTGCGCCGCGTCTTCATCGCCCACGACAATGCGTTTGTCGGCGGGCAGATTGGCTTCGATCTTTTCCAAAGCTTCGGCATCAAACGCGCCCGGATAATACATGGCATAGCCGCCCTCCAACGGGCAGAAGCATGTGTCCAGATGATAGAAGCGCGGATTGATGAGATGCAGCGCAATGGTTGGGCGGTCGTAAATCTGACCCAGAATGCGCGACGCGCTCATATCCGAACGGAAACCATAGCCGCACCACAGGTTTTTGTTGCCACGGTCCAGCAGGGCATCGCCCGCGCCTTCGAAACACACTTCCTGCGGCCAATGGACCAGCTCATACCCCCAACTCATAAAACTGGCCTGATTGAATGGTTCTTCGCGTTGGCGTTCCGCCGTACGGAAATGACTGTTCACCATGCGGTTACCGATGACAAAGCCTGCATTCGCCGTAAAGACATAGTCGGGCTGGTTTGGTTGCGGATCTACCAGTTGAACGTCAACAAGTTTGGACACAATCGCGTGATAATCGCGCCATTGCTTTTGCGCGAGCTGCACATCCACATTGCCAACCTGGCCGCGCATCCAGTGATTGATGACGTAGGTCACGTCAAAATAATCCGCGGCGCACATCATAAGGGTCTGGCGTGTAAAAATCATGGTTTGTCCTGAAACACAAAGAATCCGTAGCGGCAGAAACTACTATGATTTGCGTGGATTGGCAAAAGCGGCGTGGGCAATCTTTAACGCAGTGCAACAAGCTCCGGTAAACGGCGCATGTCGTTGAACACAACGTCAGCTCCGGCGGCGCGCAGATCATCGCCATAGCCCGGCCAGCAATGAACACCCCCATCGTAACCAAGCACCCGCATCCCCGCCGCCTTGCCCGCCTTGACGCCCGCCACGGCATCCTCGATGACGATACAATCATGCGGATCAGCCCCCAGTTTCTGTGCCGCATACAAAAACAGATCAGGCGCGGGTTTACCGCGCGCCACCATGTCTGACGAATATAGATGCGGCGCAAAGAAATCCGTGATGTCTGTTAAGCGCAGGCAAAACTCAACACGACGCAGCGCCGCACCCGACGCGATACAGCGCGGCGTGTCGGCCAGTTGACTGAGCGCTTCGACCAGATGCGGCGTTGGCTGCAGCCGTCCTTGAAAATGCTCTTCTTTCTTGCGGGCAACCTGTTCGGCAAAGTCGGGCGGCAAGGTAATGCCGTTTTCAGCCTGCAATGTGGCGATCATGCCCTTTAACCCAATGCCCGCGAATTGCTGCGTCAGCATCTGCGGCGTGCGTTCGATGCCCGCCGCCGAAAACATGGCGGCTTCGATCTCGGTGTGCAGCAACATGGAGTCAACGACCACGCCATCCATGTCGAAGAGCAACGCCATTAATGCGCCTCCGCCCAGTTTTTGGCGTGACCCGCTTCTGCCGTAATAGGTACCCGCAGCGTCAGGGCTGGTAAGGGCGCTTCCTGCATCACCTGCTTCACAAGCGCGGATGTGCGTTCCAGTTCAGCGACAGGCACTTCGAAAACCAGTTCGTCATGCACCTGCAGCAACAGCCTTGCCGACAATCTGGCCTCAGCCAGCGCCGGGCCGACGCGTATCATCGCGCGTTTCATGATATCAGCCGCGGTTCCCTGTAACGGCGCATTAATAGCGGCACGTTCGGCCCCCGCGCGGCGAGCCGGCATTTTATCGCGGATAGCGTTGATATAAATGCGACGACCAAAAAGCGTCTGCACATAACCATGGTCGCGTGCAAAGCTTTTTGTCGCCTCCATCCAGTCACGCAATTCATGGAAACGATCCAGATATTGCCGGATAAACTGGTTGGCTTCGCCCTGCGTGATGCCGATCTGCTTTGCCAGACCGAAACCGCTGATGCCGTAGATGATGCCGAAATTGATGGCCTTGGCCGCGCGGCGTCTGTCGGGTGGCAGGTCGGCCAGCGGAATGCCGAACACCTGGCTGGCGGTCAGCGCGTGAATATCAACGCCGTCATGGAAGGCTTGAATAAGCGCCTTGATCCCTGCCGCCTCTGCGGCCAGTCGCAACTCGATCTGCGAATAATCGACCGACAGCAATTCATGCCCCGGCGCTGCAACGAAGGCGCGGCGGATGGCGCGGCCATCTTCGGTACGGATAGGAATATTCTGCAAATTGGGATCATTCGATGACAGACGCCCCGTCGCGGCACCAACCAGATTGAACGATGTATGCACGCGCCCCGTCTGCGGCGCGATCTGCTCGGGCAAGGCATCGGTATAGGTGGATTTCAATTTAGCCGCACCACGCCATTCCAACACGCGTGCGACAATGTCATGCCCTTGCTCGGCTAATGGCTCCAACACGTCAGAGCTGGTGGAATAAGCACCCGTCTTACCCTTCACACCGCCGGGCAGGCCCATCTCGGCAAACAGCACATCCCCCAGTTGCTTGGGTGATCCGACATTGAACGCATGCCCGGCCATGCCGTGAATTTCTTCTTCAAGTTTCTGCAACCGGACGGCAAGTGCCTGGCTTTGACGCTTCAATTCATCCGGATCAATGCAAATACCGGTTTGTTCCATCGCCGCCACAACAGGCACCAGCGGGCGTTCAATGCGTTCGTAAACGGTAACCAGATGTTCCTGCGCCAGTTTCGGCTTCAGGCGCAACCACAGACGGAAAGCATAATCGGCGTCTTCGGCGGCATAGGCGGTTGCCTGATCCAACGGTACGCGGTCGAACGTTACCTTTTGCTTGCCGGTTCCCGTGACGTCATCATAGGCGATCATCGCATGATTGAAATGCAGCTTGGCCAGTTCATCCAGCCCGTGACCATGTGCGCCCGCCGCCTGCACATAGGACAGCAGCATAGTATCATCATAATTACGGATGATCAGGTTATGTTGCGCCAGAACCTGCATATCATATTTCAGGTTGTGGCCGATTTTCAGAACCGCATCGTCCGCCAGCAAATCACGCAGCGCATCCGCGACCTGCGACAACGGGATTTGCTTGGGCGCCGCGACAGCATCAAAAACGAAACCGCCCTCTGCACCAACGCTTTTTGGATCAATATGTCCAACGGGTATATAGCAGGCGCGACCCGCCGCAACGGCGAGGGAAATGCCAACCAGTTTCGCGGTACAGGCGCGTAGTGAATCCGTTTCCGTATCGATGGCCACGCGACCGGTATCGCGCGCAGCGGCAACCCAGTCCTTCAAGCGTTGCAGATCCTGCACCAGTTCGTAATCGCTTGCGACATTTTGCAGCCCGTCATCTGCAGCGACTTCCCCTGCGCCGTCAACCCCAGCAGCAGGTGCTGTTTGAACCGCCGTCACAGGCGTTGGTGCTGGGGCCGTTTCGCCCAGTCGTGCCAGAATGGAGCGGAATCCCTGCGTACGCAAGAACTCAACCAATGTTTCGCGGTGATTATCCAGACGCTTCAGATCCGCCAAAGGCATGGGCAGCGGCGCCTGATCGTCCAACCGCACAAGTCTTTGTGAGATGCGCGCCAGCTCGGCATTTTCAATCAGGGCCTCACGACGCTTGGGCTGTTTGATTTCCGTTGCGCGTTCCAGCAATGCCTCCAGCGAACCATAAGTGTTGATGAGTTCCGCCGCCGTTTTAACGCCGATGCCCGGTACGCCCGGCACATTGTCCGTGCTGTCCCCGGCCAGCGCCTGCACATCCACAACCTTATCCGGTGTGACGCCGAATTTCTTCAGCACTTCGTCCGTCCCTATGGGGATGGATTTCAACGGGTCGTACAATGCCACGTGGTCGCGGATCAATTGCATCAAATCTTTATCCGACGACACAATACGCACGTCCCATCCGGCGGCGACCGCTTCGCGCGCATAGCTGGCGATCAAATCGTCCGCTTCGTAGTTCGGGGCGTCGATGGCGGGCAAGCCAAACGCGCGGGTTGCTTCACGGATCAGGGCGAATTGCGGGATAAGTTCGGGCGGCGGTGGTGGGCGATGCGCCTTGTATTCCGGATAAATATCATTGCGGAATGTCTGACGCGCGGCATCAAAAATAACCGCGACATGGTCGCCGCCAGCATCCGCCAAAAGTTTTTGCAGCATATTGCAAAAACCCATCACGGCGCCGACATGCGTACCGTCCGCGCGTGTCAGATCGGGCAAAGCATGAAAGGCGCGAAAGATGAAACCGGAACCGTCAACCAGATAAAGCGTGGTCATTATGCAGTCCGGTGCACGGCCAGCGGGCCTGCCGCCTGCGTCACCGGCATCAATTCAATGCTGTTGATATTGACGCGCGGCGGTAACGTGGCCGCCCAAAACACCGTCTCTGCCACATCATCGGCAACCAATGGATTAGCGCCTGCATATATCTTGGCGGCGCGTTCGGCGTCACCCTTAAAGCGGTTCAGCGAAAAGTCCGTTTCCACCATGCCGGGTTCGATGTTTGTCACGCGCACCTGTGTCGCGATCAGGTCACAACGCATCGTGCGGCTGAACTGCTCAACGAACGCCTTGGACGCGCAATATACGCTGCCGCCAGGATAGGCGTATGAGCCGGAAACGGAGCCGATATTCACAATGTGCCCGCATTTGCGTTCCACCATGCCGGCAATAGCCAGACGCGTGCAGTATAGCAGGCCCAGAATGTTCACATCGACCATTTTCTGCCAATCGTCGATCTGCGCCGCATAGCCGGGCTCCAGCCCCAGCGCGCCGCCTGCATTGTTAATCAGCAGATCAATCGCGCGAAAATCGGCAGGCAATCCGGCAAACATGGCTTCGACTGCCGCGCGGTCAGACAAGTCAACCACCACGCCATGCACCGGCACGCCCAGACCCTGCACAACCTTGTTCAGTTTGTCCTGACTGCGCGCCGTCAAAATCAGGCGGCAACCGGCAGCGGCAAAACGCTTGGCAAAGGCCACGCCAAAGCCGCTATTCGCGGCGGTGATCATGACGGTTTTGGGCAGATAGGTGGTCATTCAGTGCCCCGCGGCGCGCGCGGCGCTTTGGTTCAGTATATAGTGACGGCCACAATAGGGGCAGTCGATTGTGCCCGAAGCGGCAACCGTCAGGAAAACGCGCGGATGGCCGAGCTCCGGCGCAATGGCACCGCCCCCATCGCAATAGAAACTGGGCGTATCGACGGTAAAGGTTTCAGGTTGTGTCATGGCTGGAATCACAGGGAATGTGGCAATGCCCCCTGATACCATAGGCAAACCGGGGGGTCAAAAGCCCCTTCCACTTCCCTGAAAAATCCGCTAGAAGGCCTTGCAAGGCGTCCCTTGACCCTTGCACGTTAGATGTGATCGAGGCAGGAAGGGACCGTTTTTCATGAAAAATGTGGCTGTCGTAGGCGCCCAATGGGGCGATGAAGGCAAAGGCAAGATTGTCGACTGGCTGTCGTCACGCGCGGATGTGATCGTACGTTTTCAGGGCGGCCATAATGCTGGCCACACACTGGTCATCGACGGGGTTGAGTATAAGCTGAGCCTTCTGCCCTCCGGCATCGTTCGTCGCGGCAAATTGTCGGTCATCGGCAATGGCGTCGTGGTAGACCCGTGGGCCCTATTGAAAGAAATCGACACGGTTCGTTCCAAGGGCGTCAGCATCACGCCGGACAGGCTGATCATCGCCGAAAATTGCCCGCTTATCCTACCCGTACATGCCGCCGTCGACCGCGCGCGCGAAGAAGCCCGTGGCAGCAACAAAATCGGCACCACCGGTCGCGGCATCGGACCGGCCTATGAAGACAAGGTTGCGCGCCGAGCCATTCGTTTATGCGATCTGGGCGAGCCCGACATTCTGCGCGACAAGATTGAACAGATGCTGCTGCATCACAACGCCTTGCTGCGCGGTTTCGGCGCACCGGAAATTGACGGCAAGCAGCTTCATCAGGATCTGATGCAAATCGCGCCGCAGGTTCTGCCCTATGGCGATGTTGTCTGGCAGCGCCTAGACGAAGAAAGCAGCCAGGGCAAACTGATCCTGTTCGAAGGCGCGCAGGGGTCGATGCTGGATGTCGACCACGGCACCTATCCGTTCGTGACGTCCAGCAACACGGTTGCCGCCTGCGCCGCGTCGGGCAGCGGCATGGGCACGGGCAAGATCGGCCGCGTTCTGGGCATCTGCAAAGCCTATACGACACGCGTCGGCTCTGGTCCCTTCCCGACCGAAGATCATGGTGAAGTCGGCGAATTGCTGGGCACGCGCGGGCGTGAATTCGGCGTCGTGACGGGGCGCAAGCGCCGTTGCGGCTGGCTGGACGCCGTTCTGGTGCGGCAGGCGGTCAAGATTGGCGGTATTGACGGTCTGGCGCTGACCAAACTGGACATTCTGGACGGCATGAAAGAGCTGAAAATCTGCCGCGCCTATAAGCTGAACGGCAAGGAAATCGACTATCTGCCGGCGGGACAGGCGGCGCAGGCCGCCGTGGAACCGGTTTACGATGTATGCGAGGGCTGGAGCGAAAGCACGCGCGGCGCGCGCAGCTGGGCCGAATTGCCGTCCAATGCCATCAAATATATCCGCCGCCTGGAAGAAATGATCGGCGCGCCGGTGACATTGCTGTCCACCAGCCCCGAACGGGACGATACGATTTTGATGAAAGATCCGTTTATCGACTAAGCAGCACTTAGTTGGTCAGCAGCTCAACCTGCACATCAACCAGAAAGCGAACGACGCTTTCGTAATCATCGCGGCGCAATTCGTCGATGGTATCCACTTCAAACTGGGCGGCCAGCATGGCACGCACGGTTTCTTCGCATACATTCTGGTTATGCGCGACATAAGCCGTCAGCGCCTTCACCGATATCAGTTCACGCTTGTTCATCAGTCCTTTTGTATTCACCAGACGCGCCTTGAAACGCGTGCGGGGCAATTCAACTTTATAATCACGCAAGGAGGCGTTGGCATCCACAGGCATCGCAACATTATCATCCGACATTTTTGCCCCCTTGCGTGTTGTTTTAATCGACATAACCCTCTGCTCCCTGTACCACTGCCCCTGATAAAAAATCACTGCCCCTGAAATAAACGCACCTGATATAAATGCTGCCGTCCCTTAGAACTCCCATAACTCATGACGGGTCGCCGGGGCGGCATTCTTACCCTCAATCAAACGCATCCAACGTTCCTTTAAAGGCAATACAATCCCGCAAGTGTCGACCTTGAGAAATCGCTCAAGGTCTTCGAGCATCGCCTGCGTCATGTCTTCCCCATGACGGTCAACAAAGGTCTCGTATGACACCATTTCCGGCTCCCCTACCCCTTTATATCTTCCCTGCTATGACTTCCCTTGAATGAACCCAACATAAGGGGCGGCTGGGCATGAAAGCAATTCATATTTGTTTTCATGACTAGATTATTTGGTCTTAAAAGACAATTTTATACATAATAGAATTTTAATTGTTATTTTATGTCAAGAAAATTATAATTTTTGAAATAAATATTTATATTGAGTGCACATTATTTTCAGCATAATGACTAATACATGATCACCCCCTCGCAAATACGCGCTGCGCGCGCTTTACTCTCTTGGGACGCCGCCGAGCTCAGCAAACGCTCCGGTATTGCCCGCGCCACAATCTTTAACATTGAGAACGGCGTTACCCACGGCCGCGACGAAAGCCTGAGCAAGATTCGCAAGGCTTTTGAGGCAGAAAACCTGGAATTTATTGATGGCCAAGGCGTTCGCTTCCGCCCAGAAGGCGTTGATGTCCTAAGCGGACGGGAAGGCTTGGTGGCATTTCTTGACGATGTCTACAGCTATCTCTCAGCGAATGGCGGGGTTGTTTGTACGACAAATATTGATGAGCAACGCTGGAGTAAAGCATACGGCGAAGAAAATGCACAAAAGCACTTCACAAGAATGCAAGCGTTGATCAAGAGACGAAATGATGTAAAATTTAAAAGCCTCACAAGTGTCGGACACAATACTGAGCACACATCAAGTTACACTGAATATCGGTGGGCAGAATCTCAGCAATCATCTGCAGTTCCTTTCTATTTATATGGCGATAGATTGGGTATTATTGTTTTTGAGGCAGACCCTACACCGAAAATACTTTTTATCAGATCTAGGCAAATCGCAGACGCCTATGCCGTACAGTTTGACAGCATTTGGAAAAATGCTGGCATCATTCCTTCAATTGACAAATAATTAAACCGGTCTATGGACACTGACTTCCTCAATGACTTCATAGATTTACTGACAGGGAGTAAATCCGCTCATATGAGCCGGCACATGTACGCCGATCATAAGGGCGAGCGGAGTGGCCAATCCATGTCAGGCGCAAAGCTGTGGGCGACACTTGCTAATGATGAGCCAGATTATCCAATAGCAAGGGCTGATGTGTGGTTATTAAACGACTCTCTATCAGATATACTGCCCTACATACCTCCGCATATTCCACTCTATGACTTGGGACCGGGCAACAAAAGCGCCATTGAGTCCAAAAGTTTGAAATTATTAGAAAAGGTCGAATCATCGCGCTATGTGGCCGTTGACGCGTCGGAAGCATATGCAGAAGCAGCAGCACAGGCGGTTAAAGACGCATTTCCACAAATTGCTACCGCTCTATGTGTGGGAGATATCTATACAGACAAAGAAAAAGTAACGGAGCCGACGCTAGCTTATTTTGGTGGCAGTACTATTGGCAATATCCCAAATCCCGTCAGCCAAGACTTTCCGTTTGACCGCCTAGTTGATACATTGGGCTATCTGCTGAGTTATGCGCGTAAAGGCTGGCTGCTGCTGTCCTTTGATACGACCAGCAACAATGCCGAATTACATAAGCGCTATGACAATAAAGCCTCAGAAGATTTTGCTTGTAATGTACTCTATCGTGCAGCGTGCGAACTACCAATTGAAGGCTTTGATCCAAATCTATTTAAGCATGTTTCGAAATGGGTACCAGAAAGCCATCAGCTGGCACATTTACTGGTCGCGACCGCCGAGCAACATATTAAGATAAACGGCCAAAAGCTGGTTATCAAAAAAGGGCAAGAGCTTCACATCACCAATTCATATAAAATTACCCCTAAAATTTTTGAAGCCGCATTGGCTGAGGTTGGCTGCGCTCTTGAATACAAATCATTCGATACAACAGGGATGGCACTATATCTGGTGCGCAGCCCCTATGCTGCTCCAGTTTTGGCTCGTTCTACCCCCACAACAGACAATGTGATTGGCTAGCTGACAGCTATTCTACTTCACCTTCACTCCAGCTCCCGCTGGTGGCGTGGTGCCGGACGGCGTGCGGTAACTGTTCAGGAAGCCCTGGAACAAATCAACCTGCGACAAATTAGACTGTGCCGCCGTTATGTTTTTCAACTGGCCGTTAATTTCCGGCTGGCTCAGGACACGGAACGTATCATATTGCTGTGTTCCGGCCATGGCCGCGCCATAGTCGATCACCAGCTTATCCAGCGCGGTCTGGTTACCGGCAAGGGCATAGGCCGTGGCGGCACGTACGAGCCAGTCAGCCTGATCATGCGACAGAACCTCACCCGGCTTCGGCGGCGGACCGATAAGTTCCAGCAAAGCGGCGGCCGTCGCGGGCCAGTCACGGGCGTGCGCGCTGATATCGGCGCGCAGCAATTTTGCGGATTCGCGGTTGTTGTCACGCAGCAGGCCCAACGCTTCGTCATCGCGATGCAGGTCAGACAGCGCCTTGGCGCGCAGCAACAAGCGTTCATGCTGCATGTCGGCGGGCAGAAATTCACCATTGCCGATATCGAGCGCTTCGAGCGCCTGCTCAGGATGGTGGTCAAGCAACCGTACCGCCGCCAGACGTGAACTGGCTTTCGCCTTTTCTTTACCCGTCAGTTTATTGCGGGCCAGATCATCCAGAAGACCGGCGGCCTGATCCAGGAGGTCAATCGCAATCAGACGCTCGGCCAGATTACGCATCACGGCAATGCCGTCATCACCCGTCGGCATCAGGTCATGATATTGCTGATACAGCGTCAATGCTTCTAACGGCGACAGACTCTGTCCCAGATCCGTCAGGAAGACGTCATGGAAAGTCTGCGACATTTCCTGTTTGATTTTGCCAGCCATATAGACGTCAGGATACAAATGAATGGCCTGATTAAGGACATTCATGCCCTGCTTCACATTCTTTGCCTGAATGTAAAATTGGCCCAGACGATGCAGGATATCCAGTTCCAGCGTGTCGCCGCGCCAACCGAAGCGCAGCGCCTCCAGCCGTTCGGCGGCCTGCGCCGGGGTCAGCGAATTATCGGCCACGCCAAGGTCGATCAAGGCCAACTCAGCGCGCACCTTGTAAAGCCTGTCATTGCTTTGCATGACGTCTTTCCAGCTTTGCTCTGCCGCGCGCGCGCGGCCAGAACGGGCATGCAAAACACCGTGCAAATATTCAATCGCGGGCTGAATTTCCTGTGTGTGGTTGTCTGTTTCCAGCCGATCAAGCCAGTCCGCCGCTTCGCGGTCGCGCCCCGCTGCCAGTGCCGATTCAATCGCCAGTACAGAGAAACGCGAGTAGAAAGGTTCCGGATAACCGGACAAGATAGCTTCGTTGACCGAGAATTTTTCTTCCGCCGATTTCCAGTCACGCATTTCGGCATAACCGACGCCAAGCCACAAATCGATTTCCGGCTGGTTGGCGAAAACGTCGTTGTTAAGGTCCTTAATGCCCTCTTCGGGACGGTAGGCCAGAATTTTGGCAGCACTATACAACGCCATAAAATCGGTATGTACGGCAAGGTCTGGCAACTGTTTGATCAGGTCAGTCAGCATGGACAAGGCTTCTTCGCCATAGCCATGCGCGAAATAAAACCGCGCCAGTTCCAGACGCGCGCGGTTACGTTCGCGTTCCGGCACGTCCACGATCGTCTGCTGCAAACGCTGGCGTGTTTGCGTGAAGCTTTCATCCGGCTTGCCCGCCCATGTGGCAAAATCAAATATGGACTTGCCCACAGCGCTCGCACGCGCCTTTTCATTTGATTGCTGGCTGGCGCCCGTATCAAAGGTGCTGGACATATGCAGGCCGCCATCCGCCGTAATTTCGATTCCATCCGACAGGTTGCGCACCAGGATCTTGTCCGTCAGGGGACGTATAACCAGCCCCTGTGCCGCAGGCCAGATTTCAAAATCCGCCATGCGCCGCGGCATGGTAAAAGCCTCGCTTTTGCTGAGCGGCACAATAATCAGCGTATCGCCCACCACCGGGTCGGTCATCGGTATCGGCTTTGGCGCATCTGGCAAGGGCAACAGGAAACGTGCGCCCAACGCAAAGTCGGGTTGCGCCACCAAAGTCGTGGCAACCGGCATGTCGGTCATTTGCCGCGCCATAAAAATTTTCCATGACGTGCCGGACTGTGTCGCGCGCACATCCACATCCGGCGGTACCGGAAAACGGTAGCCGTTTGCGTCCGGCATATCGACATTTTCCAGTGCTACACGCGGCGCAGGCTGGCCCGCAATTAGAGAATCCAACGGCACCGTCAGCTTGCGATCGAACATCAGATAGCCATAGCCGCCACGTTGCCATACGGCGACACGCGCCGCGACGTGCGGGTCGAACGTCACCACCAAGGCGGGTGTCTGGGTGATGTCTTGTAGTGTAATAAGCCCGGTTTTGTTGACACTGGAGGTATCTGTTGGTGCGGCAGCCGGAGGAGCCGCAGGTGCAGGTGCCTGCACGGGTGGCTTTGGCGCGGTCTGTGTGCCTGTTTTGGCCAACAAGGGCGGCTGAATAACCGGCATGTTCGAAGACACAGTCGGCTTGATGGGCTCCGGCACCAGTGATGTCGGCAAAGGCGCTACTGTTGCAACCGGCACCGATGATGACACGACCACCGCAGGGGTTTGTGTAGCGGCAGGGGGGGGCGCGGCTGGCGCTGAAGGCGTAGCCGATGATTGGGCCGGTGTGGGGGTAGCAGCTACAGGTTTGGCCGCAGCAGGCGCAGACACGGAGGCAGGCGGTGTTGCAGGCGTCAGCGCTGGTATCTTGTCGGCAACTGTCGCTGGCGGCTTTTTGACCTCTTGGGGTGCCGCCGGAACATCCGCTGATGACGCTGCGCCGCCTTGTATGTCCACGGCGATGGAATGGCCGCTGGTGAAATCATGCAACCCGGCTTTGCCGTTGACGGTAAAACTGACTTCCAAATTGCCTTTATCGTCTTGCGTAGTGCGGAAACCCAGCGCGCGGGTCAGGTCGTTGAACCCGTTAAATTTAACTTTGGCAGCCGCATCGAAATGAATGGTGACGCGTGTGCCGTCGCGTTTGACCTTATAGGGCACATCCCGCGGCCAATCGAACACCACACGGTCAAAATCGGGGTGTTCGCCCGCGCGTGCCGCGATTGTTAAAGCAGGGACATCTTCGGCCAGCACCACGCCAGACATGGCCCCGCAAACCCCCAGGGTCGCGAACAGGACTGGCCCAAGATAGAGACTCTTTTTACCGCGCATGCAAAGCCGATAGAGCAAACGAAAGACTGTCCGACAGAATCACTTCTGCCGTTTGTTAACACTATAACAAGTTAACCAAGACTGCTAGGGCTACGACAGGCTTTATCACGCCTTCTGGCGACCGACCCTGACGGGCCTTTCGGCAAAGGAGCCGAGGCTGATCATCCGGTCATAAATCACCAACGCCCCGGCAATACCCACATTGACGCAGAATTTGGCAGGAATTTTCACGATATGGTCGCAACGCTTCACAAGATCGGGGGACAGATTGCCCTTTTCAGGGCCAAGGACATACGCGGCACGCAACGGGTGGCGGAAACTGGGCAAATCCACCGCCTCATCCAGCAATTCAACACCGACCAGCGCACAGTCTTTGGGCAGCGCCATGTCGGCCAGATTATCATAGGCATAAAACGGCAAATGAATATCGGCGTGCGACGTGTCGGTCGATTTAACATCCGCATAACTGACGGACGCGCCGACTGTGAAGAAGAAACTGGCACCGAAAGCATGCGACGTGCGCACCAGATTGCCCAGGTTAAAGCCCTTGCTGATCCCCTGAACCCCGACGCCGAAATAACCCCGTGGCGGGCGCGTGGACTGCGCCTGTTTATGGGTTTTATTAATATTAGAGCCGTCCTTGCTTTCGGTAAATTGCCTAGCCATGCCTTATCCTTGTCTTATTTGCCTTCTAGGCCTTAATAGGCAATAAACGAGGCCAAGACAATCTTCATCAGGTGCCCCATGACCGAAGACATGACTACCATAACCGACCCGTTCGACCGCAAACATTACCACCACTGGATTGAAGACCGGGTACGGTTCAGCGACCTGGACCCACTGGGCCACGTTAACAACAACGCCATCAGCCAATATTTCGAAAATGCGCGCGCCCTGTTTTATATGCGCCTGACCCCCTTGTGGCCGCGCGGTGACAAACTGTTCGTCCTGGCGCGGGTGGAAGTGAATTACCGCCATGAATTGCATATGCCCGCGCATCTGAAAATCGGTACGGGCGTACGCAAAATCGGCACCACGTCGTTGACGCTGACCAACGTGCTGTACAGCGACCGCGTCGGCATCGCTTATGGCCAGAGCGTGTCGGTGTTGATCGACAAAAAGAAACGCCGCCCCGTGCCGATTGATGATGAGTTGCGCAGCCTGATACAGGATATTCTTGATACACCAAACGATGAGTAAGGGATGATGATGCGTATTATTGCGACTGTTTTAGTGATAACGGGCCTGATGACGGTTCTGCCCGCCCGCGCCGCCGACACTGATGCGGCGCCGAAAGCCCCGCATTTCAGCGCGCAGGACAAAACCGATATCGCGCGAATTGAGGCGTATCTGAACCAGCTTAAAAACATCTCGGCCGATTTTCTGCAGGTTGACGATCAGGGCGGCATGATGCGCGGCCAGATCGCCATCCAGCGTCCGGGCAAAATGCGTGTCACCTATGACCCGCCGAGCCATGACTTCATCATCGCGGACGGCAGCAACGTGCATATCTGGAATGATGACCTGAAGTCGCAAACCAATGTGGACCAGCAGTCGAGCCTGGCGGAATTCGTCCTGCGCGACCCGGTCAAACTGGATGGCGGCGTGACCATCACATCCTTTAAACGCTTCCCGGCCAAGCTGGAGATGGCGCTTGTACAGACCGACGACCCAGCCGCAGGTGAATTGACATTGGTCTTCGAGGACAAGCCGTTATTGCTGCGCCAATGGCGCGTGCGCGACCCACAGGGTCATACAACCGGCGTCAATCTGGAAAACGAACGCACGGATGTCAGCTTTGACCAGCACATCTTTGCCTTCACCCCCCCGAGCTTTGGCAGAAGCGGTAAAGCGCAGTAGGATTAAAACGCTTCGGCGGGCATATCCATCACCGGCTTGGCGCCTGCGAGGATGGCAATGTTCAGCGCGTTCACCTGCGGCAAGATCTTGGTGAAATAATATCGCGCGGTCTTCAGCTTGGTTTCATAGAACGCGGCATTCGCCCCCGCCCCGCCCGCATCCACCAGACGCGCGGCGGCGATCTTCGCCATCTTCAACCACATAAACCCGACCGCAACCAGCGCGAACAGGCGCAGGTAATCGGTGGCCGCAGCCGCCGCTTCATCCGGATTGCCAAAACCGCGCGTGGCGACGGTAACGGTTGACAGTTGTAATTTTCCAAATGCGCTCATGAACGGCATCAGCATTTCAGACAGCGCGGCATTATCTTTCTCCGCCGCCATAAAATCGGCAACCGGATGGAAGAACTGCCGCATCAGGCGACCGAAATCTTCGGGCATTTTACGCCCGACAAGGTCCAACGCCTGAATGCCGTTTGTGCCTTCGTAAATCTGCGTAATGCGCGCATCGCGCACAAACTGTTCCATGCCGTGGTCGCGGATATAGCCGTGACCGCCATAGATCTGCACGCCCAGATTAGCGACATCAAAACCCGTATCGGTCAGGAAGGCCTTGATGATGGGGATCATCAGTGCGACGAAATCAGCGGCCTCGGCCCGCATTTTCTCATCCGTATGCCTCGCCTCAATATCCAGCGCATGCCCGACCCAGAGCGCCAGCGCACGGCACCCTTCGACCAGCGCCTTCATCGTCAGCAGGTTGCGGCGAATATCCGGATGCACAATCAACGGGTCTGCGGGTTTATCGGCCGCCTTCACACCCGTCAGGGCGCGGCCCTGCAAACGTTCACGCGCGTATTGAACCGCGTTCTGATAGGCAACTTCGGCCAGTCCCAGCCCCTGCATACCGACCGCCAGACGCGCTTCGTTCATCATGGTGAACATCGCGCTCATGCCCTTGTTCGGCTTGCCGACCAGCCAGCCGACGGCGCCGTCGAAATTCATGGTGCATGTGGCCGAAGCCTTGATGCCCATTTTATGTTCGATGCTGCCGCACACGGCAGCGTTGCGTTGGCCGAGCGAGCCATCCGGATTGACGATAAACTTTGGCACCAGAAACAGGCTGATGCCGCGTATGCCCTGCGGCGCATCCGGCAAGCGCGCCAGCACCAGATGGATGATATTATCGGCCAGGTCATGTTCCCCCGCCGAGATAAAGATTTTCGTGCCCGTTATTTTGAATGCGCCGTTGCCGAGCGGCTCCGCCTTCGTGCGGACGAGCCCCAGATCGGTGCCACAGTGCGGTTCTGTCAGACACATGGTTCCCGTCCATGTGCCATCCGCCAGTTTCGGCAGATAGATGTTTTTCAGTGCGTCATCGGCATGTTTTGCAACGGCATTATAGGCGCCATGTGACAGGCCGGGATACATGCCAAACGACATGTTGGCCGAACACACCAGTTCATTGACCACAAAATTCACCAGCATCGGCAAGCCCTGCCCACCATAGGCCGGGTCGCAGGACAAGCCGGTCCATCCGCCTTCGCGGAACACCTGATAGGCATCCTTGAACCCGGAAGGCGTTTTGACGGCACCATTGTCGAAGGTACAACCTTCGGCATCGCCAGATTGATTGAGAGGAAACAAAACCTCTTCACAGATTTTGGCCGCTTCTTCCAAGATGGTATCCACAAGCTCCGGCGTCGCTTCGCCATAGCCCGGCAAACCAGCCAGATCGGCTGCACCGACAACCTCGTTCAGGACAAACTTGATATCTTCCAAAGGCGCTTTGTAAATGGGCATGGCAGACTCCTTAGTTCCTGAGCGGCTTTCCGTTCTTCAGCATATAGTCGATGCGCGCGACCGTCTCCGGCGTGCGGACCAACGCCAGAAATTCGCGGTGTTCCATCGCCAGTACTTCCTGTTCGGTCACGGGCGTGGTCAGGTCATGATCACCACCACACAGAACGGAGGCGAGAGATTTGGAAACCGTCACATCATGCGGCGTCGCCTTGCCCAAAAGACGGAAGCCTTCCAACGCCAGATTAAGCGCGGCACGCCCCGTCGGCCCCGGCAGGTTATAGGTCCATGGCTCGGGCGGTTTATAATCCTTGGCAAGTTCCAGTACGCGTTGCTTGGCGTCATACAACAACCGGTCGCGGTTCATGGTGATACCGTCCGTCGGGCGCAGATAGCCGACTTCCTGCGCATCGAACGCCGACTTTGCGACCCGCGCCATACCGACAACTTCGAACACTTTGCTGACGGGCGGAATGGGTCCGCCAAAACGTTTTTTATTGGCAAAAGCGCGCCCCAGCATCTGCGCGCAGCCACCCCAACCGGGGATGACGCCCACACCAACTTCGACCAGCCCAATATAGGTCTCGGCATAAGCCTGTACCGCAGAAGTGTGCAGCGTAATCTCACACCCGCCGCCCAGTGCCAAACCGAACGGCGCGGCAACTGTCGGGAACGGCGCAAAACGCAACGCCTGATAGGCTTCCTGACCTTTTTTAATCAGGTCATCAATCGCGCCATACATGGCGATATTCAGCGCAAACAGCGCCAGCCCCAGATTGGCCCCGGCTGAGAAATTATCCGCTTCGTTATAGACAACCAGGCCTTTGTATTTGCCGGCGCTGGCCGCCACGACATCCACCGACTTTTTGACCATCGCCAGCGTATCGGGGTCGATGGTGTTCATCTTCGTGTGGAATTCCAGGCAGGCTACGCCATCGCCGATATCCCACAGGCTGGCCGAACCATTTTTGGTGATCGGCTTTGTCGCGCGCTTTACATCTTCCAGCAGCAGCACGCCCGCCGAACGCGGCACGGTACGATACGCGCCATCGGTCGCCAGAAAATCGAGACGCCCGTTTTCAACGCGATAGAAGCCACCTTTTGCGGCGGCTTGTTCCAGCAGAACGGGGACAGGACGGCCTTCTTTTTTCAAGCGTTCCGCAAACCATGCGGCGCCCAGACGGTCAATCAACTCAAACGGGCCGTATTTCCAGTTAAAACCCAGATGCATGCCGGTATCAACACCCACAACCGTGTCGGCAATCTGCGGGACCAGCGCCGCGGCATAGCCAAGGGCCGCCGACAGAACGCGCCATGTATATTGGCCGATCTTGTCATTCGCTTCGCACAACACGCGCAAATTCTTGCCTGCATTTTCGACGGTTTGCAGGCGCGTTTTCTCCGACACCCCGTAAACGCCGGTTTTCAGATTGATGGATTCCTTGACCTTGCCGGTTTCGGTCTTGTTCATGCGGTAGAAACCGCCCTTACCCTTGCGCCCCGTATAACCGTCCGCGATCATTTTGGTGATCAGCGCGTGTTCGATATTCGCCTTACGGTAAATATCATCGGCAGGCAACGTGGCCATAAAGCTTTTGGCAATGAGGGGCATCAGGTCGATGCCGATCAGGTCCAGCAAGCCGAACACAGCCGTCTTTGGCATGCCAACGGGCTTGCTGAAAATCGCGTCCACCTCCTCGACTGTCAGGTCCATGGCGATGGCTTCGTTTACCGCCGTTTGCAGGAAAAAGACGCCCAGACGGTTGGCAATAAAACCCGGCGTGTCTTTGCAATCCACCACACCCTTGCCCAAATTGCGGTCACAAAAGTCGCGGATCAGTTCCCCCGCTTCCGGGCGCGTTTTGACGCCGGTCACAAGTTCAAGCAGGCGCATATAACGGGGTGGATTGAAAAAGTGCGTGATCAGAAAGTCGCGCGCGAATTGTTCGGACTGCCCGCTGACCAGTGCGCCAAGCGGTATAGTCGATGTGTTCGACGAGACGATAGACCCCGGTTTACGCACGCCATCAATTTTCTTGTAAAGGTCGCTTTTGACCTGCGGGTTTTCCAGAACCGCTTCGATGACCCAATCCACATCCGCCAGTTTACCCAGATCATCTTCCAGATTACCGGGCGTGATCAGCTTCGCATTCTGCGGCAACATAAAGGGTGAGGGGTCAGCCTTCTGCAATTTTTCCAGGGCTGATTTCGTCAGGAAATTTTTATCCGGGTTATCCTTTAACACGATATCCAGCAACACGACCGGCACGCCCGCATTCGTTATGTGCGCGGCGATCTGGCTGCCCATCACGCCAGAGCCGATAACAGCAACTTTTTTGATCATGGCTGTGTTCCTTCGTTAAACAGCTTCAAGAATGGTCGCGATGCCCTGCCCGCCGCCGATGCATTGTGTAGCGAGCGCGAATTTCTTGCCTTCACGTTTCAGGATAGACGCTGCCTTGCCGGTAATGCGCGCCCCGGTGGCGCCGAGCGGATGGCCGAGCGCAATGGCGCCGCCGTCCAGGTTCACGCGCGCCGGGTCGATTTCCAGATCCCGAATGCAGGCGAGCGACTGGCTGGCGAAGGCTTCGTTCAGTTCGACGACATCAATATCCTTGATGGTCAGGCCCGCGCGTTGCAACGCCTTGCGCGTCGCGGCAACGGGGCCGATGCCCATGATTTCCGGCGCGCAGCCCGCCACGGCAATGGATTTAACGCGGGCAAGAATGGGCAGGTTATGGGCGCGCGCAAACTCTTCGCTCGTCACCAATGTGGCCGCAGCACCATCTGTCAAAGGCGAAGCCGTGCCCGCCGTTACCGACCCTTTTTCTTCAAAGGCGGGCTTAAGTTCAGCCAGTTTTTCAGCCGTTGTATTGCCGCGAATACAGCCGTCCTTGGTCACGACACCCTGCGGCGCGGTGACGGGCACGATTTCATCCGCCAGACGTCCGGCAGCTTCGGCCTGCGCGGCCTTTAGCTGCGACTGAATGGCAAAGTTTTCCTGATCCTTGCGGGAAATGCCGTATTTGCGCGCGACATTTTCAGCCGTTACGCCCATGGACATATAAGCGGCGCTGTTTGCGGCCAGAGTCGGATGCGGCATGGGGTTGAACCCCGTCATGGGCACGCGCGTCATCGACTCGACGCCCGCGCACAAAAATGCATCGCCGGCATCCATTTGAATGGCGCCTGCCGCAACATGAATGGACTGCATCGAAGAACCGCAGAAACGGTTGATGGTGGCGCCCGCGATCGACTGCGGCAATCCGGCCAGCAAAACAATGATGCGGGCCAAATTCATACCCTGTTCGCCTTCGGGAAAAGCGCAACCCAACAGCAGATCTTCAATCTGCGCCGGGTCAACCTTGGTGCGGTCAATCAACCCCTTCACCACGGTCGCGGCCAGATCATCGGGCCGCACCTTGGCCAGCTCGCCTTTCATGCCAAAGCAGAAAGGGGAACGCGCGTAACCGGCGATAACGACTGATTTCATAGGCTTCTCCGTAACAAGAGATGCGGCGGAAGGAGGAAGGCGATCATTTGAAAACAGACGCGACTTTGCCTCTGTTCGTACGATCAATTATGAATTAACGTATGTGAACAAAAGGTAAAAACGCCCTCATAAAGATTTGATGCGCTGCATGAATGATCTGAAACAGAAATGGAAAAATGAATATGCCAAAGGCGGCATCCCGTCATCCGTACGGCAAAGCCCATCGGGTTCGGTTGTCTGGGCGGTGCAGGAACTGAAACGCTATGGCCTGCCCCTACATAAGAGTATCGATATCGGCTGTGGCAAGGGGCGTAACAGCCTTTATCTGTCGCAGGAAGGCATGGATGTCACCGCCATGGACTTCACCCCCGACGCGGTACAGCATTTGCAAAGGATGGTTGACAAAGACCCGCCGCCCCACCCGGTGCGCGCGCTGGTGCATGATGTCACTGAAAATTGGCCCGTACAGGCCAACAGCATCGATCTGGCCGTAGATGCGTTCTGCTTTAAACATATCGCGCCGCATGGCAGCCGCGTTACTTATAAGGAAAACCTGCTGCGCGTTCTGGGACCGCGCGGGCATTATATGATTTCATTCGCCAGCATTGGCGACGGTTATTACGGGCGCTATATCACCGTGCCTAACCCGTGCGAGGCAGACGGCGAATATGTCGTGGTAGACCCCGCCGTCGGCATTGAATCCGTCCTTTATTCCAAACAGCGGGTTGCCGAGTTTTTCGGCCCTGAATTAACGGTTTTTCGTGAATTGCATAATGACCGGCCATCCGTTATGCATGGTGTGGAATATCCACGCAGCACATATGCTCTTTTGTTCGAGCGCAACCCGCGTCGGCGTTAGGGTCAGGTCATTCAGTAAGGCATAGAAAGTAAAAGCATGAGCCAGCAGCAGACAGAAACCGCCGCCCCCGCGATTGACGAAGTTTCACGCCGCAATGGGCGTTTGGCCGCCTATACCGAGCGTTTCGGCAGCCCGTTTAACATTACGACCTTTGGCAAGACCCACGAAGCCTCCGTCGTTAAGGCGAAATACGAAGCACTGGCCCCCGGTGAAAAAACAACCGATCACATATCGGTCGCCGGGCGCGTAATGGCAATCCGCAATAATGGTATGTTCATCGTCATTCTGGATGACAGCGACCGGTTGCAGATTTTCCACGACCTGAAAACCCTGTCGCCCGAACATGCGGAAAAGCTGGACCTGATTGACCTGGGCGACATTATCGGCGTGACCGGTATTGTGCGCCGTACGCCGCGCGGCGAAATCACTGTTGATGCGGTTGAACTGTCGCTGCTTTCCAAAGCGCTGGAGCCACCGCCCGAGAAATTCCACGGTCTGAAGGATGTCGATTTCCGCTTCCGCCACCGCGAGCAGGATCTGGTCGCAAGCCAACGCACGCGCGACACACTGCGCGCCCGGTTTAAGATGATCACGCTGATCCGCCAGTTCCTGAACGACAAAGGTTTTCTGGAAGTTGAAACGCCGATGCTGCATGTGCTGGCAGGCGGCGCCACGGCCAAGCCGTTTACGACACACCACAATGCGCTGGACATGCCGCTTTATATGCGTGTGGCAACAGAACTGCATCTGAAGCGTCTGGTCATCGGCGGTATTTCGGAAAAGGTTTATGAAATCGGCCGCTGCTTTCGCAACGAGGGCACCAGCCCGCGCCATAACCCTGAATTTACGTCAATCGAGCTTTATCAGGCTTTTGTCGATTTCAGGGAAATGATCGCGATTACCGAAGCCATCGTGCATCACGTCGTGTTATCGCTGCACGGAACGTCAAAGATCAAGTTCGCCGAACATGAAATTGACTTTACGCCACCTTGGCCGCGCCGCGGCATGGTCGATTTGATCAAGGAACACACGGGCCTTGATCTTTACGCTATTCCGGATGCCGCCGCAGCGCGCGCAGCCGCACTGAAAATCGGCGTACAAACCGAATCCGGCGTCAGCTGGGGTCAGGTGGTCGAAGCTGCGTTTGGTGACAAGGTTGAACATAATCTGGTGCAGCCCACTCATGTCATCGACCTGCCCAAGGAAATCTCACCACTCGCCAAGGCATGGCCGGACCGCCCGCATGTGGCACAGCGTTTTGAGACCTATGTCAATGGCTGGGAAATCGCGAATGCGTTCAGTGAACTGAACGACCCGCGCGAGCAGCGCGCGCGCTTTGAAGAACAGGCTGAACAAAAGCGCGGGCCGGATGATCCGCCGCACCCGATTGACGAAGACTTCCTGAAAGCCATGGCTTTCGGCATGCCCCCAATGGGCGGTATGGGTATGGGTATCGACCGTCTGGCCATGCTGATGACCGACAGCCAGACCATTCGCGAAGTTATCGCCTTCCCGACCATGCGGCCGGTTGACTAAGCGGCCCCCAAATACCCAATAAAAAAGGCAGGAAACAATGTTTCCCGCCTTTATTCTTTGTGACGTCACGAGGACGTCAACTGATCTGCTGTCCCTTAGCCCTTCAGCTTGAACTGGAAGGCAACGTTGTTCAGAGCGTTGGCGCATTGACCACGCGCCGTTGCCGCGTCCAGCGGGAAGGCCGTCTGCGTACCTGTGGCGTTACCACCGGCAGCGATGACCAAAGCGCCAGCCGCACCGGCTTGAACCGCATAAAGGCCCGGGTCACGCGCCGTACCGGTAACGCTAATCAGCATCTGGATACAGGCGGCTTGTGGCACGTTGTCGAATTCAATGGCGAATGAGTCGGCAGTAGCCAGGGACTTGGCAGCAACGATATTCACCGAACCATTGGTCCACGGACCTTGAACGCTGTAATTACCGCCAGCAGCAATGACCATGTCCGCATCAAACACACCCGACTGCGGGTAGGTTGTCTGCGCACCGGCAGCAACCGTTGTAAACGGAATGGTTGTCATGTCGGCGTTCGTGCTGACCGTCGACGATGTTGCATAGAGCGAGCGAACCGCCTGTGTAATGGCCAGCAAACCACGTGTCGCAGTTGAAACGCGCATGTTGTTATAAACGGCCGCGGCGGCAACCCAGATCGATCCAAGGATAAGGCCGATAACGCCCAGGACGATCGCAATTTCTGTCAGTGTAAAGCCGCGTTTGGCTTGTTCCGACGAACGAACAAGGCGGTTCTTTGAAAAATGAATCATGTCATACTCCATGACGGCGGGAGGTGGGATCAGTAAGCGTAGATTGGCAGCCCAATCCTTAATACCACGTAAACATATTCGGGATTTTAAGTCACACTCTAGTGATTTTTAATAGGATGCCTGCGTCAGGCGAAAAACAAATGTGACGATGGCCGCGCCAGATGCAGTGGCGATACAGTTTGTGTTCGCGTCTGCTGCGGCCATCGGGTTAATGCCTTTGCCGGACTGGACAAGATTGGTACCGTTAATGTTAACCTCAACAAGGCCAGTTGCCCCCGCCGTCGTGGCGATTTTCTGCGCCACCGAAATGCAGGCGCCAGTTGTTAACCCGCGTAAGGCAACGGCAAAAAACGGCCCCGCAGTGCCACCACTGGCCGCCGTTGGGCAAGCGGTTGATGTGCCCATGACCCAGTCACAAACGCGCAAGGTTCCGCCTGCGTCAATGGCGCCATTGTGAACTTCACCCCACGGCGTATCCGCACAAAGGTTACTGGGATTTGTACAGGTGCCAGTATTGGATCGTTGTACCGATCCCGGAATGATTCCCATTTTAATAAGGTTTGATGTGGTCGTTGCGTCGCCGGAATGAGGGATGCCGATCTGCCCCGTGTAATAGCTTCGCACATTCGCGACGATATTGGCGACTTCTTCGACTGCGTGCTGGCGCTCGTAATATTCCCAGACCGAACGCACCATAACCCAGATGCCACCCATCAAAATACCACTGACGGCCAGCACAACGGCCAGCTCTGTGACGCTAAATCCCGCCCCTACCCGGCGCGCTCGCTTAGTTGTGCAGCTTAACGTCAAGATCGACCTCATTCGTACTGGTTGTGGAGGCGCACCATGATTCCGCCGTGGTCGGCAACATAGGCGTAACACCGCCCGCCGTCGCCACACCGTTTTTGATGATCGACGAATTCGTGCCCGTTGCCGTTACGCCAATCTGTACAATACCCATTTGTGCATCGGAAAGTGGCAATTGCATCAGGATTTTTGCGCAGGCCGAAGCCGCAAGACCGCGCAGGGATATGCGAAACACATTGTACACATTGCCACCCAGTAACGGGTTAGCGATAGACAACACATGGAATGAGCCCCAGTTGGGCGACACGCCGCCGCCAAAACTGCCGTTCAGAGCATGGTCAATGGCCGTGTTGCCAACATTCGTGGGCGTGCGCTCCATTTCCGTTGGGAATATGCTTTGCCCGTCCAGTGTCTGCGTCATATCCGTTGCCGCCGCCCATGAATAACGGCCGGTATTCGCATCGCGTATGTTACCGATAACGGAAACTGTTTCCTGCAGGGTACGATTGACGCGGTAGTTTTCCCACACGCGACCACCCACCACCCAGATGGCTGACAAGATGCCGCCGACCGCCAAAAGAACGATGGCGATTTCCGTCAGTGTGAACCCGCGCCGCGCCCGGCGTAACGTTAGGTGATGCAAGGCCATACGAACCACGATACGTCCACCACAAAGTTTGTTAGAAATTATGCAGGTTATTGGACCCGGTCTTTGTCAGTTCTGTCACGACATTGAAAATTGACATCATGGTCCATGTGATAACGCCAGCGACAACAGCAAGGCCTATATTGCGCGCCACCACCGCCTGCGCGTTCAGCGTGTCAATCTGTTCACGCATCCATTCTTCGGTGACCTGTTCAATCACCGAACCAACGTCCGCGCGTTCCGACAAAATCTCCAGATCGATGGCAACCGTGGGGTCCGGAAAATTATAGCGGCCCGTACGCAGCGCTTCGCCCAAATTCTTGCCGCGCAGAACTTCCTGACGCGCACTGGCGATGCGTTCGCGTATCCACGGATTGCCTTGCTCTTCTAAAATCTCAAGCGAGCGTTTCAAGGGGACTTGTGCGCCCAACAGCGCGGACAGGCCCAGCAAAAAGCCGCTGCCTTGCAGAATGCGATACCATGACCAGGGCGGGAACATATCGAATTTAGAGCGCAAAGGGCCGCGCCAGACAGGCAGGCTGGCTGAAATCACAAAAATGGACGCCAGAACGAAGACAACGACATACAGCCCGTAATTACGGATAAAATCCGACATGGTGACGACATCGCCCATGGCTGCGACGACATTCTTTGGCGCCGCTTTGCGCATGTTGTCGATCAACTGCACGCCGAACATATAAAGCACGAAGGACACGAGCACGAGCATAAAGGCAGGGTAGCCCACCGCATGCATAATCGCGTTGCGCATGGCGCGCGCCTTGTCGCCGACCGTTTGAATGGAGCGCAGCGCCTTTGCAAGTGTACCCGACTCTTCACCCGCGCGGATCATGTATAATTCGCCGGTCGGTATCCACCCCTCCATCGCCTCGGAGAGGCTGATACCCGAACGGTCTTTCAGAAACCAATCCCTAAGTGCCACCGCCTGCGGCCGGCGCGGATGCTTGCCCATTTCCGATGCGTTCTGATACAGACGGTCAAGCGCGCGCGACAACGCTTCGTTCATACGCAACATACCTTCCAGCTTACGGTACACGCGAAAACGGTGTTTGGGATTCGAACTGAACTGATACTTCGTAAATTTGCGTTCCAGTTCGTCAAGGTTAAAGCTATCGCTCACAGCATAGCCCCCAATCTTTCTTCAACTTCAATCAGTTCACGGTCACGTGCGAAAAGGCCCAATTCAAACTCGGCATCGTTGGGCGAAACATCGCCGCGACGCACTTTTTCCAACCCGTGCCACAGCATGGTAATGCCGTTCAGGCCGACCGGCGACAGCCAGTAATCTTCGGCTTCCTGCATCCGGTTGTCCTGCAGCAATCCCATCAACTGCGCGTCTGTTTCGATAACCTCGGCGCATATGGTGCGGCCTACGCGGCCCTTATAGCATTTGGGGCAACCTTGCGGATTAGCGACATAGATCGACTGCATGTTCGGTTCAGACAAATGATCATAGGGCGACATGTTTGCAAACGCCTTGTTACGTCGCGCATCCATCAAGGCCAACCCCGTGCGCACGCGTCGCGCGAGTTCGTTATAAGTCGGGCCGAGTTCGCGCACCGCGTCGGCAATGGGGATACGGCAATCCGGACAAACGCAACGCAGCAGGCGTTGACAGATCATGCCGCGAACCAGATGGTGGTCATACACCATATAAGGCTCAATACCGATGTCACGGAGACGCTTGGGTGTCGCCAATGCCGAGTAAACGTGCGCCGTCGTATAAACCTGACGCCCTGTGAGCGCAAGGCGGAAAGCGAATTTTGCCGTCTGCAAGTCGCGGATTTCACCCAGCATCACGATATCCGGGTCAAGGCGCAAGGCGCAGCGCATGATTTCAACGAATGTTTTTTCACGCTGATCATCCTTGACCGACGCGGACACACCGATCTGGCGCGCGCCGATGACGCCGCCTTCGGGCGGGTCTTCGATCAAAAGACAGTTCAACTGCATCATGGTTTCCGCCATACGGCGGTTCAGCGTCACGCGCAGCGTGGTCGTCTTACCCTGGTTAACCGGACCCGTAAAAATACGCATGCCGCCCGGCAGGGCACGGAGCGTTTGAATGACGCGCAACTGTTCCTGAGAGAAGCCGAGCGAGTCAACGTCGGCCATCACAAAATTTTCGCCGAACAGGTAGGCGGAGTCATACTGCAGGCGCATATCGAGATAACGCCCGTCATTCGACAACGGCACCCACTGACAGCGGACGCTGATGACGCCGTTCGGCAACGAGATCGTATCGCGGCCCCGCGCGTCCGATGTCAACATCGCCGCCTGCGGTTCCTGCCAGTTGGCGGTTGAACCCGATTGGCCAATGGAGTGCGAGAAGATGGAGGACAGAACCTGTTCACCCTCACGCTGGGTCCATGTTTCCCAAACGCGCAACGCGCCGTCCACGCGGAATTCTATGCGCGTCTGGTTGTTGACGGCTTCGATGTGAATATCGTTAGCCCCTGCCGCCACCGCGCTTTCCAGCAGGTGTACGATCTTGCGGCGGATGGCGTTTTCATCGAATTGCCCGGCTGCCGTGTTGCGTGAGGCGTAGATATAGGCCTGATTGATGATATTCGGCGTAACATAGCGCGGTTCATCAACCTGATACCCCTGACGCTTTGCCATCAGCGCGACAGATGTCACGAGTGGCGAGCGACGATGCGACGCGCTGACCAGCCACAGGCCATTGTCGAACAAGGCGCAAAGATTGCGCGATTCATCGGGAATTTTCAGTTTACCGCTGATGGCCGTCAGCACTTCGCCCGAGAAGTTCAGCGAAGCGCCGGCCATCGCCAGGCTGCGTTCGTCTTCGATCTTGATGATATTTTCCGGCTTCGCCTGCGCGGTCTGGCTGGCTGCGGCCTGTGCCGCCTGTGTCATGGCTTTCTTTTCTTCAACGACGGGCGGCGGAACAGGCTTGGCCTCGGCAGGCACGGCGGCGGCCGGCTGCTTTTTTACATTTTGTGGCGCAGGCTTGGCTTTATCCTTTTTCTTGTCATCAGATTTAAAAAGACCGAACACTACTTTCTCCTGCGCAAGGATCGGTCAGTCAGAATGTCTGACCATGCGGTTGGCATAATCGTCACAGCCCCGGCCCCAATGCCGGTAACAAGAATTATAAAGATGAATGTCCGTAGACGTTGCTGACACCTTGAACCTTTAAATGCTTTTGACCCGTCGACGACTTCAGGTCAACGTAATCAGCAGCAATCGCCGTCACTTCCGTACCATCACTCAGACGGTCGCCGACGCGAACCGTCTTGTTGTTATCATCAGGCGTGCGCAAAACGGCTTCGTAATGGCCTGAAGCGCCGACAATACGCACAATGTCAACATGCACGGAATGGATGACGGGGTGGACAACCGGAATATCCTGTCCGGCACCGTGCATGCTGGGCGGCGGCAGGGTCAGTGCGCTCGCGGGAATAGCGGCGGCCAAAGTTGAGTGCCGGTCCTGATCTTCCTTCAGCTTGTTCAGTTCCGCCAAACGCTTCTGAATATCAATCAACGCATCCAGTTTGGCTACAGCCTGACGTGCAGCATTCAAATCATCCAGGTTAAGCGGGGCATTCGGGTTGCTCAGCCCCTTGATGGCACCCTTCACCGAGTCCGTCACTTTTGATTCAAGCGCGGCGACTGATCTATTATCGCCCGCACCATTTTCCACCACCGGCGGCGTGAAAGTTGGCGTTGGCTCGGGCAAATTGATGTTTGTCGGCGGCGGTAATTGCGGGACATTATCCGCAGCGCGGGCAACAGACCCAGAGGCCAGACCCATGACGCACGCGGCCATGACCATAGTCCCGATTTTTTGTAGCCGCAGCTTAGTTACGATTTTCATAGATAACCCCTTGAACCGACCAGCTTCCGCTGACACCATTGTTCGACGGGGAAAAGGTCAATGTCTCAACAATAACCCCAGGCAGCCCATCGAAGTAGTAGGGAAGACTTGCGGGCAATTGTGTGATAGAAAACGTAAAGGAACGCTTAACCCATGGGGCGGGCGGCGGATTCCATGCGCCCGTAAAGCCCGGCGGTGGTTTCGGAAGCGGATCGTCTTGCGCATGCACAAGATTTGTCTGCCAATCCTGCAATAAATAACGTTTGGTCACTTCCGCCGCAGCAATGAGCTGTTCGGGGCCGCGGGGCTCTAAGGCATTGAGTGGTATAGACAAAGATGCCTGTGTGGCCCCTTCATTGACCGTTGAGCCTTCCGGCGGACGCGACGGACCTTTTTCACGTGCCCATGAAATATTGATGGAGTTACCGTCACATTTCAGCAACGTCATGCGCCAACCCGCAACAATAGCCGGGATTTGCGCCAGAGCGTCATGACAAGCATTAACAACGCTCAGCGCAGGTGGCAGCTTTTCCCACTTACGCTCAGGTGGCGGATATTCCGGCTGTTGCTGTAAAACGCCGGGCAACATGGCAGCAGCACGGCGGCGAGCCTCAGCCTGTGCCGCCAACATGGCCGCCTTCTTTTCTTCTTCGGCCTGTATGTACCAGTTCACGCCGAGGCCGCCGATAATCAACGTGGCAACAATGCCGCCGATGATATAGGTCGAACGCGGTACCGTGACATATTGCAGACGAACATCACGCCGTTCATCCAGCAGCAACGAAACCGGCATTGTATCAACACCGGGGATGCCCCATGACTCAGGTGCATAGACGCGCTGCAGTCCACCAAAGCTGATTTCTTGCAGCAAGCGGTCACGCGCTTCGTTTTCACTCGTGAAAATCTGGTCGCCATCCGGGACGATCAGCTCATCACGCACAACTGTAACGACAACGCCTTCTTTCAGGCGGAATGCGCCAGCCCATGAGCCTTGCTGTTGCTGCGCCAAACATCCGGCAAAGGCCGGCATGCCGGCCTTTTGCCCTGCGCTGGCCTGCCCCAGACCGAATTGCGGCAAGCGCCCTTCTTTATTACCGGGACGCACGGCAAAAAACTCGGCTTGTTGTCCCGGCTGGCGCGCGGCCTCTTTCGCGGCAAGACTGACACGCCCGGCCGGGCTGTTTTCCCAATACAGGCCGACGGCGTAGGCGCGGCGGCCGACGGTAACGACGCCGCTACCAGCCATTATTCCTTCTCCGAATGCGGCACATCAAGAACTTGAGGGGTCAGCGCAAAGAAAACCATCTCATGATCATCATTGGTCGACGTACCACCGCCCAGCAGGAAGTTATCCGCACTGCCGACACCCTGTGAGTTTTGCGCCAAATCTTCTTCTTCAATACCGCCGATGAACAGGGTTGACCCGCTCTTCAGCACGGACTGTTGCACAAAGATGCGGTTCGATGTCTTCGGCAACTGCACCGTGCTACTGCCCTGCGAGGATGTCGCGGTCGAGCAACTGTTGGATGATGAGCTGGAGGTCAGCGAGTCGCCGGTATTACCGCAAACACTGTTGAATGAATCCAGCTTCAGCAGATCAACGATGCTAAGTGAGTATTGCAGCAAGATACGACCATCATCCAGAAGGCGCGGCGTCAATTGCACCGAGAAACCTTCGTGCACAGTGCCCGGCGTCAGGCTGGTGCCTGAGAAGGTGCTGGTGGTGCCGGAACCCGACGTATTGCTGGTCGCGGAAGCGACATAGTTGGTGTCTGTGCCAATGCGGCGCGAGACGGGGCGGTTGTTCAGCGTAATCAGCGGGAACTTGGCAACCTTGGCCGCGTTGCCAACTGCAGAAAGCGCCGACAAGACATCCGTCACCGAACCAAAGCGACGCGGATCGATAATGGCCAGCGACAGATTGCCGCCGCCCGTAAAGCCTGTATTCGCCGTGGCCGGGGCCGATATGCCGGATATGTTGCCGTTCATCGTGATAAGGCCATGCAACGCGGTGTTAAACGCAGTGCTGAAGTTCATGCCCTTCGACAGGCTGACGGTATAAATTTCGACATTGATCGCGATCTGGCGTGAGATACGTTGGTTTTCCTGCGCCAGATAATCAGCGATCGTGTGCATGATTTCAGGCGATGTTGTCACGGCCACGGTACCGAGTGACGGCGACACGACAACCGAGCCCGTGCCACCCAGCATGGAGTTCAGGACCTGCCCCAGTTCATCCCAATATTTAATATCGATGCTGAACTTGGAGTTCTGCGTGATAGTGTTTTGCGAACCACCGCCACCGCTGCTACCGGAAGAAGAAGAGCCGCCGCTACCACTGCTATCATCCTGCATGCCTTCCTGCACAGCCTGCGTGCCCGGCAGGGCCTCGACCGTAAAGACGCGCGTTTCAAATTTGTTGATCGTAATAGTCGATCCGTCGAAATGCCAGTTGACACCAAAATGCCCCGCCACGCGTTCCAGCAATCCGGAAAGCGAGCCCTCATAAGCAACCGACATGGGGATCTGCCCACCATTGGGCTGGTTGTTGTTGGGCTTGACGCCTGCATCTGTTACATGGATAGGAATGCCAGTCTGGCGCGACAGAGCGCCGACAATATCAGCCAATGCCATGGGTTCGGATGACACCAGCGCGACACCATGCGCTGTTTCAAAACGCGCAGGCAGCGGCATGCCGCGATGCATGCGCAAGGCCGTGCTGCCGGTCCAAACCTTGTCGGAAACAGTCAATGGGTTGTAATGCTTGGACGGAACATCAGGATGCGTGACTGCATCCAGACCAGCCTCCGCCTGGGTGGCATGCTGGTCGATTTTCTTTTCCATCGCCTCGCCGACACAACCCGAAAGGGCGAGCACAGAAACGAATGACAGGGCGGCAAAGCGGCGAAGCGCCTTCTGCACCTTACCCTGACCGCATTCAACAATCATCATCGACGCTTCCTTCCAGACCATTATTTCTTAATCGCTATCGGTATTGCCGCGCGTTTGTACGATCATCACCATCTGCCCGATCGCCGGATTGGTGTGCAGCTCCGCAACCGGTTGCGGATGCGCTGCTTCAAACCCGGTCAACAGGTCGCGTACCGCTTCTTCGAACGTGCCGTTAAAGCCAAACGATGCTTCGAGCGGATAGTCATATTCCGCCATCCAGTTAAATTCGACATGCACGCGGCCGCACCATTCCGACAGGACTTTGCGCAGGCTGTCGCCACGTTCAGCCGCCCAGTTATAACGACCAGCGACATCCGAGCGCACAGCAGCCGATGCCATATGCGCACCGGATGCGGCAGTCACAGAAACATCACGCGCGGCCAGTGGCGCAGGAGCAGCGGATTGCGGCTGCATCGGGCCGTCGTCATTCGGCAGAATCGATTGCGGCGCCAGCGCCATTTCGCCAGACGGCAAATCAGTACCCGCTGAGGCAACCTTATCGGCCATGTTGCGTTCGGTGGCATAGCTGATGGTAACCATCTGCCCCTGCTCGTGCATGACAAGGCCAACCGGCACCAGGCTGTCACGCAGCGTGTCGCGCCAACTACGTCCGCCCTTAAATGATACCAGCGTGCCCATATCGACGTTTTGATCGATGGTGAAGGAATATCCGCCGGGCAAAATCTGGCGGAGTGCGACAGCCAGCGGCACCGATTTCGCAAAACCACGCACAACATCGCCGTTGCCGGTCGCGACTTCTGAAGCAACCGGGGTTGCAGGCGCGGCGCTGGCTGGTGCATCCATGTCACCACCGTTCAGCGTACCAAGGCTGCGCGGCGCGCTGCCCATAACTGATTTAGCAGGGGCGGACGCAGGCATGGCGGGCTGCAGTGGCGCAGTCACGGGAATCGCGGGTTCAGAAACGGCTTGCTGGCCATCATTGCTGATGCCGTCAAAAGACAGACGCGAGCTGGGCACCGTCACCGTCTCAGGTTTCACAGTCGGTGAACCGACGATAATAACGGGAGAAATGACATCATCGGCAGCAGAGCCCCTGCCAACATTGCGTGCGGTCGAGCCGCCCGATGCGCCACCGATAACAACCGGTGGAGCGACATAGGCAGGCGGGGGGGCCAGCGTATCGGCACCGGCTGATTCGCCCGGATTGACCCACTGAAATCCGGCATGGGCGGGAACCGCTGTGAGGCAAAGCACAGAGGCAACACAGAATGTGCCCCAATATTTAGAAATAAGCCTTTCAGGCATGGTATAGGCCCTTTTCGTAAGCAGTTCCTGAAGTCAATGCGGCAAACAGAACGGTACCGGCGGATTCTATGCATGTCGGGATAGGTGGACAACCCCAACTTGGCGAAGCTATACGATATCAGGGATTTTGCAACCCGTATGTGACGGAACTGCAACGGATTTCATCAGTTTTCCGGCAAGTGTCCGTTATTCGCCGAAATCGGTCCAGCGACGGACGGCAAGGCGGCTGTTGGCCGGGCGGTTGCGGCCCAAAAGCCAGCAGCGAATCGCCCGCAACGACGACTCAAAAGTCAGGCCGCGCTGCTCCATCACCCAAAAGACGAGCATGACAATAAGCGCCAGCACCAACGTCCACAAACGGGCATGGAACAGGAACAGGACAACAGACAAAAAGCTGCGCGCATCCAGCATGAAAAAGCGAATTGGTTTTTGCGAATTACGCCAGTGGATGTCCATAGTGTGACTACAAAACCTTTGAGCAGACCCTATGACTACACCAGTGTATCATAAAAAAAGGCTTAACCTAAATTTTTGCCAGTCAAAGAGGCAATCTGATCTTCTATCTGTGCGTCACGATAAGCCTCTAATTCTTCTGTGGTTGCCTGCGCAGCCTGCGCAAATGGCAAACGCCCATCCAAGGCATCAGCGGCCTCTGCAATTCTTTCCCTATCTTTTGGCGGCAATGATTTGAAACCCATAACACAACCCTCATTGTAAAATTGATTGACTGGAATATGGGCGCGCCTCCATGAAACTATCAAGAGAAATAGTTTTCGCAATGCAACATCAATGGGTTAGCTAATCTACAGATCTTCCGCGCTGTCGAGATTATCGAGCAGCGACAGGTTGCCGAGCGTGCCGAAATCCTCCTCTTCAGCATCGCGGGCATGGGCGTCATCGCCTGAAAAGCCTTTGGTGACCAGCAGATAAGAACGGCGGTCAATCAAACCGTCCTCGAACGCCTTGGTGGCGGATTGCTCCATTGTCTGCCCATGGCGCAGCAACAGAGTCTGCGTTTCCGTGGTCCAACGTTCAATGGGCGCGTCCAGCAATTGTTCGCGCACCTGCTCGTCGAACACCAGATATTCGCGCAAGCCAATGCGCCCGCCGCCGACCTTGGGCAGCAAAGCCTGCGTCACAATCATGCGCATGGTTTCCATCATGGCAAAGGCGCGTTCTGTACGTTCGGCGGGATCAAAGACACTGATCATACGGCGCACGGTTGCCGCGACGCCGATGGTATGCACCGTCGAGAAAACCAGATGCCCCGTCTGCCCCGCTTCGATGGCGGCACTGACGGTTTCCTTATCGCGCGCTTCGCCAACCAGAATGATGTTCGGCTTGCGGCGCAGCGCGTTGCGAACGCCTGCAGCAAAGCTGGGCAGATGGCGCGGGATTTCCGATTGCGCCACCAGTGAGCGCGGGCCCGTAATACCGTCATAGACATATTCAATCGGCGCTTCGTAGGTCAGCATCTTGCCGCACCCCTGTTCGCGCTCAATCAACATGCGGCAGCCCGACGCCAGCAGGGTTGTTTTACCGCTGCCGGTCGGCCCGGTCACGAGGATAAGCCCCTGACGCGGCGCCCAGTTGTCGATGATTTTGGATTCGATACCCAGATCCTTCATGGTCGGCGGCAGGGCGGGCAGCGTACGCATGGTAATCTGCACAGAGTCGCGGCCGCGGCTCATGATCGCCGTGATATTCACGCGGAAACGGTGGCGCACATTACGTTCAGGGCGCACTTCGTAGGACAGGTCAAGGTCATAACCCGCCGCCAGTTTGGCCAACGCATCCGTGCCGTAAAGACGGTTTAGAATATTGGCCATGTCGGCGGAGTCGAGCGAGCGACGCGTGACCGGGAACAGCGTTCCATCGACTTCGATATAAACAGGGCGGTCGCTTTGCAGGGTCGTGTCCGACGCTTTATTCTGCACACACCACAACAACAGCGCGTCGACATGTTCGTCAAAGAAACGCATCGGTTCATCGGGCCACGTGCCGATATTGACCGACAGCGCGTCAACGCGCTGGGTCACCTTGTTTTTGTTTACTGCCTCGGGGCCGGTGTCCATGTCGTGCTCTTGGGTATCAGCTGCGACGGGCCCGTGATGGTCACACCGCGGTCGCCCACGCGCATTTCTGCGCCGCCGCCGGTTATGCCGCGGTCGTCGGCGTTTGTGAATGGTGCCGAGATCATGCCCTGCGCCAGCAATTCGCGGTAACGGATCATACCGATATAGTCATTGGTCATACGGTCCAGATCGGCTTCGTATGTTTCTTCGGCCTGCTTCACGCCTTCATCCCACCCTTGTTTGACATAGGCGCGCCAGGCTTCGCGTTCGGCATCATCCTTGGGCAACAAAATGCCAGGCGGTGGATCAACACGGCCCCAGTCACGTTCCAGATAAAGACGCCAGTTGCGCGCGGCCGTCACAATGCGCGCCACGCGGTTGATTTTGTAAATACGGTCGGCGACAGCAGCGGCCTGACCACCGGCATTCACGATCACCGCGCGCTGCGCCTCTGAAACAATCGGTGGTTCCACCAAAAGACCGGACGGCGCCGGGATCAGCAGGCGACCAAAGTCAAACGCCTTGGACATGCTGGTGTCGTATTCGGCCAAGCGGCGCTGGATCTCAAACGTGCGATACGCAAGGCCACCGCGCGCGCCATAGGACAACGCCCCTTCGCGCAGCGCATCGGCGCGGATTTGCAGGCCCATCGTGTCGGGTTTTGCTTCTTCGCCGGAGGATTGATCTTGCAGTTCAGTTAAAAGCGGCGGCGGCGGCGAAGGCCCATCCTGATTAGCCGGAATGATCTTCGCCGAAGGCGTCGATGAATCCGATGACGAAACACCGCCGGTTTTAATGTTGCTTTGCGGCGGCGCGCTACTGCCGCTGTTGTCGATAACAGCAAAAGCCTGCCCTGATACCAGCAATACCGCCGTCAGAACGGAAAGGGTAAGGAATGAGCGCCGCATCATCCGATTATTGCATCCTGTCGACCGCTGCGTACCGCACTTCGATCACGCCTGCCGCGCTGTCGATCGCCAGATTGGCGCGACGACCTGCCTGCAATCCGACATCGCGCAAAATATGCATAATGGGCTGCTGATATGCGTCCACATTGACGACCAGCGGCACCGAGGGTTCAGCCCCCTTAACGCGGAATTTCAGCCCGGCGCGTTCGGCCAAGGCCCGTGTGACGGATTCAATCGGCCCCGACCAGCGCAGCGAGACCGGCTGCATCAAATTCGGCGGCACATTGCTGTAATCTTCGGCGGGCGGCGTCGCGGGACTGCGCATCTGTTCGATGCCTGCAATACTGTCGAGCGCCTGTGATGCTTTGTCTGCCGCCTGCGCCAGTTTCACGGTCACAATATCCGGTTCCGCCGCAACGGGCGTAATATTTTGCTGCTGCTGGCAGGCGGCCAAAGCGATCAGCGCCGCCGGCACCGCCATAGCGCGCACGATGCCGAAAAGCCGGTTTTGATGAGATGAAGACATGACACCCCTTATCGACAGCAAAGATAACCCCATCCATTGCCCGATCCCACCATGCCCAAAGCCGGTGTCGAATCGGTTAACGTCAGAAAGTAAGTCAGTTTTCGCCATCTGTCATCCACTAAATCTATGTTTCCACTAGCCATTTTTGAGGAAGTGCATGGCGTAGCCAAACAGGATCAACGCCGGCAGCAGGATCAGGATGCCATTGACCCACGACCCGTTGATGACGGAAGCAACTGCGACAACCAACAAAGCACTGGCCGCACAACCATAGACAATAGAAGCGGCAGGCAAACTGCCGCCTTGTTTGACGGCACGTCCTGTCAGTACCTGCGCCTGCTGTCGTTGCTTTAATTCTGCCAGTTGTTGCAGCCACGCCTGTTGCTCGGCCGTCAATTGTTGCGGCTGCGGCTGCGCCACTTCCTGATTGCTGTTTTGCGGCTCCTGTTCGTTATCGGGTGTCATGAAACCTCAGGGGGCAAGGGTGGCGACGAAACTCGCCGGATCATTCGGCTCACCCTGAATGATTTTAACTTTTCCATCACGGGCGCGATAAACCAGATAGGGCGTGGTGGCGATATGCCAACGAATGATCAGCGCATTATTGGACATGATCTGGGACAAATGCGCTTCATCCGGTATGCCGGTAAGCGCGGCCTTGTCCCCCGCAACATGATGATCCCACACCGTCAGCGGATCGGCAGCCTGCAGCAGCAGCGCGCCCTGTGTTTGGTGGTCCGTACGCGGTTCACCGACCGGCACCATGCGTAGGCGCACCTTGCCCGAAGTCACATAGTCACGCAACGCGCGCCATGTGGCCTTGCAGTGCGGGCAGTCAACATCCATGACCATCAATACTTCCGGCGCGGACGCGGCGCCAAGCGTCACACCGGGCGCTGCGTTCAAATCAGCCATCAACCTGTCGCCGACCGAACCGGCTTCGGGTTTGTTGGTTGTAACATTTTTATTGGCCGCCTCCATGGCTGCATCCAATTGCTGCTTCAGGTCGGGGTTGGCATCGACAATCGTCTTGATCTGTTCGGATGAAATATTGTGCCCGTCCGCGCCAAACAACATACCGATAACCAGACTGTTATTATCGGCGGCATAGGCCAGTTGCACCTGATTGCCCTGCGTCAACAGCCAGCCATCGAGCCCGTTCGTGGTGCCGAGGTAATAGGCCTTGGCCCCTTTTTTAATCAGGCTGGCCAGCACGACATTTGCGGAAGGGTCATGCGCGACGGCGACTTTGACGGCAGGTGCCGCAGCAGGAGCAGCCATGGCCGCAGATGAGGGCGTGGCACCCAACAGGAGTGACGCAGCAACAAACAAGCCGAGAAACACGATGCGGTAAACGCCCGCAATATGATGCCGGTTGAGACTGGCCTGCATGAACAAATCCCCTATCTGACACGCCGCACCCGTCAGCCGCGGCTGTTTCTTCTAACGTTGCGCGAACTGATAATAGTGGGAAGAATGTGGAACTTCATCATGCTTGATCAGGCCGCGTTTGTCCATGGCGGCGACCACGCGCGTGGCATAGCGGCGGCCTTCGTCGGGCGTCGCAGAATGGTAATGCGCGATACCGGCATAGAGGCTGCCCGCCTCGGCGATTTTCTGTTTCAAAATCCATGCGGCGACATGCACATTCACGCAACCGTCATCGCGCACCCATGTCTGCGCCGTCGAACGCGACACATGCCAGATAGTGGCCAGCTGCGGGACCCAGAGCGTGTTTACCTGCATCGGCCCCAAATCATAGGTGCCATTGAAATTCGGACCGGCCTGCTGGCCGATATGTCCGCCTTCGACCTGCATAATGCCGATCATGACCGCAGGCGGCACCTGATAGGTGTTCGAAGCAAGCATCAGACAGGCGGCAAGGGCTTGTGCGGTGATCATAGCCACCCCTGGATATCAAGCTTCGCGGCTTCCGGCACATCCAGATAGGACGCAAGCGTCGCCAGCATCGCCATACGTTGATTGAAGGCCTGCCAGACCTGCGACATCGGCGGCACATTGCCGTGTTGTGCAAAATAGGCAGCGCGTTCGTCGGGGTTCATATAAAGAAGCCGGTCGGCTTCGGCATAATGCGATTCCGTGTACACCTGACCTGCCGCCTTCAGCACATGCCAACACAGCAGACGCCATTGCTCGGCTGAGCTGCCCGCGGGTGCCAGCGCACGCGTCACCTGATCGGCCGTTTTTACCAGCTTGTCTGCAACTTCGGCCAGCAGGGCATGCTCTGAACGGCCAAATGAATATTGCGCCATCGCGCCAACGACCGGCACCATGGCTTCCATCATCTTGGCACGGAACGTGGCAATGGTGTTCGGTACCGGTTCCTGTGCGCCCCCCATCAGGGTACCAAATTTGCCCTGCAGCCCCTCGGCGATGTCGGCGATTTTCTGCGCGCTCTCTTCGGACAGAGGGCGGCTCGTCACCTTGAAATGCGAAGCGACCATTTGCGCCGCCGCACCGGCCAGCGACCACCGGACCCATGAATCGACGGGCGCGTCACTGGCCCCCACCTGCCCCGCCAAGGTGCGGCTGAGCATAATCGCGCTGTCAACCAACGTATTGAAAACTTCGTTATTCAGTTCGATGACCACGCCGCCCGAACCCGGCGCGCGACCCGTTGATTCCGTCAGCGCCTGCAAAAGCGGCATACCGACCATTTTATAAGTCGTCAGAAGGGTTTGCATGCGCGCGTCATCTGACCCCGTGCCGCCTGCCCCACCTGTTTGCTGTGTTGTTGCCATTGCTTCTGTCATCGAAAAACCTGTTTATACGCCCACAGCCGTGCGACAGCCATCAGCGGCCCGCCAGCAAAGCCTTTTTTACCTTACGGGTCAACATGCCACGATAATGGTTAACAGATGGAGAATCAGGGATGACCGCAATCGATCAAGGTTTGGGGCGCGGGCAAGCGCCAAAGGCGCCGGCCTGTATGGCCCTGATCGTCTCAAGTTCGTCATGAACCGAGGCGCTGAGTTCTTTGGCAAAATCCCTGCGGTCCCGTTCAAAATCCTTCTTTTCATCCATACAGCTTCTGTCACGTGAATCGACATCCAGCCGTGCCGTACCACCACCGCCACGCGCCGTGTCGTTCATGTTATCCAGACTGCCGGAGTACTGGCAGGCATAGTATTTCCTGAGCTCCAGATAGCTAACCCCTTTGCTTTGACAGTCCGAGAACTGCTGATCCGTAATCGCCTGATACTTGTTCTTGGCGCCATGCAGGTAAGTACACATCGACAAGTACGCCTGCCGCACCTGCTGCATCCCGCTACCCGATACATTGGGGCCGATCTGCATACGCTCAGCCGCTTCCGTCACGCATTTATCAATGGCTCGTTCGGCGGCAGACACCTGTCCACGGACACAGCTTTGATAGGCCTGATCGTCCTTGTCGCTGACCTTAAGCAGCAAGGTCGTGGCGCCAGGCATGTTGTTCAGGCAGTACAACAACGCGGCATCGCCCGGCGCGTCGTTGCTATCCCCGGTTGTGAACGTCACAACCTGCTCTCCGTTTTGTCCGACAGGTTTCACAGATATATTTTTCGGCCACAAATATCCGCGCGGTGTAACGACAGTGCCGGGATTGTAGATCGCGTGATCGTCATAGGATGTCTGGCATGATTGATTGGCGGCGCAATCCTGCTTGGGCGTCATCTTGGCTGTCGTAACGAGGCCGTTGAATGCAGCCGTGCCGTTCACCGTACCCCTGTCGATTGCAGCGGCTTCAATGGCTTTTCTGACGGCATTCTGGACCTGCCCCAGCGAAGCTTCTACCTGATCCCAGGTGATAGTCGCCATGATGGGATAGCAATAACTCTTATCCTGCATCATCGTATTGTCGGCAATGATTTTGGCCTGGGTCTGCGCTTCGGCTATGCGGTGACTGTCGGCCATCATAGTATTCTGGCCCTGCATGTTCATCAAGCTGGCCAGTTGTTGCCCAGCAATACCGCCCGAGTGACCAAAAGCCAACTGCAATTCACGACGCGCATCGTTGATAATCTCTTTCAACAACTGACCAAAAGATGATGCGTCGAACACAGGCATGCCCTGTGCCATCGCCTGATCTGATACCGTCAACATCGCGGCTATCAACAGGCCGGCAAGCAGACGCCTCGTGCTCTTGAGTCTCCGGGATGTAAGATTTTCAAACCGTTTCATCTTACGTTACTCCCTCACTGCCCGGATATCGGGAAAAAGTTGGACAGGGTGCTATACAAATCCGGCGCGATATTTTGCTGCTGCAAGGTAAGCCCCAAGGCCGAACCAAACGTGGGGCCCCCGCCGCACATAGGCGGCCCGGTCGTAATTTGTTGTTGTAGTCCGGTCAGACCACCCGATAGATTAGGCAGGGGTGTGCACAAGGCCTGAAAAACTTTGTTTTCTATGGAACTGAGTTGCTGCAACGACGACATAATTTGTGGATTGTGCTGCAAAACGCTTTGTACTGCCTGATCTACAAGTGCCTGCACAACTGGGGCAGCGATACCAAGCGGGTCAGATTTGTTGATCAGCCCGTCAAAACCATTACCACCCAGCAACCCCTGAATGCCCTGATCCTGCCCTAGGTCGGTCGGCGGCGTCAGTTTGAAGGGCGTGTCTGCCGCCTGCATTTGCTGCTGCGCCGCTGTGGCCAGATTTTGTTGCACCTGTTTGTCGTAGTTCCCGTCGGCGCATTGATCGGTAACGGTCGCGTCTGCATAAACATGTGCGGGGCTAAGCGAAAACGCCAGGAACGCGAGGATAAAAGCCTTGCCCACAGATACCCAACCTTGCGGCATAGCCTTGACCTGCATAGACATTCCTTTCATTCGCCCTTGTTTGACCCGGTGCCCGGGCGCGGGGAAAAGCCCGTCATTGCAAACACATCTTAAAAAGGTCTTATTGGCTTTTCATTGTTTCGTAAACAGGTTAGCGAAAGGTTAAATAAATTGCTACTCATTGTTTGCCGCGAATAGTTGCAACTGGTACAAAACACTCCGGAAAAATACATGCCGCCCAAAGGTTCACAAAAACGCCGTTCATCCAGCCCCGCCCGCGCACGCGGCCAGGGGGGCGGGAATGGCCGTGGTCAAAAAAATCCGGGTGGTTTTTTGGCCAAACTTTTCAAGCTGGGTGTTTTACTGGGTCTGTGGGCTGCCATTCTTGGCGGATTTTATGTCGCCTATTGCGCGCTGGACCTGCCTGATATCCATCAAGTTGTGCAGGCCAAACGCCGCCCGTCGGTGGTGTTACAGGCGGATGACGGCACGGTTTTCGCCCGTTATGGCGATATGGTCGGCGAACATGTCACGCTGGATGACGTGCCGCCTTATTTGCCGCAGGCAATTGTCGCCATCGAAGACAGACGTTTTTATAAACATAGCGGCGTCGATGTCATCGGCATCATGCGCGCGCTGGCCCGCAACATACTGGCAGGCCATTTGGTACAAGGCGGTTCAACACTGACCCAGCAATTGGCCAAAAATCTGTTCCTGTCGCCCGAACGTACCGCCAAGCGCAAGGTACAAGAGATGCTGCTCGCGGTTTGGCTGGAGCGCACTTATGACAAGCAACAAATTCTGACCGCCTATATGAACCGCGTTTATCTGGGCAATGGCGCATATGGCGTAGATGCCGCCGCGCACGCCTATTTCGACAAACCCGCACACGACCTGACGCTCCGTGAAGCCGCGACCATCGCCGGGCTTTTGCGCGCGCCGTCGCGTCTGGCGCCGTCACATGATCCGGCCGCCGCGTTCGAACGCGCCAAACTGGTGCTGCAGGCGATGGTGGAGGAAAATTACATCACCGACAAACAGCGGCGCGACGCCTTGACCCATGTGCCGCCGCCAGACCGCAAGCCGGGCATGGGCGGTGATGGTCATTACTTCGCCGACTGGGTCATGGAACAGGTCGAGCCCATGGTGGCCGAAGCGTCACAGGATATCATTGTCTCGACGACGCTTGACCTGCACCTGCAACGTGCGGCTGAACGGCATGTTGATGCCACGCTGTCACAGGGCGGACATGATGTGTCACAGGCGGCTTTGGTGACACTCGGTTACGACGGCGCTGTCAAAGCCATGGTGGGCGGACGCGATTATCACCAGAGCCAGTTCAACCGCGCCACACAGGCCATGCGCCAGCCGGGCTCTTCGTTTAAACCCATCGTCTATCTGGCTGCCATTGAGCAGGGCCTGAGCCCGGATGATACGCTTCTGGACGCCCCCATCACACTCGGCCACTGGTCGCCCGAGAATTTTGAAGAAAAATATCGTGGGAACGTGACGGCGCGTGAAGCGCTGGCGGAATCTATCAACACAGTGGCCGTGCGCGTCTTTTTGAAAGCCGGTGCTGACCGCGTGATCGCGGCTGCGCGCGCGCTCGGCATCACATCGCCACTGGAACATGATCCGGCGCTGGCGCTTGGCGCCAGTGAAGTGACACCGCTTGAAATGACCGGTGTTTACGCCTCGTTGGCCGCAGGCGGCAAGGCTGTCGCCCCCTATGCCATCAAGGAAGTGCGCAGCACGCATGGCGACATCATCTACGCCCATGGCGACGCAGCCATGCCGCAGACAGTCGACGAACATGCCGTCAGCACGTTGGTCGACATGATGACCGAGGTTGTCAAATCCGGCACGGGCAAGAGGGCGGCACTGTCGGACCGCCCCGTCTCAGGCAAAACCGGAACCAGTTCAGACTATCATGACGCATGGTTCATCGGCTTCACCGGCCATTACACCACAGGCGTATGGCTCGGCAACGACGACAACCACCCGATGCGCAAGATTGTTGGCGGCAGTTTGCCAGCGCAACTGTGGCATGATTATATGACCGAGGCGGAAAGCGGTCTGCCCGCCCGCGACCTGCTCTCCGGCCCGCCGGAAAGTGGCGGCGTCAGCGCCGAAGACTCCAAAGGTTTCAGCGATTTTATCAATGGCATACTGGGCGGGCATTAGGGTGACGATATGAAAATCCTGCACATCATGGCGGGCAAAGGGCAAGGCGGGGCGGAAACCTATTCGACCGATGTGATGCTGAGCCTGCATAAATCAGGCATCGACCAGACCATCGTCATGTCATCAGAAGCGCCGCGTTACGAGGAAATGAAAAAGGCCGGGCTGCGCCTGCGTACAGCGCCACTGGCACTGCCGATCCGGCCCTTGCAGAAAATGCTGCTGAAGAATCTTATCGCCCGTGAAAAACCTCACATCATTCATTGCTGGATGCGCCGCGCGGCAAGCCTTTTACCCACCCGCCACGATGCCAAAGCGGTCATCGGCTGGTTTGGCGGTTATTATGACCCCAAGCATTTCGGCGGCTGTGAACATTTTGTGGGCGTCACACCCGATATCGTGAAACACATGCGCGACAACGGCGTTGACCCGACCCACGCGCATTACATCCCGACGTTCCCCGATATTGAAACACTACCGCCAGTTGACCGGAACGCCCTGGCGACCCCCAAGGACACCAAAGTCTTTTTGACCCTGTCGCGCCTGCATCCCAAAAAGGGGCTGGATACTTTCCTGAAAGCCTTGGCGCAGATACCCGACGCCTATGCCTGGCTGGCCGGTGACGGGCCGTTGCGTAACGAGCTGGAGCAACTGGCAAAAGCAGAAGGCGTGATGGACCGCGTACGCTTTCTGGGTTGGCGCACCGACCGCGCCGCCCTGCTGCGCGCCGCAGATGTTTGCGTCCTGCCCTCGCGCTATGAACCATTCGGCACCGTTATTCTGGAGGCCTGGGCCGCAGGCACGCCCTTTGTCGCCTGCAAAAGCGCAGGCCCCGCCGCGACGGTCGAAGACGATGTGAACGGCCTGCTGGTTGAAATTGACGATATCGCGGGTCTGGCGAACGCCATGCGCCGCGCCACCCGCGACGAGGAATTACGTCGCCGCATGGTGGCGCAGGGCTATACCGCCTATATAAAAAGCTTTACGCGTGAGGCTGTTACGCGCCAATGGATCCAATTTTATCAAGGATTAATACGTGCATGATATATAGGAAAAAAGGTTATTGCATTCATGACATTAATCATCGATCAACAGCCGATTGAAGCGGACGGTTATCTGTTCGATCTGGACGGTACGCTCGTTAATTCCGAGACTACACTGTCTGAAATATGGGCCGATATTCTCGGTCAACATGGTATTCAAAAAACACCCGAGGAAGTCAGTCCCCTGATCCGCGGCCGCATGGCCAAGGTTTTTATGCGTGAATTGATCCCGGGACTAAGCGAAGAGGCTTACGCCGCGATCCTGCATGACGTTATCGAACGCGAAGAAAACGCTCCCTTTGAATTAATGCCAGGCGCGCGCGCATTCGTCATTGAAGCCAAAGCCGCAGGCAAAAAGGTAGGACTTGTCACATCATCTTGGCGGGCCAAGGTTGATAAATTGCTGGCGCGGCATGACATGACCGACCTGTTTGACATCACGGTCGTACAGGAAGATGTGCAAAAGACAAAACCCGACCCTGAGCCCTACCTGACAGCCATAATCAGGATGAATATGCCTCCATCGTCATTGATAACGTTTGAGGATTCACGCGCCGGCATTCAATCCGCCAAGCAAGCCGGTCTGCGTTGTATCGGGTATGGCGCTGAACGATTGGCGGACACAGGAGCCGATGCGTGGATACACGATTTCCGTGACCACTTGTTGCAAGGGGTCGATGAATGTTATCAAGAAGGCCCCGCACCTGCTGACGGAACCACATGTTCGAAGCTTACCAGCGCCTTACAAGACTGCCCGCACTGTTAACGCTTGGGTTGCTGCTGATCCTTGCGACCGTCGGCACCTTTACGGCGGGCATATGGGCCATAGGCGGATTGGGTAGCGCGATCATCCTGACCTGCATTGCCTGGCGCATTGACCGGCATTTTCCACAACCTTCGCCCCTGTGGTGGCAAATGGCGATTATGGCCATGGTGCCGATGGCGGCATTGGCGTCCGCATCCATCGACCCTGCCCTGTCATGGCGTGAGACATTGCGCATGGCAACCATCTTCCTGCCGCTGGTTATGCTGCTGTCACCGGCGGTGAGTGACAGGCTGGATCATCAACGCCTGTTCCCGCTTCTGACCATCGCCATAACCGTAGGTGCAGCGGCACTGGGGATTGAGCTTTGCCTTGGCGGGCCATTGCTGCACATCGTCCGTGGACCGCAGGCGCAGATGACGGAATATAACCGCAGCCTGTCCTATACCCTCCTCATCGCCATCCCCTGCATGGCGTGGCTGTGGCAGACCAAGCGGCGCTGGCTGGTGGCTCCGTTTATCCTGATCCTGCTGTTCCCGGCCAGCCTGACGGAATCGCGCGCGGCGAAATTATCGCTGATGCTCGCCCTGCCCGTCATTTTGTTTGCCCATTATCAGCCGCGACGGGTGCTGCCGCTGCTGGGTGCCTTCACAACCTTGTGTATCGGCTGGCCTTTTGCTGCGCGTTACATGTTCCTGAACCATCATGACTGGCTGGCGCGCCTGCCGCCCTCATGGCTGCACCGCACCGAGATATGGGATTACATGTCCTATCGCATCGCCGAGAAGCCATGGCTGGGCTGGGGTTTTGGCACCAGCCATTTACTGGATTTCAAAAACCCGCATGGCGACAGTTACGTCTTTGCCATACAACCCGCCGCCCACCCGCATAACGTTCTGATTCAATTATGGGTCGAAATGGGCTTGCCCGGCCTTGCCATAGGCCTTTTGTTTACGGCGCTGACGCTCGTTATGGTAAAAAAGATGAAACCACACCTGATGCCTTTCGCGGCAGGAGCATGGGTTGCTAGTCTAACGTTAAGTCTTGTGGCCTATAGTTTCTGGACGGATTCCCTGTTTTGCGCCTTTGCCCTGACAGGAACATTGTTCGGCATTCTGAACCGCCGCAAGAATGGGGCCAGCGCATGAGCAACGCCAGCGACACGTTACAGCAAGCCTTGGCGGCGCACCAACAAGCCCGCTTTGATGAAGCCGAGAAGCTGTACCGCGTTGTTTTGCAGGCGGAGCCAAGGCATGCGGATGCGCTGGCGCTGCTGGGCCTTGTGCTGGGTGCCAAAGGACAACACGAAGAAGCCATCGCTTCCACAACGCGCGCGATCACCATTGACCCGAACGCCGCCCTTTTGCATTTCCATCACGGTAGCGTGTTGATGAATGCACGCCGTCTGGCCGACGCCGTCGCCGCTTTTTTGCAAAGCATCCAGCTGCAGCCGCATTTTGTGCAGGCGCATTACAATATGGCCAACGCGCTGCGCGCGCTTGATGACTGGTCGGGCGCCATGGCCGCCTATCGCCGTACGCTGCAGCTTCAGCCGGACTTTGTAGAGGCCATGAACAACCTGGCCCTGTGCCACGTGCATGAAAAACATTTGCAGGAAGCGCTCGATCTCGTCCAGCAATCCGTGAAAACCAACCCGCGCTATGGCGAGGGCTGGCGCACGATCTGCAACATCGCCGAACAGATGAAGCTTTACCCGCTGGCGCTGGAAGCAGGCAAACGCTGCACCGAGTTGATGCCGGACAGCCACTTTAGTTGGTTCGGTTATGGCGTGGCGCTCTGCCGTCTGGACAGATTCGAAGAGGCCATCGACGCCTATAAGCGCGCCTTGGCTCTCAAGCCGGAACGCGCAGACATATGGGATAATCTGGCGCAGACCTACCAGTCCTTGAACCGGCTGGAAAAAGCCGAAGTCACATTCCGCAAAACTGTCGAAGTCGCCGGGCAAATCATTGTCAACGAAGACACGCGCGAAGTGGGTGAGGAAGAATATGGAACGCGCCATTGGCATCTGGCGCTGATGGAATTGCTGCGCGGGAAATACAAGCCGGGCTTTGCCCGTTACCGCGCGCGTTTCAAGGATGTTGGCGGCCTGAAGCGACCCGACCTGTCACGCCCGCTTTGGCGCGGCGAAGCATTGGCCGGTAAAACCTTGCTGGTCTGCGATGAACAGGGTTTTGGCGATACGCTGATGTTTTGCCGCTATCTGCCGCTGCTGCGCCAACAAGGTGTGCGGATTATCCTGTCGGTGCATCCTGTTCTGGAGCCGCTTTTCAACGGGTGGGAAGGCGCGGATACGCTGATTGTCCACGGCATGAACGTGCCCGCCTATGATTATTACTGTTCGGTTTTCGACTTGCCGCACCGCATGGGTACGACGCTTGAAACCGTACCGCATGAAACACCCTATCTGCCGGTTCTACCGGTAGCGGATGAAAACCGCCTGACACGCGATGGGGCAAAACCCATGATCGGCGTCGTCTGGGGCGGCAGCCCGCTGCATCTGAATGATGGGCGGCGTTCTGTGCCGCTTGAACTTTTTGCGCAGCTATTTGCCGAAACGGGCGCGACCTACTTCAGCCTGAACCGCGATATGAAGCCAGGCGATGCAGAAAAACTGCCGGGGTACAAGGTCACCGACCTTGCACCACGTTTGAAAAATTTTGCTGTCAGCTCACAGTTCGTGCGGCAAATGGATTTAATCATCACCTGCGACACGGCGACTGCGCATCTGGCAGGCGGCATGGGCAAGGAAACCTGGGTGTTGTTACCCTTCGCGCCCGACTGGCGCTGGTTGACCGAACGTACCGATAGTGTGTGGTATCCGCATATGCGCCTGTTCCGCCAGCCGCGCAGCAGCGACTGGGCAAGCGTGGTCGCGGATGTAAGGGAAGCTTTGAATAAAAAACTCAGGTAGGCATTGAGACCGGGCAGCAACCCATCGGTCACATCACCATTGCAAGCAAACCAATAGCCCCCGATACTGCGGCACTCACGCCAAACAATTTGTGGTCCCCGGTCACACCCCCCTGTAGCGCCAACGCACCACCACATATCATGATGGCACCGCATATGACTGGCGCTATTGCCGTAATATGGGCAGCACAGATGGCAAACCCAGCCAACATCATAGCGACACCAATCGCCCCTTCTCCTATTGCAATCGCCGCTTTTCCAAATCCAGCCATTTTTATTCTCCATTAAAAGCAAAAAAAATATGCGGTAACGTCAGTTGATAAATCGGACAGTCAACAAAGGCCGACACAGTAATGGCGTCAGCCAACTTTCTAGCGGTTACTAATACGTATGCGCCAGCAATCCAAGGCTGGCCCCCATCACTGCGAGGGTCACCCCCCACCCAGCAACCTTATGGTTGCGAAGGATGCCACCAGCCGTAGCGATAAAACCGCCCAACGTCACTGCGGCACCGGCGCAGAAGAAGGCAATGCTGCCCCCGGCCGTAGCACACAAAAAAATACCTGCGGCCATAAAAGCCACGCCAGCGCAGATTTCAGCAGTAGTCGCTAATACAGACATCGCAACCCCATAATTCAAAATTGGATATATATATGACGGCAGCCTAGCAAGACAGGCATTGTCTCGACAAGGCTCTCTGCAGGCGATTAGTTGCAGCAACGTGCGGCCAAACATGTGCTTGGCCGGTTGTTAATAATTGTGATGGTGTGGGGTCCGGCGTCAGCCGGATGCCGAAGAATTAGCCCTGACGCGCTTTGTAGCGGGGGTTCTTCTTGTTGATGACGTAAACGCGGCCCTTGCGGCGGACAACGCGGCAGTCGGCATCACGCTTTTTCAAAGCCTTAAGTGAGTTCGCGATCTTCATTTTGCACGTCCTTTAAACCAAAATTCCCAACCCCGCGCCAACAGGCAGCAGGCGGGCAAAGCCCGGAAGTCGCGCACCCTAAGGGATGATGGGGGGCTGAGTCAAGACAATCATCCCGCAGGCGTATTAATTATTAAGAAACAACGGGTTGTTGTATAATGGCACACGAAAGATTCGGCCTGTCACGACAAAACACCGGATTATCTGTTTAAATGCCCGATGTGCGCAGCAGGTCGCGCAGGGACTTGAGTTCCATCAGGACCTTTTCAACCGCCTGACGTTTTTCAGACGACAAACCGGCTACAGCCGGGCCGCTGCGTTGTGCCAGCAGGGAAACAGTTTGCGTGCCGCCATTCGGTTGCGCCGACAGGCTGGCGGGAATTTGCGGTTCTGGCACCATGGAACGCGCCGAGGGGAAGCGACCATTTTCCTTCAGCAGCTTTTGCACGCCACGGATGGTGAAGCCTTGGTTGTACAGAAGGTCCTTGATGCTGCTGATCAGCTGCACATCTTCCGGGCGGTAATAACGACGACCGCCGCCGCGCTTGAGTGGGCGGATTTGCTGAAACTTGCTTTCCCAGAAACGCAGGACGTGCTGGGGCACGGAAAGGTCATTCGCAACTTCGCTGATGGTGCGGAAAGCCGTGGGGGACTTGCCATCGGGCGCACGGCTGAACGTGGGTGAAGACGTCTCGGTAGCCGTTTGCGAAGTTGTCATACAGAACCTGTCGCCGGAGTTGACGTTGTACCGCCGAGAGCGCGGTTGATCTTGTCCTTCAAAACGTGGCTGGCGCGGAACACCAGAACCTTGCGCGGCAAAATCGGAACTTCCTGCCCGGTCTTCGGGTTACGGCCGACGCGCTGGCCTTTGCTGCGCACCTGGAAACTGCCGAACGAGGAGAGTTTCACCATTTCCTCGCGGATAAGCGCCTGACTGACTTCTTCAAGGATGACATCGACAAGCTGGGCCGAGTCATTACGCGACAAACCGACTTCCTGATAAACGGCTTCAGCAAGCTGGGCGCGGGTTACGGTGGTATCGGTCATAGAAGGACTCCGTGCTCACACTCAGGCGAATATGAGTCGATGATAGTCTAATCAAGGCGTTACGTCAAATGGGACTGCAGGGTGAGTGGGTTACCAGCGGATGACCGCCGAACCCCATGTGAAGCCGCCACCCATGGCATCCAAAAGGACGATCTGCCCCTTTTTAATGCGCCCGTCGCGGCTGGCGGTGGCGAGCGCAAGCGGAATGGATGCCGCCGACGTATTCGCGTGATGCGCAACGGTCAGGACAACGCGGTCTTCGGACATATTCAGTTTCTTGGCCGTGCCGTCGATAATACGTTCGTTCGCCTGATGCGGCACCAGCCAGTCGATTTCTTCGGGCGCCAGATGATTGGCGGCCAATGCTTCGTCAACCACACTGGACAGGTTGGTGACCGCGTGACGGAATACTTCCTGGCCATGCATCTGGACATGGCCGACGCGGCCATCCGACCCCGGACCGCCATCGGCGTACAGGGCGTTGTAATGGCGGCCATCGCTGTGCAAATGCGTGGACAGGACGCCGCGATCGGTTTTATCACCCTTGCCTTCGACCGCTTCCAGCACCAGCGCACCAGCGCCATCACCGAACAGGACGCAGGTCGTGCGGTCATTCCAGTCCAGCAGGCGTGAAAATGTTTCAGCGCCGATGACCAGCGCGCGACGCGCCTGACCCAGACGCAAAAAATTATCGGCAACCGACAGCGCATAGACAAAGCCCGAACAGACGGCCTGTACATCGAACGCGAAGCCATGCGTCATGCCGAGCGCGGCCTGCAAACGCACTGCCGTGGCGGGAAATGTATTATCGGGCGTGGTCGTGGCGACAATAATCAGGTCCAGCGTGGCGCCGTCGATACCAGCATTGGCAAGCGCCTCACGCGCGGCGGCCAGCGCCAGGTCCGATGTTTTTTCATCCGGTCCGGCAATATGGCGTTGTTTGATGCCGGTGCGGCGCGTGATCCATTCGTCGGATGTGTCCACACGTTTGGCCAGTTCGTCATTGGTCACGATTTGCGCGGGCAGATAGCCCCCGCACCCCATCACGACCGAACGCAGCATTTTGTGTGTTGTCATACCGAACCGTTTGCAGAAGGAAGCGCCAAGGCAGGCGGGGCATCCCCTGCCTGCGGCACAGCACCATAGTGCAGCGCAAGCTCTTCGGCAATGCGTTGGTTCAGGCCATATTTAACAAGGTTATTCGCCACGCGAATGGCGTTGGCAAAACCTTCTTCGTCCGTGCCGCCATGGCTTTTAACGCACACGCCCTGCAACCCCAGAAACAGCGCGCCGTTATAACGGCGCGGATCGACGCGCAGCTTGAAACGGGCCAACGCCTTGCGCGCCAGCAGATAGCCGATTTTCGCAAACAGGCCGGAGCCGAATGTTTCGCGCAGGAAATGCGCCAGCAACTGCGCCGTACCTTCGATGGTTTTCAGCGCGACATTGCCCGTGAACCCGTCGGTTACGACCACATCGACTGTGCCCGCCAGAATATCATTCCCTTCGACAAACCCGCGGAAAATGCCCGGCACAGGGCGTTCCTGCAGAATGTTGGCGGCCGTGCGGATTTCGTCATGGCCCTTCATTTCTTCGGTGCCGATATTCAGCAGGCCAATGGTTGGACGTTCGGTGCCCAACACCGCGCGACAGAACAGCGAGCCCATCAGCGCAAACTGCACCAGATTTTCAGCGTCGCATTCCAGATTGGCGCCGAGATCGAGCAAGACGACCTCGCCCTTCTTGGTCGGCATGATGGAGGCAATCGCGGGGCGGTCGATGCCCGGCAGGGCGCGCAGCACGAATTTGGCCAACGCCATAAGCGCGCCCGTATTGCCAGCAGAAACGATGCTGGAAGCTTCGCCTTCCGCCACGGCATTGATGGCCAGACGCATGCTGGATTGCCGCCCCTGACGCAGGGCCAGCGACGGTTTCATATGCGGTGTAATAACGTCGGTGCAGTGGCGCAGCGTGCAGGCTTTCGCCAGATCGGGATGCTGTTGCAGCAATGGCTGGGTTTGCGCTGTATCGCCGAAAACCAGAAAACGCAGGGATGCGTTACGCGACAGCGCGAGTGCTGCACCCTTGATAACAATCGCGGGTGCATGGTCGCCCCCCATGGCATCCAGCGCGATGACCTGCGAAGCAGCAGATGCAGAAGCGGCCTGAGCATTCTGGGGGCTGTCGGACACGATCAGATGACTCCCGAAAGCGGGCGTTATGAAGGATTAGGCAGATTTCTTCGACTTCACAACCGAACGGCCATCATAGTGGCCGCAAGCGCCACAAACATGATGCGGCAACTTGGGTTCGCCGCAGTTTTGGCATTCGATCGAGTTGGTCGCTTCCAGCGCGTGGTGCGAACGACGCATATTGCGGACGGATTTCGATGTTTTTCTTTTAGGAACGGCCATGGCTTCTACTCACGAATATCTTGGCAAAAATTAAGGCGCGGACAACGCCCCCCAGGGCGCCGTACAACCGCGCAAGTCCGCCTGTTCTAGGGAAATATGCGGGAATTGCAAGCAAAAACGCGCGGCAACATGCTATTTATCTGATTTATCACGATTTTTTTGCAATTCAACCAGTCGCGCAAAGGGGTTATTCGTATCTTTACCGGCATCATTAGCAGCCTGTTGGGAGGGTGGGGCGCCCATTTCGGCTTCGTCAAACGCAACGCCTTCCTTGCGCGGATAGGGGTTGAGCGCGATTCCAAGATGTTGCGCCACCAGCTCACCCAAATCGATGACGCCGCCTTCGATCGGCTCAACATCGTCTTCGTCGGCATCATGCTGAATGGCGCTGGCTTCCGGTGTCGTATCGATCGCAGAAAATTTAACGTCGATATCCTGTTCGATATGCGCGGCGACGGGCTCCAGCGTCACGACGCAAGGCTGCACCACATCCGCTTCCAACCTGCCCACAACGCTGACCACCGCACCTGCATGCGAAGCGTGCGATTGCAGACGCGCCCGTAACATCGGCAAATCAATCAAGCCAAACCGCGCCGCCAATGCAGCACGTTCCTTGGGGGTTGCCTTGATATCATCCTCAACGCCGTTGGAGGAGATTTTATCAACCACCAAGGGGCGCGATAATTCATAGTCGGGAGTGTGCTGACGCTTCATGATTTCTATCCGCCTTCTATGCGATCAAGCCAGATCGGGAAAAACGGCATCCGGGAACGCGGCGCGTCCCTGCGCCAATGCCGATGCCTGCGCCCGCAGGATCTGGTCGGCTTGCCTGACATAGGCCGCCAGCGCGTGGGCCTGCGCCGTTGCCTCTGGCACAAAATATACATTGCGTGCGAGCGCGGTCGCCAGCGCGGCATCGCCATCTGCCTCACCCAACGCTTTTTCATACACTTGCGTCCGGCCATAAAAGCCGTTCAGAAGTGCCTTCATCCGCTTTGGAATGCCCATATCGCCGATGCCCATTTCACGCAGATTGCGGTCCATATCGGCAAACATGATGTCAAACAATTGCTGACGCTGCCCGCGCGGTGCGGCGTCTTCCGGCAAATGTCGCATCGCGAGCCAGACATGGAGCAGCAACAGGTCGAACCGGCCTTCCAGCGTGTCGGGAACGCCGCCCGCTTTGTAAAACGAGTCGCGGCGTGCGGCCACGATGCAAAGCCGGTAAAGCGCGTCCATTTCCGCTTCGGCCACAGGCGGCGCGAGGCGGCGCATCAATCTTTGTAAAAACGTGGTGGCGGCAGATATCATGGCACTTGACCAAACTGTATTTATGTTGCTTTGTGATAACTTCAATAATCAAGCACGTTCTGCGCCGCAGGGGCAAGCTTTGTCGATGTCTGTTGTTTTTTCGCTGTCTGATTTGTGCCGCCGCCTGCGCGGGCCCGCTCTTGTGGCTTTGTCGCTGGCCATAACCGCGTGCGAGCCCACAGTCGCCACGCGCGGCAATATTCTGGACCCCGACCGCTTGGCCGAGGTTAAGGCAGGCACCAGCACGCGTGAAGAAGTTGCAACCAAACTGGGCACACCGACCCAGATCAGCACCTTTGACGATAAAACCTGGTACTATGTCGGCCGCAGGACCGAGCAATATTCGTTTTTCGACCCGGAAGTGGTTGAACAAAAAGCTGTTGCGATTCATTTTAATGATCAGGGGATCGTCGCAACAATTGAACCGCTGGACCTGACTACCGCGCAAGATATCACACCCGCCGACGGCGAAACGCCCACCTATGGCCGCAATGATACCTTCATCCGCCAGCTGCTGGGCAACCTTTCCCACCCCACGCCTCTGGGCGCCAAACGCGAAGGGCAATGACGGCCCCGCACAAGAGTTTTTTCATGAAAACTCTTTATTCATACTGGGATTCGGTTTATTACTCGGGTATTCTTTAACTATACCAACGCAGAACAGGCCCGTTTACTATGGCGTATACCCCAGACCAATGGGCGCTACAGGCTTTTGAAAGACTGAAGCGCGACGGACTAGTGCCGACCCCGAATAATTACGCGATCTACTACTACTACTTCGCAGGCAGCAATCCGCGTCTGCGCACCGCAGTCGACATCTTTCTCAGCAAGCAACCAAGCTTGACGCAGGACAACTGCAACGAATTATATCAGACCCATCTGGGCATTGATGCCGAGCATAAGATGCTGCAAGAGGCGAACGCTTCGATCGAAAGCGAAGTCAATCGCATGCTGGACATGATTGACCGCGCCTCGAACGACGCCAATCAATATTCAGAAACGCTGGATGATTTCTCCGGCACGTTGACGAGCGGCAAATCCATGGAGCAGATCCGTGAAGCCGTGACCAAGGTCGCCGCAGAAACCCTGAACATGTCGGCGCAGAACGAACGTTTAGCTGCGCAATTGGCCGAAGCAACACAGCAGCTCAGCGAGATGCGCACCAGCTTTGACCAGATCCACCGCGAATCGCAAATTGACCCGCTGACCGAAGTCGGTAACCGCAAATTCTTCGACAAGGAACTGATCCACACGACCGCCGAAGCGCGCGACAATGCCGCGCCGCTTTCCCTGCTGATGGTCGATATCGATCACTTCAAGAAGTTCAACGACAGCTATGGCCACCAGATCGGCGACCAGGTGCTGCGTCTTGTTGCGCGCACGCTGGTTGAAAACCTGAAAGGCCGCGACGTGATCGCTCGCTACGGCGGCGAAGAATTTGTTATCCTGCTGGCCCAAACCCGTTTGCAAGACGCCGAACGCGTGGCCAACCTGCTGCGCAGCGCCCTGTCGACCAAGCAGATCAAGAAACGCAGCACGAACGAAACGCTGGGTGTCATCACGGTGTCCATCGGCGCCGCAGAATACTGCCCGGGCGAAGACATGGAATCCTTTATCGGTCGCGCCGACTCCGGCCTTTACAAGGCCAAAGGCGCAGGCCGCAATCAGGTTATCTGTGAAACCCTGCCCGACGCCGAAGCCGCCGCCATCAAGGCCCGCCGCAAGGTTTTTTGATCTTAGCTACTTCACCGCAGAGGCGTGAATGCCGGCCTCGGCGCCGACGGCGATTTCAATGGATTTATCATCCAGCGTTTTTTGCCCGCCGCGTTTAACGGCGACGGCGCAGGCGAAGTCCATCGCCAGAATGGATTTATCCGGGTTATTGCGGTTGCGGATATAGCGGTCCGTCAGTTTGACAATACGCGCCACGGCCTCGGGTGTAATGGTCAGGCCAAAATGTTCTTCGAACCCCGGCTTCATGTTTAAAAGAATGGTCTCTGTCATGGCAAGGTCGGGCGTGCGCAAGGCGATTTTCTGGAAACGGCGATCGATGGCCGGTTCAACGCGCACGTAATCTTCGTATTCTTCGCGCGTGGTCGCTGCCAGCACATACAGATCGCCCGCTGTCAGGTAGGGCTTCATCAAATCGGCAACACCGGCGTAACTGGACGCCTTAAAGGCCAGCATCAATTGATGCACTTCGTCGATGCAGAAGATAATGGGCGGCCCTTGACGTGCAGCGTTGCGTTCAGCCACGCCTTTGATGATAGGAATCAATCGCCCTTCCAGATCCGCGCGCGAGGCGGAACCCGCACCGATCATGGACATTTCAAGTTCAATGAGGCGGGCACCCGCCAGCATGGGCGGCACCTTGTTCTGATTGATGGCCTGCGCAACACCTGTGAACAGGGCGGTTTTACCCGTACCGGCTGGCCCCATAATCAGGACATTCTTGCGCAACCGTTGCAGGAGGATGAGGACCATCTGGTTGATTTCATCATCGCGACCCGATATCGGGTCGAACCTGCCCGCGCGGTCCATGGCCGTGATATCGCGCGTATAGCGCGTGAGCAAACCCTCTAATTCCTCGTCACTGATAACAAAGGATGATTGAGTTTTTGCCACGCGCCTGCTCCTGACCGTTACTGTTGCCCTTGCGGCGGGGTTGTGCCCTGCTGCTGCGCATCATCATGGTGGTGGTGATGGTGGTGTTTGTGCTTATGCTCCGTTGCCGTACCCTGTGGCGCATCACCTTGCGGCTTCATCCCCATGTGGTGGTGTTTGGCGCTGTGATGTATCACGGGGCGCGGATATTCCGGGTTGCCCATGGAACACACGACTTCAAATGTCACGCGGCGGTTGAGCGCGCGACCGGCACCCGTCTTGTTGTCACCAACAGGATCATCGGCACCAAAACCCTGCGCCGTCAGCTTGGCCGCTGGCACGCCTTCGGCTTCCAGCGCCTTGACGACCGTCAGCGCACGATGGAACGACAAACGCTGGTTCTCGGCATTCTTGCCCTGGCTGTCGGCAAAGCCGCGTACGATCACATGCGATTGCGCAAAGGCAGGAGACTTAAGATCAGCAGCAACTTTCTTGACAATGGCCTTGCCACCCGCATCCAGCTTATCCGAACCGCTGGCGAAGTGAACGACTTCCGGCAACGCAGGCGCGGCCATTTGCTGACCCACTGCCTGACCTTCCGACGAACCGCAATTCAGGCAGTGCGTGGCGACAATGTGACGCGCTTCGGTGGAAAATTGGCGCGGGTAACCGGGCTGTTCTTCGGCCTGCGCGGCGGTGGCGAACGAGGCGATCAGCGCGGCGGTCATCAGTAATTGCGTACGGATCCTCATGATATTTCCCTTTCCTATTAAGACTGTTTGATCAGGCTGCGCAAGACATAGGGCAGAATGCCGCCATGCTTGAAATAATCGACTTCATCCAACGTATCGATGCGGCAACGCAGCGTCGCGGTCGTTGTCGTACCGTCGGCACGCGTTACCGTCAGCGTCACATCCATGCGTGGTTTCAGCCCGGCGGCAACGCCAGAAATGGCGAAGCTTTCGTTACCGGTTAGCTTCAGGTCGGCGCGTGTCATGCCGTCCTTGAATTCCAGCGGCAAGACACCCATGCCGACGAGGTTCGAACGGTGGATACGTTCAAAGCTTTCGGCAACGACGGCGCGAACACCCAGAAGTTTTGTCCCCTTGGCCGCCCAGTCGCGCGATGAACCCGTGCCGTATTCCTTGCCCGCAATGACGACCAGCGGCACGCCGTCAGCCTGATAACGCATGGAGGCGTCATAGATCGACAGCGTTTCGCCCGACGGCACATGCTTGGTATTGCCGCCTTCGGCGCCGCCCATCAGCTCGTTCTTGATACGGATATTGGCGAATGTGCCGCGCATCATGACTTCGTGATTACCGCGACGCGCGCCATACGAATTAAATTCGGACACCGGTACGCCATGCTGCGTCAGGTACAAGCCCGCCGGGCTGCTCTTTTTAATATCACCCGCCGGAGAGATATGGTCCGTAGTGATCGAGTCACCCAAAAGCGCCAGCAAACGCGCACCCTGAATATCGGTCACGCCCTGCGGTTCACGCGGCAGATTGTCAAAGAGCGGCGGCGATTTCACATAGGTGGATTCCGCCTGCCAGCCATAAGTCTGACCTGTTGCCACGTTGATCTGCTGCCACTTTTGCGGTCCGGCGAACACGTTGCTGTAGCGCGAACGGAACATATCGGGCGTCAGGGCGGCGTTCAGCATGGCGCTGATTTCCGCTTGTGTGGGCCAGATATCCTTGAGGAAAACAGGCTTGCCATCCTTGCTGGTGCCCAGTGGTTGCGTGGCAAGATCAAGCGCAATATTGCCGGCGAGCGCATAAGCGACAACCAGCGGCGGCGAGGCCAGATAGTTCGCCTTACAATGCGGGTTCACGCGCCCTTCGAAATTGCGGTTGCCTGATAGAACGGCAGCGGCAACCAGGTCACCCTGCTCCACCGCGGCGGCGATGGGTTCCGGCAACGGACCTGAATTACCGATACAGGTCGTGCAGCCATAACCCACCAGATTAAAGCCCAGCGCGTCCAGATCCGCCTGTAATCCGGCCTTCGCCAGATAATCCGTTACGACCTGACTGCCCGGCGCGAGCGATGTTTTGACCCACGGCTTTTTCTGCAAACCGAGCTGCCGCGCCTTGCGTGCCACCAGCCCCGCCGCGATCAATACGCCCGGATTGGATGTATTCGTGCAGGAGGTGATCGCCGCAATGACGACATCGCCATGCGACAGGCTGTAATCGGCGCCAGCAACGGCTGCCTTCTTGCCACGTGCGGCAACGTCGACCTTGAAGCTTGGCAGTTCTTTTTCAAACGCGGCCGCGACATCTTTCAACGCCACACGGTCCTGCGGACGGCGCGGGCCTGCCAATGACGGCTCGACATTACCCAGATCAAGTTCGAGCGTATCGGTAAAGACGGGATCGGGCGAAGACGCATCGCGCCACATACCCTGCGCCTTCGCATAGGCTTCGACCAGTGCCACACGGTCCGGATCGCGGCCCGAGAATTGCAGGAAGGCGATAGTTTCCGCATCAATCGGGAACAGGCCGCAGGTCGCGCCATATTCAGGAGCCATATTGGCGATGGTCGCACGATCGGCGAGCGACATGGCCGACAGGCCCGGGCCGAAAAATTCGACGAATTTGTTGACGACGCCCTTTTTACGCAGCATCTGCGTGACCATCAGCACCAGATCGGTTGCGGTCGTGCCTTCCTTCAGTTTGCCGGTCAGTTTGAAACCGACCACTTCGGGGATCAGCATGGAGACGGGCTGACCCAGCATGGCGGCTTCGGCTTCGATGCCGCCCACGCCCCAACCCAAGACGGACAGGCCGTTGATCATGGTTGTGTGGCTGTCGGTGCCGACGCATGTGTCGGGATAGGCGACCGTCTTGCCGCCCTGATCCTGATCCGTCCAAACGGTCTGCGCCAGATATTCAAGATTAACCTGATGGCAAATGCCCGTGCCAGGCGGCACGACGCGGAAATTGTTAAACGCGCTTTGGCCCCAACGCAGGAAGGCATAACGCTCGCCGTTACGTTCAAACTCACGATCAACGTTTTTATCGAAGGCATCGCCGGTGCCGAAATAATCAACCATCACGGAATGGTCGATGACCAGATCAACCGGACACAGCGGGTTAATGCGCTTCGGGTCGCCGCCCAGTTTAATGGTGGCTTCGCGCATGGCGGCCAGATCAACAACCGCCGGAACGCCGGTGAAGTCCTGCATTAACACGCGTGCGGGGCGATAGGCGACCTCGGTATCGCTCTTGCGATCCTGCAACCAGGTGCCGATGGCCTTAATATCATCGACGGTTACCGAGCGCCCATCTTCGAATCGCAGCAGATTTTCCAAGAGGACTTTGAGGCTGAAAGGCAGGCGCGACAAATCACCCAGCGTCTTTTCCACCGTTTTCAGGCTGTAATAATCATAGCTTTTATTGCCGACAGTCAGCGTGGTGCGGGTTTGAAGGCTGTCTTGGCCGGTTTGGACTGTCATTCTATGGCTCCCTGAGGCATGAGGCGCTGGTCGTAAGGATGGGTTTGGTTGCAAGGGTCTGGCAACAGTTTCCCTCTACCGCACCTTGTCGTTAATCTCTAGGATGTGCTACGTCAATTTTATTGCCGTAAGGTTAACCGCTTTTCGTTCCGCCGACCAGACATGTTGAAAAAACGCTTGTTCACGCCACTTTTCCGCATTTTGGGGGTCAGCCCCCCCGCACGCGCTGCATCCATGGCCGTGATTCTCGGCCTCATGGGGACTGTTTGTCCGCATCAGGCACAGGCCGCCATGGTTTTTTGCAACAAAACCAAGGAACCGATTGAGGCCGCCATCGGTTATCGTGACACGGTCGATGACGACAACCACGAGGACTGGTTTTCCGAGGGGTGGTGGCGGATTGAGCCCGGCCAGTGTTCGCGCGTATACAGCGACCCACTCAAACAACGTTTCTATTTCTATTACGCCGCAGGCCTTTCAACCCCGACGCCGGAACACCGGCCATTCCTGTGGGGCGGCAAGTATGAATTCTGCACTGACACCAAAGCCTTCCGCGTTCAGGGTGACGGCAATTGCGATGCGCGCGGGTATAAGGCCAAAGGGTTCCAGCAAGTCGATGTTGGCGTGAACATCCGCGATTACACGCTCGACTTCCGGGACGATCAGTAATGAACAATCCAACGCCACGCCATTTTGGCATTATCGGCGCGGGTGCGTTTGGTACGGCGCTGGCCGCCAATCTGCGCCGCAACGGACACCGCGTTACCGTCTGGGCGCATCACACGCCGTTGGTCGATATCATCAACACGCGCCATGAAAACACACGCCACCTGCCCGGCATTGCGCTTGATGCCGGTATTCAGGCCACCGGCATAATCGGCGATTTGTACGGGGCGGATTGTTATCTGTTTGCCTGCCCGGCACAGCATATGCGCGAGCTGGCGCGGCAACTGGCCCCGGCGGGTGATGTAACGGCACCGGTTATTATTGCCTCTAAGGGAATTGAGCGCGGCACGGGCCTGCTGCCACACCAGACCTTGCAGGAAGTCTGGCCGCAAAGCGCCATCGCCATTTTATCCGGCCCCAGTTTTGCCGCTGAAATGGCGCGCGGCCTGCCGACCGCCATTACATTGGCCGCCAATCAGGCAGTGGCTCAAGATCTGGCGCCGGCGCTGGCAACCCGCACTTTCCGCCCCTATGTCACCGATGACGTAACAGGTGCGGCGCTGGGCGGTGCCCTTAAGAACGTGATCGCGATTGCCTGCGGCATCGTGGCGGGGCGCAAGCTTGGCGACAATGCGCGCGCGGCGCTTATCACACGGGGCCTGAGCGAAATGATCCGCCTTGGCCAAAAAATCGGCGCGCGGGCGGATACGCTGATGGGGCTTTCGGGCATGGGGGACCTTGTCCTGACCTGCTCCAGTCCGCAATCGCGCAATATGTCGCTGGGCATCGCGCTTGGCGAAGGGCAGGAACTGGCCGATATTCTGGCCGCGCGGAACAGCGTGACGGAGGGCGTACACACGGCAGAGGCCGCGCAAACGCTGGCCCGCAAATCCGGCGTCGATATGCCGGTGGTCGAAGCCGTTTGCGGCATCTTACAGGGCACGCTGGCGATTGATGAAGCGATCAACGGCCTGTTGGCACGGCCTTTGAAATCGGAACAGGCATAAGGGGTTCCCATGGCCTATTGGTTGATGAAGTCCGAGCCGTCTGCCTATGCGTGGCAGACCTTTGTCAAAGACGGCAAGACCGGATGGACGGGCGTGCGCAATCATCAGGCCAACAATAATATGAAGGCGATGAAGGTGGGGGATCAGGCGTTCTTCTACCACTCGAACGAAGAACGCGCGGTTGTCGGCATCATGAAAATTATCGGCGCGTGGGAACTGGACCCAAGCGATGAAGGCAAGCGTTTTGGCATGGTCACGGTCGCCCCCGTACGCGCCGTTAAAACGCCCGTCACACTGGCCGCCATCAAGGCCGCAAAAGCCCTGCAAGACATGGTCTTTATTCGCCAGAGCCGCCTGTCCGTTTCCCCCGTCACCGCGGCAGAATGGAAAGTCATTGAAGCGATGGGGAAGTGATTTAGAGTTTCCCCGCCGCGATGGTGGCGAGGAACAAGCGCAATTCATCCATGCCCAGATTTTTCTCTGAACTGACCGCCATCACGCCCGGGCGCGCTGCGGCATGGCGCTGAATCAGTGCCGTGGTTTGTTGCACGCGCGCGTCGCGTTCAAGGGGTTTTACGAGGTCGAGTTTCGTCAGCACGATCTGGTAACTGACCGCCGCGCGATCCAGAAACTGCATCATGCCCAGATCATTCGCCAGAATGCCATGCCGTCCATCGATCAACAGGCAGACGCAGCGTAGTGGCGGGCGTGTGCGCAAATAGGTATGCACCAGATTATTCCATTGATCCTGCACGTCACGTGGCGCCTTGGCGTGACCATAGCCCGGCAGGTCGGCCAACATCAATTTCTGGCCGACATCAAAAAACACGATCTGTTGCGTGCGGCCCGGTGTTTTGGAAGCGCGGGCCAAAGCCTTGCGGCCCGTCAGAGCGTTGACGAGCGATGATTTACCGACATTCGACCGACCGATCAGCGCAATTTCCGGTAAACGTGTCGCAGGAAACTGCACAGCATCGGCGGCGGCCAGAAGGCATGTCGCCTGTCCGGCAAACAGTTTTGTTGCATCAGCCTGCGTGGGTTTGTCCTGCATATCAACCAACGCGGACACGCTGTGCGGTCGGGGTTGCGGCATCTGCGGATGCCGATGATGCGGCGGCCCCGTCTTTTGATTCCGTCGATGGCGCAGGCATCGGACGCATACGCAGGCGACGAATGCGACCCTGATCCATTTCCAGAACCTCGAACACGGCGTTCTGGCTGACAATCTTTTCGCCAATCTGCGGCATGCGGCCTGCCAGATGCGCGACATAACCGCCCAGCGTGTCGATATCGTCATCGGCATGCAGCGGCAAAAGCTGGCCCGTCTGGCTTTCGAAATCGTCGATGGTCATGCGCGCGTCGATCAACAAGGTGTTATCCGCGCGGCGCACCAGCATGGGCGCAGGCGGCGCGTCGTGTTCGTCTTCAATCTCACCCACCACCTGTTCCACCAGATCACCGATGGTCACCATGCCGTCGATACCGCCGAATTCATCGACCACCATTGCCACATGGTGGCGCGTCTGGCGCATTTGCAACAACAGCTTTGCCGCCGCCATGGAAGGGGCCACAAACAAAACAGGACGCAGTAAATCCGCGACGCTGCGTGTTTGCTGATAGGCAATACAGGGCATGATGTCCTTGATATGCACCATGCCAACAACGTCATCCAGCGTTTCACGATAGATGGGGATGCGGCTGTGGCCGTGCGCGGCCATCAGATCGACAAGATCGCTGAGCGAAGCGTCATCTGCCGCCGATATGATATCGGTGCGCTGGATCATGCAATCGCTGACCTTGCGTTCGCGCAGTGTCATCAGGTGCGTCAGCAGGACATGTTCTTCCTGCGACAGTCCGGATTCGGACAGGGGTTCTTCGATCAGTTCTTCGACAACCTCGCGCAAATCCTCGACATCGGCGGGCGGGCGCAAGAGGTTATGCAGGGCGCGCCATAGGCGCTCGGTCCACGTTCGCGGCTCTTCTGCGCCCGTACCGGCAAGTTTGGTTTTCTCGGCAATCTTGCCCTGAGGGGATGGGGAAGGGTCGTTCATCGCTTCGGCTTGGCGCGGGTGCTACGTTGTTTGCCCACGGTTTTCGCCTTTTTTGGCTCCGTTCTGGGAGGGGCCACGTAAGGATCGGGAAGACCAAGCGCAGCCATGATCTTTGTTTCCAACCGTTCCATACGACCCGCCTCCGGGTCAGTTAGATGATCATAGCCGAAAAGATGCAAAATACCATGAATTAATAGGTGAGCGGCATGATTTTTCAATATCTTGTTATCATTTTTCGCCTCAACTACCATATATTGATAGGCCATGGCGATATCGCCGATGCACAAAGCGGCATTTTTCTGCCCTTTGACCGTCTTGCCAAGGCGCGTCAGGTCTTCGGGTTCCACCTGCGGAAAGGACAAAACATTGGTTGGTTTCTTCTGCCCGCGATAGTCGTGGTTCAGGGTTTCAACCTGTTTATCGCCTGTCAGCAGGACGGTAAAGGCAACCGGAAACCGGTATTTTTCGGGCAGATGCGCCAAGGTCATTTCGGCGGCACGACCCAACAACGGGCGCAGGCCGCGAATGCTGTCCCAGCCCTTATGTTCTATGGCAATTTCAAGGTCGCTGTAGGCTGAAGGAACGGCACGTGCGGCGGCGGGGCGTTTGGCCATGGCATCCTCCCATTGATTCGGATGAGGTGTTATAACACAGGATGCGCGGCCGGAATCTGTTTATCTGGGACCATTAGGCAGCCGACCGCCCCGGTCAGAAGAACTACCATTATTTGTAGGTGTCGGCCTTGCTGCCTTTTCCGCCTTACGTTGATCTTTTGTCTTTGCATCTGTCGGCGGACCTTTGTAATCACCACCACCCAAACCAAACATAACAACCACCCACAAAAAACATTGATAAAAATAACTGCGCGATTTGTACAAATTCCCGCGCACGCAATCAATACAAATGTAATGGTTAAAGTGTTAATGACGGATGTCAGACCGCGATATGACCGGTCAGGCTGTTCGTGCCCGCCGCCGTGATGGTAACCGGCAATTCATGCCCTTGCATACGCGCAGGGCCTTCGACATACACGGCCTGCATAAAGGCGGTACGGCCGTACATATGCCCTTCGCGACGGCTTGGGCCGTCAAACAGGACAGGCAGGGTTTGACCGATCATCGAACGGTTAAAGGCATCCTGCTGATCACGCAACAGCTGCTGCAAGGCCTGCAGCCTTTCATCCTTAACGGCTTCGGCGATCTGGTTTGTCATGGCGGCGGCGGGCGTGCCCGGGCGACGGCTGTATTTAAACGAATAGGCCTGCGCAAAGCCGACATCGCGGATCAGTTGCAAACTGGCTTCGAAATCCTTGTCCGTTTCACCCGGGAAACCGACGATAAAGTCGGATGACAGCGCAAGGTTAGGCCGCGCGGTACGCAGTTTATCGACAATGCGGCGATAATCATCCGCTGTATGTTTGCGGTTCATCGCTTCCAGAATGGCATCCGACCCGCTTTGTACCGGCAGATGCAAAAACGGCATCAATTGCGGCAGGTCGCGATGCGCGGCAATCAGATCATCGCCCATATCGCGCGGATGCGATGTGGTGTAGCGCAGGCGTTGCAACCCGTCTATTTCCGCCAGACGGTGGAACAGGCGGCCCAGCCCCCAGACGGTGCCATCCGGCCCTTCGCCATGGAACGCGTTGACATTTTGCCCCAGAACCGTGATTTCACGCGCACCGGCTGCGACCAGACGCTGCGCCTCATCAACAATCGCCTGCACGCTGCGTGAATATTCGGCGCCGCGCGTATAGGGAACGACGCAGAAGGTGCAGAATTTATCGCACCCTTCCTGTACCGATAAAAACGCGCTGATGCCCGGCGCAGTTCTGTCTTCGGGCAACGCGTCGAATTTTGGTTCCGGTGGAAACTCCGTATTCAAAACCGCACCGGCACCACGGGTCACGCGCGCGATCATCTCAGGCAGTTGGTGGTAAGTCTGCGGCCCGAACACCATATCGACGAACGGGGCACGACGCTGGATCTCAGCCCCTTCGGCCTGCGCCACGCATCCGGCGACGGCAACCATCATGCGCCCACCGGCATCCTGCTTGGCCTGCTGGTGTGGCCGCAACCGCCCCAGTTCGGAAAACAGCTTTTCAGTCGCTTTCTCACGAATATGGCAGGTGTTAAAAATAACCAGATCGGCGTCAGCCGCTTCGTCGGTCGGCGCAAAACCCAGCGGCGCCACGACATCGGCCATGCGCGCCGAGTCGTATACATTCATCTGGCAGCCCCAGGTTTTGATGTGCACTTTTTTCTGCATGTCAGGCAATTCGCTTTCTTTCTGAATCTTTTTGCACCGCTTCCGCGTTCAATTGGCGAATGCAGCCCGCTATCTGGTCGTACATTGCACGAGACAGGGCTTTGCGGTCTGCATAATCGCGCGGATCAACCGCCGGGAAGAATGTGACATCGATGGTCAGAGACGGCACTTTCATGACTTTCCAGGCATAGTTAGCCAGATCGTCTTCCGGCCTGTACCAGGCGCAGAATTCGCGGCGTTCCGGTGTGACGGGAATACCGGCAATTTCGGTGATCGTCACAACCATCGGCTGCACCTTCAGGCGCTTGGCGTTATCAGGGGTCATGGGGATGCTGAACAAGCTGCTGTTAAAGGGCAGTGCATCGGTCCCCAGCCCGGTTGTGCCTTCCGGGAACATGATCAGGCTGCGTCCGGCATCGATGGCATTCTGCAAATCATTCTGCTGTTCACGCAAGTGTCCGGCGCGGCGCACGATAAAGATGGTCTCCTGCATGTCGCACATATGGTTGATGACCGGCCAGCCATTCATTTCCGATTTAGCGACAAAGGACGCCGTGCAGATGGAGCCGATGACCGGAATATCAAACGGGCATGTGTGGTTGGAGACAAACATGATCTGCCCGTCTGTGGGCGCACCATGCACACGCAGTTTGACGTTCAGCAATTTCAGAAACAGCGCGTGAAAACGACGGCACATGGTGTAGCGGTTGAGTTTGAATGGCAACAATATGCCATGATAGAAAGCGAAAAGCCCCATCACCATAACGACAAAGCAAGCAAGCCGCAGTCCGCCCAAAAAGGCAGACCCTTTCCACGCATCGGGCAGGTCATACACCGGCGCGGTTGTTTCTGTGGCTTCTACACTCATGGCAATCCTTCTTCCCTGCCCCGCTTCGCTTTATTCAGCCGTCGGGGTTTTGCGTTCCAGATCGTAATGCTTGGTATAGCGGTCGGCGATCAGGTCGGTTTTAACAACGATAAAAATATCGGTGGTATTAAATTGTTCGTCGATCACGGCGCCATCACCGACGGCGCAGCCAACGCGGATGTACCCCTTGATCAGCGGCGGCAGTGATTGGCTGCCCCCGCGCGGGTCGAATTTCAATTTATCGAACGCCGTGTTCGGATCGAACGCCTCACGCGGCAACCGGCACATATCGACATAACGTCCGGGCAACGCCCTGGCACGCAGCGCAGGCGGCGCCAGATGATGATGATAGAGATAAGACAAAGGCAGCGTCAGTTTTTCAACATCCGTGCCCTGGAAGCTGGCGCAACCGAACAGCAACTTCACATCATAAGCAACGATGAAGGCCGCGATACCGCGCCAGAGGATCTGCATGACAGCGCCGGTACGGTAATCAGCAGCGATGCAGGAGCGGCCCAGTTCCAGAAGCTCGCCCGGATATTCCACGATCGCGGAGATGTCATATTCGGTTGATGAATAGAACCCACCGCATTTTTCAGCCGCACAGCGGCGGATCATGCGGTACGTACCGACGATCGGGCTGTTTTCAAGTTTATGGTCGATAATCAGCAAATGCTGGCAATGCTCATCGTAGCGGTCAAAGTCGCGTTTGCGCGCCAGCATTTCATCCGTCGGCTGGGCGCCCATTTCTTCGTAAAACACTTTGTAACGCAACGCTTGCGCAGCATCGACTTCCGCAAGCGTGGTGGCCAGACGCACTTCAAGATTGCCAAAGCGCAAGACCGGATAAGCGGGATGAGTCATCGTGTCTGTTGTCATTGAATGGGGCCATACCATAGTTTCGCCAGCGCTTGGTCATACAACCTTAAGCGCCATAATAAAAGCATGTAGAAGTCACACCGCCCAACAAAAAAGGGGTGGAACCTGGTTCCACCCCTTTACTATTGTGTATGCCTGACGCTTAGGCGGCCTTGCGGCTGCTGGTTTCGCGGCGCACGGTGCCAAGACCGATCTGCTTCGCCAGCTTGCTGCGCTGACGGGCATAGTTCGGCGCAACCATCGGATAATCCAACGGCAGGCTCCAACGTTCGCGATACTGCTCTGGCGTCATATTGTACGCGGTCTTCAGATGGCGACGCAGCATCTTCAATTTCTTTCCATCTTCGAGACAAACGATGTAGTCAGGGAAAATGGACTTTTTCGGCGAAACGGCGGGTTCCGGACGTTCTGCGCTGCCTTCCTGGCCAAGACGCATCAGGCCTTGATAAACAACGGTCATCAACTGCGGAATTTCCTGCGTCGATACCGTATGATTGCCGACATAAGACGCAACGATCTGGGCCGCTAGGCCAATCATCTGATCTCGGCTGGTCAATGAATCACCCACTTTTTACACTCCCTACTAAACCACAACGTTAAGAAAACATTCGCTTTAAGTTGTCTTGAAGGCATACTGGCACAGGCGAAGTCGCGCATTCAACTGAATTTTCTCATTTCGAGAAAAACAATTTTATTATTATTATCAATATGTTACCAATAATCGACGCTGTGCTGTCCGTTGAATATAATTTCATGAAACTATTAGAGGCTTATATTTCCAATTCACGCCCAAAATCACGTGCCCCTTCACACGATTTTACATATCCTTTAGAACCGCAGACCCTGAGTCCCGTTGCCCTGTAACCACAGAGTTTTTATGACCGACAAACCAACCAGTGAAACCCCGCCAACAGATGGCGGCATAAAAGAGACTTTTCGTACGCTTTTACTGGCTATGCTGATTGCGCTTAGCATCCGCACTCTGGCTTTCGAACCGTTCAACATACCCTCCAGCTCCATGGTGCCGACACTGCTGATTGGTGACTATCTGTTCGTCAGCAAATACAGTTACGGCTATGGCAACATGGGGACATTCTGGGGTCTGATTCCTTTCAAGGGTCGTCTGTTAGGGAACGAACCCAAACGCGGTGATGTGGTCGTCTTCAAAACGCCACGCGATAACACGACGGATTACATCAAGCGTCTGATCGGCCTGCCCGGCGACACCGTGCAAATGCGCCAGGGCATTCTGTATATCAACGGCGTTCCTGTTGACCGCGACCGTCTGCAACACCCCCTGACCGGCGAGCAATTGCCGCCTGTCCGCACAGCCACCACCGATTATCAGGAAACGCTGCCGGGTGGCGTCACGCATATCATCCGCAAGGAAGGCGACAATATGCCGCTGGACAACACGGATGTGTTTGTCGTTCCGGCGCATCATTACTTCTTCATGGGAGATAACCGCGATAATTCGCAGGACAGTCGCACCAAAATGGTCGGTTTTGTGCCCGAAGAAAATCTGGTGGGGCATGCGGAGTTTTTGTTCCTGTCGCTGAGCGACGGCGCGCCGTTCTGGCAGTTCTGGAAATGGCCGACATCCGTCCGTTGGGATCGCTTATTCACGAAGATCAGGTAATGACAAACACTTCAAAAACCACAGCCGCGAGCAGGCAGGATGATATTGCCGAACTGATGACGCGCGTCGGCCATACCTTCAACGACCCGCGTTTGTTGCAGGCGGCGCTGACGCATCCATCCCTGTCTGGTGCGAACAGGCAGAAGCGCAAAGGCGGCGCGCCCTATGAACGTCTGGAATTTCTGGGCGACCGCGTCCTGGGCCTGATTATCGCAGAATGGCTGTATCAACAATACCCGGATGCCAACGAAGGCGATCTGGCCAAACGTCATGCCGCACTCGTCAACCGCGATGCGCTGCGTCAGGTTGCGATCGAAATCGGCCTGGGCAGTTTCATCCGCGTCGCGCGCGGTGAAAACGTGACAGCGGCGCGCAAGAACCTCGCCACGTTGTCCGATGCGCTCGAAGCCTTGATTGGCGCCCTGTATCTGGATGGCGGCCTTTTGGTGGCCAGCGCCTTTATCCATCGTTACTGGCAAAAAGATATCGCGATTGCCGAGGCGCCCGCCGACCCCAAAACAGCACTACAGGAATGGGCACAAGCGCAAGCCCTGCCTCTACCGCAATACAAGGTGCTGGAGCACACGGGCCCCGCGCATGCGCCGCGTTTTGTCATTGAAGTCAGCCTGAAAGGGCACCCGCCGATGACGGCCAGCGGCGATTCCAAGCGCGCCGCGCAGAAAGCAGCGGCGGCATCATTATTGAATCACGTATTAAGCAACACGCACACAGGTGCCGGAGGCAAAGCATGACCAAAACCCCGCCAAAACCCGCAAACAAAACCAAAGCCAAACCAAGAACAGCAACTGCAAAAGCCAAACCAGCAGGCAAGGCAAAGCCTGCCAAAGCTCAATCGGCCACCCCGAAACCTGCCGCGACCAAACTGCCACCCAAACCGAAGGCAGTGCCCGAAACCCGCGCAGGGTTTGTCGCCATCGTTGGTGCGCCGAACGCGGGTAAATCCACCCTCTTAAATCGTCTGGTCGGCCAGAAAATCTCGATCACCAGCCCCAAGCCGCAGACAACGCGCATGCGTATCACGGGTGTGATGACCGAAGGCGCGGTGCAGATCGGTTTCGTGGATACACCCGGTATTTTTGCGCCCAAGCGCCGTCTGGACCACGCCATGGTACAGGCCGCGTGGGGTGCGTTGGATAGTGCGGACGCGATTATCCTGCTGGTCGATGCCAGCCTGCGTCACGACACGAAAACCGACGCCATCATCGCCGAACTGCAGCGCCAGAAAAGGCAGGTAGCTTTGGTTCTCAACAAAGTAGACACAGTACAGAAATCCGCGTTGTTACCACTCGCGGCGCGGTTGCACGAAGCCGGCATTTTCGATGCTGTCTTTATGATATCGGCGATGGATGGCGACGGCGTCAATGACCTGAAGCATTATCTGGGCGCACGCATGCCCAAGGGGCCGTGGTTTTTTGGCGAAGACCAACTGAGCGACCTGCCCACGCAATTGCTGGCGGCAGAGATCACGCGGGAACAATTGTTCCGCCAATTGCAGCAGGAACTGCCCTATGGCGCGACCGTTGTACCTGAGAAATGGGAAAACCGCGCGGACGGATCGGCCACGCTGCATCAATCCATCGTCATCGAACGCGCCACGCACAGGCCGATGGTTTTGGGCAAAGGCGGCGCGCGCATCAAGCAAATAGGCGAAGCGGCGCGGCGCGATCTGGAACGCTTTCTGGGTCACCGCGTGCATTTGTTCCTGGACGTGAAATGCGATGAGAAATGGCAGGACAGGCCCGAATTTTATCGCATGTTCGGGCTGGAGTTCGCAAAGCAGTGAGCCTTGACCCGCGCCTGCTGTCGCTGCTGGGGGATTGGATCAATCATCCGCGCGCGGATGGCGCGCCGCCTATTATCGGCATCGGCGGCTGTCAGGGCAGCGGTAAAACGACCTATGCGCGACAGGCGGCACAGCAATTCGGTGCTGCACATTTCTCCATCGACGATATTTACCTGACCAAGGCAGAGCGGCAGAAGATGGCCGCCGCCATCCACCCTCTGTTTGCCGTGCGCGGCGTGCCGGGCACACATGACATTACGCTGGGTCAATCCGTCATCGACCAACTGTCAAGCGCAAAGCCGGATACAGAAACGCCGATTCCCGCGTTTGACAAGTTGCAGGATGACCGCGCTCCACAACATACATGGCCGGTTTTCAAAGGGCGTCCGACGGCCATTATTATCGACGGCTGGTGCGTTGGCGCGACGCCCATAACACCCGATACCCTCACAACGCCTGTCAACGCATTGGAACGCGAACAGGATGCCGAGGCAAGGTGGCGCACGGCGTGGAACAAAGCGTTAACGGACATCTATCGCCCATGGTTCGACCGCTTTGATAAAACACTGTATCTGGCCGCACCGTCATTTGATGTCGTGGTTGACTGGCGGTCGGAACAGGAAGCGGGGTTGATGCAACTGCCGCCTGCCGCCCTGCCCCCAGAACGCCGTGACGCCATCTGCCAATTCATTGCCTATTACGAACATCTGACGCGCCACATGCTGGCGGGCGGCGTCAAGGCGGATGCGGTTGCGTCACTGGATACCAGTCGTTCTGTGTGCGATTTACGGCAACAGAACTTATAACGCGCAATCTGCCGCACAAGTGGCATCCGCTATGGCCTGATTACCGTAATGCAATGCAACCGCTTTGCGTGCCATGCCATTCACCAGACGTATAAGACCCGGCCAGCCTATCGCGTCGCGATAGGGGTCGCCCGCGGCAACCATCGCCGTCTCCATACGGGGGTTGCGGGCTTGTTCCTTTTCATGCCGCTTCATGGTGACCACGAAATCTTCCGGCCTGTCGGGCAAATAAACGCACCCGTTTTGCAATATGTCCGGCGTCAACCCGTCCGGATTGCGCGCAATGAAGGTGATCATATGGTGTTCGAGCGCCGCCGCCAGCGTCCCGCTATGCCCCGTCGCACCACGCGGCAACGGCAGGAAGCAATAACGGTTTTGACTGAGGACGTGACTGACTTCCTCCATCGGCTCATTCAACCGTAATTCGATGGGCAGCAGGCGATCCTCAAGACGTACTGACCGCTCCAGCTGCAGGGCGAGGACGACCAGATCCGCGTCACTTTTGCCAGCAAGCCCCTCCTGCGGGCCGAAGACCTGGGGCAGCAAATCACGCAAGATGGAACCGCCATCCTGTCCATCTTCGCCGCCATGGGTCGGAACGGAACCCATCAGAATTATTTTGCGGCCCGTCAGCGTGGGGTCGTCTTTGATCTGTTGCGCCATGAGCGGCACTTTTTCCAACCCCTTGCGCGCCTTGATGACGCCGAAAACCACGACGTTCGGGGCACGATCAGTCGGCTCTGCCAATCGGGCCGGCGGCACAATGTTTGATGGCACGGGGTAGACTGAAATTTTTTGTGCCATACTGGCGGCGCGCGCGTCGCCAAAAACATCGCGCATAGCGGTCAGGGCCGCATCGCGTTCTTCTTCGTTTGTAAACAGAATTTGGTCGGCCGCACAAAATTGCCGCAACCGCAAGATCCTTCGCTCCCCATCCAATCGCATGAATTCGTGAGAAACGGCAACAACCGGATAGTTGTGCAATGTCTCAGGCGAAAGACGGAAACCGGTACGCTCGCCCATATTGACGACCAATACAGGCAAAGCTTTTTCGCACATTGCCGCCGCACCGACCATTGTCTGAAACTCTTCTTGCGGGAACTGGCGCATGGATTCTTCGGCAGATAGATGATCGTCATAACCGGGCCAGGCATCCGGTATCCGCAAATCAGCGGACGCCGCATCGGACATGAACAAGCCGGCGATCTGATCCCCCTTGCCCTGCAAGGCCGCCATCAACGCAGTATAGTCCACGATCCCGGTGTTAATAAGCCTGTCCGTGACGTTGGCGGTATGGATACAAACAATCTTGACCACTCTATGACCCGCAAAAATAGCTTTGACAGTATGTGTCTTTAGTAACGGCTGGTCAGGCTGAAAACAATGGCTAAACGATGCACGGAGCCTGTTGATGAACCGCCGCGTTTTTGCATAGCAACAAAAAACCCCGCCATTGCTGGCGAGGTTTATGAACTGCGTTGCGTGACCGCTTAGGCAGCGCGCGCTTTTTGCATAATGCGGGAAACGGTTTCCGTCGCGTGTTGCGCGATGGGTTCCACAACTTCCTTGGTCACGCGGGCCGAGATTTCGGTAATCTTGCCGGTGTTGGCGATGACCGCATCGACGTAATCCTTGACGAATTCATTGTGCGTATCGACAACGTCGCGGATGTTCTTGGCCGAGGCAATGGTCTTGCCTGCCGCCATGGCGCGCGACACGCTGTCTTGCAACAGGGTGCTGGTGCTACGGGCGGTTTCTTCCCAACCCTTGCTGAACGCATTGGCCGCACGGACAGAAGCATCAACCGCTTCGCGGGTGTACTTGTTCAATTCTTCATAGGCCGTGATCATCGCCTGAGTGGCCTTTTCGACTTGTTCTGACATTGGACTATTCCTCCATTCGGTGGTGTTGAGGGGGTTTAAAGGCATGAGGGTCGCAGGCACTGATTCAACAAGCTCGGCTTTCACCAATTTGACCTTCACGGACTTTGACGCAGGCTTGGACGGCGCAGCGGCAGCCTTAGCCTTGGGTGCAGTCTTGGCTTTCGTTCTGGGCGTGCTTTTACGCGTCATCGATAACCTGTACTGGTTCGAGGGTCGGGCTTTTTTCGGCCCTTGCAACATCGCTTCCACGATCATATTGCATTGCACAATTTTAACGATATTGAGAATATACTGTCAAGTGCGTAACCGCGTCCTTGATTTCTGGATTCATTAAGCCGAATCTGGACGAACGGCGAATCAAACCCGCTATGGATGCTATGCGAAACAGTTCTCTTATAAAAAAATCCCTTTTATTTATCATAATGTTAGCCCTATGCTTGTCTTCAGGCCATGCTTGGGCGGCCCCCAAAAAGCATCACAAAGGGCACAAAAAGGTCAAGCACGCGCATGCTCTGGTCGACCATGGCGCCAGCTATGCCGACTTGGTGATTAATGCGGAAACGGGTGAGGTCCTGCACGCCACAGCCGCCGACAGCATCCGCCATCCGGCTTCGCTGACAAAAATGATGACGCTGTACATCACCTTTCAGGCGCTGGATGCCGGGCGGCTGGGGTTGAACCAATATTTGCCCGTATCGGAAAACGCTGCCGAACAGGCCCCCTCTAAATTGGGCCTGCGCCCCGGGCAGCGCATCCGCGTCGAAGACGCCATTTTAGGTCTGGTCACGGAATCCGCGAATGATGCCGCCGTTGTTCTGGCCGAATGGATGGGGGGCAGTGAAGAAGGTTTTGGCGCGATGATGACGCGACAAGCGCACGCGCTGGGCATGATGCACACACATTTCAATAATCCGTCAGGCCTGCCGGACCCGGGTCAGGTAACGACGGCACACGATATGGCATTGTTAGGACATGCGTTGGTTTATCATTTCCCGCACTACTACCCCTATTTCGATCACGACAGTTTTACCTATGCCGGTATTGCGCATCACAACCACAACCATTTGAAAGAACGTTATGACGGCATGGATGGCATCAAGACCGGTTATATCCGCGCCTCGGGGTTCAATCTGGTTGCGTCCGCCAAGCGCGGCAATCTCCGCCTGATCGGCGTTGTGTTCGGCGGCAAGTCCGCCATCGCGCGTGATAACCACATGGCGCAGTTGCTGGATGACGCCTTTGAGCGCGCGCATGAAGAACAACGCACAGGTCGCGTTATGGCCGTGCGTCAGGATGAAGCACAGGGCGATAACAATGACAGCGAAGAGGAAGAATCGACCATTAAAGTCGGCAGCGCGATCCGCCTGCCGCCGCGCGCGGATGCCGTTTTTGTGACAGCAAGACCGCCCGTCAAACCAACCCCGACGCCCGCAGTGGCAACCGTACAGGCCGCCAATGATAATACTGCTGCACCCACTCCGGTAATTGTCGGCGCTACGGCCCCCGCCACGCATGGCGGCAGCATGGCCGTAAGTGCGGCTCCCCCGGCGGACAGCACGCGTTATGCGATACAGATTGGCGCCTATAGTGATGTCGATGTCGGACGGCAATCTCTGGCCAACACCATCAACGGTATGCCTCAATTGTTGGGAACAGCCCGTCCGGAATTGCAGAAAATGAGTAACGGCAAGGCCACCATTTACCGCGCGCGTATTCTGGACCTTGATGCGCAGACCGCGCAAACGGTCTGCACCGACCTGACCAGCAAGGGTCAGGCCTGTTTAGTATTGAGCCCGGGCAGTTATTGATCGTTATTCGTCGTAGCTGATAAGGCTGGTGCAAGGCACGCCCAGCTTGCTGCGCCCGTTCAGGAACGCGAGCTCTATGACAAAAGCGGCATGAATGACATCGGCACCGATTTTGCGTGCCAAATGAATGGCCGCAGCGCAAGTGCCGCCGGTCGCCAGCAGGTCATCACAGATAACCGCGCGTTGCCCCGGGGCCAGCATGCCTTCCTGAATTTCGATGGTGTCGGAACCATATTCAAGGTCGTAAGTGTGCGGGATGGTTTTGCCCGGCAGCTTGCCTTTTTTGCGCGCCATGACGAAACCGATATTCAGTGCCGCGGCCAAGGGCGCCGCCACCAAAAAGCCGCGCGATTCGATGCCGATTAAAACCTCGGGTTGCAGGGGGCGGACCCTTTCAACCATCTGGTCAACCGCCTGACGCCAGACGGGTCCGTTCGCCAATAGGGTGCCGATATCGTAAAAAAGGATCCCCGGTTTCGGGAAATCCGGAACGCCGCGAATATGCTTTTTGAAGTCGATCATGGTCATGTTTGGCCCGTCGGTTGGAAAAACATCGACCGACCCTATACAGGCAGGGTAGCCGCCTTGGCAATAACCGTTCGCATCAACCGGATGCAGTTTTATTAAAATGATAGGAAATAAAACGTCTATATATGGCCAAATGCGTCATTGTTGCACCATAACATACGAAAATGGTCAGGGCGTTTACGAATGGGCAAATATTTTGTGTAAACTTAGTTTTAAGATAAGCTATGGTTAGTAGGACCTGCCTTTCTGGTCCAATTACAGCACAATATACTTTCGGGTCGAACCTCTATGGCATCAAGCCTGTCACAATCCGACGTCGCCAAACTGCTCGCTGAGCCATTGCCGAAAGTGCGTGCTGAGCTTGCCAGTAAGCTGGCCCTTGAAATCGACAACCCGCGCATGACGTCAACCGAGCTTGGATTGGCCGAGGATATCGTGCGCATCATGGCGCGTGACGTCGAAGTTTCCGTGCGTCAGGCCCTGGCCGAAAGCCTGCGCAGCGCCGCACGCATGCCGCACGACGTTGCCGTCAAGCTGGCGAACGACGTCGAAAGCGTTGCCTCACCCATTTTGACTTATTCCAGCATTTTAACCGACGAAGACCTGACCGCCATTGTCCACAAAGGCGACGAGGCCAAACACGCAGCGATTGCATCGCGCGCGATTGTGTCTGAAAAAGTTTCCGAGGCGCTGATCGATAAAGGCAGCGAAAAGACGGTTGCCCGTTTGATGGAAAACAACGGCGCCGTCATCAACACGCCCAGCATGAACAAGGCGGTTGACCGCTTTTCCGAAAGCAATCTGGTCAAGGAAAAGATGGTGAAGCGCGATACCCTGCCCGCTGTCGTGGCCGAACGTCTGGTTACTTTGGTATCGGATAATCTGCAGGATTATCTGATGGTGCACCATGAAATGTCGCCGAATATCGCGGCCAATCTTGTGCTGCAATCGCGCGAACGCGCCGTGATGACATTGTCCGGCAATTCGAATGAAAAAGACCTGGAACGCATGCTGACCCAGATGCATCAGAACAAGCGCCTGACGCCGTCATTGGTGCTGCGTTCGGTTTGCATGGGCGACCTGCTGTTTTTCGAAGTATCCATGGCGGTTTTGGCCAATGTGCCGATCGTCAACGCACGCATCCTGATCCATGATGCAGGGCGTTTGGGCCTGAAGTCGCTTTACGCCAAAACCAGCCTGCCGCCACGCCTGCTGCCTGCCTTCCGCACTGCCGTTGACGTGATCAGCGAAACGCTGATGGTCGATGAAGCCAATGGCCGCGACATTTACCGCGCGCGCGTCATTGAACGTATTTTGACGCAGTATCAGGATATGGGTCAGGACGACATGGCGTTTCTGGTCGACAAACTGGGCGACCTGATCAACGCGCACGCTTAAGGCCGTTTGCCTTAGAGGCTGAGGCGCGCTTCGTACAAATCCGGCAAATCGTTTTCAAGCAGCACAACGTCGCTTGCACGCGCATTATCGCGCACCCATGCCAATGCCGCCGCCATGGTCGGCATCAGTAAAAGCGTTTTACCCGGCGCGGTTTGCTGGATGGCGGTAATGAAATCGGGGATACGATCGGGAGCAATCGCCAATACGACATCACTTTTCTGCGCTGCATGGACCCCCAGATCATGATGCACCTGATCGTGCCGCTCGCCCAACTCCACCAAACCCGGCGTCACCAAAATGGCGCGGCCCTGCCCCGCCGATGCCAGCAACGCCATCACATCAACCGCTTCGGCAAAACCGCGCGGGTTGGAATTGAACGCGTCGTCGATCAGGGTCATATCACCTTGCTTTTTAACCTCCAGCCGGTGCTTGATCTGTGGCACGGTACGCAACGCATAGACAATTTTCTCAGGCGCGATACCAAGCGTGGCCGCCGCCACAAATGCCAGTGCCACGTTGTCCGCGTGATGTTTGCCGAACAATGGCACTTGCAGCGCATAGGTCATGCCGCACCACGTAAGGGACAGCGTCAACCCCTGTGGCGTTGTTTGCACATCTTGCACAGCAGCATCCGCATCGGGACCCGCTCCGCACACCCAGGCCTGCCCACGATGCGCGGCCACCTGACCGGCGGCATAGGGTTGTGACAGTGTTTGCTGATGCAGGACCATCTGCCCATCTGGCTTACGCCATACGCTGTCGGCCAATTCGAACTTGGCGTGCGCCACGCCATCCAGGCTTTTGAAACGTTCATAATGTGCCTCGCCGATCGCCGTGATAATGCCCAGATCAGGCGGCGTGAAACGGCACAGGCGTGTAATAGACCCCACGCCATAGGCTCCCATCTCCACAATGAAAAAGCGGCATTGGTCCGGCAATTTCTCGCGGATAATGCGCGAAATGCCCATGAGCGTATTGACGCTGCCCGGCGTATAGAGCGTGGACGCGTTCACTTCCAGCACATGGCCCAGAATGTGTTTGACGGATGTTTTGCCGAATGACCCGGTGATGCCGATAATCTTTGGCGCGACCTGCTGCAACCGCTGCACGGCTTCGCGCATAATCTTGGCCTGAATACGCGCTTCCACGGGGCGCAGCAGGATATTGCCGATCACAACGGCCAAGGGCACAAACTGCACAGCCAAGACCCATGCGACAGGCTGCATTTTAATGCCGACTGCGAGTATAAGCAGGAACTGCAACAGGCACGCCATCACCAGAATGCGGCGCGCACGTTGCGTGATGACCAGTTTCTTTTTACCCGCCACACGGGGGTCAGGTTCGCGCCACGCGGCAACAGCGAACAGTAACGCAACGGCCAAGGCGGCATAGGACGGAGACAAAACCCAAACCGCCAGCAAGGCGATCAATACCAAGGCTATAGAAATGCGACGATCGAATGAGCCCGTATGCCACAACCATTGTAGCAGACGCACTTCGTTATAATCATCCTGCTGGAACATATGCAAGTAGCGCAGCAGGCGGCGATAGCAAAACCCGCACGCCGATAATAGGACGATGGCCATAGCGCCGTTGTCAAAATTCAGCATCCCGTAAATTCCTTGATCCATTTCATGACAATCGCGCGATGCGCGCCCAAAAGGGAGTAATGATCAGCGTCCGGGGCCAGCAGAAAGCGCACCTGCGGTATCAGATGGGCATAATCTTCGCCCATACTGGGCGGCGTTTCAGTGTCCCGCCCGCCGTAAATCAGTAAAGTCGGGCAGCGTATCTGCAGCGCGGTGGCGGCCAGATCTTCATTCACAACACGCACGAACACCGGACGCATGGCGCCCGCATTCCTGTAATCGGCACTGCCCATGCGCGACTTCATGCGTTCAACCCACGCCAGATGCCATGGCAAACGACGCAAGGTTTTGAAAAAAGCGACCTGTATCCCGGACCGCAGTTTCTGGTACCAGGGACGGCGGCGCTTCAGCCCGGCCGCCGCGACCAGGCACAATTTGGTAATTTTGCCCGGATACCGCGCGACCAAACTGACGCCCACGCGACCGCCAAAAGAATGCCCGACCCAGATGACCTCTTTGCCCGGCAACGGCAGGGTGTCCAGCAGTGCGGCACAGGCATCGGCGTAATCGGCAACGCCCCAATGGGCGGGCGGCAGGGGTGACGCGCCAAAACCGGGGAAGTCGAGCAGTATATGCGCCGCCTGTGGCAATGATTCGGCCATAGGGGCGAAAACCTGCCCGCTCTGCCCCCAGCCATGGCCCCAGACAAACACGCGTGACGCCTGTTCCAACGCCACGCCGGACAGGCGGTAATGGATGGAAGAAAGGGGGGCGTCGTTCACAAAACCCTGCATCGGTAAAGATTGCCGCGCAACTTGCGCTGCGCAGTTGGCATGGCCTATGATCACCAAACTTTATTCATCGAAGCAAGCCGAAAAGCGATAGTCTGGAAAGCGAAAATCTGCCCCATGTCCGCAACACAACGTAAGAAGATTCTGGTGATGTTTGGCGGGCGTTCGCCCGAACATGATGTCAGCATCATCACCGGTTTGCAGGCCCTGTCCGCCTTTGACCCAACCCTGTTCGAGGCCATCCCGCTTTATGTGGCGCCAGACGGCGCGTGGTTGACCGGCGAAGCGCTGCGTCACCGCAACAGTTATATGCTGGACAACGTAACACGCGGCGCCTTGACCGAGGTTGTATTGGACCTGTCCTGCCCGCGTCAGCCGCAACTGATCACGCGTCGCACCTCTTTTTTTGGCAGGACAAAAACCATTCCGTTCGATGTCGCGTTTCTGGCCTTCCATGGCGCAATCGGCGAAGACGGCGCGGTGCAGGGTTTGTTTGAAACGGCGCATGTCCCCTATACAGGCGCGCGTGTGCTGGCGTCATCCGCCTTTATGGACAAGGCGGCGACCAAGCGCGTTCTGGCGGGATTGGACGTGCCCGTCCTGCCTTTCTGGGAAATTCGCCGCCCGACAGAGGGAACGCTCATCACGCCCGACGAATTACGGAAACTGTTGCCGGATGTCAGCTTCCCCTGCTGCATCAAACCCGCACATATGGGCAGCAGTATCGGTGTGTCGATGGTCAAATCATACGAAGAAGTATCGGACGTGCTGACGGCCAGTATTTTCCGTTATGACGACACGGCCTTGCTGGAACCTTTTGTCGATAATCTGGTTGAATATAACGTGGCGGTGTGCCGCCGGGGCGGGCGCGTTATCACATCCGCCATTGAATGCCCCAAGCGCACCAACGCATTACTGGACTTCAAAACCAAATATGTCGGCGGCAACGGCACCAAAGCCGGCACAAAAACCGACGGCAGCAAAACCCCGGGCTGCGCGAGCGAAGGCATGTTGTCGTTGACGCGTACCATCAACCCCGAACTGCCTGCGGAAACCGAAGCCAATATACGCCGTTGGGCCACCATGGTGTTTGACAGCGTGGCATGCGCAGGCGCGCCGCGCCTCGATTTCCTGTGCAATGGCGCCACGGGTCAGGTCTGGTTCAATGAAGCGAACACCATACCGGGTTCATTCGGTTATTTCCTGTGGGAAGCGTCGCGTGAGAACCCGATGTTATTCAGCGAATTGCTGGAACATCTGGTACAGGAAGCCCTGATGCACCATGCCGCATGGCCGATTTATGCCGACCCCACGCCGCAAGATGCGCGTTTGCTGCCGCGACGCTGACCGCCATTCAGTCTGTTTATTGCGGCTCTGCCGCACCTACAACCGCGTGCATGGTCGCAACATCATCCTGTGCCACGGTAAAGTCGCGCAGGGCCGGTTGATATTCGCGCACCACAACACCGGTTGGTTTCTGGCGCACAAATTCCTTAATCAACACGGCGCCGCGATGGTCGATGATAACAACGCCGTTACCGGGCGCGGGCGGCTTATACGGGTTGACGAATAAAAGCTGGCGTGGCCTGTACATCGGCACCATGGATGTACCAACCACATAAATGGCATAGGCGTCGCGCACATGCGCCAGATAATAAGGACGCGGCACATGGTCAATGGGACCATCAGCCAAAAACATTTCCTGCCGGTCGCCACCGCGCGCGGCGCCACGCACCGGTATCAGATGTTGGGAATCGGCAAATGGGCGATCTTCATTGGCGGCCGAACGTTCCAAAGCGCCGCCAAGGCCAGCCTCGGGCATCAGGTCACGCGGGTCACAAGAAAGCGCACGCGCCAGCCGTACCATCCAGTCGACCGTCAGGCGACGTTCACCCTTTTCCAGTTTGTCGATCTGGCTTTTGGATGTGCCCGCGGCATCGGCCAGCTGCTGCAGGCTCCAGCCACGCGCGGTGCGGTGTGTGCGAATATGATTCATGCGTTAAGTCTTTCTAGCCGCAAGATATCATAACCCGCATCAGGGTCATAGTACAAAATGGGTACGATTTTTCTTGATTATCGTATCCATTTTGGATACGTTTATGGGCAACCATCCATATACAGGAGATTCCGATGCCGCTTTGCCGTAGATCTCACCGCCGTCCCGTATCATCAGACAAAAGATTCAAGAAAAGATATGGTTACATAGATATGGGGCCGATTGAACGCTGGCAGCACACCGGACGCCTTCTGGTCCGCCCAACCCCTGATGCCGGTGCCATAGCCAAGGCCGCCGAAGAGCATGTCGTAGACATAATGGTTACGAAAGGCCTCCTCACGGAGACGCAAAGCGAAGCGGCCATGCGGTTGAAAGCAGATTTCCAAATGGCCGGTCTGGCCATACGCACCATTGGCCGTTATGCCCCGCGCCTTGACGACCAGCCCAACCATAACCGGGGTCGCCCGGACCGCAGCGATGCGGCCGAGGCCGCCTATCGCCGTTGGCGCCATGCGGTTGAAGAAATCGGGGGTCGTGCAGGCACAACCGTTGTCGATGCCGCCTGTTTTGACAAAATGCCCAGCCTGTCTGGCATCGCTTTGTTGCAGGAAGGCTTGGAAAAGCTGGTTGACTGGTACGGTCTGGAGGGGGCGGAAAAGCAAAAATCATAGGGGCAAGGTTGACTTGCATCATTGATCCGCAGGGAAACGCGCTTTATGGTGTGGCATCGCATTTCACAACAGGTGAGTGTCATGTTACGCGCCGTTATTTGTCTACTGCTTTTCCTTGGCATGGTACCTGTCAGCGTCCGTGCTGATGATCAAACGACCTACAGCTTTGGCGAACCTGCCAAGGCAGCCGAGGCAACACGCACCGTGACCATTCTGGCCCTGCCCGACATGCGTTTTGACCCGGACAGCCTGACCATCAAGCATGGCGAGGTGATTACCTTTGTCGTCACCAACAAAGACAAAGTCCTGCATGAACTGGACATCGGCGATAAACCCGCCCTGCGCCAGCATCAAAAAATGATGCTGCAAATGTCAGGCGCACAGCACGGTGACAGCGCAACCTCTGTCATGGTGCGCCCCGGCGAAACAAAGTCGCTGACATGGCGTTTTAACAAAACGCCCGATAGCCCGATCGAGCTTGCCTGTCTGGTGGCGGGGCATTATCAGGCTGGCATGAAAATCGAGGTTGATTGGGCGGAATGAGTGTCAACGCGGTATTAACTGCACCAACCTGCGCTGGATAAAGGGATCGACAAATTGTCGTGCTGTCCAGGTCGTGGCCTGCCCCTGTAAGACGGTGCCAAGAAAATAGCGGGCCGAACCAGCGGCATCGGGTACATGCCCTGTGGCTATTTCTATTTCCTTGCTCACACGCGCGTCCTCACGCTGAAAACATGATTCATCCAGCACGCTGGCGAAAATATCCGCATCCAGCAGCAAAGTGGCGATTGTCAAGCGTTGACGATTATTGAGGATCTTCTTTAATGCCTGCGCATAGGGCGGGGCCTGCTCGACCCGCTGACGGTTATATAGACTTCGCGTGTAGAGCGATGGCGATATATTCGTACCATCTGAGGATGTATCCGTCACCTTGATCAGCGAAAGGGCGTGGGCGATTTTACGCTTATCCTGCGCATCATAATCAGCACAAAGGCCTTCGGCTTTCTCAATCGACTGCTGCTCCAATCTGAATTGGGTGTGTTGCGCTCCAATCTTATTACCGCGCCCGTCATGATATATGTCGTGCGCCGCCGCCGCCAGCAATCCCTCTGCGATTGCAGTATGCGTCATTGGCGACCCCCTTTCCTGTTGCGCATGCAGGGCCGCCAGAACCCGGAAATTCACGACCATTTTCGCAAAATGCACGGGGTTGTGATAGGGATTATCGACAGATCCGTCCCGTCCGTTATCGACATGCTGGGCGATTGTCAGCGCCGCCGTTCTGTAAAGGGTGATTAGCTTTTCATCGCCCTGCAGCCCTTCAAACGCTATATTGACAATATCGGCCAGCCGGACGTTGCCGGATTCAATTTCATCATAACAATGAAGGAAGGCTGCACGTATCCTCTCAGGGGCGGCGTTCTGATCAGCTAAATCTATCAGGTCACGTGTGGCGTTCAGTCTATTCATTGTCATCACACATCAATTGAATAAATTAAATATGCGCAAGGCTACCAATTTTATGGCGAAAGCAATAGGGTAATAACCCACCTGCATGAAGTAGGTTGGCAAAACCGCACGGGATGGTTAAACAGGCACGCATGCGCATTATTACTTGGAATATCAACTCTGTACGGCTACGCATCGGTTTGGTCGAGCACCTGCTGGACTCCGTCAAACCGGACGTTTTATGCCTGCAGGAAACCAAGGTGATCGACGCGGATTTCCCGCGCGCCGCCTTCACAACACGCGGTTATATCCACCAGCATATCCATGGCATGAAAAGCTATAACGGTGTCGCGATTATATCGCGCCTGCCGCTGACGGCGCCCAGGGAACATCACTGGCAGGATAAAGAAGACCGCCGCCACATAGCGGCAACATTGCCAAACGGCACCGAACTGCATTGCTGTTACGTTCCGGCAGGCGGCGATATTCCCGACCCTGTGGCTAATCCGAAATTCGCGCACAAGCTGGGTTTTATGGATGACCAGACCCGCTGGTGGAAGAAGCGCAAAAATCATTCCAGCATTCTGGTGGGTGACCTGAACGTCGCACCGCTGGAGCATGACGTGTGGTCGCATAAACAGATGCTGGACGTCGTGTCGCACACGCCCGTTGAAGTGGAAAAATTCACGGCCTGGCAAAAGGCGTTCGGCGGCACCGATGCCCTGCGCCACTTTGTTCCGGATAGTGAGAAGCTGTATTCGTGGTGGAGTTACCGCGCGCAGGATTGGGTTGCATCCAACCGCGGGCGACGTCTGGACCATATCTGGGTCACGGCTGATTTGGCACCACGCCTGAAAGCGGCGCACATTATCCGTGAAGCGCGCGGATGGGAACCGAAGCCAAGCGACCACGTCCCCGTTGTGGTGGATTTAAAGTAGCCTTACCAGGCCATAGCCGTGTTGGCCTTGCGGTCCGGCGTCATAATGTCGGTAAACAGCTTGATTGTCTGCAACGTTTCAGGCCAGGGCAGCTTTCTGTCCTTATACCGGCCGGTATAGACGTGCCAGCAATAGGTTACGTGACTGATACGGCCCATGCTGTTGCCCAAATCCCAATAATGGCGGGCCGAGTTGCGCAAGAAGTCGAGGAACTGCGTGGACCCGGCCTGTTCCTTGAACATCTTGTCATAACCTTCGTTATAGCTGCGCAGGATGCCTTCGACCTTTTGCCACTCCTTCAGCATCGCTTCCTTGCCGGCATTCAGCGTCGCCATCAGTTCCATGCTTTCCGTGCGCGACATAACGCCGGGGGGCACTGCCACGGTCTTAAGCCATGTCGCCATATCCAGAAGCTGCTTCTTCAATTTTGTATGCTGGAAGGAGTAATAATTGATGCCCTTCCATGCACCAAAAATTTCCAAAGCGCGGTCGGTTGGGAAGCGGAATGCTTCAATCAATGGCTGCAGGGCGGTCATATCGTTGGCTTCCCAGATTTTACCGATCAATTGCCGGGCCTTTTCGTCAAATTGCATGGCATCCGGATAGGCCGCCTTCACCAATGGCTCAAAGCGCTGCAGAATGTACAATTCGATTTCATGCCATTGTTCCTGGCTGATTTCAAAATACAGTTCATTCACGGTCATGTTCGACCGCATGAACAGGTCCTTGAGGAGGAACGGGTCCAGCGACGGCATGCTGTCCAGAACCTTCAGCTTGTTCATATCATCCAGCAGCATTTCAGGCGTGACGCCCGTCACAACGCCGAACTGATCCGTCAGCGCCTGCTGCAAATGCTGGTTATGCAAAAAGATGGTGCGGCCACCTTCGTAAATATCATGTTCATTGAACGGTATATAAAGCTTGGTGCCGATAGGCGGTACGTTACCTTTGCGTTCGGCTTCGGGAACGGTGTCCTTAATCAGCACAATCACGTTGAATTTCGGATTGTTGAAGAAAGGCTTCGCCGCCGGGTCTTTCGACATCAGGCGACGGGTCATCACATTGATATTGAAAACACGCGCCGAACCGGGGTCCAGCATCGGTTTAAGGTAATTGTCGGCCATAACGAACCACAAGCTTGGGAAGGATATCCCCTTAGGGTTATCCCTAAGTCTTTAAAGTATTGTTAAGCTGCAACGCGTCAAAGCACAAAGCTTGATAAATCAACGTTTTTGGCAAAATCAGCCAGTTTTTCGCGCACAAAGTCCGCGTTTACGGTGACAACCATACCTGGTTTGTCACTGGCGTCAAAACTGACATCTTCCAATAACCGCTCCAGCAGCGTGTGCAACCGGCGCGCGCCGATATTTTCAACATTGCCGTTGACCTCGACCGCGATGCGCGCGATCTCATTAACCGCGTCCGGTTTGAAGTCCAACGTAACCTGTTCCGTATTCAACAGCGCACAATATTGGGTCACCAGGCTGGCTTCGGGTTCCGTCAGAATGCGGCGGAAATCATCCTGCGTCAGCGGCTTTAATTCCACGCGTATCGGCAAACGCCCCTGCAGTTCAGGCAACAGGTCGGATGGTTTGGCCAGGTGGAAGGCCCCTGACGCGATAAACAGAATATGATCCGTTTTGACCGCGCCGTATTTGGTGTTGACGATTGTGCCCTCGATCAACGGCAGCAAGTCGCGTTGTACACCCTCGCGGCTGACATCGCCACCACCGCGGGCATGGTCCGAACGCGCGGCAATTTTGTCGATTTCATCCAGAAAGACGATACCGTTTTGTTCGACATTGCTGATGGCGTCGGCAACCACCCTATCCTGATCCAGCAATTTATCAGCCTCTTCGTTCATCAGGATTTTCTGCGCTTCCTCAACCGTGCAATGGCGCGTGCGGGTTGACCGGCCGCCCATCACCTTACCCATCATATCGCCCAGATTGATCATGCCCATTTGCGCGCCGGGCATACCGGGCACATCGAACATCGGCATGCCGGACTGGCTGTTGTCCTGCACCTCGATATCAATTTCGCGGTCTTTCAGCTCACCATTCTGCAACATGTGGCGGAATTTCGTGCGCGTTTCCGGCGACGCACTTTCCCCCACCAGCGCGTTCAGAACGCGAGCCTCTGCCGCTTCTGTCGCACGGGCATAGACATCCTTGCGCATTTTCTCGCGGCTGTTCTTGACGGCAATCTCGATCAGGTCGCGAACAATCTGCTCTACATCGCGCCCGACATAGCCTACCTCGGTAAACTTGGTCGCCTCTACCTTAAAGAAAGGCGCATCCGCCAGCCGCGCCAGACGGCGTGCAATCTCGGTCTTGCCGACACCCGTGGGGCCGATCATCAAAATATTTTTTGGCACGACTTCTTCGCGCAGACCATCGGGCAATTGCTGACGCCGCCAACGGTTCCTGAGCGCAATGGCAACGGCACGCTTGGCCTCTGCCTGACCCACAATGTGACGATCAAGCTCTGCGACAATCTGCTTTGGCGATAAATGCGACATTTATAAATCAATCCCTTCCAGCGTCACGTGCGTGTTGGTGTAAACACAAATATCCGCGGCGACCGCCAGCCCTTTGCGTGCGATAGCCTCCGCCGTCATATCATCACGGTCATACAGCGCGCGCGCGGCGGCCAACGCATAGGCCCCACCCGAGCCGATGCCGATAATCCCATCTTCGGGTTCCAGAACATCACCATTGCCGGATAAAATCAGGCTGGTGTTTTTATCAGCAACCGCCATCATCGCCTCCAGTCGGCGCAGATAGCGGTCGGTTCGCCAATCCTTGGCCATTTCGACACAGGCGCGCATCAACTGCCCCGGATGTTTTTCCAACTTGCCTTCCAGCCGTTCGAACAACGCAAAGGCATCAGCCGTGGCACCCGCGAACCCGGCGATCACATCCGCCGAAGTACCGGACTTCAACCGTCGCACTTTGCGGGCATTACCCTTAAGGATTGTGGAGCCAAGCGACACCTGGCCATCGCCCGCGATGACAACCTGCGCGCCCTTGCGTACGCACAAAATAGTGGTCCCGTGCCATTGTTGCAGGCCATGCGCATCCGATGAAGAAGAATGCATTGAGAAAATCCTTTGAAATCAACGCCCCATACGGGCCAGAACCTAATAGATGGGGATTGAGCAACTGGTTGGCAAGTGGCATAAAGCGCGCATGATTCTGTATCCGTCTATCCATCTGAAAGATAATAAAGTCGCCCGCCTGACCCGCGCCGGCGATTTGCAGGCCGCCGATATTTTGCACGACGACCCTGCGGCCCGCGCCGCCGCGTTTGCTGCCCAAGGTTTTGAATGGCTGCATGTGGTTGATCTGGACGGCGCCTTTGTCGGGCAACCAGTCAATGCGCAGTCGATCACCGACATTCTGCACAACGTCAAAATGCCGATGCAATTATCGGGCGGCATGCGATCCATGAAGCATATCGAAGAATGGATTGAAAAAGGTGTCGCGCGCATTGTGTTGACATCCGCCGCGTTGCAGAACCCAGACCTGGTGCGCGAAGCGTGCCGTGCCTTCCCGGGTCGCATAGCGGTCAAGATTGATTCAACCGCCGGCTATGTGACACGCACCGGATGGTCCAACACAACGCGCATGAAGGCGCTGGACCTCGCCTTGCAAGTCGAAGAGGCAGGCGTCAGCACGTTAATATACGCCGACATCAACAATGGCGGCGCGTTGAGTGAGATTAATCTGGAAGCGATCATCGACCTGGCGTTTGCATTGACTATGCCGGTTGTCGCGTCAGGCGGCGTGCATTCAATGCACGATCTGGAAGAATTGAAAGAAAACGCCCGCGCGGGCATTGCGGGGCTTATCCTTGGCCGCGCGTTGTATGACGGCATATTGAAAGCGGAAGAAGCATTGAAACTGGCAAAGGCTGGATAGTTATTATCCATGCCCGGGTATAGCGCCTGCCGGTGGGCCCGCCAAGCACATCAACGTGCCAGGAATGCTGCCAATCAGTAATCCAGCGAGGAAACAATTCACTAAACCCTTGATTGGCCCAGTTTCGCTAGCACCAGGATCGTTTACAGCTAGCAACCCAAAGATCGAGCCTGCACATAGCAACGCCGAAAGCATCGGCCCACCAAGTGCGCCCCCCAGAGCCCAAGCCGCCACCCCACATGCGACGCCTGCACCGAAAATTGCCAAACCGGCAATAGCAAAGAGAGCCTTCATAATACCCCCCGAAAAATATTGTTTCTGTAATCTTTGTCTCTTCTACTGGATATTCTGTAGAACATCAATATTTGCAAAATACGATATCAATAAACAGGCGGTCAATTTGCTGCAATGCAAAAATGATTGGTTGATCAGGCCGCCTGATAATTGCGTGGCAAATGCTGGTCGCGCCACAAATAATCAAGCGTATCAACCAGTTTATCAATCATCTCATCCGTATGATAAGGCGACGGGGTCAGACGCAGCCTTTCCTGCCCGACCGGTACGGTCGGGTAGTTGATAGGCTGAACGTAAATATCCGCCTCAGCCAGCAACCAATCCGATACGCCCTTGCAGCAATGCGCGCCACCGATCAACAACGGCACGATATGACTGGGCGACGGCATAAGCGGCAGCCCCGCCTGCGTCAGTTTTTTACGCAACCGGTTGGCCTGTTTTTGCTGACGGGCGCGCAAATCATGCGCCGTCTTTAAAACCGAAAGGCTGGCGAGCGCGCCTGCCGCCAGAACGGGCGACAATGATGTGGTAAAAATAAAACCGGAGGCATGGCTGCGCACCGCATCGACCAAAGCCGCCGAGCCGGTGATATAACCACCCGATACCCCGAATGCCTTGCCGAAAGTGCCTTCGATTACATCGAACATATCCATAACGCCATCGCGTTCGGCTACGCCTGCGCCGTTGGGTCCATACAGACCGACCGCATGCACTTCATCAAGGTAGGTAAGTGCCCCGTATTTCTTGGCCAGCGTCGCCGTTGCACGCAAATCAGCAATGGTGCCGTCCATGGAATAGACGCTTTCGCACGCGACAATCTTTGGCGCATCGGCAGGTGCTGCGGCCAGCTTCATTTCAAGATCATGCAGGTCATTATGCGCGTAGACGTGTTTTTCCGGCCTGTGCCGGCTGATACCCGCGATCATCGACGCGTGGTTTTTGGCGTCCGAAAACACGATACAGCCGGGCAGCAATTTGACGAGCGCGCTAAGCGTCGCTTCGTTCGACACATAGCCGGAGCTGAAGATCAAACCCGCTTCTTTACGATGCCAGTCAGCCAGCGCATGCTCCAGTTGCACATGAATAAAATTATTGCCGCCGATATTGCGTGTGCCGCCTGAACCGGCACCCCAATCTTTCAGCGCCATCTCCATCGCCTGCAACACGACCGGGTTCTGCCCCATGCCGAGATAGTCATTCGAACACCAGACCGTCACGCGTTTGGATGTGTCGCCCTGATACAACCACGCTTCGGGAAACGAGCCGCAGATGCGTTCCAGCACCGCAAAGGTGCGGTAACGGCCATCCTTTTTCATCTGATCGAGATTGTCTTGAAAATGTTTCTGATAGGTTTCGGTCGTCCACATCATGCAATCTCCGTCATGGGGGTCATGGGTGACGCGATTGGCCTTGCTGACCTGTTCAACCCGGCATGCGCCGACGCCAGATTGCCACAACCACACCCAACACACTGATGATATAAATCAAGACAACGCCCAAAGCGCCATGTTGTGCATAGAAGGTTGGCACCAGCGGGGGCGGCAGGTCAATATCAATTATGCCAGACTGGCCCAGAGCCAACTGCCCCAGTATGCGGCCATAGGCGTCAACAGCGCCCGATATGCCCGTATTCGCAGAGCGTACTAGGGGTAGTCCTTCTTCGATAGCCCGCAGGCGTACATTCGCAAAATGTTGATACGGTCCTGCTGTGCGGCCATACCATCCGTCATTCGTTATATTCACTAAAAAGGCGGGGCGGTCAGATGGATCTGTCACTTCATGCGGGAATATGGCTTCGTAGCAAATCAGAGGGCTGAATGACGGCAACGCGTCTATATGCAGGCTCCTCGGCCCCGGCCCTGCGCCAAAATCGACACCCAAGGCCGCAAGCGTGCGCAACGCGATGTAATGACGCAGCGGTATATATTCACCAAACGGCACCAGATGCGCCTTGTCATACACAGCGGCCACGCGGCCCGACGGTTGCAGGGCTACCATCGAATTATAGTAATGCAAAAACCCGGCATCGTCTTCGGCGCGGCGGATAAGGCCCGTCAGCAAAACCGACCCCGGCATAAGGTGTAACGTGATTTCCCGTCTGTGCTCCACGTCCTCCATCAGGTAAAAGGTCGATGCCGTTTCCGGCCAGACGATGATATCAACCGGCTTGTCACCCGGTTTGGTGCTGTCATCGATCATTTGCGCAAAATTGGATTCACGCGAATTTTGCGCCCATTTATGCGCCTGATCCGTATTAGGCTGAAGAATGCGAATACGCGTCGGCGTGGCAGAACCGACAACCGGTGATGCCTGCGGCGCTTGGTTCAGGCGCACAACACCGCCGATCGCCAGACAGGCAAACAGCGCGATCATAATCCCGGCGCCACGGCCAGCAGATTTGGCAACATAAAGCGCGGCGGGCAGACAGGCCGCCAGAACCGTCAGCAGGCTAAGGCCGTAAATGCCGATCACGCTGGTCACCTGCAGAACAGGCAGAACATGCGCCCAGACATGGCCCGACAAATTCCAAGGGAAACCAGTGAAACAAGTGCCGCGCGCAACCTCTGCCGCGAACCAGCAGAGGGCCACAATCACACAACCTGCCTGCGAGGCACCCAGCGAGAACCGGCGCAACAGCC